>JAAIGE0101100360.1_pt1 | contig 14172 bp, 22 predicted proteins | sample 6487951 | NCBI WGS metagenome assembly JAAIGE01 (sample SAMN13974128, study PRJNA590717) | phyllosphere metagenome | biome: tomato field; feature: multiple bacterial spot infested tomato fields; material: tomato leaves; isolation source: leaves from tomato fields | host: Solanum lycopersicum ... | reverse complement strand
TCGAGGTCGATAACATCCTGAACCAGACCTATGCGCAAAGCAGCTACAGCGCGCAATGGATCTACCCCGGCGCCCCGCGCTCGGTGCTGGCATCGCTGTCGGTACGCTATTGAGGGGCGGGGCCGCTGGCGGAGACGGAGTCCGTATAACCTCTGCGCACGCGCAATCATCGCCGATCGTTTAACCCCAGCTTTTCTGGGCTATTTGAGGATTTATGTTCACGGCTGCGCATTGCTGCGCATCTATAAGCAAGCTACAGTGTGGTAACTGGTGAGGGTTTCACATGGGCAAGCTCAACGCGCTGAAAGTTAGAAATGCAGTCGAAGGCCGCCATGCTGACGGCGATGGATTGTACCTGCTGGTCAAGGAGTCGGGCGCTCGCTCCTGGCTCCTCCGGATCCAAGCCGGGAAGCGCCGCCGCGACCTTGGGCTGGGCACCGCCGAAACAGCGCCACGTACCAAGGATGCGCAGGCTGCCGCCGAAAAGATCGAACTGCTAGATCGACGGTCGCTCACCTTGGCTGAAGCACGGGATAAGGCGGACGCCTATCGTCGCATGGTGAAGGCGGGGCTTGATCCGGTAGCCGAGCGCGAGAAGGTATCGGTCGTCGTTCCCACGTTCGAGAAGGCGGCTCGGGAATGTCACGCCGAGATGAAAGTCGGTTGGCGCAACAAGAAGCACCGTGACGCATGGCTGTCCTGCCTCGTCACTTACATCTTCCCCACCTTGGGCGATAAGCCAGTCGACGCAATCACGAGCATCATGGTCCGCGACGCCGTTGCGCCCATCTGGCTGACCATCCCGGAGACGTCCCGTCGCATCCTCCAGCGGATCGGTGCAGTGCTCGACTTCGCACATATCAAAGGCTGGCGTCCTACGGAGACATCGCTGAAGTCGGTACGCCGGGGCCTCCCCCGCCAACCCCAGGCAGATAACCACTTTGCCGCGATGCCCTATGAAGACGTGCCAGCCTACATAGCTGTCCTCGCAGACGCGGCCACAACTGCGGGCCGGGATGCGTTGCGATTTACAATCCTCAATGCCGTGCGATCGAACGAGACGCGCTTTGCGGTCTGGCCCGAGATCGACTTCGACAAGGCGATCTGGACGATACCCGCCAGCCGGATGAAGATGAACCAGACGCATGTAGTCCCGCTCTCGCCGGCCGCCATGGAAATCCTACGCCGCAGATGGGATGCCCGCACAAGCGACGATGGCCTGATCTTCTTTTCCACCCCCAAGAAGCCGATCAGCGACATGACGATGACCAAGGTGCTGCGTGACGACAACCTTGCCAGTGCGACAGTTCATGGATTTCGGAGTTCGTTCACCGATTGGGCGGCCGAGACAACGTCAATACCCAAGGAAGTCGTCGATAAGGCCCTTGCTCATAAACTGCCGGACAGGGTGGAGGCGGCTTACCGCCGCACGGATTTCTTCGATCGGAGGCGCGTCCTGATGACGATGTGGGCGGATTTCTGCGGGGGCGCCGACAACGTTGTCCGATTGGCGGTGTCGGCATGATCAGGAAACCGCCCCTGATCGCTCTATTCGACATGGAGGCAGGAATCGTCGCGGCCGACAACATGTTGTTTGGCGCCAACGCACCTGTTCTCATCGACCCATCCGAAGCAATCAACTGGATTGCGAATGGCACATTCGGCGATTCGATTGGCCCTAAACAATGGACCGAATTTCGTGAGGAAGCTCTTGCCACTAATATCGAACGCGCTGCCGGCCGGAATGATCTTGCTGAGGAAATGATAATCGCCGCAATCGAAAGCGGACGATTGAGGTGTGTCTTCATCACGGATGACGCGAATAAGCTCCCGCAGCTATCCTATGTCGACACCGCCGTCTTCAAGGACATGGAGGTTTCATACGATTGGGATTACGGGCTCAGTATCCACGTTTCCGCATCATGGGAGACTGAAGACTATATCAGTTTCGACAAGTTCTGGTTTTTCTGGGATGAGGTGGTTTCTCTTACACCACGCCGGCTGAAAGATGGCGGCGAGCCAGTTACGGCAGTCCCGCCGGTGCCAAGCCCGTCACCAGATGTAGCACGATCGCAATTCAACGAACGCCTCTCCGCTTCGGCGAATAGCTCTGCCATTGTAGCAGACACTCGCAAGGGACGTGGGCGGCCAGCCGGCAAAAACGGTGAACCAATCGCCATGTTCGTGCTCCGCGTCCAAGCCGAAGGCATCGAGCAGCTTGAAGGCCTGTCCGACGACGCGCTCGGCGCGATGCTGAAAGAAGAGTATCTGCGCCTCGGTCTCAATCTGCCGGAAAACACAAACGCGGCGAGGGACGCACGCGGTGTCCTGCGCGCGCTGGTGAAAATGCAGGCGAAATTAGAAGCTCAAGCGGCGAAATAATTTACGCCACATTTCGAGTCTTTTTCGCCATTTCCGCCGCATATTCGCAGGAGTCAGCATCCGCCATCACTGTTGTGCACCAGCCATCATCGCTGTGCACAATGGAGATAGAAGGATGGAAAATAAGATTGCCTGTAGCGTGCGAGATGCAGCCGAAGCGATCGGCGTGTGTCCCAACACGATCTACAAACACATGCGTGAAGGACGTATCGAATTCACGAAGCTGGGTTCGCGACGTCTTGTGAAGGTCGAAAGCCTGCGCCGCTTGGTCGACCAGCAGGCTATGGCTGCGTGATCCGGTATGTTCACGATAGCAGCGGGTTCCGTCGCCCCTAAGACGAAGAAAGGCCGGACTGTGGCGGTCCGGCCTCTCAGAATTTTCATCGATCGCAGCAACTGTGATGATAACATCGCGACCGCTGTGCTTCAACGCTTGGGATCACATTGTGATCTAAATTCGGGCGGGTCTGCACCTACTGACGGCGGTAAGATTGCCGCGGGTGGCGTCGCATGACCCTCGGTATGAACCGTGACACCCCCCAGACTCACCGACTCGCGGCCCTCGCCTTGCTCACGGGCGATTTTCACCTGACGCGTCGAGCTGGCTCATTCCTTGGCCAGTGCTGCGTAGATCCTACGCCCCTTACGGAGGCGCAGACTGGATGGTTGAACGCGCTGCTTGAGCGGAGCGGCCTTCCTCCCTTCGACGCGGGAGAAGCAGCATGAGGAAATATGCCGATACCTCGGCTTCGGCTTACGCGCGTCTCGCGCCCGTCAGCGGCTTCTACCGTTCGATCGTCCTGAAGACGCTCTTCGACAATCCGCCGGGCCTAACGGTCGATGAGGTGTGCGAACTGGCCGGCTATCCACGGTACAGCCTCCAACCCAGATTCAGCGAGTTGCTCCACAAGGGTGCGATCCGTGACACCGGCCGGCGGCGGCAGAATCGCAGCGGCGCTTATGCGGCTGTCTGGTGCGCCACAGCCCTGGATCCGCAGGAGGCGCAGGCATGACCGCCACCAAAAACACCTTTGTCCTGCTGCGTCAGGTCGAGGGCCCACGCTGGTGCGTCGTGCGACATGCACTGCGCGATGGTAAGACGCACTTCGTTGATCGTCTGGCGACGGCACGTTCATATCCCGCCGCCGCCCAGATCGCGATCGCAAGTGCGGACCGCATGGGTTTGATCCTCGCGATCCAAGCCGATGGAAAGCGTTTGCGCCGCTTCGATCCGATCACTGATGCCCCAAATGTTGGAGGTGGACGATGAGCGCAAGCATCATACCCCTGCGCCATCCGTTGCCTCGGCTTCCGTTCCGCGGGACGGTCTGCGTGATGGGGAGCAAAGCGACCGGCTTTCAGGTCGGTCACGAGAGTGCGTCGGGCAATAGCTGGGGCAGCTTCTCAGGCCCCTATGCGAACGGGACCGACGCTATCGCTGCTGCCTATGCGCTCAACATCAACACGTACCTCGGCGGATGCGATGTGGAAATCTGCGAGGACGCGCTCGCCGACCAGCGGGCTAACGCAGAAACAATGGAGGGGCGCAATGACTTCTGATCGCCTCCGGGCCAACGGCGGCAACCTCGGTCGCATAAACAGCAACGATCTGTCGCGCATTGTATCTGGCATCCGGGACCGCTTCCCCTTGTCTGGCGTCGCCGCGAAGGCGGGCGTGAAGCTGCAGCGTGTTGGCCGCGAGTGGAAAGCATGCTGCCCGTTCCACCCCGATCGTTCGCCCAGCTTTACGATCTATGCGGACGATCGCCGGGCGCATTGCTTCGGCTGCGGCTGGTCCGGCGATGTGCTCGACTTCGTGCAGCAGGCTTATGGTGTGAAGCTGCCTGGCGCGATCGAGATGCTGGATGGCGGCGCGTTACGCGAGTTGGAGCAGCAGCGGGCCCCGGCCAAGCCGAAGACGGACATGCGCCCCGTGGCACAGCGGATCGTCAATGGGTCGGTGCCGGTCGTGGGCACGCCAGCCGAGGCGTATCTGAGGTGGCGCGGCATCACCATGGACCTGCCGCATACCTTGCGGTTCGCTCGTCTGGCGCCGCCCAAGATCGACGGCAACGGCTTGCTTGCGGCTAATGGTCCTGGCCCCCTCCCCGCCCTGGTTGCGATCGTCACCGATCCGGCCGGCGCTCTGGTGGGATTGCAGCGCACCTATCTGACGGAGGATGGGCGGAAGGCTGCGACGGTTCCGACCGCGACCGATCCCAAGCCCAAGGTGAAGTATAGTCTCGGCAACGTGATCGGGGGCTCCATCCAGCTCGGCGCACCCGCCGCCAGCATGCTGGTCACCGAGGGGCTTGAGGACGGTCTGACACTCGCGCAGGCGCTTGGCCGCTCGGTTTGGGTCGCTGCCGGCACGTCGATGATGCCCCAGATGACGTTCCCGGACATCACGCGGGCTATCGTGATTGGGGCTGATGGTGATCAGGCGGGTGACGTGGCGGCAGCGAAGGCGGCAGCGGCGTTCACGGCGCTCGGTCTGGCCACCCGGATCATGCGGCCCAATCCCCCGTACAAGGACTTTAACGCCGAGTTGATGGGGGTGCGCCCATGAACGCGGCAGCTTTCCAGGCGGCCTATGAAGACGCTCGCCCCTTCTCCCCTCTGCCGTTGGAGGGTGACCAATCGGTTCGGTCCCATGGCTCCAATCCCTGGCCCAATCCGGACATGACCATCCTGACCGGCGGTCGCACCACACCGCCCGTCATGCCCACGGACATCTTCGGGTCGCTATGGCCGCTGATCCGCGATCTGGCAGCCGGTGCCGGCGCACCTGTCGATTATGTCGCGGTGGGCGTTCTTGGCGTCGTGGCGTCGCTGGTCGGAGCCAAGCGGCGCGTGCAGCCCTACGTCACCACGCCGCAGTGGCAGGAGCCATGCGTTTTGTGGGTGGCTCCGGTTGGCGATCCGTCATCCAACAAGTCGCCAGCAATCGACGCTGCGACCGGTCCGCTTCGGGGCATGGAGACGGAACTGGCCGAGCAGCACAAGTCGCGGCTGATCGGCTGGCAAACCGAGAACGAGCGCGCGAAAGCCGAGCGCGTCGAATGGCAGGCGCAAGTGAAGACAGCCACGAAGGAAGGCGTAGCCACTCCATCAATGCCGACGGCCGCCATCGAGCCGGATGAGCCCCAGCGCCCGCGTCTGGTGGTGCAGGACGCCACACCAGAGGCGCTCGGCGAGATCCTGGCGGGCAATCCCAATGGCACGCTTCACCTGCGTGACGAACTGGCCGCCTGGCTGATGAGCTTTGATCGGTATTCGCCTGGCGGCCGGGAGTTCTGGTTGGAGGCGTACGGTGGTCGGCCGCACGTTATCGACCGCAAAAGCAACAAGGCCGGCCCGCTGTTTGTGCCGTTCAACGGCGTCACCGTCCTTGGAGGCATCCAGCCGGAGAAACTGCGAGAGTGCCTGTTGAAGACCGCTGACGACGGTCTGGTCCCGCGCTTCCTGTGGGTCTGGCCCGATCCGATCCTGTACCAGCGTCCCCGGCAGATCGCCGATACCGATCAGCTTGAGCGCATGTACCGGCGGCTTCAGCAACTCGACGCCCCGCGGCACGACGATGGTCGGATCGACGCGAGGGTCCTGCTGCTGGCGGACGATGCGGCGGATGTTTTCGAAGCGTGGGTTCGGGACAATGATGCCGCCGTTCGGGAGGCGTCATCGCTCTACAAGGGTTTCGTGGGCAAGCTCCGCGGCATGGTGCTGCGCCTCGCCCTGGTCGTCGAATTGATGACCTGGGCAGCGAATGGCGGGCGGGAGCCGACGACGATCAGCGTGGCGACCCTCGTAGCCGTCCTTGGGTTCGTCGATGACTATGCCAAGCCATCTGCGCTGCGCGTCTTCGGCGACGCGGCGTTGCCGGAAGTAGAGCGGAACGCCGCCGCTCTCGCCCGCTATATTCAGAAGCAGGGCGCGCAACGGATCAACGCACGCGACATCCAGCGGAATAGCGGGATAGCGACCTTGAAGGTGGCTGCCGATGTCGAGGGCGCGACTGATCTGCTGGTGGAGGCGGGATGGCTGCGGTCGGCACCGGGGCGGCAGGGCGACATGCCAGGAAAAACGCGTAAGGACTTCCTCGTGAATCCCGCAGTGCACGGGGTAGCCAATGGGTAGCTGGCGTGATGTAGCGGCGGCTGTCGCGCGGCGCCACGAACAGGACGCCCCGTCTCCTGCGGCAGTGGAGAGCTTCGACCTGCCGGCCGACCTCGCCGCATCGTTGCGGGCGTTGGAGTTCATGCCTGCGCCGAGGAGGGTTGAGCAGCCAGAGAACTGGCGCGAGATCGTCCGGGACGCGCTGGTCATCGCACGTAGCGGATGGGCAGCGAAGGCAATCGCGTTGGGTTGGTCCGCCAGCGACTTGTTCGGGATCGGGCCCCGGGACGATTGGGAATTCTCTGGTCTGGCGGTGTGGTTGCGCGGCCGCGCGATTGTCGTCCTAGACGGTCAGTGTGCGATCGTGGCGGACGGTGATCGACGCGCGGCCTTCAACCGGGGCGGTATGGGCCACGGCACTCACCCCACGATTACCCCCGTCATGCTTTGGGAGTTCGGCCAGTGATCGGCAGGCTATTGTCCCTATTGTCGCTATTGTCACGGGCTCTCGCGTTCGCACTTACCCCCCCGGCCCTCGCGCGGCGTAGGCTAAAAAAGTCATCTATCTATCTATCTTGGAAATGCACGGTGGCGGCGGTGGCTGAGGGGTCGATCGCGACGGCAACCCCCTCTGACAATAGTGACGATAGCGACAATAGGTCGGCGATCGCTCCTGTTAATACAGAGGAAAAACAGGGCCGCAGGGCGTCCAGCAGCGCGCCCGTGGCATCATCAGCAACAGTGTATTTCAAGGAAGACCGCCATGCCTTTTGATCCAGATTTCGGAAAGACTGGCTTCGCACGCGATCTATTTCGGCTCCGATTCCGCCGCCTCAAGATCGATCAGGCCCGGTTTGCCCAGCGCTTTGGCCTGACCTTCGGCATGGTGAAAGATCAGGAGCAAGCGCGATCGGCACCGTCGAAGGCATTCAAGGTGCTGGTGGCGGTAATCGAGCTGGACCCGGATCTTGCTGAACGTGCCGCCCGGATCGCCGAAGAACGGTGGCCATCTGAGCACGTTTTAAAAACAGGCGAAAACCAGAGCGTCTGACGCGGGCACCCCGTATTTACGGGACCAATACGCGGCCGCGCGCGCGTATTATAGATGCGGCGGGAGCCCCGCCATTTTCGGACCCCATAAACGCGTGTGCGAGGCCGCTTAATAGCGGCGAAAAGCAGTAGATCGGTTTTCTAACGGCACATAACGGCGGTCGGCTCCCGTAAATTGCGGAACGTCTACGGATCACTTGAACGACCATCTCATGGTTCAGCAGAAGACCCCAATAGACCGCATGATCGCTGCCCCACATTCGGGCTACAAGTGGATCCTGATCTTCAGGGGGCGCTACATGTCTGCGCAGGTTCACGACAGCCAAGCCAAATTTAGGGTCAATGGCGCTCTTCTTCGTCTCGCGGAAGAAAAGGCGATCCGACAAGGCATGTCACTGTCCGAATTCTTCCGATCGGCAATTCGACGCGAGATCGCCGCATGACCGCCATCGATTGCAAAGCAGATCGTCTATTCGCGACGATCGGTTGCGCCCAAGCTCTTGTCCGTCGAGTGAGCGCCGCATCCGACATGGACCATGCCGTCGTGCGTGATCGTTTTGCCAATCTTCCGACCTACATCGTCCCGCTACTAGATAGCCCGGTCGGATGGCGCATCATCGCCGATGCGATGGGTTTCTCCTACTCCCCCGTGGTGCACTGATGGGCCTGTTCTCTTTCGTCGGGAATTTGCTCGGCGCCGGCAGCCAGAAGAAGGCGGCTTCGAAAGCGACCCAGCAGATGGTCGACGCCTATAACCGCGGCATCGACATCCAGAACCAGCAGTACCAGCAGACTCGCGCGGACTATCTGCCGTACACGCAGGCCGGCAATGCTGCGATCGGTCAGCTTTCCGATCTGGTCACTGGCTATCGGAGTGATCCTGAGGGCCTGACCGCACGCATCAAGTCCGACCCGCTGTACGAGAGCCTTTACCGCAATGGCGAAGAGGCGCTGTTGCAGAATGCAGCGGCAACCGGCGGGCTTCGTGGCGGCAACACGCAACGCGGCCTTGCCGACTTCGGCGCGGACACGCTTTCGACGGTGTATCAGCAGATACTTGGCAACCTTGGCGGTGTCGCAGGCATGGGTCTGGGCGCTACCGGGTCTGTAGCTGGGTTCGGCGCAAACAACGCGGACAACGTTACCTCACTCGTCGGCAGCATCGGTCAGGCGCGGGCGAACAACTCATTGGCGCGTGGTCGCATCAACGCGCAAAGCTGGCAAAGCGCCGGCAGCTTTCTGGATGATACGATCGGAAACGTCCTGGGCTTTATCGCACCCGGCATCAACGGAATCACCAAAGGCGGCACATTGGCAACGAACGGAGCCGCCCGGTCGGTAATCCAGTCGAACTCAAGCATCTTCTGAGACGTCCTGATCGAACGGCCACATTGGCTATCGTCTTGCGGCTCCCCCTTCGCCCACAGTCCCAACGAATGCCATAAGCCACGCGATGATGACGAGGATCGGGTGGGTATCCCAGAATGGAAGGCTGAGCACCGCGACCAGCAGATGAGGGGCGAACAACCAGCCTATCCACGCTAGCCAACCAAATGGAGTGGCTGCGAACAAGAGAAGGGTGATCCTCGGTATGACGGCCAATCCAATCAGGAACCATATGCCGTGGCCTGCTACGTCGAACATATCAATGCCCCCAAGGATCGTCGGCCTTTAGGAAATCGACGGTTTAATAACGGTGAATAGGCGGGCGCCGATGGCGTGCAGCGTCGGTCAGCACTTCTCTAAAGTAGAGGATTACTAGACGTTCGACTGGTGCCTACGACCGCGAAGGTTGCGGTGGTTTTGATGATCGGCCCCCATCTCGATGCCGCGACCTCGACCCCATTGATACGTCGTACAGAACAATGACGACGTCACACGCGCTACTCGGCCTTAACCGGTACCCGGTAGAAGGGCCTGATGGACTTGCTGCTTGGATTCCCCGGTCTGACCGTCCGGGATGTTACCGAGACCTTCGAGGAAGTTGCGGTGTTGGCTGACGCCGATGGAGACGCGCCAACGTGCCCTTCTTGCGCTTCAACGCGCTTGATGGCGCCCCATGGCACGGTCGAGACGAAGTTATGGGATGCACCGATGCGCGGCAAGCGGTGCCGGCTGATTGTTCGCCGCCGTCGCTTCATTTGCTCCTGCGGCAAGACGATGGCGCTCGATATGCCTGCCATTGGCGAGTACGAGTTTCCCAGCATCACAATCAGGCTGGCTCGCTACATTGAGGACCAGTCCTTCCGCCGGCCCATGAAGGGGATTGCAGACGAAGTGGGCGCCTCGGCGACGATCGTCTCCCGGCTGGTAAATCGGCTCGCGTCTCACCTGCACCGCGTCCACCAGTTTCCAACGCCCACGGTCCTTGGCATCGACGACCTTCGTATCAGGAAGAAGCTCTACACCGTCGTGACGGATGCGACGTCTGGCTACCCTGTAGCGCTTGTGGAAGGCGGGAAAGAGTTACCGATCCGACGCGAAATGCACCGGCGCGGCATCGACGAACATGCCGTCAAGGTCGTCGTGTCGGACATGGGCGGGTCGAACATCGCCGTGTTTGAGAACCTGTTCAAGAACACGCCAGCCATTCACGTCGCCGATAAATTCCATGTCCTGAAGGGCGTGAACGAAGCGCTTCGATTGGTGATCAACAAGCGAGTCGATCGCCTCCGCCGTCGCCGGGCGCTTTGGGAAAAGCGGCTGGTGAAGATAGGCTTGACCCATGCCCCCAAGAAGGGACCGGCGGTATTGAAGTCATGGCGCAAGCGGATCGATACCTTGCTCTCCGCGCGGGACGCTCTGCTCGGCGCGCGTGTACGGGTGGGTGCAACTCAACGTCCCTTGTTCGACATCCGGACCGAGATCATCGAGCCGATCTGCAAGCGCTATCCCGAAATCGGCAAGGCGTTCTTCACGAAGTTGCGCCTTCACCTCGTTTACGCCCGGCCCGATCGCGCAGCAGCAGATCGGGAGATCGACCGCTTCCTTCTTCGGGCAGCAGCAAAAAGCATAGCCACACAGATGAAGGTGATAGTGGAGCGGGTGAAGAAGTACCGCGTAATCATCCTGAACTATTACGACGCACTGGCCGTCTTGGGGGGCGATTACGAGCGGGTCCCCACGACAGGGCCCACTGAGCAGCGCAACGGGACGATCAAGCGTGCTTGGAGCATGGCTCGCGGCTACAACAGCCATGAGGCGTTCTGCCTCCGTGCGCTTTACGAACCATGGCGCATCGGCAGTGACATCGCGATATGCTGGGGCGGTAGGAAAGAAACGGTGGACGCGGCGGGCAAGCTGGTGGTGACTTACTGCGCCGACGTATCAGGACCATTTCCAGGACAAGAAGACACGCGCCGTCAGGCCGTTATGCCACCGTTGTATCGGCATCGCTGTGCGGCCCACTAGCCCATGCCGGTATCCAACGACTGCTTCCTGCCAATCGCTGTAGATTGCAGCACGAGGCGCTGGGAAATGTGGTTGCGAACGCCTCTTTGGTGGATTCTGCTTACCACCCCTTGGTTCATCCGTTGCCTGGTCAGCGAATCGCTGCTTATTTATCCAAGGGGCCATTGAATGACGCGACGAGCGACACGCGACGATCTGATGATCATAGTGGGCCTTTTGGCGTCTGGGTTCGCCATCGGCTTCATTATGTCTTGGGCAATCGTGCTTCTCGTCATGGGGCTCGACTATGTCGGGTTACATGCGCACGCACCTAAGAGCAGATTATTCCGGGAGCATCCGTGGCAGACCAGCGCAACGATTGGCGGCGTGTTAGCCGTGCTCCTTGCAGGTTCAGCGGCCCTCGATCTCGTGAAACGCATTGGTTGGAGGGGTATGGTGCCAAGTTGGATGTGGCCTTCAACGCAACAGGCAGAGACCACGGTTGCGATTCGGCTTGGGCGCGTTCTGCATTGGATCAGCGTCGGGATTGCTGCCGCAGCCTTGGCCTTGGCCGTGGCAATGTGGATCGAGCAATCCAACCGGGTGCCGGAAGCTCAGCAAGAGCATATCGCTTGGGAAGCTCGCCATCCGATCGGCCCTGACGGCTATCGGACAGGACGGAACGCGTTCAACACGTTTGATGATGATCCGGAGCCTTACATTCCGACCGTCGATTATTCGATCTCAATCGCTGCCGTAGCTTTCGCGGCACTTGTCGCGTTATTCGGCCGAGGACTGCGCTACGTCATAGCTAGCGAGTAAAGATCGCCGCGCCGATCTTACGGTAGCAATTGCGCGCACATAGGCCAAGTATCGGCGATCGAGCGAACCAGTAGCTCGATTGCATAATCGATAGTACCATTTTCTAGCTGCCTTGGTGGTGCTCTTTCGCCTGGCAAATATCTCACCACCGCAAATCAGAGCGCGAGCATCAAAGGATACAGAGATGTAGGCCGTTGAATTGCGCCAATAGTGGCAGAGAGGAAAATGAAATGAGTAACACAGCAGCTTGGCGCGCAAAGCCGCGCACGTCGAAGCCTAATAGCAGGCAGAAGAGGAATGGACTCTTTCTCGACGCCCATCCCAAATGTCAGCAGTGTGGCGCTGCAACCTCTGAGGAAGCGCACCATAACCTGCCACACGGCCATCCGCAGCGTGATGACTGGCAGAACATGAAAGCGTTGTGCCGCGCCTGCCACGTTCAGATCCACCAAGTAGTGTCGGCCACCGTGCCCCCGCAGCCCTCTATCTGATCTCAGGACGCGATGCGCCGCTGGCGATCACTTAGCGCTCAAGATCGCCCTGATACTATCAGCAACTATGAGCGTGCGGGAGCCGACCTTCCTGGCTTCCAGGACGTCCCGCTTGATCAGGTTGCCGATAGTGCCCCGGCTGACGCCCAGGATGTCCATCGCATCCTTGATCGATACTGTCACAGCATCGTTGGGCAAGCCGGCTCGTACCTTGCGATCAGCGCAATCGGCGACGTCAGGTATCTCGATAAGCGGAGGCGCGTCGGGTGATGTCGGTGTAGCGGCCGGTATCACCGCCTTAGGCTTCTTAGGCACTTTCGACATCTTCACCACGGACGGGGCGTCGCAATGCTGAGCAGCGACGTCCCGGACGTTGGCCTCGTTGAAACGAACCCCTGTTATGATCACCGACGGCCTGCCGCCGACAAGTGCGTCGCCTTCCAACGTCACGCTACTGGTCGCCAACAGGCGTTCGAGCTGGCCTTCGGCGACGACGCGTTTCCACATGTCGCGCTTAAGCTGGGCGTCACGCACTTCGGAACGGCCGCCGTTGGCCGATAGCGTTTCCACTACGCGGGCGTAGGCTTTGATCAGACCGGCCCCAACGAAATCGGACAGCAACTCGTCTTGGTCGGCTGTTATGCCAGTAAGCAATTGGCGAGCCGCCGCGGGCGAGATTGGCACGAAAGCTACCACGGAATCTCCTGTTCCCTTTTGGGGATGATGGAGCCGGAAGGTAAATAATTCGTCGCTCGACCGATTATCTGCTGGTGTTTGGAAGCCGCACGCCGGGACCGCCGTCTGCGTTCTCGCCATCGCCGAGAAAAACGACACCTGCCGCTTCTAGTGCGCTCTGGATGGCAGCGAGGTTGTTGCCGATCGGCACCGAGCGACCAGCCTCAAAATTCCGTACGGTCGATACACCGACGCCTGCGCGCTTCGCGACCTCCGCCTGATCAAGGGAAACGAGCGCTCGCGCGGCGCGGCAGGTGGCTGGCGTCAACATGAGCCGACCATAAATCTACAACGATTAACAATCAATATAACGCTGAGCGTTGACACGTTACCAAGCGTTAGGCATAACGCTGAACGTTACCCGATCATACGGGAACAGCCTAGCACGGTGCTATCAACACCGCGCCAGGCCTGACCAAAACCGATCACGGAAGGATCGACCATGGCTACTGCCGCACATACCATCCTTGCGCCTGCCGTCCAGACGGCGGACTGCATCACCGTTCCTCAGCCCGCGAACGACACCGCACCTTGCTGGACCACCGATCGCCGTGCCTGCGCCATTCTCGCCAGCATGGCGACTCAGCCGCCGGCCGGTCAGTGGAACCGCACCCGCTACGGCTATGACCGCGAGGAATTCTGGTCCTTCGTCGGCTTCCGCGTCGAATGCCTGGAGGCGATCCGCTCGGCCTATGGCCACGCCGCGCTGCTGCACATGGACCACACCGGCGAGGGCGAGGCGTTCCATGCCTTCTGCCGCTCCGTCACTGTCACTGCTGCGATCGACGCGGTCATCGCCGCCGCCGGTCAGGAGGGCTGATCCCATGACGACCGAAACCACCCGCCGCGCGATCCTGGGGGGCACTGGCCTCGCCGCTGTCGCGCTTGCTGTGCCGGCGCTGGCGACCGCCTCCTCGGTCTCACAGTCGGATAGCCCTGCGTTCAAGGCTGCGCTCGACAGCGCCGATGCTGCGCGCGACCACTTCAACGCGACGGCATCCGATCTTGAGGACAGCGACCCGGACGGCTTCGAATGCTTGATGCAGGATCTGTGCGACGCGACCGCCGCCGGGGATGCTGCGACCCCCACGAACTGGCAGGAGTTTACGCGCCTGCTCGCGCACATGTCGGAAGGCGGCCAAAGTACCATTGATGACGACAATGCGGCACGGCTGCTTGGCCATGC
>JAAIGE0100296678.1_pt1 | contig 14179 bp, 16 predicted proteins | sample 6487951 | NCBI WGS metagenome assembly JAAIGE01 (sample SAMN13974128, study PRJNA590717) | phyllosphere metagenome | biome: tomato field; feature: multiple bacterial spot infested tomato fields; material: tomato leaves; isolation source: leaves from tomato fields | host: Solanum lycopersicum ... | reverse complement strand
GTGCCGAGTGGTGGGGCAAGAGCGTTTTGCTTACTTTTGCGCTTTTCAAAAGTGAGCCGCCGTCAGGGCGGAACCCTAAGCGGCCGTTATCGCAGCAATGGATATGTACACAATCCAACTGTGTTGACTGCTAGGCCGCCTTCGCGAGCAAGCCCGCTCCCACAGGTTGATCGCAGGGTGTCAGGTAGATAGGTGTAGGCTGTCAGGCCGCTATCGCAGGCAAGCCAGCTCCCACAATTGGATCGTGGGGTTGAACGCTTTCGGTACGCAATCCCTCGAGCCCTTGACCGATGGCGCTGAACTGACCCAATTGCGCGCTGCATTCAAGCGCGATTCATAACCCGCAACCGCTTCACCATCGGTACACACGCCAGCACCAACCCGGACGGGGAGCGATACACCGCCTGCTCATCGCCTACATACCCGCACGCGCTATAAAAACTCACCGCGTTCAGCGTCGCATCCAGCACCACCTGCTCAATCGCCTGCTGCTGCGCCACGTGCTCCAAGTGAGCAAGCATCGCCTTGCCAAACCCTCGCCCGCTGAATACGGGCAATACAAACAAGGCGCCGAGTTCATGGTTGGCAAGATCCAGCATGCCAGTGGCAACAGGTTCGCCATTGAACCATCCCATGTAGAACTGTTTTTCCATCAGCGCGCCGTAACCATCACTGGCCCGACCTCTGGTCCAAAGCGCCATTTGTTCAGCGCTATAAGCGCCAATGCATTGGCCGAGAATGGCCTCACGACGAATCTCAAACGCACGCTCGGCGTCGTCCGGCGTGGCACGTTTTATCTCCAGCATCGCAAGCTCCTTCCATGACCTCAAACTGCCATTAGCCCATTTGTGCTAATCGACCCTACCTCACCGCGGCGCTATATTCCGCGGCACTTCCAACGTTCTCACCAACACCGCGCATTCAGTGCGCGTGGGTTTGTTGCGCGTTGGAAAAACCAAAACAACCCCAAGGAAGAAGCACCATGAAACTCCTCTCCCCTGTCACTCGCCTTGCCCTGTTGGGCGCCCTGATCATCGGCGTCGCCGGTTGCAGCAATATCAAGCCTACCGAAGACCATCTCAAGAAGCTGTCGGAAACCAATCTGGGCGAACCCGTAAAGCGTATCTCCAATGTGCGCAGCGATTCCATGAGCACCTACTATGTAGCCAACACCGCGTCCGGCGAATACAACTGCTCCGTGCCCAGCGGGGCCAGCGGCGGCCTATTTGCGGTCGCCAGTTTTGGCCTGATGAAGCCTGCCGCCTACTGCCAGCCAAAAGGCGCGCGCGGCAATGCAATGACGCCGTTCATGCAGTAATTTTTTCCTGGCTGAGCTCACGCAGGGTGCCGCGCAGTTCCGTAGGGCGTACCGGTTTGGACAGAATAGCAATCTGACGGTCGTGCAACGCCGCCTGGATTTTCTCCACGTCGTGCCCGGTGAGGATCAGCGCTGGCACCGCCCAGCCACGTTGCTCGCGTAGCTGGTCGATGCATTCGATGCCGGTGGCATGGTTGCCCAGGTCATAGTCGGCGACGATGATGTCACAGTCGCTGACCAAACCCTGCCCCGTGGACTCGGCCTGCACTTGGCACCCCCAGCGCTCCAGCAGGGCCTGGGTGGCGAGCAGCACGTTGTAGTCATCTTCGACCAGGCAGACCTTAAGGCCGGTGAGCAGGCCGGCTTGGCGTGCATCGTCGCGCAACGCCGGTTGGCGCGGCGCGGCCGCCAGGGCCAAGCCATGCAAGCTGACAGAAGTGCCATGGCCAACGCGCGAGCGCAGGCTCACCTGCAACCCCATCAATTGCCCCAGGCGCTTGACGATGGACAGCCCCAGGCCCACGCCTTCAACGTCCTTGTCACGCAGTTGACGCACGCGATAAAACTCTTCGAAGACTTTTGAAAGATGCTCCCTGGCAATCCCCCGCCCCTGGTCGTGTACCTCGATTACCAAGCCGTTATCGCGCACACGCACACCGATCAGCACCGGTCGCTGCGCGCCGTATTTGAAGCAATTGGAGAGCAGGTTCTGCACCATGGTCGCCAGCATGCCCGGATCGACCAACACCCAATGGGCGCAGGGGCGCAAGCGCAACTCCACCCCCGCCCAGCGTGCAGCCTCGGCGTTCTGGCGCACCAGGTCGGCGAGAAATTCGCCCAGGTGGATCACTTGGTACTTGGGCAACAGGCGACCGTTGTCGAGGGTGTAGAGGTCGAGAATCGAACGGAACAATTGCGAGACGTTAAGCAGAGAACGGTCGATATTGTCCACCAAGCGCTGTTCGTCCTCCCCCAAGCGGGCTTCGCGCAGGCAGGCGGTGAACAGGCCGATGGAGTGGATCGGCTGGCGCAGGTCATGGCTGGCCTGGGCGAGAAAGCGGGATTTTTCCAGGTTGGCAGCGATCGCTTGCTCGGAGGCCTTGCGCGTGCGCTCCAGCAGAATATGCGCATACACCGGGATCACCGTGCTGGTGATCATCAGCATCAGCACCATGAACGGCTGCGCCTGCCACAGCGGCGTAAGCTGATACACGATCAACAACGCCAGCAACGCCAGCGCCGTGGCAATCGCCAGGTAGCGCGAACCGTAGCGCATGCCATTGCCCAGGTTCACCCAGACCATCACCGCATACAGCGGCAACGCCGCTTCACCCCCCACCACCAGGCCGAACGAAGTACCGGTGTAGTCGTGGATCATGCCGAAGATCCGCCGCGCCGGGTAATGCCCGGGCCAGCGTGCGATCACCTGGCGAAGCACGATGGACGCCAGCAGAAACACAAAGATATAGAGGATCACCGGCAGGTAGGTGTCCAGCGATTGCCCAGGTAGGAAACCCAGTAGGCTTATATACACAATGGCGATGGTGGCCACCACGATGCGCAGGTTAGCCTGATCGAGTTCAGAGTTGGTCTCAAGACTCATCGTCATATCCCTGACCTATTATCTGTAGGAGCGAGCTTGCTCGCGAAAAACGTTAACGATAACGCGTTTGACCTGCAAGTACGCGGTGCCTGAGCCTGCTTCGCGAGCAAGCTCGCTCCTACACCGACGTTAAATAAATTAGCATGCCTGGACGCAGGCCTTGCCCCAGGAAGGAGCACACAATGACCGGCCGTATCATCATCGCCGACGACCACCCCATGTTTCGCGAAGGCATGACGCGCACCGTGCAGCGCCTGCTACCGGGCGCGGTGGTGCAGGAGGCCGGCGACCTGGCCACGGTGAATGCGTTGCTGTGCGAAGCGGGCGAGGTCGATACCTTGATTCTCGATTTGCGCTTTCCCGGCCTGACCTGCATCAGCCAACTGGCCGAACTGCGCCAGCAACTGAAACGCACCACCTTGGTCCTGGTGTCGATGGTCGACGACCCCGCGCTGATCGAACAGGTCATGGCCCTGGGCGCCGACGGCTTTATCGGCAAGAACATCGCCCCGGATGAGATCGGCCAGGCCCTGCTGGCGATCCGCGAGGGCGAAGTGCTGGTCAAGTTCGCCCCTTCAGGCCTGCTGCCGCTCGACACCCACACCCTCACCCCACGTCAGCAGGAAGTGCTGCGCCTGATTGCCCAGGGCAAGACCAACAAGGAAATTGCCAAGGCCCTGAATATCTCGCCGTTTACCGTGCGTATCCACGTGTCGTCGTTGTTGCGCAACCTGAATGTCCCCTCACGCGCTGCAGCTGCGGTGAAGTACTCCGGCGAGTTCTAGGCGCCGGCGCGGCTCAACGCTGCGTGGGAATACGAATATCGCCTCCACGGCATTGGCTTTTCACACTGCGCGGGCAACCTGCAAACGCCAGGTCCTTGGTCAGGCACACCCGCACTTCCGACAGCACCTGCCCCTTGCAGATCACCGCCATCCCGTGGTTGCCCATGCGTGGGTTGCTCTCGCGAAACAGCGCTTCGATCTCTTTGGCCTGCAATGACGGCGGCGTGTTGAACGGCTGCAGCTGCTGCGGGATCACCACCGCACCAAGCGCCACATCGGTCTTCTCCAGATACTCCAACGGCGGCAGCCCACTGCAGGTGCCATGCTTGGCCCACTCATGCTTGAGCAATGCACGGGTGGGAAACAGCGCCGCGCCCTTATCCATTTCTGCCTCGCTCAAGTGCGTCTGCGGCGTACAGGACGCCGGCCACCCTCCCCGCACGTATTGCGGCCACAAACCGTGCAACACAAAACCGTAGCCCTTGCCCGAGCATTGCTCGTTGCCTGGGTGCGTGAGGCAAAACGTGGGTGACCACGATAGCGACAGCACATAAAAATCAAACTCGCCCGACTGCCCTTGGCTGCGTGGCGCCGCCGTTGCCGCGGTGGCGATCAGCAGCCACAACACCATCCAGTATTTCATCCCGGTATTCCTTCAAAAGAGTGAAGCCTTACGCTATCGCCACGACTAGGGATGCTGGGAGTAACGGTGTAGCACCTTATCCAAGATGATATCGGTCTTCAGCGCCTCGATGGCCAGCGAGGGATGCTCGGCCTCGCCACGAATATGCGCGTTCATATTCAGCACATGGTGCCATTGAATATGGGTGTGACACGGCACTTCCAACACTTCGGTGGTCTCGCCTTCAAGCCGCAGCGGCTGGTCGTCGAACACCGAAAATTGAATACGGCCGCGACTGCCGATCAGTTCGACACGGTCTTCGCGGCGGTCTGCCACAAAGTTCCAGCAGCCCATGCCCAGCGCACCGCTGGCGAATGTCCAACAGGCTGTCACTGCGTCTTCTGCCGCGTAGCGTCCCGCCTGTCGCGCCGAAAAGCCTGAGACCTCAACGATATCGCCAGCCAGGTACTGGAACAGGTCAAACCCATGGCTGGCCAGGTCGGCAAAGTAACCGCCACCGGCAATGGCCGGGTCGGTGCGCCAATTGGCGGCGTCGGTGTCTGTTGCGGCAGCTGGCTTGCACAAGGTCCAGGTCAGGTGGCGCAGCTCACCGATACGGCCGTCCTGCAGCCAGGTGCGCACTTGCTCAAAACGCGGCAATGAACGCCGGTAGTAAGAAACAAACAGGTGCAGCCCGGCGCGCTCAAAGGTGCGCTGCATCAACGCGCTCTGTTCAGCATTCAGCGACATCGGCTTTTCGACGCAACAATGCTTGCCCGCCGCGGCCACCCTCAGGGCGTACTCAAGGTGACTGTCGGGCGGGGTGGCGATGTAGACCGCCTCCACCTCGGGGTCATCGATCAAGGCCTGGGCGTCGGTATAGCTGCGGGCAATGCCATGGCGCGCTGCATAATCGCGCACCGCCTCGGCACGCCGCCCCATCACGGCCACCAATGCCGAACCTGGCGCTTTATAGAAAGCCGGTCCACTCTTTAACTCAGTGACACTGCCACAGCCGATCATGCCCCAGCGTATGGTCTGCATTAAATGCCCTCGTTCAAATTCGTCAATCGGGCAGTATCCACATACCGGCCCCGGCGCGCCATAACCACTTAGCATGACAATTGCATTACACTTTTATGACATTCATCCGGCACGGGGGCACATTCGATGAAAATTAGGGCAACCGTCATTTGCGAACATGAGGGGCACATCCTCTTCGTGCGCAAGGCCAGATCAAAATGGGCATTGCCCGGCGGGAAAGTGGAAGCAGACGAGCGCCCGGTAGGCGCGGCGGAACGCGAATTAGAAGAAGAAACCGGGTTAAACGTGGACGGCTTGCTGTACCTGCAGGAGCTCAAGGCCCGCGGCACCGTCCACCATGTGTTTGAGGCATCGGTAGTCAATATCGACGAGGCACGGCCGTGCAACGAGATTGTCGATTGCCAGTGGTACGCCTACAGCGCCCTGGATGAGCTGGACACCACAGACGCCACGCGCCACATCGTCAAATCCTTCCTGCGGCGCCTCTGACGCCCTGGACAGAACCCACCGCAGCAAACCCACGGCGCCCGGCCTTTATCTCGGTACGCAACTCACCAATCAGGTTGGAAATGGCACGGATGCTGTCCAGGCCCTCGGGCGATACGCGGGTCAGCAGCAAGTCGACACGACCGGACGTGGGCTCGAACACGCTGATGCGCAATGAGCCGTCGCTGTTAACGCAGCACTCACACGCAAGCGGCAGGAAGCCTGAGGCCATGATGCGGTTGAATTCGGTGATGGAAATCATGATCAGCCCCCCGTCCCTGGGTTCTACCCGATTGAGGTGATGCAAGCAGCATAGATAAGGTTTTGCAGGCCACCGGACAATTAATGCAAAAGTGTTAGCCAGCCCTCATTTTGTCGGGCGTGGCGGGCCATGAACTGCAAACCAGGATTAAATCGCAGGCAAAAAAAATCCCAAGTAGCTGATGGAAACTTGGGATTTAAAAATGCATAAACCGTGGGAGGTGAACGCCCGGCTATATTAACGACTGTAAAAACATGTAACAAGATTATTTTAATCCTTTCGTCGGATTGAAAGTGTCGTAAGCCCTTCAATAACCACATGTTTTTTAAGGTAGAAGGCTGTAGCCATGCCACTTTTTGGTGCAAATAACGGCTATAAGCCCACGTATAAAAAAGGGTTATTAATCCGGTGCACTTTTAAGTAACTGTTCACTTAACTGTTTGCACGTTTCTTCAAGCGCCTCGCGGCTGGAAGCGGTGGCACCCACCACGGCCTCCAGGTGACGACACAGCGTCAGGCGTTCAGTGGCCTCTTCGCGTTGGCGGTCGACCTTGGCGTTAAGGTGAATGAAATAGAACCCCAGTAATACCGCAACAACCAGCACACCCACCGCGAAGTAGCGCAAGCTGTTGGACGATGGAGGCTCTGGGGCATTCATGGCCTTATGGCGCCCTGCTCTTTTCATAGCGCACATCATCGCCATCGACCGGCCCCACGACGGACCAGCCCAGGCGCTGATAGAACCCATTGGCACGGATTTCATCACGCCCATCAGTTACCAGGTACAGCGTGTCGTGGCGCTCAAACAGCGCCGCCTCGGCCACCGCCATCAGTTGACGGCCCAGGCCAAGCTTCTCGTGTGAGGGCAACACGAACATCGCGAATACTTCGCCTTCATCCAGATCGACCATGGAAAACCCCGCAGCCTGGCCGTCCACTTGCGCAATCCAGCCGCAAGGGGCTGCGTGCAACGTTTCGCGCAACACCTGTGGGGTAATCCCCAGGTCAGCCATCTGTTCCAGGCTCAGGTGGTTTTGCACCACCGCGGTGCGAATCGCGCACAGCGTGTCGACGTCATCGGGTGTCGCCGCTCGAATCAGCACTTGCATACAGGCCTCCATGAAGAAGTGCGCCATTGTATGCAAATACTCACACAGGGTTTGTCGTGGATTTGTAAAGGCCTCACAGCGGGTGCGGGGCTACGAATTACTTGCGCGCGACCTTGTAGCGCAGGCAATCCTGGTAAAAGCTCTGACGAATCGCCTCCGGCTTGAGCCTTGAACGACTGTCATAAGTCTGCTCGGTGATACCCATGGCCATCATGCGCATCCACGATTTGTTGAACTTGAGGGTCTGGATCTTCTGCCGGGCGGCGTACAGCGAAACGCCGGATAACTTGAGCTCCTGAGCCCTGGCGGCCGTGCCGGCGCCCCAACTGCACATGTACTTGTCACCTTCGCGCAATTCCCTGGCCTGCGCGACAGTCGCGCCGCCGGCCAGGGAGCAGGCAATCAGCATCATTCCCACAGAGCGCATTTGCATCCTCACCTAACCACCTGAAAATAAAAGTGATTTTGGCGAGGATTTTGTTACAAAGGGGCCATTAAATTGCCTTACTGCGCAAAGCGACTCGCGGATGCTTCCTATCAAGGCTTGAGTTCGAACAGCGCCGGCATTGGCGGCCACTCCGAGGGCACTTTGCGGAAGCGGCTGAAACCGGCCGCTTGCGCCATCTGGCGGGCACGCTTCTCGCCCATGAACGCCCCCAGCCCCGCCCCACCATGGGACAGTGAACAGGTCATGCAATAGAGGGTGCTCTGCGGGTACATGACGCGCCCGAACAGGTTCATGTTCTCGTGCAGCTCTTCGGACAGGTTGAGCTCCACCATCAGGTAAGTGCCGTCTTCGGCCGTTGCTGCGCGTAAATCCTTGAGCATCTGCTGAGGGTCGGTGGCATCGTGGATCACCACAAAGGTGGTCACGAAATCGAATTGCTGGCCGCGCAAGGCATCGGAGTCGTTCACCTCGAATTGCACCCGGTCACCCACACCAGCCGCCTCGGCGTTGGCCCGCGCCAACTCGATGGAAGGCAGGTGGAAGTCGCAGCCGACAATGCGCGCCTCGGGGTAGGCCTTGGCCATGGTGATCGCCGCCAGGCCCGCGCCGCAGCCAAAATCCAGCACACTGCCGCCGGTCTTGAGCTTCTCTTCGACGCCATCCAGGGACGGGATCCAGTGCTGGACCAGGTAGTGCTTGTACCAGGGCATGGTCATGCGCTCCATGCCTTTCCAGGTTTCCAGCGGGAACGCCTCTTCAGCACAACCACCACCATGACGGAAGGCCTCGATGACCTTGGGCGCCATGCTCACGAACGGCACGCTCAGTTGAATGATGCCGCCGGCGAAATACGGCGAGTCCTCATCGGCCAGCACTGGCACAAATTCAGCTGGCATCTGGTAGCGGCGAGTTTGCGCGTCGTAGGTCACGTAATTGCCGGTGGCCATGCTGCCCAGCCATTCGCGCAAGTAACGCGCGTTGTAGCCGGTCTTGTGCGCCAACTCCTCCAGGGTCACCGCCTGGCCGTCGGCCAATGCCTTGAACAAGCCGAGTTGGTCGCCGATGTAGAGCATGGCACCGCGCAGCGTGTTGCCGTAATCCTCCATGATGCGCGCCGAAAATTGCTGGACCTTGGCTTTATCAACTTCCATAACGTTGGACATCTGTCGCTCCTTGGTGAATTTACAAGTCTGTTCAGAGATCAATGATCAGTGGCCGGCGAGCCTGGCCAGCACGTTGTCAACGATGCGTTCGGACATGCCCAGGTGCGTCCGGGGCTCGAACAGCCGGGCCAGGGCGCCGTCATTCATGACCGCAAGCACCCGCGCATCGGCCTCGATCGCCTCGCGGATCGACACGTGGTTGCGCTGGCTGGCCTGGGACACTTCGAAGATGATCTGGTAGGCGCTGCTCTTGCCCAGCTTGCGCGCCATTTCGAACACCACGGCTTCGGTGCAGATGGCATCACCATAGGCCTGGGCGGTGCCTTCCATCTTCTGCACATTCACGGTGAGCCCGTCGATGGTCTCGGTCAGAATCGAGAGCGCCATCAGCGCATAGTGGGAAACGTCCGCGACCGCGCACCACTCCAGCCGGGTACCCCGGTAATCGCGCTCATGCTCAAGAATCATCGCGTCCAGCGCGAGCATGACCTGGGCCTTGGCCAGCCGCGCCAACACCACCACCTGCTCGCAACCTTCAGGGTTGCGTTTGTGCGGCATGGTGCTGCTGCCGATCTGCTGGTCACTCCAGCCCACTTCCACTTCAGCGATTTCCCAGCGATTGAGCGTACGAATTTCATCGGCTACGCGAGCCAACGAGGCGGTGACCATGGCCAGGGTGCTGACAAACTCCGCAACGCGGTCACGGGACACATGCCAGCCCGTCAGGGGTACTTGCAGCGACAAGCGCTGGGCAAAACGCTCCAGCATCGGCATGGCGTCCGGGCCGAACGCCGCCATGGTGCCGACCCCGCCGAACAACTGCACCACCAGCACCCGCTGGCGCGCCTCGGCCAGGCGCTGACGGTGGCGCAACAGCTCATCGATCCAGCCGGCGACCTTCAGCCCGAAGGTGGTTGGCAAGGCGGGAATCGAGTGGGTCCTGGCGACCATCAGCGAGTCACGGTGCGCATCAGCCAAGGTCGACAACTTGCCCAGCAAGGTCTCCAGCGCCAAGTCCATCGCATCAAGCACATCGCGCATTTCCAGGGACTGAGCGGTGTCCTGGATGTCCTGGGTGGTAGCGCCGTAATGCACGTATTCACGGGCAGTGGGGCTGCAGTTTTTTTGCAGGGCGCTCAGCAATGGCATCAGCGAATGCCCAGTGGCCGCCACGCCCTCGGCCAGTTGGCGCACATTGATGCCTGACAGCAATGCGGCCTTTTCGATCTCCAGGGCCGCCTCGCGCGGGATGATGTTGACGTCGGCCTGGGCCATGGCCAGCGCGGCTTCCACGTCCAGCCAGCGTTGCAGGCGACAATGACTGCAGAAGATCTTGCGGCTCTGCGGGCCGGCATAACCCGAACCGTGGGTTTTCGAGTCAAGGATATGGCTGTGTTCGTGGCGGCATTGCTCGCCGTCATGATCAAAGCCCGGGCGGTCCAAACGTGCGGTGCAAGACGCACGGGCGGTCACTTCCAATGTTTGCGCATCCATCACATACCCTCCATCGCGTACTGGGACTGACTGGTATTGCCTGGGGTTGCCTTCGTCGCTTCAAGGCCATGGCCGCAAGCGCGAGGCAGTGCTTTAGTTGCCACCAAATCGACCATCTCGGCCGCCAGCCCCGTGTAGGTCTTCGGGTCAAGCAGGTCATCGAGCGTTTGCGGGCTGAAACAACCCTGCAGCCGCGAGTCGCCAAGCAGTGCGTCGCGAAAGCAGACGCCTGTGTCTTGGGCTTGCAGGGCGATGTCGTGCACCAGGTGATGGGCCGTCTGCTTGCCACACCGAGGCGCCAGCGCGAGCATCACCCGCTCCGACAGGATCAGCCCGCCCAGTAAATCCAGGTTGCTGCGCATGCGCGCTTCACGCACCTCCAGCCCCGCCAGCAGCAAGCCCTCCATACGGGCGAGCAAGGCGCCGGCGTAAATGAACAGCTCCGGCAAGGCCGCCCATTCGATGCGCCAGGTGGTGCCGTCACGCTCGTGCAACTGGAACGCCGCGTCGGTCAGCGCAACCATCTGCGCGCGCACCAGCCGCGACAGCGCACTGATCAGGTCCACCGTCGACGGGTTTTGCTTGTGGGGCATGGTGCTGCTCCCCACCTGCCCTGCCCGCCGGCCTTCGCGCACTTCGTCGATCTCGGTGCGCTGCAGGTGGTAGATCTCATTGGCGACACGGCCCAAGGTTGCCGACGCCTGCACCAGCAACCACGCTGCCTCCAGGATGCGGTCGCGGGCACTGTGCCAACTGCTCAACGGCGCCGCCAGGCCGAGGCTTTCCAGGGTGCGGCGCTGCACATCCAAACCCTGCGGGCCCAGCCCGGCCAGGGTGCCCACGGCGCCGGTCAGGTTACCGACCATCACCCGCGCATAGGCTTCGTCAAAGCGTTCAAGGTGCCGATCGAGCTCATCGACCCACACCGCCACTTTGTAGCCAAACGTGGTGGGCAATGCCTGCTGTCCATGGGTCCTGGCGACCATCGGCGTGTGCTTGTGGCGCAGGGCGAGCGTGAGCAAATGCCCGCGGATCCCGCGCAAACGCTGCACCACCAGGCCCCAGGCATCGCGGATTTGCAGGATGAGGCCGGTGTCGAGGATGTCCTGGGTGGTGACGCCGTAATGCACGTATTCACCCAGCCCATCGGCGCATAACCGCTGCAAGGCGCGCAGGGTCGGCACCAGGATGTGCCCGGTTTCCAGGCTCTCGCGCCCCAACGCGTCGAGGTCCAGCAGTTCCACGCTGGCTACCCGGGCAATTTCCCGGGCGGCCTCCTGGGGGATGATGCCCATCTGCGCCTGGGTCGCCGCCAGCGCAGTTTCAACATCGAGCCACTTCTGCACCTGATTGGCATCAGAGAAGATCGCGGCAAATTCCGGGGACGAGTAAGCGCCCCCGTGGATACGGGATTCAGTGATATGACTTGGCATGTCGAGTTACTCGCGTTGTCCTAAGGAGGGCTACTTCACGCGTTGCACTTGTTCCCAGACTGCATCGTAGTAAGCCCGCTCCAGCCGGAAGTGCTCGGCCAGGGACGTGAGAAACGCATTCTGGAACCCGAGGTCCGGAATACGCCGTGAGATCAGCGCCCATTCACGCTTGGCCCGTGGCGGCACCAAACTGATATGCACTTCGTAGTACTCCGCGTCATCCTGGCTCAAGCCCGCATTGCGCAGGGCGTTGTACAACTTGCCGTGGTTACCCGGCACCACCAGTTCGGTGATGTAGAACACCGCCAGGCCCCAGCCGACATCGGGGTTGCGGAAGCAACGTGCGCGGTTGTTGAGGTAGGCGATTTCCTCGGGCATCGTCGAGAGCGCCTCGAAATCGGCATTCAGGCCCACGGCGGCAAGCAGCTTGGCCAACAGCTTCGGGTGGGAACGCTGCTCATCCTCTTCGCCCAACTCGCCGTAGAGATAACGCGCCAGGGCAGCCGCTTCGTCCACGTCAGTCAGGTTGACCAGCAGGTCGGCGGCGTCCCGGTACAGGCGATAAGTACGGAACCATTGGTGGCGCAAAAACACCTGCAGCTGCTCGCGAGAGGCTTTGCCTTCAAACACATACTGCGACATCGGGTGGTTTTCCCGCGACTGCGCGGCAATCTGCTCTTCCAGGCGTTGCTGGAAACCGGCCTCGGACAAGGGCGATGCCAGGTCGGCAGACGGCATGAAACGCTCTTGCACGCTATAGACGGCATTGGCCAGCCAGCGCCGGGTCGAAGCGGTGGCCACGTCATCGCTCAGCGACAGGATGTACAGCAACTGCTGGCACTGCGCTGCATTGGCGGCGTCACCGCGTTGGCCGCTCTCGCACAGGGCGCGCAGCATATTGGCGGCAATTTCGATGCGATTGAACGTCGCGTCCGGCTTCAAGGCTTCCGCCAACAGACGGGCTTCGGCCGTGTGGATATTCTGCAATTGCGGCAGGGAAAAATTACGTGGGCTCATCATGTGCTCCATTATTTTTGTTCTGGGATCGCAGGTCGTTCAGGCAGACAGGCGTTGGGCCTGCATCTGCTGCCACAGGCTGTCGAAGTAGGCCTTGTTGATTTCGAAGTGGCGCTTGAGTGCACGCATAAACGTGCGTTGAAAGCCCTCCTCGCTGGCGAACTTGGCAATCAGGGCCCACATTTCCTCGGTGTCGATCTCATCCTGGGTGCCATGCAAGCGGTGGAACTCGCTGGGCTGTTCTGGAACATCGAGGCGCTGCAACAGCTCGTAGATGCGCCGATGGTTGACGCAACTGACAGACTCGACCGCATAGAGCAGCGCAAGGCCCCAGGCGACATCCGTGTGGCGCACGCAGCGAATGCGATTATTGAGATAGGCCTTTTCCAGCGGATGCAGCGCGGGGAAGTCGATGGCCAGCGGAATATCGAAATACTCCATCAGATGGGCGAGCATCGCCGGGTGCGAACGCTCCGGTGTCTCAGCCCCTGCCTCACCGTAGAGGTTGCGGTAAAACACCGAGGCATCTTCGATGGCTTCGAAGCGAAAGGCCAGTTCGGCCAGCAGGCTGTAGAAGTTGTAGGAACGGGTCCAGTGATGCTCCAGGAAGAAGCGCACATCCTGAACCGGCGGCGTCCCTTGGAACAGATGCACCGACATCGGGTGATTGACCCGGCTGCGCGCAGCGATTTCAGCGTCGACCTGCTGACGGAACTCGTCCACCGGCAACGCGGTGAAGCCCGGCACATCGGCGGCGAACTCATCTTCGACGCGGTAGACCTCGCTGGCCATCCAGCGCCGGGTCGGTTCGGTGCGCGGGTCACCGGGAATGTGCAGTTGCAGCAGGGCTGACTGATAGTGCGCGTAGGCGTCGGCGTCTCCCGACAGGCCTTGCCGAGCCTGTGCGAGCAGCGCTTCCAGCGCGCGGGTGACCTGGGTGTAATTGGCGCCAGGTTCCAAGGCATTCGCCATCAGCCGCGAGGCGTTGGTGAAGAGATCGGAATCCGAGCGTTGTTGCAGGGCAGCAGTATCCATTGATAACCCCTGAATCTTGTTTTTGTGTGGTTAGGCGTACTCGGAAAAAAGCCTAAAGGTTCCCGTAGTGGCAAGGTCAACACCTGTAGGAAAATTCTTTCAAAGGCGTGGAGATAGGCCGATAGCGCCACCGAACCACAGGTATAAACACAACCCTGCAGCCCCCAACGGTAAACACGATGCGAAGCGAGCCGCTCTTGATCTTGCTCTGCTTGTGATCTTGATCTGGCTTTTGATCTTAGGCGCCCCGTTAAACCACGCTGGCCGAACGCAGGCTTGAATTCGTGGGTAACCCGGCAGGACGCCGGGTTAGCCGCCCCGCGCCATGGATGGCGCGTGGCGGCGGCCCACGGATTCAAG
>JAAIGE0101435592.1_pt1 | contig 14182 bp, 12 predicted proteins | sample 6487951 | NCBI WGS metagenome assembly JAAIGE01 (sample SAMN13974128, study PRJNA590717) | phyllosphere metagenome | biome: tomato field; feature: multiple bacterial spot infested tomato fields; material: tomato leaves; isolation source: leaves from tomato fields | host: Solanum lycopersicum ... | reverse complement strand
GCTGATCAACACCTCCAATACCCAGGTTCAGGAGGGTGTGGAGCTTGTGGGCGAGACGGGCCGTGCGCTGGAAACCATCGTGGCGGAAGTGCAGGAGATCAACCGGCATGTGATGGCGATCGTTGAATCGGCGCAGGAGCAGTCTTCGGGCTTGCAGCAGATCAATACGGCTGTGAACCAGATGGATCAGGACACGCAGAAGAATGCGGCGATGGTGGAGGAATCCACCGCTGCCAGCCATGGCTTGGCCCGTGAGGTTGCCTCTCTCAACCAGCTTCTGGCGCAGTTCAAGCTTGCAGGCGGCTACGAGGCTCCGGTTCGTGCAGCAACTCCGACAGAACGACCCGCACCATCACCGGCCCGCGCGCTTGGTCGCAAGGTCGCATCCGCCTTCAATGGCAATGCAGCGGTGAAGGCTGACTGGGAAGAGTTTTGAGATTGGCCTGCGTTTGATCGATACTCGTTTTACAGAAATCGAGCGAACAAACTGCCCGCATTTCCAGTGCGGGCAGTTTGTTTTCGTTGAGAGCGCTCCATTCGCCCCAATTATGCTGCACTGCGGTGTAATCTTGGAAAATACGAGCGTTCCCAATAATGTAACAATGCTGTAAAGGGTTGAAAAACAAGAACGCTTCTGGGTGGAGAGCGTACAGATGAAAAAGTGGGTTTATACCTTCGGCAACGGTGAGGCCGAGGGGCGAGCGACTGACAAGGCCATACTAGGCGGCAAAGGTGCAAACCTTGCCGAAATGGCCTCGCTCGGTCTGCCGGTACCGCCGGGCTTTACCATCATCGCCGAAGCGTGTGCACGATATCATCAGGGCGGGCGCTCCCTTCCTGAAGACCTGAAGCTTCAGGTGACAAGTGGCATCGCCGGCATGGAAGCCATCACCGGCCGCAAATTCGGTTCCGATACCCATCCGCTCCTGCTTTCCGTCCGCTCCGGTGCCCGCGCCTCCATGCCAGGCATGATGGACACGGTGCTGAACCTCGGCCTTAACGACGAAACCGTGCTGGCGCTGGCGGATGATTCCGGTGATGCCCGTTTCGCATGGGATAGCTACCGCCGCTTCATCCAGATGTATGCCGATGTCGTCATGGGGCTGGATCACGAGATCTTCGAGGAAATCCTGGAAGATGAGAAAGGTCGCCTCGGCTACGAATACGACACGGATCTGTCGGGCGATGAGTGGCGGCACATCGTCTCGCTCTACAAGGGCCTGATCGAAGACGAGCTGGGCGAGCCTTTTCCGCAGGACACCGAGGTCCAGCTTTGGGGCGCGATCGGTGCCGTCTTTGCAAGCTGGATGAACACCCGCGCCGTCACCTACCGCCATTTGCACAATATTCCGGGTGACTGGGGAACGGCGGTCAACGTACAGGCCATGGTTTTCGGCAATCTCGGCTCGACCTCGGCCACCGGTGTTGCCTTCACCCGCAATCCGTCCACGGGTGAGCGTGAACTCTACGGCGAATTTCTCGTCAATGCTCAAGGGGAAGATGTGGTCGCGGGCATCCGCACGCCGCAATCCATCACCGAAGCCGCTCGTATCGCGTCCGGCTCTGACAAGCCTTCGATGGAAAAGCTGATGCCGGAGGCATTCCGGGAATTCATGGCGATTTGCGAGCGGCTGGAAACCCATTACCGCGACATGCAGGACATGGAGTTCACCATCGAGCGCGGCACGCTGTGGATGCTTCAGACCCGCTGCGGCAAGCGGACAACGCGCGCGGCGATGAAGATCGCCGTCGATATGGTGGGTGAGGGATTGATCAGCGCCGACGAAGCCGTTTGCCGGATCGAGCCTTCCTCTCTCGATCAATTGCTGCACCCCACCATCGATCCGTCGGTCGAACGTCCCGTCATCGGCTCCGGCCTGCCTGCGTCACCTGGCGCGGCATCGGGCGAGATCGTCTTCACCGCGGATCAGGCGGTTGCGGCGGAAGCCGAGGGCCGACGCGTCATTCTGGTGCGCATGGAAACCAGCCCGGAAGACATTCACGGCATGCACGCCGCCGAAGGCATTCTGACCACACGCGGCGGTATGACCAGCCATGCGGCGGTCGTCGCACGCGGCATGGGCATTCCTTGCGTTTCCGGGGCAGGCTCCATGCGGGTGGATTTACGCAACGGCGTGCTGATCGGCATGGGCTGCATTTTGAAAAAGGGCGATGTCATCACCATCGACGGCTCCTCCGGCCGAGTGATGAAAGGCGAAGTGCCGATGACGCAGCCGGAGCTTTCTGGCGATTTCGGTAAGCTGATGCAGTGGGCCGATGGCGCGCGCCGCATGACCATCCGCACCAACGCCGATACACCTGCCGATGCCCGCTCTGCCCGCGCTTTCGGCGCGGAAGGCATTGGACTGTGCCGAACCGAACACATGTTCTTCGAGGGGGAGCGCATTCAGGTGATGCGCGAAATGATCCTTGCCGAGGACGAAAAGGGTCGGCGCGCAGCGCTGGACCAGCTGCTGCCGATGCAGCGCGAGGATTTTACCGATCTCTTCTCCATCATGCACGGCCTGCCGGTAACGATCCGCCTGCTGGACCCGCCATTGCACGAATTCCTGCCGAAGACCGATGGCGAGATCGTCGAGGTGGCCGCTGCCATGGGCATGCCTCAGACGCTGTTTCGCCAAAGGCTGGATGCGCTGCACGAGTTCAACCCCATGCTCGGCCATCGCGGCTGCCGTCTGGCCATTTCCTATCCGGAAATTGCCGAAATGCAGGCCCGCGCCATTTTCGAGGCTGCGGTGGAAGCCGCCCGCAGAACCGGTGCGCCGGTGGTGCCGGAAATCATGGTGCCGCTCGTCGGTCTGCGCTCGGAGCTGGATTACGTTCGCGGCGTCATCGACCGCATCGCCGCCGAGGTTGCAACGGAAACGGGCATGACGCTGGAATATCTGACCGGCACCATGATCGAGCTTCCGCGTGCTGCCCTTCGTGCGCATGTGATCGCCGAAGCTGCGGAGTTTTTCTCCTTCGGCACCAACGACCTGACGCAGACGACTTTCGGCATCTCGCGTGACGATGCGGCTCGCTTCATCAACACCTATCAGCGCAAGGGCATCATCGAGCGCGATCCGTTTGTGTCACTGGATTTCGATGGCGTCGGAGAATTGATACGCATTGCGGCAGATCGCGGACGCCAGACCCGACCGGAGCTGAAACTCGGTATTTGCGGTGAACACGGCGGCGATCCGGCTTCGATCCATTTCTGCGAGGACGCCGGGCTGGATTATGTCTCCTGCTCACCATTCCGTGTGCCGATTGCCCGGCTCGCTGCAGCACAGGCGACGCTCTCTATGGCGGAAAAGCAGCAGGCTGAGCCGGACAGGAAGGTCGTGTCCGTCAGCGGTTTTGCACGATGATCCGGCGCTCCACCACCACCGGGCGGTAGAACATATCGCGGTTGACCTGCGCCTGCCAGGCGCGCGCATCGGCGCGCCGGTCAAGGTCCAGATCCAGCAGGCACCGTGCCATCTGGTCGGTGCCGATGCGGAATCCATAGCCACGGCAGGTCGCGTCATCGCGCGCGCGCCGCTCTTCAGGCGTCAGGGTCTGGCAGGCGGTCAGCGCCAGCGTCGCTGCAAGTGCTCCGAAAACGATGGAAACGCGCATCATGTCCACTCCCACTGACAGCCAATTTTGGCTGGAATCTCTGACGTACTGATACGCTTCTTCATTCCTTTAGAAAAGTCCGTATGAGGCCTAAGGCTACCCTCTTCTTCTGCAAATAAAGGTGAAGCGATTCCATTTGCGTTCGAAAGGCTTTATGAGGAATTCATAACGGTGATTCCAGAGGGAATGGTTCTTTCTGGAGCGCTTCGTCGCCACTGAATATGCCTGCGGGTGCTCGTTTCATGACTGTGCGTTTCGTTCGCCCCGTTTCCCATGCGGCCTATCTTTCCCGTTATCTCGGGCTGTCCGCCCTGTTGCTTTTCGCCATAGCTGCGCCCCTTCATCGCTTTGGACCGCTGACAACGCCTGATTTCGTGGCCCTGACGCTGATTTCCGCCGGGATTGCCGCCGTTTCCCTTCTGCTTGCCCTCATCGGCCTGCAACGCCTCTGGTCGGCAGGGGCGAAGGGTGGCATGTGGTCGCTCTATGCGATGCTGCTCTCTTCCATTCCACTCGGCGTCGTCGGCTTCGCGGCCTTTCTCTATTGGCAGCAGCCGAAGATTTACGATGTCTCGACGGATGTCGCGGATGCACCGAACTGGCTCTCAATTCCCTCAGCCAATCAACAGTGGATGCCGCGTGCGGCCATGGTTTCGAAAGCCGATCGGGATTTGCAGCTTTCGGCCTATCCAAGCCTCGCAGGCCACCGCTATGAGGGCGCGATAGATCGCGTCTACACCGCTGCCCGCAAGGTTGCACGCGCCCAGAACATCCGCATCCTCCACACGGATGGCCTGATTGGTGCGATACCGGATGTGCTGCCCGGCGTGCCGAAACAGGACCAGCAGGAAGGCGCAACCGATGCGCCCATCGAAGAACTGCCAGCTATCGTCCCCGTGCCACTGGCAAGGCCCGCAGACGCTCCCGCCCCGACCTTTTTCAACGGCAGCGGTGTCGTTCTGATACAGGGAGACATGCGCACGCTCGTTTGGGGGGCGCGCTTCGACGTCCTCATCCGCCTCAAGGAAGACACCGAAACCACCCTGGTCGACATCCGCGTCGCCTCCCGCTTCGGCCCGCACGATCTCGGTATGGGAGCGAAGATCGCAAAGGCCTATCTCGACGCGCTGGATGCCGAAATGCAGGGGCTAAACGATAACTGATTGGTGTCAGACGAAGCGGTCGCGCTCTTCAGGCGCCGGCATTCGGCAGGCCTGACGCCGCCCGGCGATTTTCATGCGGTTGCGAGCAACGAGATTGTAGACGCCATCGCGAATGAAGCGCGGCACAATTCGGAGAAGTGCTGCCATTCCGATCTTCCCGCCCATGAGCTCGAGTACCCGCAGCACGCCGTCCGAATAAGCATAGGCGATCCCATTGTCGATCAGCAGACTGGTTTCGTAATTGTCGGTCCTACAGCCATAGTGCCGCATCAATGCCGTGCCGAGAGGAGATTGCGCGGGCGTAAAGCGGAACAGTCCTTGGCTGTCATGGCGAAGTACGAAATCGATATCGCGGGAACAGAAACCGCATTCGCCGTCGAAGACGATCAGCGGCCTGTCGTCCGGAAAGTCCGGAACGGAAGGGTCCTGGCGATAGCTGTATGCAACCGTCATTGCTTCATCCCTAAAGCGTGTGGCATGTATCGCTGATGCTTCAGATCGGAACATAAATGCCGTTGATCGAAGGCGCTCCATCGGTCTGCACCATGCCTTTCTCGATAAGATCTTCGATATGCGCAAGCACGGAAAGCGCGGCAGCGCCATGGAGGCGAGGGTCGGTGCGGCGGTAGATGATCTTTACCATGTCGGGGATCGTGCGGTCTCCGGCCTTGATCCGTGTCAGCACCGCTTTCTCCCGCATGCGCCGGTGCGCGCGTAGCCCCCGCATGAAGGCGGTGGGGTCGCTAACAGGTCCGCCGTGGCCGGGCAGAAACAGCCGGTCCTTGCGCTTCAGCAGTTTCTCGAGCGAGGCCATGTAATCGCTCATCGCCCCATCCGGCGGCGCGACGATGGTGGTTGCCCATGCCATGACGTGATCCGCCGAAAATACGATGCCATCGTCATCGAGCGCAAAAGCCGCGTGATTTGCAGTGTGCCCCGGCGTGTGCAACGCCTTCAGAAACCAGCCGTCGCCCGAAATGCTCTCTTCGTCGCCAAGCGCGATATCCGGCATGAACTCGGTATCGGAGCTTTCCGCGAATGGGTTGCGCTCTCCCTCATGTAGCGGACGCGCCGCGCGGTGCGGTCCCTCCGCCACGGTCAAGGCGCCTGTCACTTGCTTCAGCCTTCCAGCCAGCGGTGAGTGGTCGCGATGCGTATGGCTGACAAATATATGCGTCACCTCCCGGCCTTTCAGCGCCTCCATCAAAGCCTGAAAATGCGCCTCATCCTGCGGCCCGGGATCGATCACGGCAACCGACTTATTCCCGACGATATAGCTGTTCGTGCCATGAAAGGTGAATGCGGAAGGGTTGTTGACGGTTATTCGCTGAACACTGCGTGCCACCGGTATTGCCGTTCCGTAGGCAGGTTGAAATTCAAGGTCGAATACTGGTTCTGCCATGGATGCCGCAAAGCTGTTGAGAGACTGAACCACGACCTAACATGAAGCATGCGCACCACCCACAAGAAATGTTGCGTTTCCGTGAACATAATGATTGCCGCTGCCGCTTTGCTTTGCTAATCAGGCGCCGTTCGGGCAATCGGCTTTTTCGCCAACCTGCCTGTTGGGGCGTCGCCAAGCGGTAAGGCACCGGTTTTTGGTACCGGCATTCCCAGGTTCGAATCCTGGCGCCCCAGCCATTTCCCTTCTCGATCCGTAATCTTAGCTTTTGAACATCGAAGCCAATTTTGGATGTTGAAAGCAAAAAAGGCCCGCCTTGGTGGACGGGCCTTGGTCAGTCGATTTCGGCGCAGATCAATCCGCTGCAAGAAACTCCGCGCAATAGCTCGGGCCGTTCACGCCGGGGCGGTCGGAAACTGTGCGGACCGAGCGGATCTTATAGTCTTCGTCAACGGTCATCTGCACCGTGCAGGAGAGATAGGCCTTACGGGCAGGCGAAATTTGGCGACCGCGCTTGCCGTTCTTTTCGTCGTATTTCGCAGGTATAGTCGTGGTCTTGTATCCGCCGCGCCAGTTATAGGTCGTCGTGCTGCCGGACTCGACGTCGCTCAGAGGCGGGCCGAACTTGGCGAAGAATACGCCAGCCGATTGACCAACCCAGCGCGTCTCGACTGCGTTCTTGGGAGCGATGGAAGGGGTCGTGGTGCAGGCCGAGAGGGCTATGGCAAGTCCTGCAAGCGCTACGCTGCGAAATCGCATGAGGGGTGTCCTTTATAAGGGAAGACTGGAAATGCTTTTCCCCTAGCAGATTTGAAAAGAAGGGGCAGGGGGCAGATGATGCCTGTTGAAAGATTTCCTGCCACAATTGCTTTTTTGTAACGATTTTGCTGCGCGCCGCATGATTTTGGGGCGGCAAAAATCTGTCACAAAAAATTCTCAAACGCCGCTTGTCGAGTGCAGGAGCCTGGTTTATAGAAACGCCGCTGGTCACGGAGTGTAGCGCAGTCTGGTAGCGCACGTCGTTCGGGACGACGGGGTCGGAGGTTCAAATCCTCTCACTCCGACCAGATAAACAGCTAATAATAAATGATTTTTTCCATTATATTTCCTGTTCGGAAATTGTTTCCGTTCGTCACGCGCCGCTCCTTCACGCTTGTGATCACGACTCTCAATCTTCCTTTTGAAGCACCAGGATCGCGCCTTAAAACTTGCGGGAAAGAATACAGCCCATCTTTCTTGTGAGGTGCCCCGTTCGCTCGCGTTGCGCGTGGCCTTTCCCATTTGCGGGGAACATTCCTGTCAGGCAGGCATTCTCTATTCACATAGAGGAGAGAAAAATATGCTGAGAGCTATGCTTTTATGGGCGCTGGGCGTTCCGTTTTTCGTGGTGGTACTGCTGTGGATGTTCGTTTTCTGAAGCATTGATCACCCCAATCCACAAAGTTCAAAAGGTGCCGGGTTTTGCCCGACGCCTTTTCTTTAATCCAGTTCACCCAAAACCCTCGCGGCATTGCTGCCCGATGTTCGCCTTATGTCGATCTCATCCCGGCGGCTGGAGAGAAGTTCGCTCGCCAGAAGCGCCTCCGCCAGATCGGCTGGAATCGAGAGGATGACACGTTCGCCGCTGGATGCGCGGTCCGTGGCGTTCCTCTTGGCTAGAATCATGCCGCCCGCCACCGTATTGTTGGTATCGGGATCGATGAGGATGAAGGAACCTGTGGCGCGGTTCTGCTCATAGGGATCGAAGATCGCAGTTTCATCGAAGGCCAGACGAACCTTGCCGATGGCGTTCATCTGAAGCGTATCGGCGTGGGGAAGCCACTGACCGTTCTTGAGGTCCAGCTGCGTCACCGGCTGCACGCTTACACGCTGGCGGCGGCTGCCGCTTTTCAGCCAGTAGCGCTTGTTCGGCTCGATGCCACCCGGCTGCAACGCCACGATCTGCGCGTCGAAGGCGAGTCCCGTCTGCGGCTGTGCGTCGATGGAAACGATCATGTCGCCACGCGAAACGTCGACCTGACGGTCCAGAACGAGGGTAATGGCATCGCCTGCAACGGCAGCATTGCGCACGAGATCGAAGGTCACGATCTGCTTGACGTTGGCAACCATGCCGGATGGCAGGATGACGACGGAGTCACCCGGCTTCACCGCACCACCTGCAACTGTGCCCTGGTACCCACGGAAGCTCTCGCCGGGGCGGGAAACCCGCTGGACGGGCAGGCGGAAGCCACCGGTCTGGGTGGAACGAACGGTGGCCAGTTCCAGCGTTTCGGCCAGCGTTGGACCTTCATACCACGGCATGGATGCCTTGGCCGAAAGAACCACGTTCTCACCCTTCAACGCAGACATCGGGATTGCGGTGATCTGCTTTATGCCGAGCGAAAGCGCGAACTCCCTGAATTCATGCGCAATCAGCTCGAAACCGGCCTTGTCGTAATTGGTCAGATCGATCTTGTTGACGGCCAGCACGAACTGGCGAATGCCCATCAGGGCCGCAATGGTGGCGTGGCGGCGGGTCTGCTCCAGAATGCCGGTGCGGGCATCGACCAGCAGCACGGCGAGATCGGCGGTCGAAGCGCCGGTTGCCATGTTGCGGGTGTACTGCTCATGGCCGGGCGTGTCGGCTACGATGAAGGCGCGCTTGTCGGTGGCGAAATAACGATAGGCGACATCGATGGTGATGCCCTGTTCGCGCTCGGCCTGAAGACCATCGAGCAACAGCGCAAAATCGGGCAGGCCGAGATCGTTCTGCTTACCGCTGTCACGCTTCAGCGTCGCCGCCTGATCTTCCTTCACCGCCTTGGTGTCCCAAAGCAGACGGCCGATCAGGGTGGACTTGCCATCATCCACGCTGCCGCAGGTGATGAGGCGAAGCGGGCGCGTGTCCTTGACGGATTTCGCTGGCTCGACAAATGGCAGGATGGTCGCGGATTGCGCGTTTGCGTTCTGTGTCATCAGAAGTAACCCTCGCGCTTTTTCTTTTCCATGGAGCCGGACTGGTCGCGGTCGATGGCGCGACCCTGACGCTCAGAAACGGTGGCGATTTCAAGCTCGGAAATCACTTCGTCCAGCGTTGTCGCCTCGGAGCGGATCGCGCCCGTCAGCGGGAAGCAGCCCAGCGTGCGGAAACGGATCGAATCATACTTGATCTCTTCGCCCGGCTGGAGCTCGAGACGCTCGTCTTCAGCGAGGATCATCATGCCGTCACGCTCGATATAGGGGCGTTCCGCAGCATAATAGAGTGGCACGAGCGGAATGTTTTCCGCCTGAATGTAGCGCCAGATATCGACCTCGGTCCAGTTGGAAAGCGGGAAGGCGCGCACGCTTTCGCCCTGACGAACCATGCCGTTATAGATGTTCCACAGTTCCGGGCGCTGGTTGCGCGGGTCCCATTTATGGTCCGGCGTGCGGAAGGAATAGATGCGCTCCTTGGCGCGGCTTGCTTCTTCGTCACGGCGCGCGCCGCCAAAAGCGGCGTCGAACTTGCCGGCGTCCAGCGCCTGACGCAGCGCTTCCGTCTTCATGATATCGGTATAGAGCGCAGAACCATGCGTGAATGGCGTCACATTCTCAGAGGCGCCACGCGGGTTGGTATAGGAAATCAGATCGAGATCGTATTCCTTGACGATATTGTCGCGGAATTCAATCATCTCCTTGAACTTCCAGCCGGTATTGACGTGCAGAAGCGGGAAGGGGATGCGCCCCGGGAAGAACGCCTTGCGCGCAAGATGCAGCAGCACGGACGAATCCTTGCCGATGGAATAGAGCATCACCGGTCGGTCGAACTCGGCTGCAACTTCGCGAAAGATGTGAATGGCTTCGTTTTCGAGGGCTTTGAGATGAGGATCGAGCGGCTGCTTGGGGCTGCTTACGCTGTTGCCTTCCGTTTCCGGAACTGCATTGGACATTTTAAACTCCGGCAATGTACTAAATCTGGAAATTAGCTCTGTGGGGCGGTGGGTATGGTCGACGCTTGCGCTTGATCGGCAACATGGAGACCGCATTCGCGCTTCTCGTCATTTTCCCACCACCATCTACCGGCGCGCTCTGGCTCGCCGGGCTTGATGGCGCGGGTACACGGCTCGCAGCCGATAGAGGGATACCCGCGTGCGTGAAGGGGATTGACGGGAATGTTTTCCACCGCGACATGGGCCTTGATCGTATCGATATCCCAGTCCGCCAGCGGGTTGATCTTGATGAGGTTGCGATCCGCATCATATTCCGCAAAAGGCGTCGTCGCGCGATTGCCTGACTGGCCACGACGCAGACCCGTGATCCAGAAACCTGCACCTTCCAGCGCTTTCGCCAGCGGCACCAGCTTGCGCACATGGCAGCAGGCGTGGCGAGCCTCTACGCTGTCGTAAAAGCCGTTGAGGCCATATTTTGCGGCGTAAGCGTCTATATCGTCCTGTTCGGGATAAAACCGCTTGATATCGATGCCATATCGCTCTTCCGTTTCAGCGATCAGCTTTACGGTTTCGGGAAACAGCCTGCCGGTTTCAAGCGTTGCAACATCGATGGGCAGTCTGTGCGTGCCGATAGCGGCGGTAATTACCTGATCTTCGATGCCGAGGCTGGTGGTAAATACCGTTCGCGCTCCAAGTCCCGCAACAAGCGCCAGCCTTTCGGCAAGGCCAAGGCCCGCAAGCGCGGCGTCAAGCGATGCTATGTCGTTGCTGGAAATGTCTTGCGAAGGCGTATTGATCGTCATTTCTCGATTCCGAAACTTTACTGTTTCGATAATCCCAGAAACACGCAACAGATGACAGGAATGGCTATTCTTCTATGCTGGGGTGTTGAGCAAATATCTCTCTTCCGGCGAACTTACGCGCAAAAGAGTCCCAGAAATAGCAAATTGATACACCTTATCGCCGCGACATAAGAGCAAGTCATCCGAAATTGCAAGGGGTTAGATCACATTTTCTCTAATTTTTGTAGATTTCTGTTGCTCTCTGATTGGCTGATTGGCTCTTTCATCTTGAAATGCTATTCTATTCAACAGAATTTTATGTGGGCAGAGGACGAAATTGTGAGGAAAACGAGAACTGTTTTTGCTTTTCCTGCGATCATCCTGTGCAACTTATTGCGTCTTCTTATGGGCGAGCGGCGCATTTGTTATCGTCACACTCTGCCGAGGGGAAACACTTTTGCGATTGCCGTCGGACAGATTGATTAGTTTTTCACAGCCGTTACGTTGAAGGCCGAAGCATCCAGGAGGGTAGTGATGTCGAAATTTCTTTCCAGCCTCAGCGCTGTCGCGCTCAGTCTGTCGGTTACATTGGGTGCTGTGGGAACGGCGTCGGCAGAAACGAAGCTGTTGAACGTGTCGTATGATCCGACCCGCGAACTCTATAAGGACTTCAACGAGGCTTTCGCCAAGAAGTGGAAGGCCGACACGGGTGAAGACGTCACCATTCAGCAGTCGCATGGCGGCTCCGGCAAGCAGGCTCGCTCGGTCATCGACGGTCTCGAGGCCGATGTGGTGACGCTCGCATTGCAGAGCGATATCGATGCCATCGTAAAAAACGGCGGCAAGATCAACGCCGACTGGCGCACGCGCCTGCCGCACAACTCATCGCCTTACACGTCCACCATCGTGTTTCTGGTCCGCAAGGGTAACCCGAAGGGCATTAAGAACTGGGGCGATCTCGTCAAGGGCGATATTCAGATCGTGACGCCAAACCCCAAGACATCCGGCGGCGCGCGCTGGAATTATCTGGCGGCATGGGCCTGGGCGAATGAAGAATTCAAGGGCGATCAGGAAAAGATCAAGGCTTATGTGGGTGAGCTTTACAAGCGTGCTCCCGTTCTCGACACTGGCGCTCGCGGCTCGACCGTGACCTTTGCGCAGCGCCAGATCGGCGACGTGCTGCTCGCATGGGAAAATGAGGCCTATCTTGCCGGTCAGGAATTCGGTGCGGATGCTTTCGATATCGTCGTTCCGCCGGTCTCGATCCTGGCTGAGCCTCCGGTTGCGGTTGTCGATGCCAACGTGGATGCCAAGGGAACGCGCAAGGCCGCTGAAGCCTATCTGCAATATCTCTATTCTGATGAAGGCCAGAACCTTGCGGCGAAGCATTTCTATCGCCCGTCCAACCCATCGGTCGTTTCCAAGGATCTCCTGAAACAGCTGCCGGACATCAAGCTCGTCACCATCGACGATCCGATCTTCGGTGGCTGGGAAAAGGCGCAGCCGGAACATTTCGGTGACGGCGGCATCTTCGACCAGATTTACAAGCCCGCAAAGTAAGTGGATGATGCGAAAAATCCGGGTTGTCTGCCCTAGGGCAACTTCCCGGGCCGCTATGAGGATCGACCGGCTCAAAAGGCCGGTCGTTGGTGCATCAGAGCATCGGACCGATGCTCGAATGGAAGTCGGCTGCTTGCAGCCACCACGTTACCCGGAGCCTTGATGAGCAATACCCCATCGCACAGCAGATGGAAGTGGCGTCAGTCGAGTGTCCTGCCAGGATTTGGCCTGACACTCGGTTACACGATTACCTACCTGTTTCTAATTATTCTGATCCCACTCGGTGGCCTCATCTGGTCCACGGCAAAACTTGGCCTTGCTGACTTCATAGCGATTGCTACCGACAGCAGAACGCTGAATGCATTGCGTGTCAGCTTCGGGACGGCATTCATCGCGGCACTCGTCAATGCCGTCTTCGGCGTCATCATCGCATGGGTGCTGGTGCGTTACCGCTTCCCCGGCCGCCGCTTCGTGGATGCCATCGTGGATTTGCCCTTTGCGCTTCCCACGGCCGTTGCCGGTATCGCGCTTACCGCGCTTTATTCCAATCGCGGCTGGGTCGGTGCGCTGTTCGAACCTCTCGGTATCAAGATCGCATTCACGCCAACCGGCATCGTCATCGCGCTCATCTTCATCGGTCTGCCATTCGTGGTGCGCACCGTGCAGCCGGTGATGGAAGAGATCGACCGGCAGGTGGAGGAAGTGGCCGCAACGCTTGGTGCCAATCGCTTCCAGACCATCACCCGGGTTTTGCTGCCGAGCCTCACGCCTGCCATTCTCACAGGTTTCGCGCTCGCCTTCGCGCGCGGGGTGGGGGAGTACGGTTCGGTCATCTTCATCGCCGGCAATATTCCTTATGTCTCTGAAATCGCACCCCTTCTGATCGTGATCAGGCTGGAGGAGTTCAATTACGCAGGCGCGACCGGCATCGCCACGATCATGTTGATCATTTCCTTCGCGATGCTTTTCGTCATCAATCTCATTCAGGCGTGGAGCCGCAAGAGGTACGGTTATGCCTGAGAACACGCACGCACTTAAACCTCGCCCGTTTCGTGATCCCGCCAGCGAAGCGCTTCCCGCAAAGCTGGCTCTGTTTACACTCGCCTTCCTGTTTCTGGCGCTCTTCCTCGTGTTGCCGCTGGTATCGGTGTTTTTCGAAGCCTTCCGCAAGGGTGCGGGTGCCTTCTGGGAAGCCATCGTGGAGCCCGACGCGCTCTCGGCCATCCGCCTGACGCTGCTGGTCGCGGCCATCTCGGTGCCGCTCAACCTCATCTTCGGCGTCGCTGCCGCCTGGGCCATCGCCAAGTTCGAGTTCAAAGGCAAGGCGTTTCTGATCACGCTGATCGACCTGCCATTTTCCATCTCGCCGGTCATTTCCGGTCTGGTCTATGTCATTCTGTTTTCCTCGCACAGCGTGCTGGGGCCGTGGCTGAAAAGCTATGGTATCGAAATCCTCTTCGCCGTACCGGGCATCGTGCTCGCCACCATCTTCGTAACCTTCCCCTTCGTCGCGCGCGAATTGATCCCGCTGATGCAGGATCAGGGAACGGGAGATGAGGAGGCGGCGATTTCGCTCGGCGCTTCTGGTTGGCAGACCTTCTGGTACGTCACGCTGCCCAACATCATGATCTTGCCCCCAAACCCCGTTCGTCCCGGACGAACGCCCGGTCCCGGCAATCACTATCGCAGCGTCGGCGGTCCGGCCAGCGGAAAGACTTGGACGATATTGCGCGGAACCTGACT
>JAAIGE0101115135.1_pt1 | contig 14185 bp, 17 predicted proteins | sample 6487951 | NCBI WGS metagenome assembly JAAIGE01 (sample SAMN13974128, study PRJNA590717) | phyllosphere metagenome | biome: tomato field; feature: multiple bacterial spot infested tomato fields; material: tomato leaves; isolation source: leaves from tomato fields | host: Solanum lycopersicum ... | reverse complement strand
GACCAGCTCCGCCGGCACCTCCATGTCGTCGATGATCGACCGTATGCCGTCCTGCAGAGGCAAGAGCACACCGTCCGAGATCCGCTCACCCCACGGCGCGCGGTGCAGATCCCCATGGGTCAGCAACGTCGACGTGAGATACGACGTCATCGACTCCAGCTCGGGTACATCCCGCCCCGAATAGGAGAACGCGCCATCGGCGAGGAACTGCAGAAGCTGCGACGGATCGGCGATGATGCGGTCGGTGGACCTCTCCATCCTGTAACGGGTCCGGACCTTGGGTGCGCCTCCCGTCCAGGCATCGTCGTCCATGGCATCGACGCATACGATGTTGCCCTGAAACTCCTGACCCCAACGTCCTGCGCGTCCCGCGAGGTTCCAGAAGTCGGCGGCATCCATCGGACGGTCGCCACGCTTTGGTGCGCGGACGACGAGCGTGCGGCACGGCAAATTCACCCCTTCCACCAACGTCGACGTGCATACCAGGAACCGGATCGCGCCGGAGCGGAAGAGATCCTCGACCTCGCTCCTCAAGATCAGCGGCATGTTGCCGTAGTGGAAGGCGACGCGATGCCGAAGCACCTTAGTCAGTCCGTACTGGCGATGGACGACGACGCGCGCGAGGTCGGCGAGGTCAAGCAGCTTCCGCGCATCCGGCCCCTCGGCCTCGGGCAGCAGCTTGCTGAGCCGAGCCGCCACGCTCTCGGCCTCGTCCCCGTCGTCGACGTACACAAGCGTTCCGCCACCAGTGTCGCAGGCCGCCGCGAGGTGGGCGAGCTTGCGGCGAGCCGAGGTGGATGCCTCGCGATCGATCTTGATCTCGCCGAGAAGCAGGCTCCGGTCGTGGAGCCTGAGGCGCATCTGCCAGACGCCTCCCCTACCCTTGACCCGGTCGAGCCACAGGAGGTTCTGATTGACCGTCACGTCGTCGCTCAGAAGGGAGCCGGTGGTCGCACCCGGCGGTGCATCCGCCACCAGCGCACCGGGATTCTCGGCTAACGGCGAGGCGAAGATCACCTTGGCCGTCGGATTGAGGCGGCTGGTGCGCTCGATCACGTCCTGCAGCAGCACCCCGCGCTGCCGATCGCCGATCTTGTGAGCCTCGTCGACGACGATGGCATGGATGGGGATAGTGCTTCCGTGGTTCCGCAGGAAGTAGTGGAGCCGCTCCTGGGTGAAGACGAGCACCTTGGCGCCCTCCTTGGCCAGAACTCGCTCGTTGAAGGGAATGGTGACGATGGCAACGCGCCTAAGGCCATGCTCGCGCAACACCTCGCGCAGGTCCCGCTCCACCTGCTGGATGAGCGCCCGGGTCGGGGCGATGTACACGATGACGCGGTCGCTGGCGGCAAGCTGCTCGACCAGCCACTGTGTGATGATGAAGGATTTGCCGGCGGAGGTCGGCGCCGAAGCGGAGAACCAATCGACCTTGGGGATTTCCCGCCAGAAACTTCGCTGGAAGGCGCTCGCATGAAGCGCACCGCCACCCGGCAGATCGATCGAGTTCTCGATGCCCCGCCTAGTCCAGTCGATCAGCCCCACTGCACCGAGCCTGTCCTCGACTCCCCGCGCAAGAAGGCTTCGGTTCATGGCCAGGGAGATAGCGCGACGGTTGGACAGCTCGTCGAGGACCACGGCGGCGGCGTCCCGGTGCAGCGTCGAGCAGTCGGGATCCTCGAGCGCCGTCTGCGCGACGCGAAGCGCGACCTCCTGCGCATGAGCAGAACCTCCCTGCGCGAGCAGGCTGGCCGCGAAGAGCAGCCGATTCCAGTCAGGCCGGAAGGGATACACATGCTCCTCGCGCTCGAGGCCGGGGAACTGCCGTGCGACGGAAAGCTCCTGCAGACGCGCAAGATCGCTTCGGAAGCCCGGCTCGGCGAGCAGCCACTCCTGGAGATCCCGCAGGGCCATCAGTCGACCAGACCCAGTTCACGCCGGAACCGCAGACGAAAATCGTCGACGGAAGGGAACGGAACGAAGAAGAGATGAAGGTCGATCGTCTCGAGCTTCTCGGCGAGAAGGCGCGTCCTGGCATGCCGCTTCCATTTGCCGACGGCCTTCGCAATCCTGGAGGCGACGTCCGCCGTGACCGATTTGGGATCTGGAGCGTAGCAGTCGTGATCGAAGCCGATCAGGCAAAGGCCGCCGAATGCCAGGCGGTTGTTGTTGATGTGGCGGGTATCGAGGAAGGTTCGGATTGCCCCTTCGAGTGCTGGGTTGGCGAAGTCCATGTTGTGACGAAGGAGCGTGAGATCCCGTTCCCTCCGGGCAAGCGGCGAATTGGGTTCGATGAGGAAGGGGGCGAGATCCTTCAGGCACTTCGTCGTCGCGGCGGCGGCCGAGCCATGCAGCTTCGCCTCCCCCCACCACAGCTTCAGCATGCCGGTACGCTCGTCGGCGGAGGCGTGGACAGCATCGCAGCCGTGGTAGTGGACGCCTGGCGCCGTCTTCAACGACATCTTCGTCAGCAGCTGTGGATAGCCAAGGAGCGATTCCGCCATGCAGAAGAGCAGCAGTTCACCGCCTTCGCCAGTCGAGGAAAGGCGGGTGAAGAGCGCACGGGCTTCGTTCGCAAGTCGAACGAGAGGGCCCGTCGATCCGTGGAGACGGTGATGATCGAGCGCCTCCAGGATGCGCCCTCGCGGAATGGCGTAGTCGGTCACGCGTTCGCCCACCGCCGTGATGAGCTGCGTGACGCGCGGGTTGCCCATGCCGTCTATGTTGAACGAGTAGCAGTGGGTGCGTGCGCAGGTTTCCTCGAGTTCGAACTCGATCTCGATCGTACGGAGATCCGCCGCCATGTCGCCCGGCGCCCCCCTCGCCAGCTTGGCGAGCGCCCTCGCCAGTAGAGGTGTCTCCGACAGAAGCTCCGTGATGACTCCCTCAGAGGTCGTCATGCGACGCCAAGCACGTTTGGAAGCGATGGGCGCCCGGCGTCGACGCTCTCCGCCCCATGTTCTGTCAGCAAAACCGAGCGGCGAGCTTCCGCACCCTGGATACAGTCGGGACTGCGCGCAACGCGGTCGAGCGGATAGGCACGTGCCCCGTGGGCGCCATCGGGTGGGATCGAGCCGCCGCCTGCGGCCATGACGCGCGAAGATGCGCGGCTCATGCCGACACGTCCATGCGACTGGCACCGACCGTGCGTGCCGTTGTCGCAGAAGCTCTCGCGCTGGCCGCAGACGAGGCGGTCGGGCTCCCGACGGATGCCGTCGCCACGCCGCCCCGCAGAAGCTCCAGATAGTGCCTCATCATATCCCGGCTCGCCGGAGTGAGGCGCACGATCTTCATGCGTCCATCCGTCGGATGCGGACGCGTCGTCACCAGGCCCCTCTCCTCCAGAACCCTGACGCATCGGAGAGCCGTCGTGGGCGGCACGCAGGCGCCGACGGCCGCAGCGGAGACCGACACCACCCGTTCCTCGCCTGCCGCGATGAAGACGTCCAGCAGCAGGTCCCAAGCCGGTTCGGAGAAGAGCTTGGCGTCGATGCCGAACGCCTCCCCTCTCAGTCGACGCTGATCGTACAGGAGCCTCGCGATCGCCTCGGGATTAGCCTGCGTTTCGGGCGGCAGGACGAATTGCTGACGAACCCGCCTCGGGGCGGCGTCGAGCAAGGTGCGCAGACGTCCCACGAGCGCGGCCAGCTCGAACACCTCGTCTGTTCCCCAACGCGTCACCGAGCCGTTCGTCATGAAAGGAGTCCCGCGGCGCGCAGGCTCTGCGATCCGCTCTCCGCTATGATGAAGTGATCGAGGACCATGATCCCCAGAGGCGCGCATGCCCGCCCGAGCGTGTCCGTGGCGGCGATGTCCGCGGGCGTGGCCACCGGACTTCCGCTGGGATGGTTGTGCGCGAGGATGAGCCCGACCGCACCCACCTCCAGCGCGCGGATCACGATCTCCCGCGTGAAGAACGCCAACGAGTCCACCGTGCCCTCCGATGCGACCTCGTCCGCGATCAGACGGTGCGCAGCGTCCAGGTAGAGAACGCGCAGGGTCTCCCGTCTCGCGAAAGCCATCTGCGACCGAAGATAGTCGACGACGGCATCCCGGCCAGCCAGAACGTTCCGCTCGCACACGCGCTCGACGAGAACGCAGCGCATGAGACCCGCGACGGTCGCCATGAGGTGATCAAAGCGCTGAGATCTTGCGCAGTTGCGCAAACGGACGGTGTCGGCGGCGGCAAGCACACCGCCGGCGGTGCCGAACTCCCGCAATAGCCTTTCAGCAGCCTCGACCGGATCATCGACGCCGACGAGCCGTGTCAGCTGCTCCAGGACGGATCTGTCCCGAACCTCCGCAGCCTGACGCGATGACGTCGCGTTCCGATCGCCAGCACCGCCAGCCCCGGCAGCGTCGGAAGCGCTATCATGACCGCGTAGCCGAGCCTCAGGAGATCCGGGTTCAGCATCTTCCCCAGGTGACCGAGCAAGGTGACGCAGTGGAGCGCCGCCAGAAGGATTGGCCATCGGCGATCAGCCCTCAGCGCAACCGACATCAGGCCGATGAGCAGAAGCACATCGACGACGACCACCGGAGCCTGCACCGAGGAATAGCGCTGCGCGAATTCGGTTCGGACCGCGAGCGTAGCTCCGGCCGCGCCGAGAAGCATCCAGCCGACGAGCCGCTCCGGCGCGCCCCCTCTCCGGATCGCATAAAGGCACGCGATGAGGAGAGGGAGCCAGAAGCGCAGCATAAGCGCCACCAGGCTGGCACGGATTTCCATGATCCATGGAACCCCGTGCCGATGGCGCAGTCAAGTTCTCGACCGACACGGCCCGTGTCTCGCTCAGGCCGCAACCGCGCCGAAGCCAGGCATCGGAACGATCTTCGTGTCGGGCGGACACTCGTCGTCACCATAGGAGTAGAAGCGCGCCAGACCCGCCTCCGCGATCAGAGCCGCGAGCTTCGGGTGGGCCTGCGCGAAGCACTTCTCCGCCTCGTAGAGGAGCGCCGCCCCACGCGCCACGTCGGCCAGCGGCTCCGCACCCGAGCCCAGCGGCATCCCCGACGCGGCGCGGGCGCGCTGCATGGTGAGGAGGCATTCGCTCGCACGCAGCGCCAACTCGTCGGTCTGCTTCTTGAGCGGAATGAATGCATCTCGGACGCTATTGGCTGCCGCCAGTCGGTTGTTCAGCATGGGGGATCTCCTCGCCCGGCGGCGAGGCGCCGGGATCAATCAGTTCGTTGCTTCATCACCATCCGCGCGACGTCCTGCACGGCATCCGACAAGGGGATGGCCGCTATGCCCGCGACCACCAGGGCCAGCAGGCAGAACGCGATGAGTGCCACTCGGTTGAGCGCGTTCAGACCCGTTCGCGGAGTCATCGGTCGCTCCACCGGGATATGCGCGGTGCCTCCATCGAAGGCAGGACGAGCGTCGGCCATCACCAGCGGTTGGGAGCCGACCGTCTCCGGCTGGCTCGGCATCGTCGCTATCGGCGGAACCCCGACGGCCTCGATCGTCATCCCCTGACTAGTCAGCGATTGACGAGCCTCGTGCTCATGCAGCATCCGCGCGGCGACGAACCGGTTCACGCCACCGAGCTTGGTCCGGGCCGACCGCAGATGCGTCTCCACGGTCGGCACCGCGATCCCGAGATGAGCCGCGATGACCGCGCTCTTGCGATCGGCCGCGACGAGCCGCAGGCAGTCGCGCTCCTTCGGCGTGAGCGAATCAATCATGTCGATGTCCATGCGCTACGATTAGCGCAGCATCGCATGCCAATTCCAATCTGCGCCGGTTTCGCCCGGCAGATCAGCCGCCTGCGCTCGAAATCCGGACGCTCCGAAGCAGTCCAAGCGGCCGATTGAACCGATCCGGCGGGACCGGCTTCTCGAGCCTCGACGCGCGGTCGAGCCTCGCGCAGGATACACGGAAACTATCTAGGATGGCGGAAGGGCATGGCCGGACAGGGTTTCAATCGATCGAGGACGGAGACCCCCGCCTTCATCAGATCGGTATCGAGCGTCGCGTTCGAAGTCGGCGGCGCCGAGCCGTTCGAGCGGGCAGTGCGGATAGCCGCGTCGTGGATGACCGCACGGAACCCGGGCGTGCCCAGCGAGGCTTCCGAGGGCGCTGCGTTCGACGTCGGCGGCGGTGGGACCTCGGTCGCGAGGGCGATCACGCTCGACATCGAGAATGGCCGCATCTGGTCGGCGGCGCTGGACGACCCCGACGCGAGCCATGTCGGTCGCACCTGGATCACCGAGATCACCATCGTGGAGCAGCAGGGAGCCGTCCATTTCGGCACCCGGCTGCTGAACTTCACCCGGGGCGAGGACCATCCGTTCTCACCCTCCATCCCGAGACTCGTAAGGGATCTGATTGCCGAGATGCCCTGCCTCGCCGATGGCGAACTGCTCGACGACGAGCCCAAGGTCATCTCGACGGCGGAGCATCTCGAAGCCATGTGCGAGCTGCTCGAACGGCCGACCCGTCGCCTGCCGGTGATCGTGTTGGCGGAGGGCGTCGCGAGACCACCCTTCTCGTCGTTGGAGACACTGACCCGACGCCTTGCCGGTGCCGCCCACGTCCTCGGCATTACCGACGAATGCACCTGGATGCTCAAGCGAAGGGTCGGACGCGAACTGTCCGTCTTCGATGGCGCCGTGCGGATGTACAGGCCGGGCCTCAAGCTCGACGAGGCCGATCCGTACGACCATCCCCTGTGGCTACCGCGCCCGGGAGTGCCATCCGGCGACGGGTTGGCGGTCGTCACCCGGGTGCTCACCTCGGGCATCGCGAAGGGGACCACGGACTATCCGCGCTTCGACGCGGTGCGTCAGGCTGCGCTTCAGCGGATGATCGACGCTCAGCCCGTGGGCACGAGCGACCTCGAGATGGTCCAACGCTACGAGGAGCAGAGCGAGACGCTCCGCACCCAGCTACAGGATCTTCGCGACGAGCAGAACCAGTGGCTGGCGGATGCGGAACGGGAACGGGCGTCGGCGGAACACCAGATCGCGGAGCTCCAGGCCGAGGTGCGCAGCCACCGCGCGCAGAACGAGATGCTCCGCACGGCGATCGGCAGCGGCGCGGTCGGTGAGCGGCGCATGCCGCTCGCCGACTTCGCGGAGTTCGGCGCCTGGGCCGCGGCCAACATCAGTCCACGGATCTGGATCTCACCCAAGGCGATCAAGGCGGCCGAGCGCACGGGACAGTATCGCGATCCCGCTGCGGTCGGCGCGGCGCTCCTCGCGCTCGACGACATCTATGTGCCGATGAGGCGCAGTCCGGGTGATCAGCTGCATTCGCAATGGCAGGACAGGCTGACCGAGCTCGGCCTCTCGCTCACGCCCTGCTTCACGAGGGATGGCGACCTCCACCGCTTCCCCGAGTATTCCGTCCAGTACCGTGGCGAGCGCCGCTGGTGCGATCTGCACCTCAAGCACGGCAACGGTGCCGATCCGAAATCTGCCTTCCGCATCTACTTCCACTGGGACGAGGGCGAGGACGTGCTCCTCGTCGGGCACCTGCCCTCCCACCTCGACAACAACATGACGAACTGAGGTGCAGCCGCCCCGCCTCAAGCCGGCGACGAAGGACGGTGCGCCTGCCGCGTGGCGAACGTCGGCGTTCACCGGCGATCAACACCTCTCGACGTACGGAATACTTCACTTATATGTGAACTCGAATCGCAAGACCGAGTTATGCTGATACCAAGTGGATACATCATCCGGTTCCCCAGAGAGGGTGGCCCACCTGGCGATCACGGTTCCGTGGCGATCAAGGACAAGGACTGGAAGTTGCTCCTCAAGGAAGCCAATCCGAAGGGCAGAGCGCAGATCGAGGCCGTCATGAGAGCCTGGTGCCGCTTCGGTCCGAAGGACCTTCCAATCAGTAAGTTCAGATTCGAGCTGCATTACCAGAAGGGTGGGAAAAGCGTACGAGTCGATGCCTTCAAGGGGCATCAGGTCCGGTTGTACGGAACGACCACCCAGGTGGATGGCAAGCCGATGTTCCTGGTGACCGGTAGCGACTTCGCGAAGAAGCAGACCGCCGCCGACCAGGAAACGCTCGAGGCCGCCGGCAAGGCGGCCCTCGGGCTGATCAAACCGTCTAACGACAGGCAGAAGAAATGACCAAGCACCGCACCGACAAGCCTCTCGCGGACAGCGACTACGAGCTGCTGGTTGCCGAGGAGGAGCTGATCCTGCACGCTCAGATGCTCATCCAGCGCGTCCTCAACGAGCGCGGAATGAGTCAGAAGAAGCTGGCCGAGGCGCTCGGCGTCGGCGAGTCCTATGTGAGTCAGATGCTGGGCACGTCCGCCCGCAACCTCACCCTGCGCACGATCGCCCGCGTCATGAAGGCGCTGGACGCCCGGGCGACGATCACGCTCGACGACCATGTCGAAGCCGAGATCGATGCCGTCGACGAGCCGGCGTTGCTTGACGACGCCAAGGCCGTGGTGAGCAGGATGGCGGCCACCCGGTCCTCCGACGTCTGGGGCCAGCTGGTCGAACTGAAGCCGCGAAAGAAGTCCAAGCGTCGCCAGGACGGCGACGCCAAGGCCTATGCGTCGTACGAACCGGACACGCAGGAGATGGCGCTAGCCGCCTGAGGACAGAATGACGCAGACCAAGGACAGCAGCGTGGCGACCGTCGACCCCGGACAGTACAACCGGGTCGTCTCCCATGCGAAGATAAACGACATTCGGCTGATCGCCAGCAGGTTCGACCTCAAGCCCGAGGCCGTCGAGATGAACGACCGCATCTGGACCTTCGGGCTCGCCGACCAGTTGGAGGACTGGAGCTGCGACAACGCCAAGGGCTCCCTCACCGGCGTCTACTCCTATACGGCGTCGTGTCTCGAGGGTCGCAGGAAGCTGCTCACCGTGACGGGCCGATATCTGTGCACCTATGCGCTGTCGGACCTGTGCGACGAGGAGGCCGCACGCCAGTTCCTCTCCCGGGTTGGGCGCTTTGCGGCATATCCCTACTTCCGGTCGATGTTCGCGACCCTGACCCAGCAGAGCGGGCTGCTCCTTCCGCCGCTTCCCGTGATCTCGGACGGTCCACGCTGGGTGAACTCCCCTTCCGACGTGGCGAAGCTCGAAGAGGCCAAGCCCGGGCGTCGGGTTGGCGCGACCAGAAAGCGTGGCGGGGAATAGGCGATGTTCAGGGGGCTCGCCGCCCGGAAACCGAGCTTTGACCGTTGCGGAAGCGACCTTCTCACCCAAAGAGCGGAGCATGGTTGTTCTCGGTTCACGAAACCCGCTTCACCTGCAGCGGAGACCCCGCCCTAGAAGCAAAGAACCCAGCATTCGGCTGCCGCCATACTCGGCGAGTCTTCATCCCTTTTACTCTTCGATCTAAACCCCGAAGCGCTAGGCAAAGCCTTGGGCGGTCGCAAGTCTCGCGGCCTGTCGCAGCGTGGCGTGTAGATCTCACATGTGGGCCGTCAAATGCTGGGGCTATATCCCTGGCGGCGTGGGCGGCGGAGCGCCTTCCATCTAAGTCCTGTCCCGATCAATACCGATGGGTGGCGCGTCCGCCGGGCCGCGCCTCCACTTCGAGGCCCTGCTTGCTGCCAACCTGCTGCCATGTCGGCGCACCCGATGGAGCAGTCATGGTGTCCATGAACAACCCGCCCGGCGGCGCGGGCTGGCGTCCCATATGATCGTCGACGACTCACCTGCACTGCCGAAATCGTGACAGCAACAGCTCGATCAAGCGATCTTGTTCACCAGCAGACCCTTGTCGGTCAGCGACAGGGCTTGCTTTGAGGTTGCCGACGATGCGTCACCAGGCTTCGCTAGGGCATCGGCGATCTGATCGGTAAGTTCGTCAGCCTTCATCAGCGTGACACTTTCGGACGATCCATCGCTGTACGAGATGACGGTTATCTTGACCGATTTGCTGTCTTCCGTGCGTCGATCCACCTCAACCCTTGGACCATCGGACGATGCTGCCTTACGAGGCCATTGGGAGCCGACTTTATCGTCGGCGCCCTTGATCGCGGTCTGATCGCCGACCGATGCCGCGGCCGGATCTTTCGCCCTGCCCTGCTGAGCCGCTTTCTCAGCAGCTAAAGCTGCTTGCAACTGCGTCATCGACCTATTGGCGAGGGTGCTTCGGATCAACATGCTCATAAACGATGATACGGCCGCGGAAGCAACACCTTTAGGCATCGATGAAGACTTCTGCTAGCCGGCGGCGTTTGGGACATTGGACGCCTGCCCCCACTCAGCGGACTGTTCGAGGAATTTCAATACCTTGTGTCCCTCGAGATTGTCGCACATCGGCGCGACCGCTCCCGTGATATTTCATCCAGCAGGGCCGATTCGTCGCCGCCCGTCATTCTCAATCAGGACTAGCTACGTGGTCGCGCGGACGATCAGCTTAGGCGGAAGCATTATTGATACTGCCTCCTCACCGGAGAGCTTCTGGAAGAGCCGGTCGCAGAGCAACGCTGCGCCTGCAGCTTGGTCCTGTCGGATCGTCGTCAGGGGTGGATCATTGTGAGCAGCCAGGGAAATGTCATCAAAACCTATCACGCCGATGTCTTCGGGAACCTTCAAACCGCATTCGCGTGCAGCTCTTGTGATACTGATCGCTATCACGTCTGATCCGGCGAACACCCCGTCGACGTTTGGCATCCTCTCAAACAATTCGACGGCTGCGTCGTAGCCGTCTTCGAAGGAGTTGTTTTTTGGACGAACGACGACGGTTTCAACCCCGCTGGACGGCAGCACCATGCTGAATCCCTGGTATCGAGCTGCAAATTCCGGGAGATCGATGTTGCCGATGAAGCCGAAGCGGCGTCTACCACGCGAAAGCAGGTGATCGGCGGCGAGCCTGCCGCCAGCGACGTTGTCCACGCCTACGGTCGTGTAGCTCTGGTCGTGCTGCCACTGACCCCAAACGACGATCGGGATCGGCCCGTCCGAATGTGTTGCGAGGATATCGTCCTGATCAGACTGTCCGATGACGATCACCCCGTCGACGCGGCGTGCGTCGATGATCGGCTTCAGCCAGTCGCTGCCGTCCGGATCGACGCGCTTGACGAGCAGGTCATAACCCCGGTCAGACACGAGGTCAGTGATCAGACCAAGCATCGTGCTACAGAACGGATCGGAAAGGGGCTGACTGGTCTCCCGACCCATGGGGAGGACGAGACTGATCGTCTTGGTTAACCTCGTCCGGAGCATGCTCGCTGCCGGGTTGACCGAAAAGCCCACCTTCCGCGCCAGCGCCTGAATGCGCTTACGCGTCTGCGGCGACGTCAGGGGATTATCCGCCAAAGCGCGTGATACGGTCGACGCGGACACGCCTGCCAGCTGCGCAAACTGCTGGAGCGAGCGCACCTCTCCGTGAGGGCGGGTTCTCGCCGTGGGACTGCCGTCGTTCTTGTCCTGCATGCCTGTCCTTCAGTTCGGATGTCGCACGTATAGCACGTTCTCCCTGGTCGTCGGGCAATACGCATCAGAAAGCCGGCGGAATGGCTGGCCGTCCACTCCGTTACGCCTTGATACGACTGCGGCGTTCCAACGCAGCGGGCCACAGCGGTAAGCCTAGTCGCCCGTCTTCCCGGCGGCGCGCCGTTCGATCAGCCCACTAGCGATCGTGGAGCGGGTGAACGTGGACGGGAGCTTGAGCGCGCTTGCAAGATCACGACCGATCAATGAGGCACCCAAGGCAGCGATCAGCACGGTGGATATCACGCCGGGCAGCTCTCCCGACCTCAGCGAGCTGTCTCCTGCTTCCTCGCTCTCCAGGTTGGCCAGAAGAAGCTGGAACTTCTCGTACAGGCTCGACAGTTGTGGATGCGCCTGTGCAGCCAGCCACCCGAAAAGACGGCCTATGCCCGTGTTTTCGAATCTATCGAAGACCAAATCGACGAGCTCTCTCTCGTCGATCACGCCGCAGCGCAGATCGACCACCCCAACCCTGACTGCTTCCACCAGTTCGCCGATCAGCGCGTCCGCGAGCTCCGCCTGAAGATTGCCGATCGAACCGAAATGATGCGTGATGTTGCCATGGGCCATGCCGGCGGCTGCGGCGACGCCCTGCAGGGTGAGCCCCCCTGGTCCGTCCGTGAGCAGGATCTGACGCGCTACCACCATCGTCTCTTGGCGGAGGACCTCGGGCGTTCTGCGCCGACGGGGCTGGTGGATCGTCACTGTTGTCACCGCTGATAATAATGGATAGATCGGTACTCGCGTCGATCAGTTCGACTTCCGAGGGCCTCATGTCGATTGCTTGCCAGACCTATTGCCACCTCGTTGCGGACAGGGCGAGCGAGATCGGTCATCTCGCACACGTCGAGGGCGGTATGCACCTGAACCGGCTTCAAAGGATGGTTCTCGCGGGTTGGCAGCGGTTCGGACCGATGCAAACTGTACTCGATCATCTTCGCACTCTCGGGACGCAGGGAACATCCTATCGAGTGCCGACGATTTCAGATCGCGCCAACGCTGCGAACAGCCTGTCGAACCGCGTCGTCCATGGTCGGACGACTCTCGGGCTCCGGATACGCCGCGAAGCGAGCTGTTCGTGGCGGGACGTGTTCGCTGATGCCATATCGGTCCTTGCACCGGACGGGCGACGCGGCTTCGCCACCTCGTCAAACGACGCCTCATCGTGAAGGAGCGCAGCGCCTTCCAAGGGCAGTTCTGGTCGCCAGTCGACGGAGCGTCGGCGCGCCCCCCCCACCGGGACGATGACTATCGCCAAGACCGCCCGATTTGATGCGGCGGGCCCGTCACAGGACACGATTGGGAGAAGAGGATGAAGGTGCTGGTGCCGGTCAAGCGCGTGCTTGACTATAATGTGAAGCCCCGCGTGAAGGCCGACGGGTCTGGGGTCGACTTGGCCAACGTCAAGATGTCGATGAACCCGTTCGATGAGATCGCTGTCGAGGAGGCGATCCGACTGAAGGAGCGCGCCGGCGTGACCGAGATCGTCGTGGTCTCCATCGGCGAACAGAGGGCGCAGGAGACGATCCGCACAGCGCTTGCAATGGGCGCAGACCGAGGCATCCTGGTCGTGAGCGACACCAGGGTCGAGCCGCTGGGCGTTGCCAAGGTCCTAGCCAAGATCGTCGAGGAGGAGCAGCCGCAACTGGTCATTCTCGGTAAGCAGGCGATAGACGACGACAACAACCAGACCGGGCAGATGCTCGCCGGGCTGCTCGGCTGGGCGCAGGGTACGTTCGCCTCCAAGGTCGAGATTGCTGGCGACACCGCCACGGTGACGCGAGAGGTAGATGGCGGGCTCGAGACCGATGACCTGAAGCTACCCGCGGTCGTGACCACCGACCTGCGGCTGAACGAGCCGCGCTACGCGTCGCTCCCCAACATCATGAAGGCCAAGTCGAAGCCGTTGGCGCAAAAGACGGCGGCCGAATTCGGCGTCGACGTGACGCCGCGGGTGACCACGCTGAAGGTCGTCGAGCCGAACAAGCGGTCGGCCGGCGTGAAGGTCGCCGATGTCGACGAACTGGTCATGAAGCTCAAGGCGATGGGAGTGGCGAAGTGAAGACGCTGGTCTGGGTCGATCATGACGGTTCGGCCGTCAAGGATGCCACGCTCGCCGCGGTGACCGCAGCGTCGAAGCTGGGCGAGGTGCATCTGCTCGTCGCCGGGCAGGGTGTCGACGGGGTGGCGCAGGCGGCGGCGAGCCGAATGCCTCGGCCCCCGCGTCGTGGGTCGCGGCGAGCGCGGCACCGAAGGCGTCGGCGGCCTCCGCGGAGGGACGCGCCTCGGCGATGCGCTCCAGCACGATTCGCCGGTCCGCGACCTCGATCACCTCGGCGATGCGCGCGCCGCCCGCCTCGGCGAGCCAGCGGAGCCCGGCGGCCTCGGCGGCGAAGAACCCCGCGGCGGCGTCGGGGCGGGTCTTCACGTGCTGTTCCATCGACCCAGTCTGTCGCGATGTCGGAGGTCACCGGCACGATGGGGGCATGAGCGACGGCTACGACCCGGACTTCCTCGGCATCCCCCTGCCCCTCCCTTCTCCTGAACAACCCACCACGCGGCTCGACTACCCGCGCTTCAGCGTGCTGCTCGACGAGCAGCGGCGCTTCGCGGCGGTCACCGCCGTGGTCATCGACGGCGCCCGCCTGCTCGACCTCGCGCGAACCGGTGAGTGGCGACTCGATCCCCGCGTTTCCGCAGACGCGCAGGCAGGGCCTGACGTCTACAGCCGCAACGACCTCGACCGCGGGCACCTCGTGCG
>JAAIGE0100138463.1_pt1 | contig 14195 bp, 13 predicted proteins | sample 6487951 | NCBI WGS metagenome assembly JAAIGE01 (sample SAMN13974128, study PRJNA590717) | phyllosphere metagenome | biome: tomato field; feature: multiple bacterial spot infested tomato fields; material: tomato leaves; isolation source: leaves from tomato fields | host: Solanum lycopersicum ... | reverse complement strand
GTGCGTGGAGCAACTCGGTGCGCTGTGGGCGATCATCACCGCGGCGCAGCCCGCCCTTCCCTTGACGGTCGTCGCCGTCTGCCTGGGTGTCGCAGCGGTCGCCGTCATCGTGACCCCGGTCTGGCGCGTCGCCCGCAACGCGGTGACGACGGTGCACGAGGCCGGCCACGGATTCGTGGCCACACTGTCGGGCCGACGGCTCGCGGGCATCCGCCTGCATTCCGATACGTCGGGAGTGACGGTCAGCGTCGGCAAGCCGCGCGGCCCCGGGATGATCGCGACCCTGCTCAGCGGCTATCCGGCCCCCGCCGTCCTCGGTCTGGCCGCCGCGGGGCTGGTCGGCATCGGCCACGGGGTCGCGTTCCTCTGGCTGCTGCTGCTGATCCTCGTGCTCGTGCTCGTCCAGATCCGCAACTGGTACGGGCTGCTGGTCGTGCTCGTCTGCGGCGGCGCGGTGGTCGCGGTCACCCTCCTCCTGGACCCCGCGTGGCAATCGGCGGTCGCCACCACCGTGGCGGGCTTCCTGGGTCTCGGCGCTCTTCGTGCGTCGGTGGAACTGCAGGGTGCCCGACGCCGTGAAGGCGCAGGGCGAGGGCGTGGCTCGTCCGACGCCGATCAGCTCGCACGCCTCACCCGTCTCCCGGCGATCTTCTGGGTCGGGGCGTTCGTCGGCATCGCCCTCGTCTGCGCGACGGTCGGCGCGATCCTCCTGCTCCGGATCGACGCCCAGGCGACGGTGGCCGACATCGGGTGGCTCTGGAGCTGAGCGTCGTCACGACCTCGGCGAAAACGTCAGCCAGCGAACGAGCGGACGGGGATCCCCGTGACCGACGTCGGGACGGCGAAGATCCCGCCCGACTGCGGGTGCTCGTCGAGTTGCTCGTCGGTGAGGTTCTCCCGTGCCGTGGCGACGAAGAGCGTGCCGAGGTCGTCCCCGCCGAAGGCCACCGAAGTGACCTGGGGCGCGGGAATCGCGACCTCGAGCACGACCTCCCCGGACGGATCGATGCGAACGACCTTGCCCTCGCCGTACACGCCGGCCCACAGGTACCCGTCCGAGTCGAGGGTCGCTCCATCGAAGGAACGCCCGGTCGCGAACGGATGCAGTTCTCCGGGGCCGTCGGCCTCCGTCCAGGCGGCACGGTAGATGGTCTCCGTGCCCGTATCGGTGAGGAAGGCGGCACCGTCGTCGGGCGCCCATTCGAAGCCGTTCGTCGTGGTGAAACCGCCCCGGACGACCCATGAGCCGTTGGACGAGACGAGATAGACGGCCGCGTCCGGATCTTCACCCGCGATGTTCATCGATCCGATCTGGAAGCGGCCGGCGGGATCGCACTTTCCTTCATTGAGTCGCATGCCGGGGTGCGCGTGCGGCAGTTCGGCGATCGTGCGGCGATCTCCGCCGCCAGCGTCGCAGACGAGCACCGCCTCCCCGAGCGCTATCACGTAGCCGCCCCCGCGACGGGGCTGGAAGGACGCGAGCGGCGGCGGGAACTCGAGGACCTCGTCGTCCGAACCGTCCAGGCGACCGTCGACGGGGGAACGATGCAGGGTGCCGGCGGCGATATCGCACCAGTGGAGGTGACCGTCCGCCCACCAGAGGCTCTCCGCGAGGACGGCACGAGCGTCCCGCCAGAGCTGAGGTCGGCCATGAACGGCGAGGTTCGTCATATTTAGACAGGATCATCTGCTCCTGGGCGGACACTCAGATACCCACCGGGCACCCACTCCACGCGGAGGAAACCGCTCTAGCTTGCGGAAATGGATATGGGAATCGACGGACGCATCGCTCTCGTGAGCGGAGCCGACTCGGGTATCGGCTGGAGCACCGCCCGACTTCTTCTCGCCGAGGGTGCAACGGTGGTCATCACCGACAGGGAAGAGGATGCGCTCGAGGAGGCTGCCGCGCGATTGCAGGCACCGCCCGGTCGACTGCATGCGTTCGCAGCGGATATCACCGACCCGACCTCGTTGGAGCACCTCCATGAGCGGGTGCAGCAGGCCGTGGGCGACATCGACATCCTGGTGCAGTCGGCGGGGATCACCGGCGCGCAGGGCATGTTCCACGAGATCGACGACGCGGGCTGGGTGCACACGCTCGAGACGGATCTGCTCGGACCGGTTCGCCTGGTGCGCACCTTCCTCCCCTCCCTCCGTCGGGGCGGATGGGGACGTATCGTGCTGCTCGCGTCCGAGGACGCCGTCCAGCCCTACGACGACGAACTCCCCTACTGCGCCGCGAAAGCCGGCGTGCTGGCATTCATGAAGGGCCTGTCGCGGAGCTACGCGTCGGAGGGACTCCTGGTGAACGCGGTCTCGCCGGCGTTCATCCACACGCCGATGACCGACGCCATGATGCAGAAGCGCGCCGAGCAGCGCGGCACCGACGTCGATGAGGCCATCGACAGCTTCCTGCAGGAGGAGCGCCCCTACCTCGAGCTGAAGCGGCGAGGCGAACCCGACGAGGTCGCCGCGGCCATCGTCTTCCTCTGCAGCGAGCGGGCCTCGTTCGTCAACGGCTCCAACTACCGCGTCGACGCGGGCTCGGTCGCCACTCTCTGACGGCGGGCTCAGCCCCCGATGAGCGTGACGAGCCTGGGAACGAGCCGCCGAGTGTCTAGCAAGCCCCTCCACCTATCGTCGCGCCCCCGCGGAGGGGTTCTAGCTTGAGGAGCAGGCGAACCGTTTCTCCCGGGTCGCAGCAGTCGTGTAAGGAGCATCACCATGACGATGAGCGTCACGAGGGTCGAGGACGATCCCGAATTCCCCCGCATCTCCGCGGTTCATTACGATCAGACCCGCCAGTACCACCCGTTCGCACGCGCTGCGGAGGAAGGGGTCTGGGTCGTTCAACCGCCCACCGCCGCTCGGCCCATCGGCGAGGTGCACCAGCGACTCCTCGACGATGGTCAGCTCGAGTTCGTGTGCGTGCGACGCGTCGGCCTCGGCGAGACGATCACGTTCGACGGCAGCCATCCGACGCTGTTCCACGCCGTTTCGTGGCTGCGGTGGAGAGTCGGCTCCCGCAGCGAGTGAGCCAGCGGAGGAGACCCGCCGGTCACACGAACAGTTTGCCGGGGTTGAGAATCCCCGCGGGGTCGAACACAGCCTTGATCCGCTTCTGCAGCTCGTAGCCCGACTCCCCCAGCTCGTCGGCCAGCCAACGCCGTTTGAGGAGCCCGACACCGTGCTCGCCGGTCAGCGTGCCGCCCAGCCGCATGGCCTCGCGGAATAGCCGGTCGGCGGCGTCCCACACCACGTCGGCGACCTCCCCGTCATCCCGAGCCAGATGAGGCGGCACGATGAGATTGGGATGCAGGTTGCCATCCCCCGCATGGGCGATCACGGGGATCTGGATCCCTGTCTCCGCCGAGATCCGCTCGATCGCCGCGAACATCTCCGGAAGGCGTGAGCGCGGCACCGAGACGTCTTCGATGAGCACCTCACCCGCGGTCTCGAACGCGGGGTGGGCGCTTCGGCGGACCTGCAACAGGCGCTCCCCCTCGATCGGGTCCGTCGTGACCTCGGCGTCGGCACCGTGGTCGGCGAGAACGGACATGATCTTCGCTGCCTCATCGAGGGCCGTCGAGCCGTCGGTCTGGACGAGCAGGTACGCGCCGCCTCGACCAGCCAGAGGGACGTAGCCGGCGGATCCCCCGAGCAGGCCGTCGATGAGTCGGAGGGTGAGCGCGTCGAGGAGCTCGAGAGCTGCCGGCCGGATGCCGGATGCGGTGATGGCGGCCGACGCGGCGGCTGCGGAGACGACATCCGGGAAGTAGGCCCCGATGGTGGCGACCTCGCCGGTGGGCAAGGGGCGCAGCTTGAGCGTCGCCTCGACGATGATGCCCAGCGTCCCTTCCGACCCGATCAGGAGGGCGGTCGTGTCGTAGCCGGTGACGCCCTTGACGGTGCGGTGCCCCGTGCGCATGAGCGTGCCGTCGGCGAGGACGACCGCGAGGCCCAGCACCGCTTCGCGGGTCACCCCGTACTTCGCGCAGAGGATCCCGCCCGCGTTGGTGGCGATGTTCCCTCCGACGCTGGAGATGGCTTTGCTCGCGGGATCCGGCACCCACCAGAGGCCTTCTTCGGCGAGCACCGCGTTCAGATCGCCGTTCAGAATCCCCGGCTCAACCACGGCGAGCTCGTCGGCGGCTGAGATCTCGAGGATGCGGTTCATGCGATGCATGGAGAGGACGATCTCGCCGGGGGCTCCGATGGCGCCGCCGGCCAGTCCAGTGCCGGCGCCGCGGGGGACGACGGGTGTGCCCGTCTCGGACGCGGTGCGCATCAGGATCTGGACCTGCTCGACCGTCGTCGGTTCGACGACGGCGGCGGGCCGGCCGGAGGATCGGTGGCCGCTCTTGTCGGCGCGTGCGGCGTCGAGGGCCGCGTCGTCGGTGATGACGGCGGTTCCCAGCCGGGACCGCAGGAGTTCGAGGACGTCGCTCACCCGGCCCACTCTACGATCGGCCCATGACCGACGCGCCTCCGTCCCGTGATCCGCAGTCCCGTTCCGACGCTGACGAGCAGACGAGTTCGGTTTCGGCAGGCGTTTCCGGCGAGCACGCCCCTCGAGAAGCCCACGCCGATCACCTCGATGCGGACCCGACGGACGGGCGCCGCGAAACCGAGACGGAACGACTCGACCGCAACTGGGCCGAGCTCCTACAGGAGCTCCGGGTGACGCAGACGGGAACGCAGATCCTGACCGGGTTCCTGCTCACTCTGGCGTTCCAGCCGCGGTTCGCGGACCTGGACGCCTTCCAGATGGACGTCTACCTCGCTCTCGTCGGGCTCGCGGTGCTGAGCACCGCGCTCGGACTCGCGCCGGTGAGTCTGCATCGGGGGCTGTTCCGACGTCGAGCGAAGAAGCAGCTGGTCGAAGGAGCCAGCCGCCTCCTCAACCTCACCTTGATCTGCGTGGGACTGCTGATCTCGGGTGTCGCACTCCTCATCTTCGATGTCGTGCTGGGCCGCACGGCCGGCATCGTCACCGGCGTCGTCTCCGCGATCGTCCTCGCGGGCCTGTGGCTTGCGCTCCCCCTGAGCACCCGCCCCCGCGACGACGGCTGAGTGCGACCGCGAACGCTCCGGGCACGTCGCATCGCTCGATACGCTGCGGTACTCGGCCGCGGGCCCCTCGTGCGTCGAGCACGAAGAACTCGGTACGCTCCGCTACGCGCCCGCTACTGGACCTTGGGGGCTCAGGCGCCCTTCTTCTTGCGGGCGCGGGATTCCTCCACGCTGCGCTTGAGGGCCTCCATCAGGTCGAGCACCTCGCCGCCGTCCTCATCGTCGTCCGACTCCCCGAAGGTCTTCGCGGTGTCGAGCGACTCGCCCTGCTCCAGCTTGGCGTCGATGAGCTGCTTCAGCTGGTCCTGGTAGTCGTCGCTGTACTTCTCGGGCGTGAAGTCGCTCTCGAAGCTCGCCACCAGCGACTTCGACATCTTCAACTCGCGGTCGGAGATGTCGACGTCGCCCTTGAGCGAAGCGAACCCCGCTTCGCGCACCTCGTCGCCCCACAGCAGCGTCTGCAGCACGAGCACGTCCCCCGACACCCTCAGCGCCGCCAGCCGCGTCTTCTGACGCAGGGCGAACTTCACGATGGCGGTCCGCTCGCTCTCCTCCAGCGTCCGTCGCAGCAGAACGTACGCCTTCGGCGACTTCGAGTCCGGCTCGAGGTAGTAGCTCTTGTCGAACATGATCGGGTCGATCTGCTCGCTCGGCACGAACTCCACGACATCGATCTCGCGGCTCTTCTCGACGGGCAGCGCCTTGAGATCCTCCGGAGTGATCACCACGGTCTGATCGCCGTCGTCGTACGCCTTCACGATGTGCTCGTAGTCGACGATCTCCCCGTCGATCTCGCACCGACGCTGATACCGGATCCGTCCGCCGTCGGCGTCGTGCACCTGGTGCAGCGACACGTCGTGGTCCTCCGTCGCCGAGTACAGCTTCACCGGCACGTTCACGAGTCCGAACGTGATGGCGCCTTTCCAGATCGACCGCATGCCGACACCTCCGGATGACACCGTAGACATGACCAGCCGACACGTGGGGTTCGTACAGTCTGTTTCCAGTCTTCTCGCGGTGCTCCGTGGGCGGCTGCGGGAGTCAGTCGAGCGCCCCGGCGACGGCGAGCGCGACCATCGCGATGACACCGAGCCCCACCAGCACCAGGCTCCCTACTCCCCAGACGAGGCGGAGGCGTCGCCCGCTCGGGGCCACCCCGCCCCGGCTGAGGGCGACGTCGTGGCCCATCACACTCGACACTCTGACGTCGTCGACGCGCTCCTCCCGCCAGCGAGCCCACCGCTCCGCCCGGTCGTCGAGCGCGTCGACCGCCGCCGCGAGAGCGTCCCAGCGATCGGCTCGCTCGGTGATGAGCTCACGGGACGACAGCAGGTAGAGCCGATCGCCGATGATCTCGACGTCGAGGCCGCGGACGTGGTCGACGAGGCGCGCCATGACATCCGGGCTGAACAGATAGAGCGCGTCCCTCTCATAGCCCGCCGGGCAGTACAGCCGGAAGTACCGGTCGAAGTCGCCCTCCAGCGACAGCCGCTGCGCTTCGCGCGGCTCTCCCGCGAACGCGAGCGGCGACCTGGGGGCATCCTCCGACCGCAACAGGATGTGCGGCAACTCGACCGGCAGCGCCAGCGACACGTAGCCGCCGAACGTGGCGAGGGTCACGGTCGCCGAACTCGCTCGGATCTCGTAGTTCGCGAATTCCACGCCGTCGTCGCCCGGACCGCGTAGCACCCGATGGAGCGTGACCGCTCCCCGCATCGTCAAAGGAGACGTGGCGGCGGCGTGCGTCGGACCGGGGAGGTAGACGAGCCCGTTCGCGGCGGCGAATCGCGCGAGCCGGTAGTGCACGACAGCGAGAGGTCGCCGCCGCCACAGGCGCCACCACCCCCACGCACAGAGGATTGAGGCGAGGAGGAACAGCCCGACGATGAATCCCATCCCGACCAGATCGGACGCGCGTGTCGACGGATCGTCGAGCTCCTCCGTGAAGCCGACCGATATGGCGAGCAGGCCGACGAGGGAGGCGAACACACCGGCTCCGAGCGCGATCCGCCGAGCCCGCTCCGTGCTTCCGCGATAGCGCGGTGTCTCCTTCACGACTCCCCGCCACCAGGCCTTCGCGTCATGTCGGCGGACCGGGTCCGCCAGCGCGGATGTGTCGAGAGGACGCCGTAGGACCGACATGCAGACATCTTCCTCTGCCGCGCCGTTCGCCACCCGGGTTCGGCAGAGCCTCGGCATCGGCACGTAGGTTGACGCTATGGCGGAGCGCGCGCAGACCGTGACGGTCGACGGACGACGCCTGCGCGTGACCAACCTCGACAAGGTGCTCTATCCGACGACCGGGACGACGAAGGCCGACGTCCTCGACTACTACGCGCGCATCGCTGCCGCGCTCATCCCCCATACCCGCGACCGGCCCCTCACCCGAAAGCGGTGGGTGCACGGCGTCGGGACGGCGGACGAACCGGGCCAGGTGTTCTTCCAGAAGAACCTCGACGACGGCGCTCCCGACTGGATCGCGCGGCGCACCCTTCATCACAAGACGAGTGACAACACCTACCCCCTCGCGAACGATCGTCCGACGCTGGCGTGGCTCGCCCAGATAGCCGCACTGGAGCTTCACGTTCCCCAATGGCGCTTCAGCGATGACGGCACCGAGTCGACCCCCGACCGTCTCGTCCTCGATCTCGACCCAGGCCCCGGAACCGGTCTCGCCGAGTGCGTCCAGGTGGCGCACTGGGCGAAAGAGCTTCTCGAAGGCGTCGGGCTCGATCCCCTCCCGGTCACGAGCGGCAGCAAGGGCATCCACCTCTACTGCCGCCTCGACGGTCGCCGTTCGAGCGAGAAGGTGTCGGAGTTCGCGCACGAGTTGGCCAGAGCTCTCGAAGCCGATCATGCCGACCTCGTGGTGAGCGACATGAAGAAGTCGCTGCGCGAGGGCAAGGTGCTCGTCGACTGGAGTCAGAACAGCGCCGCCAAGACCACGATCGCACCCTATTCGCTCCGGGGGCGGGAACACCCGACGGTCGCGGCCCCGCGCACCTGGGCGGAACTCGACGAACCGGACCTGGCGCATCTCGACTACCGCGAGGTACTGGAGCGGTTGGAGCGGGACGGGGATCTGCTCGCCGACCTCGATCCGGCGGCCGAGACGAACGACCGTCTCGTCACCTACCGGTCGATGCGCGATGCCGCCAAGACGCCGGAGCCTGTGCCCGACGCTCCCTCGACTCCGACCGACGGCCGCTCGTTCGTGATCCAGGAGCATCACGCGACGCGTCTGCACTACGACTTCCGCCTCGAGCACGACGGCGTGCTCGTGTCGTGGGCGGTCCCGAAGAACGTGCCGACGAGCACCACGCAGAACCACCTCGCCGTGCACACCGAGGACCACCCGCTCGAATACGGGGCGTTCGAGGGAGAGATCCCGAAGGGCGAGTACGGCGGCGGCACGGTGACCATCTGGGACTCCGGCACCTATGACCTCGAGAAGTGGCGCGACGACGAGGTCATCGTCACGCTGCACGGGACCAAGCCGAGCGGGCTCGGCGAACCGACGAGGGTCGCGCTCATCCGCACGAAACAGGGCGGTGACGACAAGAACTGGCTGATGCATCGCATGCGGCTGGAAGCAGGCGACGCGGCGGCCTCGACGACGCCCGCGAAGAAGGAGAAACCCGCCTCGCGCATCGTCGGCGACCCCCTCTCCCCCATGCTCGCGTCGCCCGGCTCCGCCGCCCTCATCGGAGACCCCGCCGACTGGGTCTTCGAGATGAAGTGGGACGGGATCCGCGCGGTGGCCGACGTCGACGTGGACCGCGACCCGCCCGTCCGTCTCACGAGCCGGACGGGCAACGACCTCACCGCCGCATACCCGGAACTCATCGCGCTGGCGAAGGCGTGCGGACCCCGGGCGATCGTCGACGGGGAGATCGTCGCCCTCGATGCCACCGGCCGCCCCGACTTCGGTCTCCTGCAGAAGCGGATGAACCCCGTCGGCACCGCCGACATCGAACGGGCTCGGAGGGACACCCCCGCGCGTTTCGTCGTCTTCGACCTGCTCGCGGACGGGGACGTGTCGCTGATCGGTGAGAGCTACGACGTCCGGCGAGCGCGTCTCGAGGAGCGCGTCACGCCCGGTGACGTCGTCCAGGTCCCGACCGTCCTCGACGGCGCCGACACGACGGCCGACGAGGCGATGGCGATCAGCGCGAGGCTCCGCCTCGAGGGCATCGTCGCGAAGCGCCGGTCCGCCGACTACGCACCCGGCCGTCGGTCCACCGCCTGGCTGAAGCTCAAACACACGATGATGCAGGAGGTCGTGATCGGCGGATGGCGGCCCGGCAAGGGGCGTCGTGCGGGCGGACTCGGCTCCCTGCTCCTCGGCATCCCCGGTCCCGACGGCCTCGACTACGTCGGACGGGTGGGAACCGGCTTCTCCGACCGGGATCTCGACCGTATCGCCGAACGCCTCGCCCCCCTCGCCTCGGAAGATCCTGCGTTCCACGACGTGCCGCGCGCCGATGCGGCGGATGCACACTGGGTGACCCCTACGCTCGTCGGCGAGGTCGAGTTCGCTGAATGGACATCGTCGGGTCACCTCCGTCAACCGTCATGGCGCGGGTGGCGCACGGACAAGTCGCCCGAGGACGTCGTACGCGAAGGAAGCGAGTAGAGCATGACCGCACGTGTCGGCTTCGGCCGCCGCGAATGGCTCTACGTCCTGCGCCGAACCGGCCACTCCTTGATCCGGGTCCGTCTCATCGACTCGGCTGCCGCACTCACGTTCTTCGCCGCCATCACGATCTTCCCCGGCACGCTCGCCGTGCTGTCGGCCTTCGCGCTGGGCGACGGCGACGGGGCCGCCATAGGGGTGCTGCAGGAGATCGCCTCCCTGGTGCTCGGCGACGAGACGGGACAGATCCTCCGCGGAGGCCTCGAGCAGTTGCTCCGCGCCGACAACCCCGGCTGGACGATGACGGTCGGGATCGTGCTGCTGCTCTCGACCGGGTCGGCCTACGTGACCGCGTTCGGCCGGGCGGTCAACACGTTCTTCGGCGTACAGGAAGGGCGGCGGATCTGGAAGTTCCGCGGCCTCATGGTCGTCGTCTCGGCTGTCCTCGTCGTGGGGATGGCCGTCGCCATCCCGTTGCTGATGAGCACGCCCACCATCGTCACGGCCACGGCGAACGTGCTCGGGGTCGGCGAGCCCTGGATCACCATCTGGGTCGTGGGTCGCTGGCCCGTGCTCATCGCGCTCGGCTCCGCGATGATCGCGGTGCTCTACTACTGGACTCCGACCATCGAACGGCAGAGCGTGCCGCTCTTCTCATGGGGATCGATCGTCGCGCTGGTCGGCTGGGGCATCGCGACCGCGGCCTTCGTCATCTACGTCACGCAGTTCGCCCACTACAGCCAGACCTACGGCTGGTTGGCCGGGGCTCTCGTCCTGCTCCTCTGGCTCTATCTCAGCAACTTCGTCATCCTGCTCGGGGCCGTGCTCGACGCCGAGATCGTGCGAATGCGCCAACTGCTCGACGGGATTCCGTCCGAGGAGATCATCCAGGTGCCGATGCGCGACACCTCGCGCAACCTCGTCATCGCCCGATCGCTTGCGGCGGACGAGAGCGAGGGCCGTCAGATCCGACTCGAAGCCGACCGGCACCGTCAGGAATCGGCCAAGCACCTCTGACGTTTCTCTCACCCAGCTCACCGGAGGGTCCGAATATCGTGGGCGCATGAGCAGCGAACGCGACCCCAACCCGTCGGAGCAGGAGGTGGAGACCGACTTCTCCATCCCGGAAGACGCCGACTTCACCACGCCCGGCGACCCCATTCGCGATGAGGACGACGAGCCTCGTGCCGCCACCCCCGGCAACCCCATCGCGGACGATCAGGACCCGTCGAGGGAGAACGCGACGCCGGGTGAGCCGCTCGACGACGGCGACCGCCGTCGCGACGAGGCCGAGTCCGCGGGCGGCACCACGCCCGGCAACCCGATCGGGCGGTGAACGTGGGCAAGCACCGACTCCTTCTCGTCGCCGGCCTCGCCGTCGGGTACGTCCTGGGCGCCCGGGCCGGTCGTGCGCGCTATGAGCAGATCCGCGATCGCGCCGACCACGTCTGGCGCGACCCGCGTGTGACGAAGGTCCGCGACGACGCCACCCGCTACGTCAAGGAACAGGCACCGGTTGTCGCCGACGCGGCGAAGGATGTCGCGCAGAAGGCGGCCGAAGTCGCCAAGGACGTCTCTCACAAGACCGCCGAGGTCGCGAAGGATGTGGCCGACAAGACCGCCGAGATCGCGAAGGACGTGTCCCACAAGACCGCCGAGACGGCGCGCGACGTGGCCGACAAGACCAGCGAGATCGCGAAGGACGTGGCTGCGCGCACATCGGAGACGGCGAAGGACGTCGCTGGTCGCGTCAGCGGTGCCGCGGAGGACGCCCGGGACCGTGTCGGCGACACGGCGGACGAGCTCCGCGACAAAGCCGAGGAGGTGCGCGACCGCGCTGAGGAGCGTGGCGAGAAGGCCATCCGCACCGCGGCCGAGAAGCGCGACGACGCCCTGGCCTCGTTCGACGACGACGACGAGGACGACAACGACGAGCCCGCGACCTCGACGAAGAAGCACTGACCGATCGACGCTATGAGAACGGCCCGGCGAGCATCTGCTCGCCGGGCCGTTCTCATGGCGTCGTGATCAGCGCTCCGCGGGAGGAAGCGGCGCCCGCGCTTCGGGGAGGACGGGGATGGGCATCGTCTCGAGCGGCTGGCCGGACAGCCTCTCGAGCGCGAGCAGCCGAGTCACTTCGGTACGGGTGAGGAGCCCGCGCTCGACCACGAGGTCGGCGACGTCGCGGTCCCCGGAGAGCGCCTCCTTGGCGAGGGTCGCCGCGGCGCCGTAGCCGATGTAGGGCGTGAGTGCCGTGATGACTCCGACCGAGGAGGCCACCATGGCGTCGAGACGGGAAGAGTTGGCCGTGATCCCCTCGACGCAGTTGACGCGAAGCATGCGGCATCCCCGTCGCAACCACGCAAGGCTCTGCAGCAGGCTGTGCGCGATGACGGGCTCGAACGCGTTCAGCTGCAGCTGTCCGGCCTCGGCCGCCATGGTGACCGTCACGTCTGCGCCGGCGATAGAGAAGGCGATCTGATTGATCGCCTCGGGAATCACCGGGTTCACCTTGCCCGGCATGATCGAGGACCCCGCCTGCCGCGGCGGGAGGTTGATCTCACCGAGACCGGCCTGGGGGCCCGAAGAGAGCAGACGCAGGTCGTTGCAGATCTTCGAGAGCTTGATGGCGGAACGCTTCATCGCTCCCGAGACGCTCATGAAGACGCCCGTGTCGCTGGTGGCCTCGACGAGATCCGAGGCCGTCGAATGGTCGAGGCCGGTGATGTCTCGCAGATGCCGGTTGACGGCCTCGGCGTAACGCGGATCCGCCGTGATCCCCGTTCCGATCGCCGTCGCGCCGAGATTGTGCTCGAACAGCAGCGGGAGCGTCTCGCGGAGGCGGGCATGATCTTCGCCCAGCGTCACGGCGAACCCGCGGAACTCCTGCCCCAGCGTCATCGGCACGGCGTCCTGCAGCTGAGTCCGGCCCACCTTGAGCTGGTGGGCGAACTCGCGCCCCTTCTCGGCGAACGCCTCGCGCAGCAGGTCGAGTTCGGCGACGAGTCCCTGGATACCGGCGCACAGGGCGATCTTCAGAGCCGTGGGGTAGACGTCGTTCGTCGATTGGCTGCGGTTCACATCATCGATGGGATGGAGGTACTGGTATTCCCCCTTCGCGTGCCCGGCGATCTCGAGCGCACGATTCGCGATGACCTCGTTGGCGTTCATGTTGGTGCTCGTACCGGCACCGCCCTGGATGATGCCCACCACGAACTGGTCGTCGAGCATCCCCGCCATCACGTCGTCGCACGCCGCCTCGACGAGGGCGCCGCGCTCGCGGTCGAGCGTTCCGAGCTCCATGTTGGCGCGTGCGGCGGCCTTCTTGACGGCGCCGAAAGCCCGCACGAAGTCGGGATAGACGGAGACCGGGCGACGCGAGACGGGGAAGTTCTCGAGCGCGCGGGCGGTGTGCACTCCCCAGTAGGCGTCCGCCGGCACGGACAGGGAACCGAGCGAATCGCTCTCGATGCGGACCGGGACTTCAGCGTCAGCGACCATGTCGCGACTCTACTTCGCGAGCCTCCGGGGCTCCCGGGCCATCACAAGCCGAAAGGACGGGCGGAATATGCAGAACAGGCATGACCGTCCGAGGACGAGGCGGTCGTCCGCTCAGCCGTGGAAGGCGGGGATGATCAGGTAGATCCCGTAGAGCACGGCGAGGCCCGCCAACCCGAAGCAGGCGTAGGCCCCGACCGTGGCGGCACGGGGGCGCGGCTCGGGCGTCGAGGTCAGGCGCACTCCGAGCGAGAACAGAGTGACGACCACGGCGGCGGCGACCAGGGAGGTCGCCGCGACGATGAGCAAGTCCAGCCAATCGATGGTCATCGTGCGCTCCGTCCACGCTTCTTCTTGGGCCGGGGGCGGACGACGTCGCCGGCTCCGCTGACCTCCTGGTCGAGGCTTTCGCTGTCGACGCGCGTGCTGCGCGAGCGGAGGAAGATGCCGATGATGAAGACGAGGCCCAGGACGGCGTCGATGGCGATTCCGACCGGTCCGATGAGGGCGACCAGCGCGGCGACGGCGCCGACGAGCGCGGCTGCCGGGAGCGTGAGGACCCACCCGATGGCGATCCGACCCGCGGTCGACCAGCGCACCGTGGCGCCCTTGCGGCCGAGGCCCGAGCCGATGACCGACCCCGACGCGACCTGTGTGGTCGACAGCGCGAAACCGAGGTGGCTCGACGCGAGAATCGTCGCGGCCGTGCTGGTCTCGGCGGAGAATCCCTGAGCCGGCTTCACCGCCGTCAGACCGGTGCCGAGGGTCTTGATGATCCGCCAACCTCCGGAGTAGGTGCCCAGCGCGATCGCGAACGCGCAGGCGGCCACGACCCAGAACTGCGGGCCGGATCCGGCTGCCTGCAGGCCGCTCGCGATGAGCACGAGGGTGATGACGCCCATGGTCTTCTGCGCGTCGTTGGTGCCGTGGGCCAGGGAGACGAGCGAGGCGGAGCCGATCTGGCCCCAGCGGAACCCGTCCTCCGTGG
>JAAIGE0100661379.1_pt1 | contig 14204 bp, 12 predicted proteins | sample 6487951 | NCBI WGS metagenome assembly JAAIGE01 (sample SAMN13974128, study PRJNA590717) | phyllosphere metagenome | biome: tomato field; feature: multiple bacterial spot infested tomato fields; material: tomato leaves; isolation source: leaves from tomato fields | host: Solanum lycopersicum ... | reverse complement strand
TGCCGTGGGGAGATGAGCCATGAAGATCAACGGGCATTCTGCTGGTGAAACGGTCCTGCGCGTCAGTAATCTGACGACCTCCTTCAAGGTCGATGATGAATGGAAGACAGTCGTTCGCGATCTTTCCTTCGAGGTGAAAGCGGGCGAAACGGTTGCGATTGTGGGCGAAAGCGGCTCCGGCAAAAGCGTTACCTCTCTCTCGCTGATGCGGCTCCTCGATCCATTGGTCAGCCGTATCGAGGGGCATGTGGAGCTGAATGGCAAAGACATCCTTTCGCTATCTGAACAGGAGATGCGCCACGTTCGCGGCAATGATGTCGCCATGATCTTTCAGGAGCCTATGACATCGCTCAACCCCGTTTTCACGGTGGGGCGGCAGATTTCGGAAGTTCTGATCCGCCACAAGGAAATGACGAAGGCGGAAGCCAGAGCGGAAACCGTCAGGTTGCTGGAGAAAGTGCGCATTCCCAATGCGGCCAATCGTTTCGATGAATATCCGCATCAGTTTTCCGGCGGCATGCGCCAGCGTGTGATGATTGCCATGGCGCTGGCATCCCGGCCAAAGCTCCTGATCGCCGATGAGCCCACGACAGCACTCGACGTAACCATTCAGGGGCAAATCCTCGATCTGATCAAGACGCTTCAGGAAGAGGAAGGCATGGCCGTTCTCTTCATCACCCACGATATGGGCGTGGTCGCGGAAATCGCAGACCGGACAATCGTGATGTTTCGCGGCGATCAGGTCGAAACCGGCGATACCTCGGATATCTTCCATCGCGGCCAGCACCCCTATACGCGGGCGCTGCTTGCGGCTGTTCCAAAACTGGGCTCGATGGATGGCCATGAGCGACCGCTACGTTTTCCCAAGGTTGACATGCAGACGGGTGAGGTTGGCGACAGCCCTGAACTCGCAGATACCGTGGAAGGCGGTTTGACGCCCGTTCTTTCGGTCCAAAATCTCGTTACCCGCTTTGCGATCCGCTCCGGCCTTTTCGGTCGTGTCACCGGTGCCGTACATGCGGTGGAGAATATCAGCTTCGATCTGTTTCAGGGCGAAACGCTGTCATTGGTGGGAGAATCCGGTTGCGGAAAGTCGACGACCGGACGTTCCATTACGCGGCTCGTAGAACCTCAGTCCGGCGAGGTCTCGCTGGATGGCTTTGACGTTCTGAAGCTTGATCCGACAGGGCTTCGCTCCATGCGCCGCAGCGTGCAAATGATCTTTCAGGATCCATTCTCCAGCCTCAATCCGCGCATGAGCGTAGGGTCGGCAGTGGCGGAACCGATGATTAAGCATCGCACAGCATCGCCATCCGAAGCGCGCAAGAAAGCCGCCGATCTGCTGGAACGGGTCGGGCTTTCGCCAACGATGATGGATCGATATCCGCACGAATTCTCCGGCGGCCAGCGCCAGCGTGTGGCCATCGCGCGGGCACTGGCGCTCAATCCAAAGGTCATCGTTGCGGATGAGAGCGTCTCGGCGCTTGATGTCTCTATCAAGGCTCAGGTCTGCAATCTGCTGATGGATTTGCAGGAGCAGTTCAGAATCGCGTTTCTCTTCATCAGCCATGACATGGCAGTGGTGGAGCGCGTCAGCCATCGCGTTGCGGTGATGTATCTCGGAGAGATCGTGGAGATCGGGCCGCGCGCGGATATCTTCTCCAACCCGCAGCATCCCTACACGAAGAATCTCATCGCGGCAGTGCCCGTCCCCGATCCCGCACGACGCGGCATCAGGCGCAATGCCGGAACGGAGGAGTTGAAGAGCCCTGTGCGCCCGGTCGGCTATATCGCTCCCGAAAGACAATATCGGGAAGTTGCTCCTGGACACCAAGTGCTTGTTTGATTGATCTGTTCGAGGATTTCTGACAGCGCATCCAACATGGGACGTGTTATTGACCCGAAAGGCCTACCAGGCACTTGATGTTTGATCACTAGCTTTGGAGCCTCAAGAGTTTATCCCGATTCGGACTGAGGCGACTGATTGGTGTTCTTGATTTTATGCTACCGTGCGGTCGATGCCAATTGTTTATGAGCGCCTGATCCGTCTGCCGTGGGCTTGTTTGAGACGCGCCGAGCGATCAATCATCCCAGCACCTCCACCCTGCTCAAATCGCCTGACCCAGAGCGAAACGATCTTGGCGGAAACGGCATAGACGATGGCAGCTTGCGTTTTCGTGAGTTGCCAGCGAGAACTGGCCGTAGCCATTCCCGCTCGCTGTAAAGGCGTCAGTCGGGCATTCTTATGGATGTTCATTCGGAGCGATCCGGGAACACCGAAGTGTGGTAATTCTGGCCTCTAAGATCCGCTCAAATGGACAGCCTCCTGAAAGCTCACAGCTGGCGCGGACTAGAGACTACACTTTTTTAGATTGCGTTCGCCCTTTAATCTCTATATTGATTTCGATCAACATCTAAGAACTGCGGAATCTCGTGCTTTTCATCACGAGGATAAAGCACATCGGGCACAAGCAGCTTCTGTTCGTGGGCGATACTTATGCGGACACCAACTTTGTGATTGGGTTGGCGAGCAGGATCGGTTTGCGACAAACACAATGAGGAACGCATGAGCACAGATACACGTCGCCCGATCTTGGTGACAGGCGCTGCGGGCGCCGTTGGAGCGATCGGCCGTAATGTTACGACAAATCTATTGGCCGAGGGGTTTCACGTCCGCGCTCTGGTGCGTCGGGAGGATGACCGCTCAGCCGCGTTGCGTGATCTCGGCGCTGAAATTGTAATCGCTGACCTGACGGACCTTTCCTCCATGCATCGCGCCATGGAGGGTGTATCCCGAATCTACTTTGGCATGTCCGTGTCTTCGTCCTACCTCGAAGCAACCATCAACACCGCTGCTATCGCTCGCCATCACGGCGTTGATCTGTTTGTGAATATGTCCCAGATGACTGTTTCGCAAATGAGTATAAGTGAAACGACCGAAAGCCCACAGCATAAGCTGCACTGGCTGGCGGAACAGGCCTTGGAATGGTCTGGCCTGCCGGTGATCACGGTTCGGCCAACGGTGTTCATGGAAGGGTTTTTCCTGTTCTTCGCCGCTGCCGGGGTGCGGGACAGGGATGAGTTGATCCTGCCACTCGGCGATAGCATCACCTCACCAGTTTCTTCCCTCGACGTGGCTGATGCCGTTTCGACTATACTGGCCGATCCAGCCCCGGAAATCGGTCGGGTTTACAATCTGACAGGCCCGGTTGCCACTGATTTGGAAAATTACGCGAAGATATTCTCCGAGGCGCTTGGGCGGACTATCCGGTACCGGAACATACCGATCGCAGTCTGGGCCGACAAATTGCGCGAACGGGGTGTGCCTGCACACGTGGTCAGCCATCTGGCTGCGATGGCCGACCTTCATCAGCAGGGCCGATACAATCGATTGACCGACGATTTTGCAAAGCTCGTCGGGAGGGAGCCGACGAATATGCACCAGTTCGTCAAGCTTCACGCAAAGCAGTTCGCCAGACAGGATGCGACTGTCTGACCTTGCAAACCCATTGCACGGATGAGACTGGAGCGGCGCGGGATGCAAAAACAAATCCCGAGCACGCGCCGCTGCTTGAGGTTCTGCTGCGAGGATGTTTGGCCACTCTCGCTCATGACTGCGTCTGACTACCGGTATTGTCCAACAAATTTGTAAACCGTAACGTTGCTCGCGATCTGTAACCGAGCCTCGCAGACATCAGCCGGGCAAACAGCAGATTTCTGGCCTCGAATGATTTGCACTGGTTACAGTCCTCGAGTTGCTCCTCCCTCCTCCGCTTCCGTAGCGAAGCAATTGCTGCTGGTTATTGGAGTTGCCAGCACGTCCCCTGCTGAATCAAAACATGGTTTGTGCCGACGTAACCCACAAGCCTGCCTGAACAGCCTATAATGCCGATTGCCCTGCGCTCGCTGCAGGTGCGCCAACAATCCAGCACAAGATTTCATCATAGCGGCGCCGCGCAATTTCTTTGAGCATTCCCGCTTGCGTACGACCTACCTTCGTGCTTGTATAGACAACCAAGAGATATCGGGCCGGTGGCCAAGTCCGATTGTCGACAAAAGGGAACTGCGCCATGATAACGTTCGACCACGTCAGCAAGCACTATCGGGGACCGACAACGGCTGTCGACAATCTCTCGTTGACCGCCCCAAGCGGCAAACTCACAGTTTTCGTCGGTCCTTCAGGCTGCGGTAAAACGACGTCTCTGCGCATGATCAATCGGCTAATCACGCCATCCTCCGGCAAAATTCTTCTCGACGGCGAGCCGACAGACAGGATGGATGTCGCCCTGCTGCGCCGCAAGATCGGCTACGTCATCCAAAACGCCGGTCTCTTCCCGCACCGCACCGTCGTACAGAACATCGCCACAACGGCGCGACTGAACGGAACGCCCAAGGATAAGGCTCTTCGCACTGCCCATGATCTCCTCGAGCGTGTCGGTCTCTCATCCGCCTTCGCCGATCGCTATCCATGGCAACTATCCGGCGGCCAGCAGCAACGCGTCGGCGTCGCGCGGGCGCTCGCGTCAGATCCGAAATTCATGCTCATGGATGAGCCTTTCAGCGCCGTCGACCCGGTTGTTCGGGCCCAATTGCAGGACGAGTTCCTCCGCCTCCAGCGCGAAATCGGCAAGACCATCATCATGGTCACGCACGACATCGACGAAGCCCTGAAACTCGGAGATCAGGTCGCGGTTCTGCGCACCGGCGGCACGCTGGCGCAGATCGCCACTCCCCAGGAACTGCTGGCGAGACCCGCCGATGACTTCGTTGCCGACTTCATCGGGCGCGACCGGGGTTATCGCATCCTCGGCTTTGCCGAATTCAACAATGGCGGCGTGCCGCTCGGTCAGGAGCCGACAGCTGCGCTCGGCACCACACCGGAGACCCTTCGTCAAATGGCAACCGACAGATGGGTACTCGTCGCAGACGCGGAAAAACGCCCGCTGGGCTGGGCAGACGTCGAAACCGTTAGAGCTCCGTTGAGAGACAGCGACCTCAATCTCAGCGGCACGCTCGCGGTCGAAGGCAGCAGCCTGCGCCATGTTCTCGATGCGGCGCTCAGCTCTCCGTCAGGCCGCGGCGTCATTGTTAGCCAGGCTGGCAAATTGGAAGGCACCGTCACCCTGTCTCATGTGGCAACAGCGATCGAGGTTGCACGCACCGGTCGCGTGGGAGCGCAAGCATGAGGTTCGACTGGCTGTACCGCGAGTCCGGCCGTATCGCCGAACTCTTCCTCTGGCACCTTTGGCTTTCGGTGATACCGGTGGTTATCGGCCTCCTCCTCGCTCTTCCTCTCGGCTGGATTGCGCAACGGGCCGGTTTCTTCCGCTCCACAATGCTCGGCGCGGCAGGTTTGCTTTACACCCTCCCGTCTCTTGCCCTCTTCGTGCTCTTACCGCTCGTTCTCGGTACGCGTATTCTCGATCCGCTCAATGTGGTCGTCGCGTTGACAATTTATGCGCTGGCGCTTCTCATCCGCACCGTCAATGACGGCCTCGATTCCGTGCCGCCCGATGTCATTCAGGCTGCGAATGCCATGGGCTATCGTACAGTGCCGCGGCTTCTTCTCGTTGAGCTTCCGCTTGCGGTGCCGGTCATTGCCGCGGGCCTGCGTGTCGCCGTGGTATCCAATGTCAGCATCGTCTCCGTTGCAGCGCTCGTCGGCACACCGCAGCTCGGCCTTCTGTTCACGCAAGGGCTTCAACTGCGCTTTCTGACGCCGATCATCGCCGGTATCGTGCTTTGCGTGATGCTGGCAGCTTTGCTCGACGGGATCGTGCTCTTTGCCACGAAACGCCTGACACCGTGGAAGCCCGGAGGTGCAGAACGATGATCGCATGGTTTTCAGACCCGGCGCACTGGACAGGAACCGATGGCGTCTTTGCACTTGTCATCCAGCACCTGATCTATAGTGGCATTGCCCTCTTCTTCTCCTGCCTGATCGGCTTGCCGATCGGTCTCTATGTCGGCCACACTGGCCGCGGCGTGGTCGTCATCGCTGGCCTTGCGAATGCGCTGCGTGCCTTGCCGAGCCTCGGTCTCATTGTACTCCTCGTCATTCTCTTCGGTCCGATCTTTGCCTCAGACATGGCATTCATCGTGCCCAGCATCATCGTTCTCGTTTTGCTGGCCGTTCCGCCCATCATGAGCGCGACCTATGCGGGCGTTGCGGCGGTGGATCCGGCAGCGGTGGATGCTGCGCGCGGCATGGGCAAGCGTCCGCTCGATATCCTCTTCGATGTCGAACTCCCCTGCGCTCTGCCGCTGATTTTCTCCGGGTTACGCAGCGCCACGCTGCAGATCATCTCCACGGCAACCATCGCGGCTTACGTGTCGCTTGGTGGGCTTGGCCGCCTCATCATCGATGGCCGTGCGCAAAACGATTACTACCAGATGGCGGCTGGCGCCGTTCTGGTCGGTGTGCTTGCACTTCTGGTCGATCTGGTGATCGGCATCATATCGAGGCTCACCGTCTCACCAGGGCTAACCCGCCGGGCATAGAGCGGGCGATCAACCAAGACTGCATTTCCATTCTGAAGACGTTGAAACAAAAGGAGTAGCTTGCATGGCATTCAATATACTAAAGGCCGCCAGCGCATTTGCGCTGTTCGCGCTTTCCGCCACCACGGCGCTTGCCCAGACCGATCCCCTCGCAGCCGCTCCGGCTCAGCGTACGGATACGTCCACCATCGTCGTCGGCTCGGCCGATTTCCCCGAAAGCCAGCTTCTGGCCACCATCTATGCCAAGGCGCTGGCTGCAAAGGGCATCAAGACTGAAACGAAGCTCAGTATCGGCAGCCGTGAAGTCTATATGCCGGCACTTCTCGATGGCTCGATCGATCTCCTGCCGGAATATGCCGGTGCGACGCTGAGCTACCTCGACAAGAATGCAACTGCCCACTCGCCCGAAGACGTTGCGAAGGCTCTCAAAGCCGCCCTGCCCGATGGCGTCACGATGCTGACGCCTTCTCAGGCTCAAGATTCTGATGGTGTCGCCGTCACGCGCGCGACGGCCGAGAAGTACAAGCTGAAGACAATCGCAGACCTGAAGGCCGTCGCCTCCGAACTGGTGCTTGGCGGCCCTCCGGAGTGGAAGACCCGCAAGGAAGGCATCATCGGCCTGAAGGACCTCTATGGTCTTGAGTTCAAGTCGTTCAAGTCTCTCGATGTCGGCGGCCCGTTGACCCTTTCGGCACTTCTCAATGATCAGGTACAGGTGGCTAACCTCTTCTCGACAGACCCGGCGATCGCTGCCAACGATCTGATCATTCTTGAAGACGTCAAGAACCTGTTCCCGGCACAGAACATCGTTCCGGTTGTGGCAAAGGCCAAGGTCAACGACACCGTAACCAAGACGCTGGATGCGGTTTCGGCTGCCTTGACGACCAAGGACCTGATTGTCATGAACGGCCGCCTTGCCAATCACGACAGCTTCGATGTGGTTGCCGAAGAGTGGCTGACGACACACAAGTTGAACTGACTGCTGTTTGCGGGTATGGCACGCACCATACCCGCACACGCGCCCGCGACGCGTCAGATGCCGGACCTTAGTCGTTCGCCTTTTGGAGCCTCATGCAAACGGTAGAGAAACAGGTCGACAAGCGCCAGGACGAGCAGGCAGCGGACAAGCCGCTTTACGTAACGCTCAAGGATTATGTTCGAAGCCGTGTCGAAACCGGCGAATGGTCGGTCGGGCAGCGGGTTCCTTCGGAAAACGAACTGGTCGAACTTCTCGGTGTCAGCCGCATGACCGCCAACCGCGCATTGCGCGAGCTGGCCGATGAAGGCTTCGTCGTTCGCGTGCAGGGCAAAGGTTCGTTCGTCGCCAGCAAAAAGCGGACGTCGCAGTTTCAGAGCGTTCCCAACATTGCCGACGAGATCACCGGTAATGGCGCCATCCATACGGCAAATGTCATCATGCTACGGATGGAGAGCTGCAATACCGAACTGGCAGAGGCACTTTCGGTCGAAATCGGCAGCGCCGTGTCCCATTCGATCATGGTGCATGCGGAAGATTCCGTGCCGATGCAGATCGAGGATCGTTTCGTCAACCACCTGATCGTCCCGCAATATATCGAGCAGGACTTCGCCAGAACCACGCCAAACGGCTATCTTACATCCGTTGCACCGATCGTCAGGGCAGAGCAGCATATCGAAGCTGTTACTGCACAGCCCTGGGAATGCAAACTACTCGCCATTTCCAAGACGGAACCCTGCCTTCTGGTTCGCCGCCGCACGTGGTCCGAAGCTGGCGTGATCTCCTCGGTACGCCTGCTTTACCCCGGCAGTCGCTATCGTCTCTACAGCACCTGATCCTGCCTTTGGGGAAATCGCCATCCTCTTCCCGAAAGAGCGCTCCCTTTCAACGAATATCAGGAAAACCGAATGACCGTTTTGCTCGATGACAGACTGACTTGGCAGGACGTGGCAAAGGTCGGCAAGGGAGAGGCATTGACCCTGTCGGACGCTTCCCTTCAGCGCATCGAAAAAGCCCAACGGATCGTGGAAAGTATCGTTGAGCGCGGTATCCGTGCCTATGGCATCAACACCGGTGTCGGCGCGTTGTCGGACACTGTGGTCGACCGCGCTGCGCAGGGAAAGCTTTCTCGCGGCATCATCCTGAGCCACGCCTGCGGCGTCGGCCCGCTTCTTCCACCTCGCGAAGTGCGCGCCATTATTGCTGCACAGATCGCCAACTTCGCCCATGGATATTCTGGCGTGAGCCGCAAGATCGTCAACCATCTGACAACCTTTCTTGAACGCGACTGCATCCCGAACGTCCCATCTCGCGGATCGGCGGGCTACCTGACGCATAATGCGCATAGCGCGCTGGTGCTTATTGGGGAAGGGTCGGCCCAGATCGGCGGGCGCGCCATTAGCGGGCGCGCCGCACTCGCCGAACTCGGCCTTGAACCGCTCGTACTTGGCGCAAAGGAAGGCCTGAGCCTCGTCAATGGCACCGCCTGCGCCACCGGACTTTCGAGCGTGGCGCTGGACCGGGCTGCTCAATTGCTCGACTGGGCCGATGCCATCGCCGCAATGACGCTTGAAGCCACCGGCTGCCAGATGTCTGCCTTCAGTGAGGCTGTGCTATCGTTGCGCGTGTCCGATGGTATTGCAAAGGTAGGCGCAACGCTGCGCGCGCGCCTCGAAGGTAGCGAACTGATCGAGGCCGCCAAAGGCCGGCGCACACAGGATGCGCTCAGCCTGCGCTCCATACCCCATGCCCATGGTGCCGCACGCGATCTGTTCGAAACCTGTGCCGCTATCGTCAACCGCGAACTCGCATCGGTTACCGACAACCCAGCCGTCGCTGGCACGCCGGAGGACCCGCTCGTCTGGTCGGAAGCCCATGCGGTGGCGCCCGCGCTCGGTCAGGCGGCCGACGCCCTTGCCATTGCCATCGCGCAAATTGCAGCCATGAGCGAGCGTCGGATTGACCGGCTGGTCAACCCGCTGGTGAGTGGGCTGCCGCCCTTCCTCGCGTCCGACCCCGGAAGCCATTCCGGCTTCATGATCGCGCAATATACGGCAGCTGCTCTTGCGAATGAAAACCGCCGGCTTGCAGCCCCTGCCTCGACCGATGGAGGCTTGACCTCCGCGCTGCAGGAGGATTTCCTCGCGCATCCGACTGCTGCGGCCAACAAGCTTCTCGCCGTCATCGACAACGCCGAATACATCCTGGCGATCGAATGGCTGGCCGCCACACAGGCCCATGATTTTCTGGAAACCGTCGCGCGCAGAGCGCCGGGCACGGACGTGCTCTACAGCCTGCTCCGCTCGCACCTCGACCACTATTCGGACGACCGCCCGATTTCGGCAGACATGGAAAACACCAAAGCACTCCTGTCGAAAACCATGCCTCCAGCTCAATCCGTGTGAGAGTTGCGCCGGTTATATGTGAAAGTCGAGATGGATATTCTTGGCGCGGATAAACGGCAGACCCTTACGCTGCCGCGTCCAACCAACGACGTGCAGGTTTCTTGCCGCAGGCTCGTATCGCTCAGCCAGCATCCATGACCGGCAGTCGATTGCGGCGAAGTCGGCCCTACCCTTTGCAACCGCTATGACCGAAGTGCGATGCGCACCGGTTTCGATCAGTGCGGAAAACATGTTCAGGCTTTTGCCCATCGTTTCCAGATCGCGTTTCAAGGCGAGATGGCCAGACATCGAGCGACGCTCGTTAAAGGCAAGCTTTTTTCCTTGAAACGACGAGAGCGGCAGTGCCGGTTCGCCAGTCTCAGGTGCCATGACGCTTTCGCCTTCCTCCCTTCGGGCAACGATAGCGCTCGAATAGTAAATTCCTGCGCCCCCCGCGACATCGTCATAGCCGTTCTGCCCAATGACCTGAACATGATCCTGCAATCCAAGCTCCATCGGGCCCCAGCAGGTGGCGGAGATGAGAAGAGCCGGGTGGCGCCACAGGACATCGAGATCAAAAGCATCCGGATCGAGTGTCGCCGGGTCCGGCGCTATGACCGATCCATCCTCGCTGCAAATGCCGCCCGGAACGGGAGACATGTCGGCGTTTCGACGAACGAGATGTTGGGGCGCATCGATACCGTTCGCGATGAAGCGGGCACGCATGTTATCCCACCTGCGATCCACTTCGGAGCGCACTTCTGGCCAGTCATACATGGGAAGAGCCGCAATCCACGTCACGCCAGCAAATCCGGGATCGTGGCACCAGCCGATGCCGGATAGCCCGCAACATCGCGCTCATCCTTCGTGATGATATCGTTCGCGACGACCGGTTCGTCCCGTCGCCACGCTGGATGCACCACAGTCTCCTTCGCCTTAAAGGCAAATGCGCGGAAAACTTCAAAATAGTTGGCGAATACGTAACCCTCGTTCATCCTTTGCCATTCTGTGCGCCGGGCGTGATAAAGCGATGGAAGCTTGTACCATGCCGCGGTAGGCAATTTATGGTGCACAAAGTGCAGGTTGTTGTATAGAAAGAGCGGCGCAAGCAGCGAATTTTCAACGATGATAGTCCGCCCGTCCGGTCGCTCCGCCCACTGGTGCTCACAATAGGAGCGAATGGCGATGATCGAAACACCGAGATAGGCTGATACGCCAACATAGAGCCAGACAGGTATCCCGAACAGTTGGGAGACCACCAGCAAAGTCGGAATGAGCCCGGCAAGGTGAAGTGTCCATGCGACCGCGACCTTGCGATCGCCCTTGCGGATCTTGCGCCATTCGGACGTGGTAAATCCGACCACCATAAGCAGAGGACCGATCAGCACACGCCCAACCAGCGTGTTGCTCCATGCGAACAGCCGCTTGAGGAGCGCCGGCATTGTCTCCCAGTCACGCATGGCGCGATAATAGCTTTCAGGATCATCGAAGGGATCCGTGAGACGCTCATCTGCATGGTGCTGAAGGTGCGTTCGCTTGTAACTGCGGTAAGGATAGAACACGCCAAGCGGCGCAAAAACCAGTGCTTCGTTGACCCTCGCGCTTCTCGTGGGATGTCCGTGCAGGACCTCGTGCTGAAGCGAGGAGTGCAGTACAACCGCCAACCCCATCAGCACAAGCGCAACGATTGGATACACCGGATAAAGAAAGTGGCCAGCAGCGCCCCAGAGACCATAGCACGCGACCAGCAAAGCGATGGTCGGCCACTCTATTCGAAGAGCCCTTGGTCGGCGTCGATGGAATCCTTTGTTTTGCTCGTTGAGTGAATTCTTGCTCATCATGTCCCCTGGTGCTTCGTCCCGGTCAGGGTTTCATCAAGCCATGATACGCACAATGAGAGTATGGTGACCAACTGTTGATTTTGATAACAAAAACTATAAGATGTTTACTTTAGTAAACATTGAGGTGAGTTATGGACAAGCGTGCGCTGGCGGAACTCTTCCGCATCCGTTTGCTGGAATTGGTGACGCGGTCTGGCAACAGCCATTCGGCGTTTGCAGCCGAAATCGGCATCGACAGATCGGCGCTTTCGCAGCTCTTGTCGCGTGATTCGGCGCGTCTTCCACGCGTGGAAACGCTTCTCAACATTGCCGAACGCCACGCGGTCTCGCTGGATTGGCTTTTAGGTATCTCGCATGATCCAGGGCTTACGGGGGAGTTGCGACCGAGCTTCGAAATTGAAGAAGGCGGCGAGGACTATACTGACACGCTGCTGATGAAATGGCATGCCGAGGCGGCCGGGTCGAAGATACGATATGTCCCAGCACGCATCCCCGACCTGCTGCGAACCCCGCAGATCATTGCATTCGAAGCCGAGAGTGCGCACCAGAGTGTCGGAGCACAGGCCAGTGAATCGGCCTTCCGGCTCGACTACAATCGCCAGCCGGGCACTGACATGGAAGTCTGCATGCCCTGTGAAACTCTGGAAGCCTTTGCACAAGGGCATGGGATGTGGAGCGGGCTGAATAGGGAGGTGAGGGCCGCACAGCTGCGCTACATGTCCGACCTTATCAACGAGCTTTATCCATCGTTTCGCCTATTTTTATTTCAGGAGAAGGAACGCTTCTCCGTGCCTTACACGATCTTTGGATCGCAACGCGCAGCCATTTTCGTGGGAGGCATGTATCTCGTGCTCAACAACTCTGAATCCATCCGCAAGATGCAGCGCCATTTTGATGAATTGATCCGCTATACTCGCGTGCACGCACATCAAAGCGCTGACTATGTGCGGACGCTTGAGGTCATATGACAGTCAGTTGAAGTCGCTCACTTCTAACTGCTAGAGCTATAGGTCAATCACCGAGTATAAGCACAACCGAGATATCTCTCGCGCCTCGAGCGCCTACGAACCTTCAATGCCTCAAACCAAAACTGAACGAAGCCTGTTATTAAAGTCCTTAACGCCGCAAAGGGCCGAAATTTATCGACGTTTAGCAAGAACCTGCATAGCCCGGCTTACAGACCGGGTATAGAAAGTTATTATGTTTATCTAGCAGCAGGCCTTTCGTGGATCAGATACTCGCTATACGCACTTTTGTCCGCGTCGCCGAAGCCGGTTCCTTTGCGAAGGCTGCGGACACGCTGAATCTGCCCCGGTCATCCGTCAGCAAGCTTGTGCAAGATTTGGAGACGCACCTAGGGACCAAACTCGTTGAGCGTACCACCCGGTCTGTTACGATGACGACAGAGGGCGTCGCGTATCATGAGCGTGCGTTGCGGCTGCTGGCTGACCTTGATGACATTGACGGTACGATCGCAGGCTCACGGCGTGTTCCGAAAGGGAAGCTTCGGGTCGACATCGGATCCGTTTTGGCAAATAAAATTTTGATCCCATCGCTTTTGGATTTCCAAGATCAGTATCCGGACATCGATCTTATGCTGGGAGTGAGCGATAGGTCAGCCGATCTTATCGGCGAAGGCATTGATTGCGTCATTCGTGGCGGTTCGCTCGCCGACTCCTCGATGAAGGCTCGGAAGCTTTGTGAACTCGATTACGTCCTGTGCGCAGCACCTGCCTATCTCGACCAGCACAAATTGCCGATGCATCCAGACGATATGCATAAGCACAGAATCGTCAGCTACTTCTCGGCTTCGTCTGGCAAACGCTTTCCCTTGCGCTTCCAACGAGGTGAAGAGCGTTCTGAGTATTTGCCAAACTCGGCGGGAATCTCTGTCAATGAAAGTACGGCGCACCTGAAATCCCTGGTCTCTGGTTTGGGCATTGGCCAAAGCTTCGGTTTCCTGGCGAGACCGCTTATCGAGAGCGGCGGGTTGATTGAGCTTCTTCCTGAGTGGAAGCCACAAAACCACACTCTCCACCTTGTTTACCCGGCCGACCGATTTCCCAACCCCCGGCTACGTGCATTTTCTGACTGGGCTACAAGGCTTTTCGGACAGATCGATGCTCGAAGGAAAGCGACAGACGAGATTATTCATACAGATGGATAGTGTCTCCATTCCGGGCGGCTTCCGGTCGTCACGCTGACTGAATAGATTTCCTCCATCGGACGGCGACGAATGGCCTCTTAGCCAATGCCACCTCCCCGAACAGATTTGAAACTTCAACGGCCGCGCACATTCGGCCCCGCCCTTTCGCGCGCCTACCAACAGGAGAGTAAGATGACCAACAGACTTGAAAACAAGATCGTAAGCGCGATTTTCCATGCGCATTGACGTAGGCGGCATCGCTGACCCGGCCGCTCCTGCGTAGCGATATCCAGCTCTATCAGGCGGCGGAGGTTTTGGAGAAGTTGAACGGCAGCAGGTCGCCGATGTCCGCCGTT
>JAAIGE0100420415.1_pt1 | contig 14206 bp, 8 predicted proteins | sample 6487951 | NCBI WGS metagenome assembly JAAIGE01 (sample SAMN13974128, study PRJNA590717) | phyllosphere metagenome | biome: tomato field; feature: multiple bacterial spot infested tomato fields; material: tomato leaves; isolation source: leaves from tomato fields | host: Solanum lycopersicum ... | reverse complement strand
TCGTCGTGCGCCGCCTTGAACCGGGCGATGTGCGGATCGATGCCATGGATGCCGACCGCGAAGCCGCCCATCCAGTCGCCCGCCGGATCGACGAAATCGGCGAGGCACATGTTCGCCCGCCCCTCGCGCTTCGCCACCTGCTGGCGCAGGAACGGCATGCGGATCGCGTGGGTGGCATGGGTCGTCTGCATCGGCGTCGCGAAGTCGTGCGGCACCCCCGACAGCGGCGAAACCCGCCCCGCCTCCAGCGCCGGTTCGATCTGCTCGGCAGGCACGTCCAAGGGACGGGCCAGCACACAGAATTTCTTGACGACCATAGAGCATTGGAACCACCTGATCCCATCCCGAACTCAGCAGTGAAACGATGCATCGCCGATGGTAGTGTGGGGTTTCCCCATGTGAGAGTAGGTCATCGTCAAGATTCAAATCCAAAGCCCCTGTCTGCAATGCAGACAGGGGCTTTGTCTTTTCCGGGTCTTAACTCCCGTGGCCGTTTTGACTGGAAACGTGCGGCAACTGTCGCTTGGTCAGAACTGATAGCTCACCGTAGCACTCACATTGCGCTCTTCACCCATGTAGCAGTAATTCAGGCTGGCACACGAGGTGATGTAGCTTTCATTGGTCAGGTTGTTGGCGTTCAAGCGCACATCCACACCCGTCAGGCCGACCTTGCCCAGGTCGTAGCCTATCGATGCGTCGAACAGAGTGTAGGAGGGCACCTTCATGCTGTTTTCCGCATCCACCCAGCTGTATCCCACATAGCGCATCCCGCCGCCCAACCGCAGGCCATCCAGCGCTCCCTGGCGGAAGTTGTAGTCGGCCCATAGCGAGAACATCTGTTTCGGCGCCTGGGTTGGTGAGTTGCCCTTGTTGTCCAGGCTGCCCGACACCAGGCTCGGCATCGACTTGGAATACTCGATATCGGTAAAGGTATAGCCACCCAGCAGCTTCAAGCTGTCGGTCAGTTGCACATGCGCCTCGAGTTCCAGCCCTTGCGAGCGTACTTCGCCAACCGGGCGATAGAAGTCTTCGTTCGGCTGCTTCGATGCCAGGTTCTCTTGCTCGATGCGGAACACCGATGCGGTGAAAAGGTTGTCACTGCCCGGTGGCTGATACTTGATACCAGCCTCCCATTGCATACCTTCGGTAGGGGCCAGTGGGCGTCCGTTCTGATCGGACACTGTATTTGGGTTGAATGACTCTGAGTAGCTGACATAGGGTGCAATACCGTTCTCGAACAGGTAGAGCACCCCGGCACGAGTCGTGAACCTGGAGCGCTGATCACTGACCTTGGTATCACTGTCACGGGTCTCTTCGGACACCTTCACCCAGTCCTGGCGCAGCCCCAGGGAGAAGCGCCACTGATCCAGCTCCACCAGGTCCTGCAGGTAGATACCTGTCTGCTGCAAGCGCCGTTGGTAGCGATTTTCGCCCAGCACCTGAAGGTTGCCGTTGCCGTACTGCGGGTTGCCGGCATCCAGTGAGTCGACCGTGCCATAACGCCATGCTACGTCGGCTTTACGCCGCTGGTAGTCGGCACCCAGTAGCAGGGTGTGCTTGGCAGGCCCGGTAAAGACCTCTGCCTGCAGCATGTTGTCGATGATGTACGAATGCAGGCGTTCGTCGCCGCCGGTATAGGCGCGGTTGAGGACGTTGCTGTCGGCGTCTGCCCAGCCGGCGGAGTACACCTGGTCCATCGACACGTCGGAATCCTGGTAGCGGAAGTTCTGCCGTGCAGTGAACACGTCGTTGAAGCGATGTTCGAACTGATAGCTGAAGGACTGTTGCGTACGCTCGTAGTTGTCGATACCCGCCTCGCCTTCAAAGAAGTGATCTGACAGGCGCAATTCGTTACGTTTGTGCAGCATGCCGTCTGCCGGGTTGCCGCCGTGGTAGCCACCGTCAGGGTCCTTTTGCAGGTAGGCTTGCAGTGTGAGCGAGGTATCTTCGCTGAAGTCGAAGCTGATGGCCGGCGCAATGGCATAGCGTTCTTCCTTGCTGTGGTCGAACTGTGTGTCAGATGTGTCTGCCAGGCCCGTCAGGCGATACGCAATACGCTGGTCGTCATCCACAGGGCCGCTGAAGTCGAAACCCATGCCGCGCTGGCCCTGGGTTCCGACCGAGGCCTGTAGCTGGTGGTAGGGGCTGAATAGCGGCTTCTTGGTAGTCAATGCCACCAAACCACCCGGCGAGCTGCGGCCATACAGCACCGAAGATGGCCCCTTGAGAATGTCGATACGCTCAAGGAAGTAAGGATCTACCTGCATGGTGCTGTAGGTGCCGTTGTCGCCCATCGACTTCAGTCCGTCGACATAGATGTTGTCCACCGAACCGTCGTTGAAGCCACGCATGGCTACATAGTCGTAGCGATGGGTGGCTCCGTAGGGGTTGGTCAGCACCCCAGGGGTGTAGCGCATGGCCTGGGCAACGGTTTGTGAGCCCTGGTCGTCGATCTGCTGGCGAGTCACCACCGAGACTGATTGCGATGTTTCCAGCAGCGGCATGCTGGTCTTGGTCGCTACCTGGCTGTGTGTGGCGTTGTAGCCCTCGATGCTACCAAGGGCATTGCCCAAGGTGAAGCTGCGGACATCGGTGTCTGGAAGTGCCAGAGCGGTTTCTTGGGGCTGGGTCTGTAACACGTAGTTTTGCCCACCCTGACTCACGGCCTGCAAGCCGCTGCCATTGAGCAAGTGGCGCAATGCCTGTTCGGTAGCGTATTGCCCCTGAAGCCCACTGGACTGCAAACCACTGGTGAGCTGGGGCGTGCTGGACAGGGTGATGCCGGCTTGGCGGGCAAACTGGTTGAGCACATCGTCCAGCTGGCCAGCCGGAATCGCATAGTGATGGCTGACCTGGGCGGTTTCAGCCGCGAGGGTAACTGGCGGGGTTGTGCTTAACCCCAGGGCCGTGCCCAGTAGGGCAGACCGTACAGCGTTGCGCAGAAGGGCTGAGTGCAAAACTGGTCGAATATCGTTCGTACTGAACGGGTGCGCGTGTACCGGGGCGATAGGCATGAGAGGTCCGTTGGCGTGTGAAGGCAGAAAGTGATGCTTACTGTCCTAGCCGGATCGCCATCCAAAACCCGCCAAAAATTCATTGGGGCTGCTTCGCTGCCCAGATACAAGAACCGACCTCACATCAGGCCAGGCTTTCAACGCGCACCCACCAGCGTGTCCGTTGCCGCAGGCGCACAGGCAGCGTCTGTGGTAGCAGTTGCAGCAATTGTTCTGGGTCTTCAAGGCGGAATACCCCCGACAGGCGCAAGTCGGCCACTTCGTCGCTGCAAGCCAGGTAACCATGGCGGTAGCGGCTGACCTGCGCAAGAAAGTCCAGCAGGCGCATGTCCCGGGTAACGATAAGCCCCTCACTCCAGGCCATTGCGTCCATGTCCACATGCTCAATCCGCTGTGCCCCTTGTGCATCCAGCCGCCAGTCCTGACCGCCCTCGATCCACTGCAGCATGCCTGTGCCAAGTCGGTGAATCGCTACCCTGCCATCGCTGACACTGACACGTGTGCAATCGTTGTCCTGGCGCGCGACAACGCGCCCGGCGAACACTTCCAGCAATGCATCGCGGGTTTGGACCAGCAAGGGTTGCTGCGCCCCCGCTGCCTGGCTGCAGGTAATCATCAATTCACCCTGCTTCAAGCGAATCAGCCGTTGCTGGGTGTCGAAGGTCAGGTCCACGGCGCTGTGCGTATTGAGTTGCATCAGCGAGCCATCGGGTAGCGTGAAGCTGCGGCGCTCACCGGTCTGCGTGACGTAATCTGCTGTCCAGGCGTTGAGCGCCTCCAGGTCTTTGCCCAGCCATGCCGCGGTCCCCATCATGGCTAAGCCGCCAAGCAGCTTCAGTGCCTGCCGGCGGTGCAGGCGACGCTGGCTGGTCTCCAGGGTCTGCAAGGCCAGACTGGCACCAGGGATGGCACGCAGGTCGAGGTCCTGGTGCATCTGGATGACCCGTTGCCAGGCCTGCTCATGCTCGTGGTGAGCGCTGCGCCATTGCGCACATTGCTGCTGCAGGGCGGGGTCGTGCCCGCGCTCGCGCAGCTTCAGCATCCACTGGATGGCCTGCCTGACTGCTTTTGCGCCAGGTTGTGCGGCGGTCATGGGTTCAGCATTCGTCTTGGTAACGGAGTATGTAGCAGTGATAGAGCGCATCGGCGATGTAGCGCTCCACGGTACGCACGGAAATGCCCATCTCTTCGGCGATGGCCTGGTGCTTCAGGCCCTCGCACTGGGCCAGCAAGAAGGCTCTTCGCACTTTGGGCTTGAGGCCCTCGAGCATGCGTGCGATGCGTTCCAGCAACTCCAGCAGCAGCTCGCGGGTTTCGGCCGAAGGCGCCTGTGACTCTGGCACGTGGGTCAAAGCCTCGAGGTAGGCCCTGTGTAGCTCCTCACGACGCCAATGGTCGATCACCAGCCCGCGTGCGACTTTACGCAGAAAGGCTCGTGGCGTGTTCAACTGCAGCTGCTCACGACGCTGCAGCAGGCGTAAGAAGGTGTCCTGAGCCAGGTCTGCGGCATCGGCGGCATTGCCCAGTTGGCTGCGCAGCCAGGCATGCAGCCAGCCGTGATGGTCACTGTAAAGCGTTTGCACGGAGTCGTTGCTGGGCATTGAGGAGGGCGCTGGCATCAATGGACATTAATGATAATTAGTCTCATTGTTGGCGGCGGCGACTCAATTTGCAACCCGTCTGATCGAACCGTGCACAAAGTGAGTAGCGGGTTAGCGTGGCAGTTGGCTATCCAGGTACTTGCGGATCACGCTCGCGCCGCTATTGAGGTGCTGTTCCAGAACGGCTATGGCTTCATCCACCAGCTTGTCACTGGCCGCGTTAACCAGTGCGTTGTGGTCATCCTGGGTGAGCTTACCCAAGCCCATGGACGAGAGGTGAAAGCGCAGGAAACGTTCTTCCTCGTTCAGTTCATCCTCAATCAGGCGCAGCAGTTTCTTGTTCGTCGCCTTACTGTACAGGGCCATGTGGAACAGGCGATTGAGGCGGCCGATTTCTGCATGGCGGGTTTCGTTCTCCAATTGCTGGATATACCCACGGGCGTTGGCAATGTCGCTGGCATCCAGCAACGGGATGGACTGTCGTAGTGCCTCTGTCTCGAGCAATATGCGCAGGGCATAGGTGTCTACCGCGTCCTCGCCGATCAAGGGGGCAACCACTGCGCCCTTGTGCATTTCCACCCTCAGCAGTGATTGCGCTTCGAGCTGGCGCAAGGCTTCGCGCACGGGCATGCGGCTTACCCCGAACAGCGTGGCGAGCTCTTGTTGGCGCATGGCAGTGCCGGGTGGCAGGCGACCGTCGAGAATGGCGCTGCGCAGGCGTTCTTCGATCACGCCGCGGGCCTGGTGCGGCAACAGCTGCTCGCTGGCCAGCACATTGCTCAATTTGATTTTCTCGGCCACGTAACGCCTGCCTTAACGATGAATAAAGTTGGATCCAATGACACTAGTAACAGCTTGTTGGGGTGTCAAACCTGCACCACTACTGGTACGGGCGACCCAAAAGCGCGGCTATGGTGGATGAAGTCGCCTGCCAAAGGAAGCAGCCTATAGAAGGATATAGGCAGAAAGTGTGGGTGGGCTGACCGGCGGGTGCATGATTGCAGGGTGCCATTGTCTTTTGCCGTGGCAAGCCCCACCATCGCTGCTTTCGACTGGCCTGAACAGGGCTTCGCAGTGGCGATATCCTGGATGCTCAAAACCCTTGTGCGACGCGCCTGCCTTGCTGCCCTGCTGGGCAGTCTGCTGCTGGGCGGCTTGCACGCGGATTGGGACTTTTCCCAGATCAGTCGGAAGTCGCAGGCCCTGTATGGTCCGCTGGGGGCTGGGAAGGGCCGCATCGATGCCTGGCAGCAACTGATGGCGACGCAAAATCAGGGTAGCGAGCTTGAGCGGTTGCAGGTGGTCAACCGCTTCTTCAACCAGCAATTGCGCTATGTCGAAGACATCGATCTGTGGCATGAAGTCGATTACTGGGCCACGCCGGTCCAGGCGCTTATCAAAGGTGCCGGGGACTGCGAGGACTACGCGATTGCCAAGTATTTCAGCTTGCGGCGTATGGGGATCCCCAGCGAGAAGCTGCGTATTACCTACGTCAAGGCGCTGCGACAGAACCGGGCGCATATGGTCCTGACCTATTATTCAAGTCCACAGGCTCAACCGTTGGTGCTCGATAGCTTGATGGACGCCATCAAGCCGGCAAGCCAGCGGACTGACCTGTTACCGGTTTACGCCTTCAATGGAGAGGGTTTGTGGCTGACGGGTGCCGCAGGTAACAAGAAGGTCGGCGATACCAAGCGGCTTTCCCGCTGGCAGGATTTGCTGAAGAAAATGCAGGCCGAAGGGTTCCCGGCCGAGCCGGTTTACTGAAGGAGCACAGATGTCTCTGTTCAAACAATTGCTGTTGGCCATTTGCCTGTTCCTGGTGGTCGCCTTCAGTGGCAGTTTCATGGTCAGCCTGGAAAGCTCGCGCAGCCAGTACGTCAACCAGTTGCGCTCACATGCCCAGGATGCGGCGACTGCGCTGGCATTGTCGCTGACACCGAACATCGACGACCCGGCGATGGTCGAGCTGATGGTCAGCTCGATCTTCGACAGTGGTTATTATGCAAGCATTAAAGTCGTCGACCTGAGTTCCAATGCCGTATTGGTGGAGCGCCACGCCGAGCCGGACCCTGGCGGCGTCCCGCGTTGGTTCGTGCATTTGATCGGCCTGGAAGCAGCGGGTGGCGACGCCATCGTCAGCCGTGGCTGGCAGCAGGCTGCGCGCGTCGAGGTGATCAGCCACCCGATGTTCGCCATTGCCAAGCTCTGGCAAAGCGCGCTGGGCAGCCTCGGCTGGTTGCTGTTGTGTGGTGCTGCCAGTGCTGCGCTCGGCGCCTTGCTGTTGCGCCGCCAGTTGCGTCCGCTGGACTACATGGTCGAGCAATCCCACGCCATTGCCCGCCGAGAATTTCTCAGCCTGCCAGAGCTGCCACGCACACCCGAGCTCCGCCGGGTGGTGCAGGCGATGAACCAGATGGTAGAAAAGCTCAAGGCCCTGTTTACCGAACAGGCCGAGCGAAGTGAGCGGCTGCGGGCAGAGTCCTATCAGGACAGCCTGACCGGGCTGTCCAACCGCCGCTATTTTGAGATGCAGCTGAACACCCGGGTAAGCAACCTGGAGGAAGCGCGCGCCGGCTACCTACTGTTGCTGAGGGTTCAGGGCCTGGCCGGCCTGAACGCCCGCCTTGGTGGCCAGCGCACCGACCAGTTGCTTCAGGCAGTGGGGGAGCAATTGCGCCGTACCTGTGCCAGCTACCCGGAAACCAAAGACCTGATTTCCCGTAGCCGCGGCGGTGAGTTTGCCGTGCTGGCACCGGGCATGGTGCATGAAGAGGCTGTACAGCTGGCTCAGGCTCTGGAAGCCACGCTGCTCAGCCTTCATGAAACCGGTGCCAGTGACGTTCACCCGGTGGCCTGTATCGGTTTGGCCCCCTACAGCCCTGGTGACGCACCACAAGCTTTGCTCAAACTGGCTGACGAAGCGTTGGCCCGCGCGGAGAACCAGCCAACCCCAGGCTGGGTGTGCCTTGAACAAGGCGTGGCAGCTGTTGCAGCGGACAGCCAGCATGCCTGGCACGAGCGGCTTGACCAGGCCTTCAACAACGGCCATTTCGAGTTGTTCTTCCAGCCAGTGGTGGATTGCGCCACGGCGCAGCGGGTACTGCATCACAAAGTGATTTCGCGTTTGCAGGATAGCCAGGGTGAGGCTTTGCCAGCGGGGCGCTTCCTGCCTTGGCTTGAGCGCTTCGGCTGGATGCCACGGCTGGACGTGCTGGTGCTTGATAAGGTGTTGGCACACCTGCGAGAGCATGACCAGGTGCTGGCGCTGAACCTGTCCGCGGCCACCCTGGCAGACCCCAAGGCCCTTCAGCGTGTATTCGAGCTGTTGGGGCAGAACGCGGCGCTTGGCCCACGGCTGGTCTTCGAGATCGGTGAGGAGCAGTTGCCTGAGCAGGCGGCCTTGGAGCAACTCACCCGGCGTCTGCACGGGCTCGGTTTCGGCCTGGCGCTGCAGCGCTTTGGCGGGCGTTTCAGCATGATCGGTAACTTGGCGCACCTGGGCCTGGCGTACCTGAAAATTGACGGCAGCTATATCCGCAACATCGACCATGAGCAGCACAAGCGACTGTTCATCGAAGCAATCCAGCGCGCGGCGCATAGCATCGACCTGCCATTGATTGCCGAGCGGGTCGAGACCGAGGGGGAGCGCTTGGTGCTGCAGGAAATGGGTGTAGGCGGTATTCAGGGGCAGCTGGTAGGCGAACCGGCGCCTTGGCGCTAAGGCGGCACGCGATCCTTTGTAGGAGGGGCCTTGTGTCGCGATAGGGCCGCGAAGCGGCCCCAGGTTTTCAGCAGCGACGCACAAAATGCCGGGGCCGCTCTGCGGCCCTATCGCGACACAAGGCCGCTTCTGCAGCAATCGCGTAAGCCATTACGATCAGCGTTCGCGCAGCGCCTCCGAACGCGCCTTCATGATCGGCTTGAGCAGGTAGCTCATGATGGTCTTCTTGCCGGTCATGATATCCACTGTCGCCACCATCCCCGGAATGATCAGCAGCGGCTTCTCGTCCGTGCCCAGGTGGCTGCGATCGGTGCGCAGCTTGATCAGGTAGTACGTGGTCTTCTTGTCTTCATCGGTAATGGTGTCGGCGCCGATCTGCTCCAGCTTGGCCTTGAGGCCACCGTAGATGGTGTAGTCATACGCCGTGAACTTGACCGTTGCTTCCTGCCCTGGGTGCAAGAAGGCGATGTCCTTGGGCAGGATCTTCGCTTCGATGACCAGTGTGTCGTCCAGCGGTACCACTTCGATGATGTCGCTGCCAGGCTGGATGACCCCGCCAATGGTATTCACCAGCAGTTGCTTGACGATACCGCGCACCGGCGAAGTGACCATGGTGCGGTGTACCCGGTCGTCCAGTGCCTTGCTGGTGGCGGTGGCCTTGTTCAGTTCGGTACGCGCCTCGTTCAACTGGGTCAGCGCCTCGCTACGGAACTTGCCACGGGTCTCTTCGATCTTGCTCTGCACCTCGCGGATGGCGGCCTCGGCACGCGGGATAGCCAGCGCGGTGGAGTCCAGCTGGCCACGGTTTTCCACTTCGGCACGGCGCAGGCGCAGCACCTCGACCTGGGAAATCGCCCCGGTTGCCACCAGCGGTTCGGACATACCGATTTCCTTGCGCAGCAGCTCAAGGCTGTTGGCATACTGGGCGCGCTTGGAGCTGTATTCACGCAGTTCCTGCTGGCGCTGCACCAACTGCTGCTGCAGGCCACCAATTTCGTCCTGCAGTTGCTGGCGCCGGCTCTGGTATAGCGACTCTTCACTGGCCGCCTGGCTTGGTGCGGCCTTGCGCAACGCTTCGTCGATCTTGAGCGGGCTGTCTTGCACCTCGGCACTCAGGCGCTCGACCCGCAGGGCCATGGCCAGGCGGTCGGCCTCGGTTTCACCCACGTTGGAGGCGAAGCGGGTTTCATCCAGGCGCAGCAGCGGTTGGCCCACTTCGACTATCTGCCCTTCCTTGGCGAAGATCTCGGCGACGATGCCGCCCTCCAGGTTCTGGATCTTCTGTACCTTGGAAGACGGAATGGCCTTGCCTTCACCCCGTGTGACCTCGTCGATGGGGGCAACACTGGCCCACACGATCATGAACACGAAGAACAGGATCACGCCCCAGATGGTCAGCCGCACCACACGTGGTGCATCCTCGATCAAGGCCTTGTTGACCTCTGGCAGCGGCTGGCCGCCCAACGAGTCAGAGCCTTTGAAATAGCGCCGCAGGCCGTCCTTGAACTGCCCCATATCCAGCTTATGCAACACTGATCTGCCCCTTCTTCAGCGCATCCATGACCGCGGCTTTCGGGCCGTCGGCGACAATCTGCCCGCGATCGATCACGATCAGCCGGTCTACCAGCGACAGCAGCGAGGCACGGTGGGTGACCAGCAGCACTGTCTTGCCTTCCACCACTGCTTGCAGGCGCTGCTTGAGGCGTTCTTCACCGGTGTTGTCCATGGCGCTGGTTGGCTCGTCCAACAGTAGAATTTGCGGGTTGAGCAGCAGCGCACGGCCCAACGCAACGTTCTGCCGCTGGCCGCCGGACAGGTTCTGCCCACGTTCACCCACTTGCAGCTCATAGCCGTCCGGGTGCAGCCGGGCGAACTCATGCACGCCTGCCAGTTCGGCAGCCTGCAGGATCAGTTCGTCCTCGATGTAACGGGCGCCGCTGACCAGGTTGTCGCGCAGGGTGCCGGCCAGCAGCTGGATGTCCTGCGGGACGTAGCCGATGTTATGGCGCAGTTCACTGACATCGATCTGGCGAATGTCCACACCATCGACCAGCAGCGAGCCACCATCGGCCTCGTACAGGCCGACGATAAGCTTGGCCAGCGAACTTTTGCCCGAACCACTGCGGCCGATGATGCCGACCTTTTCACCCGGGCGGATGGTCAGGTTGATGTTCTTCAGGGCCAGGTTCTGCTGGTTCGGGTAGGTGAAGTCGACCCCGCGGAACTCGACGCTGCCCTGCAGCACCTTGCGGCTCAGCGGGCGCTCCTCGAAGTTGCGTTCTTGCGGCAGCTCCATCATGTGGTCGGTGGAGACCATGGTTACCTTGGCCTGCTGGTAGCGGGCAAGCAAGCCGTTGAGCGAGGCCAGTGGCCCGAGCGCCCGGCCACTAAGCATGTAGCACGCCACCAGACCGCCCATGCTGAGGTTGCCGTCGATGATCAGGTACACGCCGACGCAGATCATCGCCACGCCAGCCAGCTGCTGGATGAGCATGGTGATGTTCATCGCCAGGCTCGACAGCACCTTCACCCGCAGTTCCAGGCGGCTGAGGGTGCCGAGTGTCTGCTCCCACATGTACTGGCGTTCGCTTTCGGCGTTGTTGACCTTCACTGCATCCAGGCCGGCCAGTGTCTCGATCAGGCTTGACTGGCGCTCCGAGGCCAATGCCATGGTCCGCTCCATGGTCGCCATCAGCGGCCGCTGCAGGGCGTAGCCAATGCCCAAGGCCAGCGGGAAAGCAATGATCGGGATCCACACCAGGTGGCCGCCAATGATGGCGATGACAATCAGGATCAGGATGGTGAAGGGCAAGTCGATCAGGCTGGTCAGGGTCAGCGAGGCAAGGAAGTCGCGAAGGCCCTGGAATTCGTGAATGTTCTGGGCAAAGCTGCCGACCCTTGCCGGCCGGTACTTCATCGACATGCCGACAATACGTTCAAACAGCGTTGCCGAGATGATCAGGTCAGTCTTCTTGCCGGCCAGGTCCAGGCACAGGCCGCGCAGGCCCTTGAGGATCAGGTCGAAGATGTACGCGCCGGCGATACCGACGGCCAGTACCCACAATGTCGAAGTGGCCTGGTTGGGTACCACCCGGTCGTACACGTTCATCACGAACAGCGGCGCGGCCAGGGCGATAAGGTTGATCACCAGGCTGGCGGCGATGGCATCGATGTACAGCCATTTGCTGCGCAGCAGGGTGTCGCGGAACCACGACTTCGCCCGAGGAATCAGGTTGCCATGGTTGACGTCGAACTTGTGCTGAGGCTGGGCGAAGAACACCCGGCCGCTGTAGTCGCTTTGCAGTGCTTCGCGGCTGACGTGCACTTCGCCGCCGTCGCTCTCGCTAAGCAGCAGGCGGGCGGTATCTTCGTTCTCCCAGCCCAGCAAGACGGCACTGCGGCCTTCCTTGAGCAGCAGCATGGCGGGCATTGCAATGCTCGGTATTTGCTCCAGCTTGCGCTGCAGCAGGCGCCCTTGCAGGCCGGCGCGGGCGGCGGCGCGGGGCAGCAGCTCGGGGCTCAGGCGCTGGGAGGGCAGCGGCAAGCCCGTGGTCAGCATGACCCGGCTGGCGGGTTTCTGGTGCAGGACACACAGGCTCAGCAGACTATCCAGCAGGGGATCGTCATGCTGACTGCGTGGATCGTGGCTGAGTTGGACTCGACTGACTTCAGATTCCACGCGGCGCTCTCTTCATCCTTGTGGTGGGTAGGGTAGGTGTGCCGCCGTTCAGGCCGGGCTGGCTCACCCTGGCTTTCAATGGTGCTGCCAAGCTGCACTGACAGAGGCTGTGTGGCCCCTGTGCTTGAGCAGATGGCCAATGGTCACCTTGAATCGGTATTGAGTAAACAATTCTACGTGCTTCATTTTTACCAGACGTAGCCGGCAATGAATGTTTCATTTTTTGATCTGGCCTGCCTCCGCTTTGACGTCAGCTTCGAGCATAGCCTGCCATCCTGCCAAGGGCTTGATGGTCACTCCTGTCCAGCTTAGCCGCTGTCAGTAAACAGGCGCTGGCTTATTGGCGTGATGCGGTAACTTATTAGTCAAAATTCATCTATAGAAAGCAGATCCCGGGGTCCTCGGCGTTGAATAATCACTCACGGGTTTTCATCATCGAAGCGACAGTATCAACGTACGACAGCTGCATCTATTTGATATGTGACAAATCGCTGCTTTCAGGTGGTCTGCATAAAGTGGCAGGGCTTGCCTGAGTGCGTGCGTGGTCTTGGTTCTGCCTGGCTTTACGGCCACCGCCTGCGTGGCATTTCCGGCAAGGTTCATGCTTCATGGGCAAGCTGTGAAGCGTGTACTGAAGGTTGGCTGAATGCTGGCGCCAATAAATTGGTTGGCCGCCTGCTTGTCAACGGCCGGAGCGTAGGGTTTTCGGCGATCGAGGTGTATGAAAAGACACTTCGTATGCCGAATTAATACGCTTTGAATGATGTACGACATTTGTCCTCAAGAAACCCTCGGCTAAGGTTCAAATATCAATGTGACATTACATTGCCGATTGTTTAGGATGGCATGTATAAGGTCAATAGTTTGGCAGTTAAGTAATTCCATTCAGTTATAGACGGAATATTGACGTCAAAAAACGTCAAGAGATCATCTACATAGTTCCGCCTGAAGTGGCCGGCAAGCGCCGCTCTGGCAGGGAAGTACCCCATCGGGTCACACGGAGAGTCCAATGAGCAGCGTTGTAGCCATCGTCAAAAGCATTGTCGGCCAGGTTATTGCGGTATCCCCAGAGGGCATCCGGCGTGTACTCATTGAAGGGGACCGTCTGTTAGCGGGCGAGGAAGTGCTCACCGGCCCTGGCGGCGCAGTGACGCTGGAACTGGCGGATGGTCGTCTGCTCGACCTTGGGCGTGACAGCCAATGGAGCGCTGATACCCCTGACAGCAGCACCGACCTGAGCCAGGCCACTGCCCAGGCCGCGCCTTCGGTGGAAGAGCTGCAGCAGGCGATTGCCGCGGGTGTCGACCCGACTACCGAGCTTGAAGCTACGGCTGCCGGCCCGTCTGCTGCGGGCGGTGGTGGCGCGCTGGGCGGTGGCCACAGCTTTGTGATGCTCGAAGAAACGGCAGGTCGTGTCGACCCGACGGTTGGCTTCCCGACAGAGGGCTTGGGTTTTGCTGCTGTGCTCGGCAGCGAAGACGTTGGCATTCTGGACACCAATGGCAACAACCTGGTGACCACACCGACCACGGACACCAATGTTGCTACCGACCTGATCCTTGGTGCTACCCCTTCAATCAGTGAAGCGGGTGGCGTCATCGTCTATACCGCTACGGTTGGCCAAGCGCCGACTACCAATCTGGTAATCACCCTTTCCAATGGTGCCGTGATCACCATCCCGGCCGGGCAGACCAGCGGTAGCGTCAATGTTGTGGTGCCGGCGAACGACACCCCCTATATCGACGGTGGCCAGATTTCGGCGACCGTGACAGGCAGTACTGGAGGGGGTGGCCTGACGGTAAACTTGCCGCAGACGCCGGCCGTTACCCAGGTGACCGATACCATCGATGTCACCACCGCGACCCTGACGGCTTCGCCGAGCGTCACCGAAGGTGGCGTGATCACCTACACCGTGACCCTGAGCAACCCAGCCCAGACCCCGGTGACCGTGACCCTGTCCAATGGCCAGACCATCACCGTTGAAGCCGGCAAGACCCAGGGCAGCGTCGACTTCCAGACCCCGGCGAACGATGTCTACAACAACGGCTCGACCGTCAGCGTCACCATCGAAAACGCCACTGGCGGTAATTTCGAGCAACTGACCCCGAACCCGACGCCAGCTCAAACCACGATCAACGATTCAATCGATGTCACCACCGCGACCCTGGCGGCTTCGCCGAGCGTCACC
>JAAIGE0101201111.1_pt1 | contig 14213 bp, 12 predicted proteins | sample 6487951 | NCBI WGS metagenome assembly JAAIGE01 (sample SAMN13974128, study PRJNA590717) | phyllosphere metagenome | biome: tomato field; feature: multiple bacterial spot infested tomato fields; material: tomato leaves; isolation source: leaves from tomato fields | host: Solanum lycopersicum ... | reverse complement strand
ATCGTTTCCAGTATTGGTAATAACCAGCAGGAAGTGCTGTCATCTCTGCGTGAAGGACGCTCTGGCATCACCTTTTCTGAAGAGATGAAAGATTCCGGCATGCGTAGTCACGTCTGGGGTAACGTTAAATTAGATACCACCGGCCTCATCGATCGCAAAGTTGTGCGCTTTATGAGTGATGCGTCCATCTATGCTTATCTCTCCATGGAAGAAGCGATTAAAGATTCCGGCCTGACTGATGAAATGTATCAGAGCAACCCGCGTGTAGGTCTGATTGCAGGTTCAGGCGGTGGTTCCCCGCGCTTCCAGGTCTTTGGTGCTGATGCAATGCGCAGCCCACGCGGCCTGAAAGCGGTTGGCCCTTACGTGGTCACCAAGGCGATGGCTTCTGGCGTCTCTGCCTGTCTCGCCACGCCATTCAAAATTCATGGCGTAAACTACTCGATCAGCTCCGCCTGTGCTACCTCTGCGCACTGTATCGGTAACGCCGTTGAGCAGATTCAGCTGGGCAAACAGGATATCGTTTTTGCCGGCGGCGGCGAAGAGCTCTGCTGGGAAATGGCCTGTGAGTTCGACGCCATGGGCGCGCTCTCTACCCGTTACAACGACACACCAGAAAAAGCGTCACGCACCTATGACAACGAGCGCGACGGTTTTGTTATCGCCGGTGGCGGTGGCATGGTGGTGGTTGAAGAGCTGGAGCATGCGCTGGCTCGCGGTGCACACATCTATGCCGAAATCGTCGGCTATGGTGCGACCTCTGACGGTGCAGACATGGTTGCGCCTTCAGGTGAAGGTGCGGTGCGCTGCATGAAGATGGCAATGAACGGCGTCGACACGCCAATCGACTATCTGAACAGCCACGGTACCTCTACGCCAGTGGGCGACGTGAAAGAGCTGGGTGCGATTCGTGAAGTGTTTGGCGAGAAAACTCCTTACATTTCAGCAACCAAAGCGATGACCGGTCACTCACTGGGTGCGGCTGGCGTGCAGGAAGCGATTTACTCGCTGCTGATGCTGGAGCATGGCTTTATCGCGCCAAGCATCAACATCAACTCACTGGATGCAGCTGCCACCGGCATGAATATCGTGACTGAGCCGATGGAAAAAGAGCTGACGACCGTGATGTCCAACAGCTTTGGTTTCGGTGGCACCAACGCCACGCTGACCATGCGTAAATATCAGGCGTAATCTTTTACGTCAGCACGCTGAAGGGCCGGCTTTGCCGGCCCTTTTGTTTTCTGGCTTGCGGTAAACCGGCGCCGGCCAGATTTATCCCTCCCGCTGCAGCAGCCTCAGCAGTTTATCGCACCCTCCCACAATCTCATCAGGCGTCAGCGCGGCGAAGCCGAGTATCCAGCCCTGCTGAGACGCGGAGCCGGCATAGAGCGGGCTGAGACGAGGCAACAGCAACCCCTGTTGTGCCGCGAGCGCGGTTAAGCGCGCTTCGTCCTGTTCCACTGTCACCGTCAGCTGGAGTCCGCCGCCACTGGCGATGGGCGTGATCCACGGTGAGAGCCGCTGCGCAATCTGCTCCAGCAACCGATCGCGACGGCTGTGATAGAGCTGACGCATCAGCCGCAGATGAGTGGCAAAATGTCCCTGCTGCAGAAAGGCCGCGGTAATCGCCTGGGGCAGCAGGGCGCTGTGTCCATCCAGCACGCTGCGAGCCTGGCCCAGAGGGGCAATCAGCGCATGAGGCACCACCATCCACGCCAGACGCAGTGAAGGGAACAGCGATTTCGAAAAGGTGCCGAGCGTAATGACCCGCTGATGACGGTCCAGTCCCTGCAGCGCAGGAATCGGGCGCTCGTCATAATGAAACTCGCTGTCGTAGTCATCTTCAATCAGCCAGCTTTGGTTGCGCTGCGCCCAGGCGAGCCAGGCGAGACGGCGGGACAGGCTCAGCGTTACCCCGGTCGGATAGTGGTGTGAAGGGGTCAGATACATCAGCTTTGCACTGCCGTGACCCGGCACTGCGCCTTCGGCATCGACGGTTATCCCGTGCACCTTCGCGCCTGCGGCGAGCAGCGCGTTTCGTGCGCCGGGATAGCCTGGCTCCTCTATCCACACATCATCTCCGGGATCGACGAACATCATCGCCAGCAGCTGCAGCGCCTGTTGCGAACTGGTCAGGATAATCACCTGCTCCGGCTGGCACTGCATACCTCGCGAGAGCGCCAGATAGTCAGCAATCGCACTGCGCAGCGGCAGGTAGCCGCAGGGATCGCCATATCCCATGGCGGCGCTACCCAGCGAACGCTGCACGTTGCTGCTCAGGCGTCGCCAGCTGTCATGGGGAAAAGCGCGTAATTCCGGGGAACCGGCGGCAAAGGCGTGAGGAAACGGGGGATCCTGACAGCCTCCGGTTGCCAGCACCTGCTGCCCCCGCGCTGAGAAACGCGCGGGCTGAACGCGTGCCGCTGAAGCGGTGCCTGCGGGAATCGTGATGGCCACAAACGTTCCGCGACCGATCTCGCGTCGCAGATAGCCTTCGCTCTCAAGCTGACCATAGGCGGCTTCCACCGTGACGCGTGAAACCCGGAGGTCCTGCGCCAGCTGGCGACTGGAGGGCAGCTGCTGACCGGCGTGCAGATGATGCCGGTTAATGGCCAGCCGCAGGGTGGTGCAGAGGCGCTCACGCACGCCGCCGCTGGCCTGATGCTGGAAAAGCTGCAACAGCGGAGAACTCATATGGGTCTTATTCCTGGCGCAAAATGGGTATCAGCAGGCAGTCCACTCTGCCGTAAACTACACACTCACTTCAACAGGAGAATCGCGATGTCATCTGTATTACATTTTCCCGCCGCCACGCCGCAGCAAAGCCTCGACTATCTGCAGGCAAAACTCGCTTATTATACAGACGCCTGGGATCTGGCGGAGGATCTGGCGCGGAATCTGCCCGGCATTCAGGTGATCGATGCGCGCGCACCGGCGGCTTATCGCGCCGGCCATATCAGCGGCGCGATTAATTTTCCCCACCGTGAGATCAATGCTTCCAGCTGCGAGCCGCTCGACCGCGACCGCGTTTATGTCACCTATTGCGACGGTATCGGCTGTAACGGCTCGACGAAAGCGGCTCTGAAGCTGGCGGAACTGGGATTTCAGGTGAAGGAGCTGACTGGCGGGCTGGATTTCTGGAAACGGGAAGGTCATCCGCTGACCTGGGGGGAGGCGCCGGGCGAATGGCCCGTCACCGCACCCGATGCATCCTGTGGCTGCTGACCTAAAGCACCAGCCAGAGCAGAAGGGTGATCACCACCAGCGCAACAAACAGACCCAGCAGGGGACGCTGCGCCAGGGGCTGCAGCGGTGACGGCAGCGAGGCGACAAAGGGCGACCAGATCGGCTGCGGTTTGATCTCACTGGCGGCCAGCGGCTGTTCGTGAACTTTCTCGGCACGATCGGCGCGACGGCTGAACAGGAAGTTCAGCAGATCCTGCGTCTGCGTCACGGTTAGCACCGTCTGCGGTGTGGCCTGAAAACGCTGCTGGCTGTACTCCTCAAGGCTATGCCGCTCGTGCTGATCCAGCGGCTGTTTCAGCGAGGCTTCCAGCAGCTGTAAGGTCGGTGCGCTGTGCTGACTCAGCGTCTGACGTACCTGCAGATACTGGGTGAGCAGCGGGAAGTGGCGCGAGGGGATGGGATCGCCGCTGGTCAGTCCGACCAGTTTCAGCGCCGCCGTCCAGAGTTTGCCAGTCGGTTCTCCGGTGGCGGCGGCCAGACGGACCACCTGCTGATTGAGCGTCTGATGCTCCGCCGGGAGCAGGGTCCGATCGCTGACGCGGCTCTGCTGCGGCTGCGGGATCGCCATCTGCCCGTTCTGCAGCATCGTCAGCACCTGACGCAGCTGGTCCTGGCTCAGCGAGCTCAGAACGGTCTGACCAAACTGCTGGCGGATAAAGTCACTGACGGCCTGACGGTTATTGCCCTTCGGCAGCAGTTCTGTGAGCTGAGTCATCAACTGACGCGTGGCATGGCCATTCTGCGCCTGAGTCAGACGACCATTGAGATACTGCTCCGCAGCCGGAAAGTGACGCGACTGCAGCTCCGCCTCACTCTTCACGCCCACCTCATGCCGGACGCCCGCCCAGAGTTCAGGTGCCTTCAGATTGCTGAGCGATAAGATACGCACGATCAGGCGTTCTAATGTCGTGCGCTGAGCCGGGGAGAGGGGCTGTTCACCCGCCACAGAACCGTGACGTGTTACGCCGGTTTGCGGATTAAGAGATGAACGATCGCCGACCGGCACACCGGGGCCGCTGAGAGGTTGCATGGCGGATTCCTTGGGAAAACAGAACAGCGTCGGGTGCGCCGGAAAAAGAATAGGCCATGATAGCAAAAGCCCCCGCGAAATCCCACGGGGGACGCACAGTTCAGGGTGAGATTTACTCTTCAGCCAGTCTGAGGCGATAGCGACGCCAGCGTTTCCAGATCGGTGGCAGAACCAGCACCGAAATCGCCAGCACCAGCAGCACTTTACAGATAGGACTCTGCCACAGAATAACCAGGTTGCCGTTACTGATTGAGAGGGCACGACGCAGGTTCTGCTCCAGCATCTCACCCAGCACAAAGCCCAGAATCAGCGGCGACATCGGAAAGTCCATCTTGCGCAGAATATAACCAAAGATTCCCAGGCCGACCATCAGGAGCAAATCGAAGGTGGTGCTGTGCACGGCATAGACGCCCACCGCGGAGATGGCGGCAATGGCCGGCACCAGGAACCAGAGCGGAATGCTCAGCATCCGGGCGAAAACATTGATCATCGGAATGTTCATCACCAGCAGCATAACGTTGCCAATCAGCAGGGCCGCGATCAGACCCCAGACGATATCTGGCTGCTCAACAAACATCGCCGGACCTGGCGTGATGTTATAGAGCGTTAAAGCGCCGACCATCACCGCTGTGGTGCCGGAGCCGGGGATACCCAGCGTCAGCATCGGGATAAAGGAGCCACAGGCTGAGGCATTGTTTGCCGCTTCCGGTGCGGCCACACCGCGAATATCCCCTTTCCCGAACTGCTCACTGCCGCTGATTTTTTTCTCCGTCATGTAGGCGATAGCGCTGGCAATGGTCGCTCCGGCACCAGGCAGAACGCCGACAAAGAACCCCAGAAAAGAGGAGCGTAGCGTCGCGCCTGTGGCCATCGCCGCCTCCTTCATGTTGAACATCATGCGGCCGCTTGCCCGCACCGCTTTCTGGCCGCTACTGGTCGACTCGAGCATCAGCAAAATTTCACTGACCGAGAACAGACCAATGACAACGACCACAAACTGAATGCCGTCAGAGAGATGAACGCTGTCAAACGTGAAGCGATAGACGCCGGTATTGGCATCCACCCCGACCGTGGCCATGCCCAGTCCAATGAGCGCCGAAAGAAAAGATTTCAGCGGATTGTGGCTCATCATGCTGCCCAGGCAGGCGATAGCAAACACCATCAGGGCAAAGTACTCTGCCGGTCCAAACGCCAGTGACCAGCTGGCCAGCAGCGGGGCGAAGAGAATAATGCCAACAATAGCAATCGTGGAGCCAACAAACGAGCTGACCGCCGAAATAGAGAGCGCGACGCCCGCTTTGCCCTGCTGCGCCATCGGATACCCATCCAGCGCGGTCATGATTGCGCCGGCATCGCCCGGAACGTTGAGCAGAATGGAGGAGATGCGCCCGCCATACTCACAGCCGATATAAACCGTGGCCAGCAGAATCAGCGCCGACTCGGCCGGCAGGTGCAGCGCAAAAGCCAGCGGCATCAGAATGGCTACGCCATTGATTGGCCCCAGGCCAGGCAGCAGGCCAACAATGGTGCCGATAAAGCAGCCGATCAGGGCGATCAGCAGATTCTCTGGCGTCATGGCGACGGCAAAGCCCTGCATTAAAAAGGACCAGGTATCCATGATGCTCTCCTTAACTCAGCCAGCTGCCGACCGGAAGGGTGACTTCCAGCAGACGGTCAAAGGCGTAAAACAGCGAGGTGCCCATCACCAGCCCGGCCAGCGCGGCGGCCCACCAGCGAGCCCCAAACAGCAGGCCGATGCCAAAGGTCAGCAGCGTCGTGCAGATGGCAAAGCCCAGCGTCTCAAACAGCCAGCCATAGAGCATCATCATCAGCGCCAGCGCTACCAGCCGTTTCAGCGTGCCAGCTGCGGGCCACTGAATGGTGTCCGGTTTCCGAAAGAGCATCAGCAGGGCGCAGATGGCCATCAGGCCAAGGATTGCCATCGGGAATGGACGCGGCCCCACGGGTTCGTAGCTGTATTCACTCTGAATCTGCCAGGCCATCACCATGCCGCCAAGGCAGAGCGCCAGCCACAGGCTGGCAAAAATGCGATCGCTCATCATCTGCTCCCGTTATTTGGCCAGACCAAAGGATTTGGCCTGCTCACGGTAATCCGCCACCTGCTTCTTCACGTAGCTGTCGAGTGCCTGGCCTGTCAGGTTAAATTCGAACAGTCCGCGCAGATCACGCTGCTTTTTGAACTCCGGCGTCTCAGCCATTTTTTTAAAGGCCTGTTCCCACCACTGATAATCCGCATCACTGACTTTTGGACCGAGGTAATAGCCACGAATAATCGGCCAGACGATATTGAAACCCTGCTCTTTTGCCGTGGGTACCCCGGCCAGCTGACCCGGCAGACGCTGATCGGACATCACGGCCAGCACCCGCATTTTGCCGCCCTGCAGATGCGGCACCATCTCACTCATATCACCTGAGACCACCTGAATATGGTTTCCGAGCAGGGCGGTTACCGGCTCACCGCCGCCTTCAAAGGCGACATAACGCATTTTGCGTGGATCGATTCCCGCTTCGCGCGCCAGCAACGCCGTTTTCATCCAGTCCTGACTGCCTATTGACGCACCGGCACCGACCACCACTTTGGTCGGATCGGCTTTCATCGCCGTCATCAGCTCACCTAACGTTTTCCACGGTGCATCCTCACGAACGGCCACCATGCCGTAATCGGTACCCACCGCCGCCAGCCACTTAACGTCGTCCACGGTATAACGACCAAACTTACCCTGTGAAAGGTTCAGCAGTGAGCCGCCAGAGAAGGCGACAACGGTGCCCGCTTCAGCCGGCCGCTGGGCAATAATCGCGTTGTAGGCCACCGCGCCGACACCGCCGGGCATGTAGGTGACACGCATCGGCGTCTTAATTTGTCCGGTTTCCTGAAGAGAGACCTGCAATAGCTTGCAGGTGAGATCGAACCCGCCACCCGGTTTAGCTGGCGCGATACATTCGGTGCGACCGGGCTCCCCGGCGGCAAAGGTGGGTGTTGCCATCAGCGACAGCAGGGTAGTGGCAAGGGCGGTATGGATGATTTTTTTCATCTTATGCTCCATTCATTCTTCCAGAGTGTGATTGCCGCTGAAACATCAGCGTTACCGAATTGTTAAAACAGTTACCTTTCATTTACCTTTCAGTGCGCGGATTTAATAGCAGGATGTGATATGCGTCTCTTACTGGTTGAAGATACGGAAGAGCTGGCACGCTGGCTGGAAAAAGCCCTCACACAAAAAGGGTTCGCCGTCGACCGGGTCGCCGATGGAACGGCGGCCGACCATGCTTTGCAATGTGAAGCCTATGCACTGGTCGTGCTCGATATTTCACTGCCACGCATGGATGGACTGGAGGTGCTGGCACGGTTGCGGCGACGCGGACAAAGTGTGCCGGTATTGCTACTGACTGCACGCAGTGCGCTGGACGATCGTGTTCGGGGTCTGAACCTGGGGGCAGATGACTACCTGACGAAACCCTTTGAAATGGATGAACTCGAAGCGCGGTTACGGGCGCTGCTGCGACGCAGTCAGAGTCACACATCGCAAAACCAGTCACTGGGTCAGCTGGTGCTGGATGGCGAAGGCTATTTTCTGCTGGCAGACAGACCCCTGGCGCTGACGCAGCGGGAAGCAAGCATCCTGACGACACTCATGCAGCGGCAGGGCAGGCCGGTTTCGCGTCAGTCACTGTACGAGCAGACCTTTACCCTGTCAGATGAAGCCAGCCCGGAGAGTATCGAGCTCTATGTACATCGGGTGCGTAAAAAGCTGGCAGGCAGCAACGTGGCGATCGTGACCCTGCGCGGGCTGGGTTACAGCCTGGAAACGCTCTCATGCGGCTGATTCATTCGTTGCGGGGTGAGCTGCTGGCATGGTTTGGCCTGCCACTTTTACTGCTCTGGGCGCTCTCAGTCTATACCCACTATCAGAGCGGGCTGTCGGCCGCTAATCAGGCTTATGACCGTTCGCTGCTGGCGTCAGCACGAACGGTGGCAGAGCGGCTGGTGGTGCGGGAACAGCATCTGGAGGTTGATGTGCCGTGGGTTGTGCTCGACAGCTTCGAACGTAACATGAACGATCAGCTCTTTTATCAGGTGATTTCACCGCAGGGAAAAACGTTATCGGGCTATAACGATCTGCCGCCCATACCCATCACCAGCAAAATGTCGAACGCTTATCCCGCACTGGTGCATTTTTATGATGGACGCTATCACCAGCATCGGATTCGCGTTGCGGCATTATGGCAGCCGGTGAGCGAAGCGGGAGTGGATGGCATGGCGCTGGTGCTGGTGGCGGAAACCATCAACTCACGTCAGGAGTTTGCCCGCCAGTTAATGCAAACTGCGCTGATCAGCCAGAGCGGACTGGTTCTGATGACACTGCTGCTGGCCAGCCTGATGCTGCGTCGGGTTTTGCGCCCGCTACGGCGGCTGTCGCGCATCGTGTTGCAGCGCGACGGTGGCGAATTAACGCCTCTTCCCTCCTTGCCGTGGTCAGAACTGCAACCGCTTATCATCGCCTTTAACCGCTATCTTGCCCGACTGCGGGGACTGCTGGCGCGCCAGGATCGTTTCAGTGCTGACGCGGCACATCAGCTGCGCACACCGCTGACCATCCTCAAAACGCAGGTCAGCGTCGCGCTCAGCAGTGAGCGTCCTGAAGCCTGGCAGGAGAGTCTGCTCGGGATGCGTCATACACTGGATGAGACCATTATTCTGACCGATCGACTGTTACAGTTAGCCCGTATCAAAGCGCGTCATGGCGAGGATAAACCGATGGCGCGGGTTGATTTAGCGGCTATCGTGCGCGATGCCTGTTTCAGCCGCTATATGGCGGCTCGTACCCGGCAGATCGATCTGGGCTTCGAAGGGGAAGAGAGCTGTCTGGTCAGGGGCGATGGCGTGCTGATTGGCGAACTGTGCGCCAACCTGCTGGACAATGCGATTAAATATACCCCCTGTCACGGCATTGTCACCGCGCGGGTGATTGTGGGGGGCCTTAAAATTGAGGATAGCGGGCCGGGTATTGAGGGGGCGGAGCAGCAGAAGGCGTTACAGCCATTTCAGCGGCTGGACAATGTCGGTATCCAGCCGGGAGCCGGTATCGGTCTCGCACTGGTGCAGGATATCTGTGCCTGGCATGGGGCAACCATGCACCTGGATCGCAGTCCGCTCCTGGGCGGACTGCGGGTGACCATCTTATTTAAAACTCACGCAGGTTAACCGATTTACACCGGGTTAAGGGCGTGCGCAGTCGCTGCGCCAGGATCACCCCGCCCAGCGTCAGCCCCCCGCCGATCCAGTGGTAGCTGTGCAGCTGCTCATGAAGAAACAGCACGGCGATAAGTGCCGTAAACAGCGGCGTCAGATTCATAAAGATGCTGGTGGTGCTCGCGCCGAGGCGCTGTACCCCGTGGATCCACAAAAATGGCGCGATAAGGGAGGCGAACAGGCCAGAAAACATCACCAGCGGCAGGTTATGCCGGTCAAGCGAGACATCAGGTGCCAGCAGAAAGCCGGGCAGCAACATCAGGACACCAGCCAGAATCTGCACATAGAGGCTGTGCCAGATGGGCAGCGGCAGCGCCCAGCGCTTAGTCAGCACGCCATAAAGGGCATAGGCGGTGGAAGCCGCCAGCATCATCAGCTCCCCTTTACCCAGTCCGTGATGCAGCAACTGCATCACGTTGCCCTCACTGACCAGCCACACCAGACCGCCAAAGGAGAGGATGCTGCCGAACAGGATGCCGGATGTTGGCGCAATACGCAGGATCACCACGCTCAGCAGGACGGTAAGCAGTGGGATCAGCGCGCCGATGATCCCCATAAAGAGGGCGCTGACACTGTGCGCCGCGTAATAGGCGAGGCTCTGATAGAGCACCATGCCAAGCAGACCGAGTATCGCCAGCCGCCAGAGATGAGGCTTAATCGCCTGACGGGCGCGCCACACACCGGGCAGCACAAACGGCGTCAGCACCAGCAGCGCCAGCAGCCAGCGATAGAATGAGATGGCTGCCGGATCGATCGCGCTGGCCGACAGTTTGCTGACGATCGCGTTGATCGACCAGATCATCACCGCACCGAGCGGATAGAGAAAAAACATACGGACTCTCCTGAATCATAATGCGACGCAGTGTACGCTTGTCCGGTTTTATCCAGATAGTTAATATCGGACAAAAATTTTAACAGAGCGGACAGAATGACCCTGAAAGTGACCTACCAGCCGCCCGCCGACGTCCCGCAGCTGAGCTACTTTATGCGCTATGAACAGGCCAATGCCCGCACGGAATATCTGCCGCATGCCCATGCCTGGGGCCAGCTGATTCTGGTAAAGAGTTACGTGCTGGAGATGCAGGTAGAGGGTGAACGCCTGCTGACTCCGGCTGACATGCCGGTCTGGATCCCGCCGGGACAGCAGCACAGCAGTTATAACCATCGTCAGGCGCAGTTCCGCACCTTTAATCTGGCGGCCCCGCTTTGCGCTGGTCTGCCGCAGCAGGCCTGCCTGATGCGAATCGACGCCATTGCACACGCCATCCTGGATACCTTTGCCGATCAACAGCTTGAACAGCCCGAAACCGAAGCGCAGTGGCGGCTGTGTGAGGTACTGCGCGATCGCCTGCTGCTGGCGGAGGTGCAGGAGAGTTATCTGCCCACCTCTCAGGATAAATTTCTTGCGCCGGTGCTCCATGCGCTTGAAGCCTGCCCGGGGGATAACACCACCCTGGCAGGCTGGGCGGCGCGGGTCTTTACCACCGAACGGACGCTGGCGCGGCGCTGCCAGCAGCAGCTTCACATGACGTTTGGCGAATGGCGGCAGCGGCTGCGCTTTCTGCGCGCCATCGTGCTGCTGGAGCAGGGCGAAAGCGTGCAGAGTATCGCCCATGAGCTGGGATACAGTTCCGCCTCGGCGCTGATTGTGATGTTTCAGCAGCAGGCGGGCACTACGCCGGAGCGCTACCGCGCCCGGTTAGGCTAACGCGGTGCTTTGTGCCAGAATAATTGCCTCTCATGCAACAGACAGGAAAGCCGTGGTGAAAATTCTGGTCGATGAAAATATGCCTTATGCCCGTGAGTTGTTCAGCCGGACCGGCGACGTGGTCGCGGTACCGGGACGTCCGCTGCCGGTGGATGAACTGGCCGATGCCAGCGGGCTGATGGTGCGCTCAGTGACGCAGGTGAATGAGGCGCTGCTGGCGGGCAAGCCGGTGAAATTTGTCGGCACCGCCACGGCGGGCACCGATCATATCGACGAGGCCTGGCTGCAGCAGGCCGGCATTGCGTTCTCTGCGGCGCCCGGCTGCAACGCCATTGCGGTAGTGGAGTACGTTTTCTCCGCGCTGCTGCTGCTGGCGGAACGTGATGGTTTCCAGCTGCGCGATCGTACGGTCGGCATCGTGGGTGTCGGCAACGTCGGTGGACGGCTGCAGAAGCGCCTGGAAGCCTGGGGCATCAAAACCCTGCTGTGCGATCCGCCGCGTGCCGATCGCGGTGACGAAGGGGATTTCCTGTCGCTGGAGGCGGTGATTGCGCAGGCCGATATCCTGACTTTCCACACGCCGCTGTTCAAAGAGGGGCCTTATAAGAGCTGGCACCTGGCCGATGCCGCGCTGCTGATGGCGCTGAAGCCCAACACCATTCTGATTAACGCCTGTCGCGGCCCGGTGGTCGACAACGTCGCGCTGCTGGAGGTGCTGAAAATGCGGCACGACCTTAGCGTGGTGCTGGATGTCTGGGAGCCGGAGCCGGATCTCTCTCTGCCGCTGCTGGACAGGGTCGACATCGCCACGCCACACATTGCAGGCTACACGCTGGAAGGCAAGGCTCGCGGCACGACCCAGGTGTTCGAAGCCTGGTGTGACTTTATCGGTCAGCCGCAGCAGGTGCCGCTCAGCACCCTGCTGCCGGAGCCGGAATTCAGTGAAATCACCCTGAATGGTCCGCTGGATCAGCCAACGCTGAAACGCCTGGCGCATCTGGTGTATGATGTGCGCCGCGATGATGCCCCCCTGCGAAAAGTGGCGGCGCAGCCCGGCGAATTTGATCGCCTGCGTAAGCAATATCTGGAGCGCCGTGAGTGGTCATCGCTGCAGGTAAAGTGTAATGACGCCACCACGGCTGAGATGCTGAATCAGCTGGGCTTTAACGCAATCCACTCTCCGGCGTAACCGGCGCGCGATGCCGCAGTGAACGCAGGCGGCGCTGCCGCGTGCCGGGTTAAGGAGGGGGATAAATCTGAATCCCTGGGCGGTGAATATCACCGCCTTCTGTTTTTATGTCATTGTCTGGAGTAAACCAACATGTCTGACGGCTGGAATATTGCGCTACTGGGCGCGACAGGCGCAGTAGGGAACGCTGTACTGGAACTGCTGGCGGAACGCCAGTTCCCGGTTGGTGAATTGTATTTGCTGGCCAGCGAAAATAGCGCGGGCGAAAACAAACGTTTCGAGGGCCGCACGTTGCGGGTCGAAAATGCAGAGACGTTCGACTGGTCGCAGGCGCAGCTGGCCTTTTTCGTCGCGGGACGTGACGCCTCAGCCCGTTTTGCGGAGGAAGCGGCCAACGCCGGGTGTCTGGTCATCGACAGCAGCGAGCTGTTTGCGCTGGAGCCGGATGTGCCGCTGGTGGTACCGGATGTGAACCCGCACGTGCTGGCGGATTACCGTAATCGCAATATCATCAGCGTGGCGGATAATCTGGTCAGCCAGCTGCTGACCGCGATTAAACCGCTGGTCGATGCGGCCGGACTGAGCCGCCTGCAGGTGACCAATCTGATCTCGGTCTCCAGCTACGGCAAAGTGGCGGTCGATGCGCTGGCCGGTGAAAGTGCCCGCCTGCTGAATGGCATCCCGGCCGACGATCACCATTTTGGTCGTCAGTTGGCGTTTAACCTGATGCCGCAACAGGCGGATGCGGAAGGCAGCGTTGAGAGTGAGCGCCGGATGGTTGAGCAGGTGCGTAAAGTGCTGCAGGACGAAGGCCTGCCAATTGCGGTCAGCAGCGTTCAGGCGCCGGTCTTCTACGGAAATGCGCAGATCGTGCACATTGAAAACCTGCGTCCGCTCTCGGCGGAGGAAGCACGTGCCGAACTGGCGCTGGCGTCTGACATTCGTCTCAGCGAAGAAGATGAGGTGCCGACGCCGGTTACGGATGCATCAGGCAACGGCGAACTCAGCATCGGCGCTGTGCGCAACGACTACGGCATCCCGGAGCTGCTGCAGTTCTGGTCCGTGGCGGACAACATCCGTTTCGGCGGCGCGCTTATGGCGGTGAAAACCGCAGAGAAACTGGTTCAGGAGTACCTGTAACCATGTCCGAAGGTCAGATGCAAAAACTGGCGCTCGGCATTGAGTATGACGGCAGCCGTTACTACGGCTGGCAGCGCCAGAATGAAGTCCGCAGCGTGCAGGAGAAGGTTGAGCGTGCGCTGTCGAAAGTCGCCGATCATCCGGTCAGCATCTTTTGTGCCGGCCGGACAGATGCCGGCGTGCACGGCACCGGGCAGGTGGTCCATTTCGACACCACGGCGCAGCGGCCTGACGGCGCCTGGACGCTGGGCGTCAACGCCAATCTGCCACCGGACATAGCCGTTCGCTGGGTGAAAGCGGTGCCGGAAGATTTCCATGCCCGCTTCAGCGCCACCGCCCGCCGCTATCGCTACCTGATCTACAATCAGCGTCTGCGTCCGGCGGTGCTGGCGCAGGGCGTGACGCACTTTTACCATCCTCTGGATGCGGAAAAGATGCAGCGCGCCGGGCAATGCCTGCTGGGCGAGAATGATTTCACCTCATTCCGCGCGGTGCAGTGCCAGTCGCGTACGCCGTGGCGCAACGTGATTCACCTCAACGTGACGCGTCAGGGCCCTTACGTGATTGTGGATATCAAAGCCAACGCCTTTGTGCATCACATGGTGCGCAATATCGTGGGCAGCCTGAT
>JAAIGE0100379640.1_pt1 | contig 14217 bp, 28 predicted proteins | sample 6487951 | NCBI WGS metagenome assembly JAAIGE01 (sample SAMN13974128, study PRJNA590717) | phyllosphere metagenome | biome: tomato field; feature: multiple bacterial spot infested tomato fields; material: tomato leaves; isolation source: leaves from tomato fields | host: Solanum lycopersicum ... | reverse complement strand
TCGTGATCACTGACCAGTTCGGCCAGCGACCGAGCGTTGAAATCCTCTTCGTTGTGCGACCAGCATTCGATCGACTCGGCCGGCACTGGCGTTGCTTGTTCTGGCGCCTGCTGTGCTACTGCTGGCGCAGAAGGAGCACCGGCATCGATGACCGCATCGAGGTCGTATTTCTCGATGCCGGCGACGCTGTCCTTGATGTACGCGGCGTACTCGGTGCGGAAGTCGCTTTCCTTCATTGCGCGGTAACGATCCGCATCGCGCGCCACGCCTTCCGCCACCGCTACCTGACCGGCTACTGGAGCTGCGTAGATCGGAACGGTCTGATCAGCGCGCCACTGTTTGCCGCGCACCGGCACGCCGCCGCGGCCCGCCTGGATGTCGCGCAGCTCACTCGGGCTGACCATGGCCAGTGGCTTGGCCGGCGCTACCTGACCGGCTTGTGCTGCGACCGGGGCCGCACCTTCGATCGCAACTGGCTCGCCGGCCATGTTGAAGCGGAGCAGGCCGGCGAGATCCGCGTCTGGTGCCGGGGGTGCGCCGGCCTCAACCAGCTCGACGACTTGCACGCGCTCGTGGTGTTCGCCGGCGTGAGGGAAGGTGCTGCCGAGCGGACCGACGACACCGTGGTTCGCGCTGGTGAGCAGGATCGCCCAGGTGCGCCGCGCGGTGGCCGGTGGCGTGGTGCTGGGGGCGGCGCCGGTGGCGCGGGTGATTGCGTGGTCCATCAATTCTCTCCTCGATGTGTGCGTCGCTCGGTCGGCGGCGCCAGTTTGTTTTTGAGCTTGTCTCGCTGGGCCTCGGCCAGCGACAGCGCCGCTTCGAACCGTGCGAGCTCGGCGCGTGCGGCGCCCAGCTCGTCGTACAGGTGGCGCGCCATACGCTCCGGACACTGGTAGGTGGCGCGCAGGGCTTCGAAGCTCACGACTCGACCGCCTCTAGCGCGCGGTAGACCTCGCGCATTTCCTCCTCGTGCTCGACGCGCTGGATATCGCCGATGATCAGCAGCAGGGCGAAGACGGCGACCAAGGCCAGGGCGATGCGGCGGATCACAGCGGCCACCCGTTCAAGATGGCTGCGGTGCACAGGATGACCACGGCCAGGACCGCGATCGTGAAGCGGCGCGCGGCGGCGAGATCGTGCTCGCTGTACGGGCGCTTCATGGCATGCCTCCCAGGGCGGCCAGCGCGGCGCGCAGCTTCGCTTTTGCGGCCTCCGCCTCGACGCGGGAGCGGTCCAGCGCCGCCAGCGCGGTGAGCACCACGACCGATGGTGCGCGCACCAGGTCCTCGATCGAATCTTTGTACAGCGCGCGCAGTTCGAAGCGCTCCGGCGCGGCCTGGACATAGGCCAGCAGCTCCTCGGTCTTGATGTCGGCCCAGAGGCGGTGACGCTCATCGGCGCGTGGGCGGTACTGGTAGACGACGGTCGATGGCGGCAGCGGCGATCCGTCCTCGCCCCAGTCCAGCGAATGGCCGGGCAGGGGCAGGTCGTCGACGCGGCGCTGCGGCGTGTCGGGTGCTGTCGTGCTGGTGAGGGTCATTGCTTGGGCTCCTGTGGGCGGGCACGCTGGGCATCCTTCTCGATCGCCACTTCGCGCTGGTAGCGGCTCGATTGCGTGTTCAGGCGCGACTGGCGGACTGCTTCGCGGTCGGCCTGCGTCATGGCCAGCCAGTCGGCACTGGGCGCGCGGCGGCGTTTTTTCTGGGGCATGCTCAATCTCCTGGTGGTGGCGCGCGGCCAGTTACAGTTCGACCATCACGGTGACGCCCAGGGCGCCATCGTCATAGGCAGCGTTTTGCAGCTCCTCGGCATCGCCGATGGCGGTGTAGGAGTAGGGCGGCGCGTCAGGCGCGATGACGACGGTGATGCGGAAGCACATGGCGGTCACTCCTTGCTTTTCGCCCGGGCGCCGGGCCGGCGGCGCGAAGACGCGCGGGTGGGGTTGAGCGCGGCGGCGTCGTCGCGTTGCTCGGTCAGCAGCTGAATCGCGGCGCGCGTGATCGCGGCCATCGTCGCGGCCTGGACGTCCGGGTGCGCACCGTAGAACTCGGTAACCGCGCGCCGGCTGCTGCCGTAGCTCACCGACACGCTGCACTCGTCGTGGTCGTGCTTCATGTTGAGGCCGCGGCGGATCAGCAACTCGCCAGCGGTGCGGGCATCGCGGCGGTAGGCCGGCAGCGGCGCCGGCGCGAATCCGCACCACCGGCCCTCTGCCTTGCGCCGGTCGACCTTGGGATAGACCGGCGAATCGCGCCAGACGACGCTCGGTCTCGCGCCGACGATGTTCCGGTCGAGCTTCGCCAGCGCGATCTCTTCGTCGATCGCCTGGGTCAGATATTCGGTGTCGTACTGCTGGGTCATTCCGCGCTCCATTCGTGGAGCCCTGCTGGGCTCGGTTGCGATGGAACTATCTTAAGTCAACTTAAGATTAATGGCAAGTGAGCTTAAGAAAATATTTTAAGTTCACTTAACATGATGGCCGGTAAAAAGCCCCGTCGTGCGGGGCTGCTGGCATGGCTAGGGTAGGGGCGTAAAAAAGCCCGCTCAGTGGCGGGCTTAGGGGGGCATTAGCTCGAACTTATCAAGGTGACGTCGTGCGCTGCCTGGCGAGTGCCACCCAAGTTGCGTTAGTCGCTCCAGCGCTCATACAGCCACAGTAGATTCTGGAACGTTCTAGGGGCATCTCTCCGGAGGTCATCGATATAGTCCTGGGTGGTGCCAACAAATCGAATGACGATGCCGCGCATCGAGTCACGCAGCACCTGCTCATGCAGGTCGCCGTGCCGGATGCCAACTGCCATAAATTCAATATAGTTGAGAATGTAATCAATCGTCTGCGATGTAGCGACATCGAAGTTGATCAGCCCGGGTGGGGCGCGGCGCTCTGGGCTGTACCCCATTAGAATTGTTCTGACCGCTGTTGCGCGTTCCATATAGGTCGCCGACAACCGAGTCTGGAGCAGGGTATTGATCGTATGCTGCTTGACAGAGTTGCGCATGGTCACAATTGCATTGATGATCCATCCTGCGACGGCGAAGTAGATGCCCAGGGTGGGCACCCAGTTCACGGAGCTCATTCCAAGCTTGAGCGGAGCGGCGCCGAATTGGTCGAGCTTGCCGAGTTCCAGTAGCACGAAAAGTCCGAAGAGCGCAGTCAGTATGAGTAGCATGGTTTTTAACACCTTGCTAGGATTCGGACCTCTGCGGCAGCGCCACCACGTAATAATTCTCTTCACGCTCATATATTTTTTAAGTTATATAAATGAAAAGACCCAGCAATAGCTGGGTCTAGTTCGTGCATAATGCCTACGTTTTAGGCGATGCCAGTACCTTCGTTGCGTGCCATATTTGCTCTCCTTTTCTGATCAGTATTTAGTAGCTAGGTGCGGGGGTCTAGTTCCTAAAACAAGTGACCTAGATCACAAAGTGAGCTAGGCACAGAAGTAGTGTACAACGAATGGCTGTAAAAGCGTGTGACGCTCATCACAAAACAGCTAATTTGCTTGCACTGATGCAACTAATATCGTCAGTTTTAAGCGTCATCAAAGGTTGCCTTTTCTAGGGGAAAGACCCGTCAGGCGGGGCTTGAAATTGCTTCGGGCTGGCGAGGCGCCATCACAGGATGGTCTTGCCGTTGACTGTCAGCTGTTGGATCTCGCCGGTCGACACAGAGCCGATGCAGCTGGCCGACATGGGCACCGATGCGCCGAAACCATTCTTGAAGTGGAACGAGCCACGCTGCCAGGCGAAGTGGAACTCGTCGCCCTTGCCGAAATTCTTGACGTAGGGCGGCGTCTCCGCTTCGCCGTATTCGGCCAGGCCGGCGATGCGCTGCTGGCAGGCGAGCAGGGCGGCCGACACCTTGCGGGCCTGCAGTTGGCCCTCGCTCGGCGCCACGACCGAATACACCAGGTAGCCGGCCAGCGCGATCACGACCCCGAAGACCGCCAGGATGAGCCATTGCTTCGCGCCCTGGATGCGCTGCGCATTCGCCGCGGCGCGGTTCGCGCGCGCCTCCTTTTCCCGCAGCTCACGTAGGAACGGCGGATTGAGGTGCGTCTGGCACAGCGGGCAGTTGATCAGGTCGGGGACCGTGATGTTGGCCTTGCAGCCTGGGCACTCAACAGCGGCCATGTGTCGGTTCTCGCGGCAGTAGGTTAGAAGGGCAGTTCCGAATCATCGTAGGCGGGCTGGTCGAGGTCGATCACCTCCAAGTCGAGCGCGGCCACATCGAGCGCCGCCAAGAGCTGGCCTGCATCAAAGGTCGAGTACGAAGGAACGGTGCCCGGTTGCGTGCTGACAAGGACGATTGGAAGCCCGGGGTAATGCGGCTGCAGGCGCAGCATCAGCTGATCGCCCACACCCGGCCGGACATAGCTTGAGTGCGGTAGGGCGACGACAATCCGCGCGCCTTTGAACTCGACGATTGAACACTCGATCTTCACAGTCGCCCACGCAGGCGCCGGCCTGGCTGGTAGACCACCTGGCCGATGACGCTGATCTGTCCGCTTCTGGCGTTCACGTCTCCGAACTCGTCGTTCAGCGAGTGCAAATACCAGTCGCCATTGCGCTTGATCAGCTGCTTCACACAGCATTCGCCATCAAAGTTGAGGGCGTAAATCTCGCGGTGCGCCGGCGTCTTCTGTCTCGTGTCCACAACGATCACATCGTCTTCGAACATCAGCGGCTCCATGCTGCGGCCGCTCACTCGGATCGCCAAAAGCTCATGTGGCACGAGGTTGTCCTGCTCGATCACATCCGCGGGGATATGGAGCACGCCGCCGTCCTCCAAGTCAGGCTCAGTCTCGAAGCGGCGTACGCCGGCCTGCAGGCGCAACTTCACCAGGCGGATCGGGACCGTTTCGGGCTCATCGCCGATCCGAATATGGGCGGCGGGGATGAGAAATGGATCATCAGCTTGCTGGTCAGGGACCTGGGCTTTCGATGGCGGGGCTGGTGGAGGCGCCGCTTCCCCGTCGCCAGTTTCAAGCCAAAGAGCATCGACATGCAGATATTCGCCCAGCAGACGGGCCTTCGAGGCACCGATTCCATTCGTGTCAGTAAGCCAATAGTTCACCGACGTTGCGGAGCTGTTCGCAGCACGCGCAAGATCGGCCGGGCGGATCTCACGCCCTTGGCGCTTCGATTCTTCCGACATAGCCCATTTAAGGCGTTCTGACAATAGTTTCATAAAGCTAGCTTAACAAATATTTTCTTAAGTTGGCTTGCGTCCCTTCTTAAGTTGACTTAAGATACGTCTCAAGCCACCTTAAGAAAGCGAGAAGATGAACGACTCACAACTGATCGACGCCATGGGCGGCACCGCAAAGGTAGCGGCACTGTGCAAGGTCTCAATGGCAGCGGTTTCCCAGTGGCGCGATGACGGCATTCCGGAGGCGCGCCGGATGTTCCTGGAGCTGGCCCGCCCGGACGTCTTCCCGCAAGCCGAGAAGCCGCGGCGCCGCAAGGCTGACAAAGCAGAGTGATTCCGAAGTTTCCATAGCTGCATTGTCGCGCCATAAACATTTCCACGCATCATTTGTTCTCAGGAACCGCACATGAACTACAAGGACGCCTTCCACCGTACCGTGCACGAAGCCCCAGGCGGCTGCGAGGCCCTGGCCGTGCGCATGGGTTACACCGCCGGCCTGCTGCGCAACAAGGCCAACCCGAACAGCACCACGAACGTCCTGACGATGGACGACGCCTCGCGGGTGATGGAGCTGACCGGCTGCCACGACGTTCTGCACGCCCTGGCTCGCCAGCACGGCTTCGTGTGCACGAAGATCGACGAGCAGCCGGCCAGCGACATGGCGGTGCTGGAATCGGTCACGGATATCTGGCAGAGCCTGGGCCAGGTCGGCACGCAGGTGCACACCGCGCTGGCTGACGGACGCATCGACCGCCACGAGGTCGAGAGCATCGAGAAGGCGATCTTCGTTTCGATTCGCCCGATGATGGAGCTGCTGGCCCGCCTGAATGGGATGGCTCAGTGATGTCGCGCCGCTTCCACCCCCAAATGCGCGCCGCGATCCTGGTGGCGCTCGAAGCTGGCTACCAGCGCACCGATGAGATCAGCGCCGTCACCGGCTTCTCCACGAAGGACGTCAGCACGCGTCTGTGCTACATGCGCGGCCTGGGCCTGGTCAATGCCGTGCGCGCGCCTTCCGCACACGGCGGCACCGCCTGCATCTGGCGCCTGGGTCCGGGTGATCTGGACGAATCGCTCTCGAAGGCTGACGAGCGCCAGGTCGTGATCAGCACCACCTACCCAACCCTGGGCCTGCGCGATCCGCTCGTCGCGGCCCTGTTCGGCGCGCCGGCGCGCGCATCGATGGTGCCGGCATGAAGCACTGCGTCGCCATCCAAGACTGGCTCGGCCACCACGGCGAGCCGCTGCATCCCGAGAGCATGCAGTTCACCACCAGGCCGGCTAAGAGCTGCCGCGGTTGCCTGTTCGCCGGCCAGCACGCATCGATCTGCGATCGCGCCTGCCAGGTCGCCCAGCGCGCGGAGCTGGAGCACTGCGAGCGCGGCGTGATCTACGTCGAGAAGCCAGTGAATCCTCGCCAGTTGCCGCTGATTGAGAAAGGCCACTGAAATGGCGAACGGTATTGACTGGTTCCGCTGGCACCACGGCAGCGTGAACGATCCGAAGTTCGGCCTGGTCGCGAGGAAGTCCCGCGCGCGCGTGGGCGACGTCATCGCGGTGTGGGCGTTGATCCTGGAGCAGGCCAGCGCAAGCAGCGAGCGCGGCATCTATGGCGGAATCGATTGCGAGGCGACCGACTTCTTGCTCGGTGCGGATGACGGCACGACCGCGCGCATTCTCGAAGCAATGCAGGGCCGCGGCCTGGTCGACGGCGATCGGGTAACGCGCTGGGAGGAGCGACAACCGAAGCGCGAGCGCGTGGACACGACCGCTGCCGAGCGCAAACGCGCACAGCGCGAGCGTGACAAGTTGGAAAGTGGCGACACGGCGGGAGTTACGCCAAGTCACGCCATGTCACACCATGTCACGCCTAGAGAAGAGGAGAGTAGAGAAGAGAAGAAGGACAACGACAACAGCGCAGGCGCGCCGGCTGCCGCCGCCGCTGTCGTCGTCGTCGATGACCGTCCTGATGAACTCGACAATTCTCGTGCCGCCCCGATGCCGCGCCGGGAAGACCCGCCCGAGAGCCAGGACCCTGCAATCGCCCTGTCGGTCGCCCTGCGCAAGCTCGGCGTCGACGCCAAGTTCACGCACCCCGCGGTGCTGGACTGGAGCGCTCGGAAGATCCCGATGGAGATCCTACACGCCGCCGTGGCGACCGCGCGGGAGCAGAAGGGGCCGACGGTCAAGATCGCGCCGAACTACCTGGTGCCGATCATCCGAGACCTGTTGAATCCACCGGCTGGGCCGGCGCCAGCCTACGGCGCACCTGCGCCACCCATCCAGGTGCGAAGGCCCACCGGCATGGACCCGAAGGGCACCGACGAGAGCTACGAGGAATACGACGCCCGCATCCGTGCCGCCGAGGCCGCGCGCCGGAAGGGCTCGAACCCATGACCACGATTGGAGGAAGCATGCTGACCCTGCACACGCCAAGCGCCGCCGAGTCCACGATGTCGAGCCGCGAGATCGCCGACATCTGCGAGGCGCGCCACAACGACGTCATCGCTACGATCGAGCGCCTGATCAACGACGGAGTTTTACGACTTGCTCGTAATACCGCCCGCCGGCATCTGCCCGACGGCGGCGGGCGCCCGACGATGGTCTACGACCTGGTCAAGCGCGACTGCCTGATCGTGATCTCCGGCTACAGCGCCACGCTGCGCGCCAAGATCATCGATCGCTGGATGGACCTCGAGGCCGCCGCGCCGGCGCTGGCCGTCCCGCAATCCTTCGCCGCAGCACTGCGCCTGGCCGCCGAGCAGCAGGATGTGATCGAGGCCCAGGCCGCGCAGCTCGCCGCGGCGGCGCCGGCGGTGGAGTTCGTGGAGCGCTACGCCGACTCGACCGGAACGAAGGGATTCCGCCAGGTGGCCAAGCTGCTGGGCGCGAACGAGAACCTGTTCCGCGAGTTCCTGCTCGACGAGAAGATCCTGTATCGCCTTGGCCGCGAGCTGACCCCGCATGCGCAGCACATCGCCGCAGGTCGCTTCTGCGTCAAGGCCGGCACCGCTGAAAGCGGTCACGCATTCAACTCGGCTCGCTTCACCCCGAAGGGCGTGACCTGGATCGCGGGCGAGTGGGCGAAGCACCAGGTCGCGCAGCGCGTGCGCCAGCCGGTCGGAGCAGCGGCATGAACGGCCAGCACGACCCCTGCGCCATGTGTGAGCGCTTCACCGTGCCCGCTGATGGCGCGCCGACCGGCTACTGCACTGCCTGGGAGCGCGCCACGCCCTGGAACGGCCAGATCGGTGTGCTGTTCAAGGAAGCGAAGGACCGGTCGCCGAGGGCGCGGTATGTGGCGCAGCAGCAGGCACAACAACAAGAATTGGAGAAAGCATGAGCATCATCCACGTCGTATCGGTGTCGAGCGGCATCGACAGCCAGGCCACCCTCGAAATCGCCGTCGAGCGCTTCGGCGCCCACCGCGTCGTCGGCATCTTCTGCGACACCGACAACGAGGACCAGGCCGTGTACGCCCACCTCGATTACCTGGAGCGCGGGATCGGCGTGCGCATCCATCGCCTGAAGGCAGACTTTACCGAGCAGATCGCCGACAAACGCAAGTTCGTGGCGCGCGACGTGCGAATTGGCCGTGAGTACGACACGAAGCCGGTGTTCGAGGCCGATGGCAAGACGCCGGTGTGGAGGCGCGACGGCTTCGGTAACATCGTGATGAAGAAAGGGAAGCCGGTCCAGAAGACCGTCAAGGTGGGCGGCGGCCGGCGCCGGCGCTGGTCGAACAAGGCGAAGCGTCGCGCGCTGAGCGTCCTGCACCCGACCGGCAATGCCTTCCTCGACCTGTGCATCTGGAAGGGGCGCTTCCCATCGCGCAAGGCCCAGTTCTGCACCGAGGAACTGAAGCGCAACATGGCCATCGAGTTCCAGCTGGGGCTGCTCGATCAAGGGCATTCGGTCGTCAGCTGGCAGGGTGTGCGCCGCGACGAGTCGGAGGCACGCAAAGATGCGCCGAAGTTCGAGTCGCTCGGTGGCCGCATGTTCATCTACCGGCCGATCGTGGACAAGACCAAGCCCGAGGTCTTTGCCTACTGCGCGGCGCGCGGCCGGGCGCCAAATCCGCTGTACCTGGAAGGCTGCGACCGCGTCGGTTGCGCGCCCTGCATCAATTCGAAGAAGGAAGAAATTCGCCAGACGAACCTGCGCCGGCGCCACCACCTGGTGCGCATCAGCGACTGGGAGCGCATCGTCTCGATGGCCAGTAAGCGCGGCTACAGCACGTTCTTTCACAAGGTCGATGACCAGGGCGGTGAGCGCGCGGCCCGGATCTTCTCGCGCAACGAGGTGTGGCAGGTGGTGCAGTGGGCGCAGACCACACGCGGCGGCAAGCAGTTCTCGCTGCTGCACGAGCTGGAGGAGGGAACCGGTTGCTCGTCTTCCTATGGCCTTTGCGACCAGGCGGCCGCATGACGCTCAACCGCACCCCCATCGCCCGCACTGGCACCCTCAAGCAGCGCAAGCCGCTTTCGCGCAAGACGCCGATGGCGCGAGGCACCGGCTTCAAGGCTCCCGCCGCCGGCGCCGGCCTGCTGCGCGTGGCCGCGGTGAACGCCAAGGCCTCGTTCCCGCTCAAGCGGGAACCGAAGGCGCGCAAGCCGATGAAGAAGTCCCGCGCCAAGTCGACGCCAGCCCGGCGCGCCGCGCGCGGACGCGACTGCACGCTGATGATCCCGGGCGTCTGCAACCGCGACCCGGCCACCACGGTGCTGTGCCACTCGAACCGCCTGGAGCACGGTAAAGGGATCGGCCTGAAGGCGCCGGACAGCGCTGCGTGCTTCGGCTGCAGCGACTGCCACGACGTTCTGGACGGTCGCCGGCCGCTGCCTGGCTGGATCTCGCGCCAGCAGCTGGAAGACACGTTCGACCGCGCCACCGCCATCACCCAGGAACAACTGAAGCTCGAAGGAATAGCCGCTTGATCACCCTGACCCTACCCATCCCGCCGACGATCAACCACTACTACGGCCAGCGCCCGCGTGGTGGGCGATACATCAAGCCAGCCGGGATAGCATTCCGCGCCGCGGTGGCCGAGATCGTCGCCGCCGCCCAGGTCGAGCCGCTGCTCGGGCGCGTGTCGCTGTTCGCCGTGATCCATCCGGCCGACCGCCGCCGCCAGGACATCGACAACCGCGCCAAGTCGCTGCAGGACGCGCTAACCGCCGCCGGCGTGTGGCTGGACGACGAGCAAATAGACGAGCTGCACCTGGTGCGCCGCGAGGTCGTGCGCGGCGGGCTGGTGCGCATCGTGATCACGGAAATGAAGGAGGCCGCCTGATGGCAAAGCATAAAGTCGCCGAGCGCCAGATCGCGCGCATCCTCGCCGTGATCGAGCACGAGGCGCTGTCGGCGGCCGAGATCTCGGCCCGCCTGTTCCTGAGCGTGACCTCGGTGATCCGCTTCGTCAACCGCTTACTGGCCGAGAAGCCGCGTGCGCGCCGCCTGTACATCGCTGGCTGGCGCGACGGGGTGCCGATCAACAGGCCGGCCCGGCTTTTCCGCGCTGGCCGACAGCCGGACGTCCGGTACGTGCCAATGGCCGAGCGCAAGGGGCCGCACCGGCTTCACGCCCAGGGCGAGCGCAGGCGCGCCGAGGTGCTGGAGCTCCTCGCCATGCCGCAGACCACGCACCAGCTCAGCGTGCGGATGGGCGTCTCGGATTCGCGCGTCAAGGCCTACATCCGCGAGCACCGCGCCGCAGGGCGGATTCACATCAAGGCGTGGGTGCTGCCGGTCTACCGCGGCAGCCAGTCGGCCGTCTACGCCTTGGGCAACCAGCCCGACAAGCCTCGGGCGCGCGACGCCCGGCGCAAGTCGCGCGCGGCGCGGCCGTCGGCGTTCGCCCCCGCCATCGGTGCGCTCATGGGGGTGCACCCATGATGTCCTGGCACTTGCTGATGAAGCTCCTGCTCGGCTCCGCGCTGGGCATCCTGCTGGCCGTGCACGGCATTTGGCCTGATCATCCGGTGTTCTGGATTGCGACTGTGGGCATGATCGTGGCCGGTATGATCGGATACGACGAGGGCTGGCGTGACGCACGATAGCGTAGCTATGTCGCCAATGCCTATACCATGGCATGGTGGCAGCTATTCGGCGGGTGCGCCGGGATAGGGAGCGTACTCCCCAGTAGCCATGTGCAATTGGACAAATCTTTGGGCCTCACGGAGATCGGCGCATTCCAGGAAAAGAGCCTCAAGATCGAGCGAGTCGGCGCCGTGCCTTATCGCCATCGCAACTGGGTCGAAGTGGTGATGCACGAATGTGTCGGAGCTCGGCGGCTGCGGCGAAACGTGCACCGGTGCGAATGAGCGAAATGTTCCTGCAGTAAAAACGGTATCTAGCCTTTCGTCCATGTGTTCCCATGAGTTGCGCGTACCTTGCTTTTTCAATTCCACCACCGCTGGGTAGCCTAGTACCCGACGAAGCGCTCTGCATCGTGGCTTGCTTGCCTTGAGTCGCTTCCCGTTACGATCTCCTGGTTCCAAAAGACGGTATATCGCTGCGGCTGCGGATAGGCAGATTATGCAGTCCCCGACAACATCAATCGGCCGCCCTGCACCAGGCACCTTGTTTTTCCATGCATGAGCCGCAAGTCGTAAGCGTTCAATTGCGGATTCGGCCAAGCTGCACTGCAATTCCAGCTCATCGAGCAAGATGACTATTGCAAGATGCTCTGCAGAGATAGGGGTTCGGAGCAGCATTTTGTCTCCTTATAAAGACACACGCCACGTTATAGCGGCAGATATTTTGACAATAGTATAAGACGGCTCATCAGTCCAATCCGGCAGAACTGCGCCACCAAAGCAATGTCTCGCAGTCCGTGCGCCTGGGATGAGGCTGGCTTCCAACATTGCGGATCAAAAAGAAATTCAGCCCGGAAATTTCTTGACTGCATGTGCTACGCTGGCTCGGTCGTCCTTCAGGAGAACCCCATGACCACCGCATCGCTCGGCTTTTTTGCTGGCTCAAACCTCCGCCGAGCGCCAAAGGCGGCGGTCTCGCAATCCACTGTTCGCACTGTCGATCCGTACGCTGAATGCATGGCGTGCTGGGTCGATTACATGCGCATGCCCAACCTCGATCTCACGCCGCGCAGCATGAAGCTGGTCGGCGATGCGCTGCCCGACGTCGACGTGCACGATGCTCAGTACATCGCTGACCTGCGAATGGGTGAATCGGTCAACGCCATGGTCGACAGCCTGGTGATGCAGCATCGCTGGGCCATCTACAAGAGCCAGGGCATAGCCTCGGCGTGGCGCTTTCCCAACGCCCGCTATGAGGATGTGCTGCTGGAGGCGCGCGACGAGCTGGAGAAGAAGTTGCGCACGAATGTTGCAACTCGGCTGTATTGGGCGTAAACTGCGCGCATGGGTGTCTTTGCACGCCCGGAGAAAAGCTGATCAGCCCACCACACGGTGGGCTTTTTCGTTTACGCCAACACGGAGGCGAGCCATGAAGCACTAGATGCCGACAGGCCTGGACATCACGTAGAAGCGCAACGAAATGCGCACGGGACCTGATCTGCCCGAGAAGTGCCGGAGCGCCCGCCCGGCGAGACTTCGAAGACGGCGCACACGAATACGAGAATGCGAACTGGCATCGGCCAGAACAGTCGAGCGCACCCAGCGCGCACCGACGCCGGACGCTGTAACCGGCTCACCGCCTACCTGGCAGATAGCCTTGGGGCTGGTCGCCTGACTCCCGACAACGAGTCACCACACCATGGCAGCCGAACGTGCGGCAGCGCCCTGGGCTGGGTCTAAATGCCAGCATACTGGCCAGAGGATGGCTGCCATGGTGTGGTGAATGCGCAGGCTGATGCGCTAAGTGCGGTGGCAGCGCCAATGCAGCCAATAGGGAACGTCACGCCCGACTCACTGCATAAGCCGGAGATCAGCGCCGGCCACCACTACCTGTCTCCTCGATCAGCTCCGATGCTGGTCTTTCGCCGCCCCTCGCAGCAATGCGCCGGGCGGTTTTTCTTTTTCTGAGGTCAGCCATGCGCATCAGCGTTGAAGACGAACTGGCCTGGCTGCGCTACACGGTGCAGCGCTACCGCGCCCAGGCAGCCATGGTGCAGCCATGAGCATGGCGAAGGATTGCTACCGCCACCAGATCGTGCGCGCCGTCACCGGCAATCGCCCGGCGATGGTCTGGCGCGTGATCGATGGCGCAGCTATTGATCGCATCTGCGAGCGCCTGGTCGAAGCCGAGCGCGCCGCCGAGATCCTGCAGGCGAAGGGCTACGGCAAGCCGGGCCTGCTGCTGCACGAGGTCGCGGCCCTTGTGCCAGATGTGCCATGAGCCGCCTCACCACCCTCAAGTCCCGCCTGCAAACCAGCACTGCCCGCCTGCCCACCCTTACCGAGCGACCGAACGTCGTCGAGCGGAAGCGCGGCTATGCCGGCGTGCTGGACCGGCGCCGCATCCGCGAGCGCGACTGCGGCCTGTGCCAGGAATGCAAGCGCAACGGCCGCACCACTGCCGGCTACCCAGTCGACCACATCATCGCTCTCGCCGACGGCGGCACGGATGATGATGACAATAAAGAAACCCTGTGCCAGAAGTGCCACGACGCGAAGTCGGCACGCGAGGCCCGGCAGCGCGCGCGAGGAGGATAGATGGAATCGATCAAGGTCAGCACGAGGCGGCAGGACCAGACCATTCACCATGCCGTCCTCGATGGCAAACAGTTGGAGGCGCTTGTCCTCGAGGCGGTCGCACGGGCTGCCGGCGTCACCATCGACCGCCATTCCGTCCGGGTCGATCGGCTCTATCTGACCAGCCGTATGGGCAGCACCGGCAGCGAGTTCGAGGCGACGTGCACCATCATCGTCGACCACCAGGCCGCGCCCGCCGCTGTCGCCCCGCCGCCCCGCCGCCCCCGCCCGCGCCGCCTCGGCGGCCATAGGGGGGGGCGGGGTCAAAGTCCAGGCCGGCAGGGGCCAGACACCGACATGTACCGCATATAGAGATTATTGTCCCCTTGGAGGAAATTGTTAATGGCTTTAACAGGCAAAAAGCGAGCCTTCGCCGATGCCGTTTTGGCC
>JAAIGE0101172217.1_pt1 | contig 14219 bp, 13 predicted proteins | sample 6487951 | NCBI WGS metagenome assembly JAAIGE01 (sample SAMN13974128, study PRJNA590717) | phyllosphere metagenome | biome: tomato field; feature: multiple bacterial spot infested tomato fields; material: tomato leaves; isolation source: leaves from tomato fields | host: Solanum lycopersicum ... | reverse complement strand
CCGTCACCGATCCCCGCGACATCGAGCTCCTGTGCGCGGGCAGCCACCCCTTCGCCCGGTGGTACGACCAGCAGGTGACCGATAAGACCCGGTACCACAAGCTCATCGAGCGTACCCAGTGGTGGGGGCGCAACATGATGATCTGGGGCATCCACGTGCACGTCGGGGTGGAAGACGTCGCGAAGGTCTTCCCCATGATCAACGCCCTCTCCGCCTACCTCCCCCACCTGCAGGCCCTGTCCGCTTCCAGCCCGTTCTGGGCAGGCGACCGCACGGGCTACGCATCCAACCGCGCCCTCGTCTTCCAGCAGCTCCCGACCGCGGGGCTGCCCTGGCCCCTCGAGTCCTGGGCGGAGTACGAGGCCTACCTCGCGGACATGGAGCGGACCGGCGTCATGGCGGACTCCACCGAGGTCCGCTGGGACATCCGACCGGCGCCGCGGTGGGGCACGATCGAGATCCGCGCCTGCGACGGGATGTCGACGCTCCCCGAGCTCGCCGCCGTCGCCGCCCTGGTCCAGGTGCTGGCCGAGCATTTCTCGCGCATGATCGACGAGGGTCGCCCGCTCCCCACCATCCAGCCGTGGTTCGTCCGCGAGAACAAGTGGCGGGCAGCACGCTACGGACTGGATGCCGACGTCATCGTCGACCGCGCCGGCCGGCAGCGTCCCGTCGCCGACCATCTGCGCGAGGTGACCGAGGCCCTCGCGCCGCTCGCCGCGGAGCTCCACTGCGCGAAGGAGTTCGCGGGGGTCACGCAGATCCTCGACCAGGGCGCCAGCTACGCGCGTCAGACCCGCGTGGCCGATGCCGCCGACGGAGACCTGCGCGAGGTGGTCCAGCACCTCATCCGCGAGTTCCGGGGCGGCCCCACACTGCGCGAGGTCGTCTCGGTCGGCTGAGCTCTCAGCCCTTGCCGAAGAGCTTCTGGATCTCGGCCAGGTCCGCCTCGCTCGGCTGCGGCGCGCCGCCGAGACCGAAGCCCGAGCCCGAGGGTGCGGTGTTCGCCGCCGCGAGGCCCGCGTTCTCGGCCGCGCGCTTGGCGGGGTTGCCCGACCTCGACCCCCCGCTGCTCTTCTGCTTCTTGCCGCGCTTGCTCGATGCGCCCGGCTTACCGCCGATCGCACCCATCCCGGGCATGGAAGGCACCCCGCCCCGCGCTACGGTCTTCATCATCTTGGCGGCCTGATCGAAGCGCTGTACGAGCTGGTTGACGTCGGTGACCGTCATCCCCGAGCCGCGCGCGATGCGGAGTCGCCGCGATCCGTTCAGGACCTTGGGGTTCCGGCGCTCGCCGGGGGTCATGGACCGGATGATCGCCTCGGTGCGGTCGATCTCGCGCTCGTCGAAGCTCTCGATCTGCTGCTTCATCTGGCCCATGCCGGGCAGCATCCCCAGCATCTTCTTCATCGAGCCCATCTTGCGGACCTGCTGGAGCTGCTCGAGGAAGTCCTCGAGGGTGAACTGCTCGGTCGCGAGCTTCTGCGCGACGCGCTGCGCTTCCTCCTCGTCGAATGCCTGCTGCGCCTGCTCGATGAGGGTGAGGATGTCACCGAGGTCGAGGATGCGGCTCGCCATCCGGTCGGGGTGGAAAGCCTCCAGGTCGTCGAGGCCTTCACCGGTCGACGCGAAGATGATGGGGCGGCCGGTGACCGACGCCACCGACAGCGCCGCACCGCCGCGGGCGTCGCCGTCCAGCTTCGACAGCACGACGCCGGTGAAGTCGACGCCGTCCTGGAACGCCTTCGCCGTGTTCACGGCGTCCTGTCCGATCATCGCGTCGATGACGAAGAGGACCTCGTCGGGATCAGTCGCCTTGCGGATGTTCGCGGCCTGCTTCATCAGCTCCGCGTCCACGCCCAGGCGTCCCGCGGTGTCGATGATGACGGTGTCGTACTGCTGGCGGCGCGCGTACTCGACGCCGTCACGGGCGACCTTCACCGGGTCGCCGACCCCGTTGCCGGGCTCGGGCGCGTAGATGGCGGCACCTGCGCGCTCGGCCACCACGGTCAGCTGGTTGACGGCGTTCGGACGCTGCAGGTCGCAGGCGACCAGGAGCGGAGTGTGACCGTCCTTCTCGAGCTGCTTCGCCAGCTTCCCGGCGAACGTCGTCTTACCGGAGCCCTGCAGGCCGGCGAGCATGATGACGGTGGGGGGCTGCTTCGCGAACTGCAGTCGCCGCTGCTGGCCGCCCAGGATGGCGACGAGCTCCTCGTTCACGATCTGGACGACCTGCTGCGCCGGGTTGAGGGCGCGATTCACCTCGTCACCGAGGGCGCGCTCGCGAACCTTGCCCGTGAAGTCCTTGACGACCTGAAGCGCCACGTCGGCGTCGAGGAGGGCGCGACGGATCTCGCGCACGGTCCCGTCGATGTCGGCGGGCGAGAGCTTGCCCTTCGTGCGGAGGTTGCGGAAGGTCTCGGTGAGACGATCGGAGAGCGTGCCGAAGGTAGCCATGATGGCTCGAGTTTAGTCGAGTCCCGTCGTCGCGCCGGCGAGGGACGGAAGCGTGGCCGCGGCCACCGCCAGAGCGCGGGCGAGTTCGTCAGGCAAAGACGATCTGCCGGCGCCCGAGCGGGCCCACCCTTCGATGGCGATCATGACGGCCGCAGCGTGGGCGGCACCCGCGATCTCGGCGGCGACGGGTGGTGCCCCGAGCGCGGACCAGGATGCCGAAAGAGCCCGGGCGATTCGCGCCTGACGGACGGCGGCTCCCCGCTCGATCTCGTCCTGCACGCCCATCGCCTCGGCGTGGACGAGCGCGAGGGCGAGGCTGTCCGGCGCGAAGCCGTCGCAGAGCTCGATGAGCCCGGCGACGGGTTCGGACAGCGGCACCCGTGCGCGCAACCGGTCGATCCGACGGTCGAGCGAGGACCACAGGATCGCTTCCTTCGACTCGAAGTAGTTGAAGAAGCTGGATCTGCTCACGCCCGCGCGGACGGCGACGTCGGTGACCGATGTGGCGTCGTACCCGCGCTCGAGGAAGAGCTCGCACGCCGCCTCGGAAAGCACCTCCCGAGAGGATGCGCGTGGTCGGCCGGTCGTCATGCGAGGAGCCTATCGTTGCGTATTGTTGCACGCAGTCCAACAAACAGGAGATGGCTTCGTGATCGAGATCCGCACCGTAGGGATGGCCCCCGACCTCGTCCCGTATCGGCAGGGCTGGGACCTCCAGCGCACCCTGCACGCCGACATCGTCGCGGGCACCCGCCCCGACACGCTGCTCCTCCTCGAACACGAAGCCGTCTACACGGCGGGCGCGCGTACGGCACGGCACGAGCGGCCGGTCGACGGAACGCCCGTCGTGGACGTCGACCGCGGCGGCAAGATCACCTGGCACGGTCCCGGACAACTCGTGGGCTACCCGCTCGTCCGACTTCCGGAACCCGTCGACGTCGTCGCGCACGTCCGCCGGCTGGAGGACCTGCTCATCGAGGTCATCCGGACCGTCGGTGTCGCGGGTGAGCGCGTCGACGGACGCAGTGGCGTCTGGGTCGAACGGGCGGGGTCGCTCGAGAAGGTGGCGGCGATCGGGGTCCGGGTGCAGCGCGGAGTCACGATGCACGGCTTCGCGCTGAACTGCGACAACTCCCTCGAACCGTTCCGCAGCATCATCCCCTGCGGGATCGCGGATGCCGGGGTGACGACCGTCAGCCAGGTCACCGGTCGCGACATCTCCCCCGTGGACGTCCTCCCCGCCGTCGTCGCGGCGTTCACACGTGAGCACGGAGCGGAGGTCGCCGCGTGAGCGCGAACACCGCACCCGAAGGCCGCCGGATGCTCCGATTGGAGGTCCGCAATGCCGAGACCCCGATCGAGCGCAAGCCGGAATGGATCCGCACGAAGGCGAAGATGGGTCCCGAGTACCGGGAGCTGCAGGGACTCGTGAAGGACGAGGGACTCCACACCGTCTGTCAGGAGGCCGGTTGCCCGAACATCTTCGAGTGCTGGGAGGACCGGGAGGCCACGTTCCTCATCGGCGGCTCGCAGTGCACGAGGCGGTGCGACTTCTGCCAGATCGACACGGGCAAACCGGCCGACTACGACACCGACGAGCCACGCCGTGTCGCCGAGAGCGTCACCCGCATGCGCCTGCGGTATGCGACCGTGACGTGCGTCGCGCGCGACGACCTGCCCGACGGCGGCGCGTGGCTCAATGCGGAGACCGTCCGCCGCATCCACGCCGACAACCCCGGTACGGGTGTGGAGCTCCTCGCCACGGACTTCAACGGTGACCCTGAGCTCCTGGACGTCGTGTTCGCGTCGCGCCCCGAGGTCTTCGCGCACAACGTCGAGACCGTGCCCCGCATCTTTAAGCGGATCCGACCGGCGTTCCGGTACGAGAGGTCGCTCGGCGTCCTCACCCGCGCACGGGACGCAGGACTCATCACGAAGTCGAATCTGATCCTCGGGATGGGTGAGGAACGCGACGAGGTGGAGGACGCACTGCGCGACCTGCATGCCGCCGGTACCGACATCATCACCCTCACGCAGTACCTCCGCCCCACGCCGCGTCACCTTCCCGTGGCGCGGTGGGTCACGCCGCAGGAGTTCGTCGAATTGCGCGAGCTCGCCGAGTCCATCGGGTTCCTCGGGGTCCTGGCCGGGCCGCTCGTGCGCTCGTCGTACCGCGCCGGGCGGCTCTGGGCGCGCTCGATGCGGTCGAAGGGTCGCGAGATCCCGGCGGCGCTGGCGCACCTCGCCGACGAGGCCGACGCCGAGGGATTCGCCCAGGCGGTCTGACGCTTCCTCCCCAGGTCGGGCGCGGCCGCATCCCTCCCCCACCTGGCACGGACGGGATCGCGCGCGGCGCGACGCTTCTTACCTTCGGGATGCCGGACGCACCGGCCTCACCGAAGGAGACACATGCGTACTTCACTTCCGCTCGCGACCGCTCTCGGCGCGGCCATGGCGCTCGCCGCCCTGCTCCCCCACACGGCCTCCGCGCCGACCACGCACGATGTGCCCGAGCCCGCGCCTGACACCGTGGTGTCCGTGACCGGTGACGCCGCGAACGGGTTCGAGATCGGGTACTACGACGGATCCGCCGAGTACCCCCCGACCGACTCCGAAGCACTCGCCGAGTGCAGTGAATACGACACCCGCGTCGAGCGGGTGCGATGCCGCACCGAGGTGAAGACCTGGTACCGGGATCTCGCTACCCTGCGGGACGCGATCGACTGGGCGCACGCGTCGCGCGGCTGACCGCCCGGTGACGCAGACCGTTCAGTCGGCGCTGGTCACCGACTGGACGGCGCCCGAGACGTCGAGGTTGACCAGGAGGACGTCGTCGGTCGAGTCAGGGTCGAGGGCGTACTCCAGCACCGCGAAAGGGTCCTTGCCCCCGTGCTCGTCGGCGAGGATCGTCATGCTCATCAGCTGCAGGGAGCGGATGACGTCCATGTGGGTGTCACCCGAGACGTCGACGAGCAGGTCCTCGATGTCCTCGCCCAGCATCTCCTGCTGCTGGAGAATGAACTCCGTGACCTCGCTCGTGCGATCGTCCAGCTCGGAGACCATCGCGTTCCGGGCACGCAGATCGATGGTCTCCAACGCCGCGATCATGGCGGCCGCGACGTCGAGGGCGTCGATCGAGACGTCGTCCTGGTCGGGCGCGGTGAGGTCGACGGTCACCCGCTGATCACCGAAGTCCACGACCTCCGACCAGAAGATCGACCCGTCGGGTCCGGACTCGAGAAGTCCGAAGTAGTCGTGCTCGATCGCCATGCATCAATGAAACCAGCCTTGACGGTCGCGCGCGACCGCCTGGGTCAATCGACGAGGGCGGATGCGAAGACGTGGGGCGTGAAACCGGTCAGATCACCGATCCCCTCACCCTGACCGAGGAGCTTGACCGGGATGCCGGTGCGCTCCTGGACCGCGAGCACGAACCCGCCGCGGGCCGAGCCGTCGAGCTTCGTCAGGACGAGCCCCGTCACTCCGGCGTGCTCGAGGAACGCCTCGGCCTGCATGACCCCGTTCTGGCCGGTGGTGGCGTCGAGCACGAGGAGGACCTCACTGATGGGCGCCTGCTTCTCGATGACCCGGCGGATCTTGGTCAACTCGTCCATGAGGCCGCCCTTGGTGTGCAGGCGGCCGGCCGTGTCCACGAGGACGATCTCGGTCCCGGTGCGGATCGCGTGCTCGATCGTCTGGAAGGCGACGGATGCCGGGTCCTGCCCCTCGTGCTGCGGGCGGACTATCGCTGCTCCCCCGCGCTCGGCCCACGTCGCGAGCTGATCCACCGCGGCCGCGCGGAAAGTGTCGGCCGCGCCCACCACCACCGTCCGTCCGAAGCGCTTGAGGTAGCTCGCGAACTTCCCGATCGTCGTCGTCTTGCCGACCCCGTTGACCCCGACCACGAGCACCACCGCGGGGCGCTCCGTCAGCCGGAGGGTCGTGTCGAACTTCGCGAAGTGCTCCTCGAGCGTCTCGCGCAGCATCCGTTGCAGGTCCTTGGGATCCGTCGTGCGATACCGCTCGACCTTCTCGCGAAGCTCGTCGACGATGCGTTCGGTGATATCGGGCCCGAAGTCGGCGGTGAGCAGCGCGGTCTCGAGGTCCTCCCACGTGTTCTCATCGATCGTCGGCTTGACGAACATGCCGCGCAGCGCGCGACCGAGGGACCAGGAGCTCTCCGCCATGCACCCAGGCTAGTTGACCGCGTCAGCCCTTCTCGCAGGCGATGCCGTCCTTGTCGCGGTCCATCTTCTTGTTGGCGTTGTAGAGCGCCGTCGAGACATAGGGCTTGACCTTGAACGGCTTCTTCTTGCCGCTGACCGTGTTGTGGGTCACCCCCGCCCGGGCGACACCGCCCTTGTAGGTCTTGTTGAGCGCCGTGCAGTTCTTGAAGGTCTTGATCGGCGACTTCGCGGCCGGGACGATCGCCCGCACCTGTGACGCCGCGGCCGTCGGCGCGGCCGCGGCCGCCGTCATCGTCACCGGCGCTGCGACGAGCGCCGCCGCCAGCATCGTCGCCACCGCACTCCGCCGCAGCGTTCCCGCGCGCACCGAAATCCTCATCCCCACCCCTTGTCTGGTGTCAGCGACGACGACACCGTCCCCGCTGGGCACACGGTAGCGCACACTCGCTGCGCTCAGACGCCCGCCCGCTCGCGCACGCGCTGTCCCACGACGGCGGAGACGCCGTCCTGACGCATCGACACGCCGTATAGGGCGTCCGCGATCTCCATCGTCCGCTTCTGATGCGTGATGACGATCAGCTGACTCGATTCGCGCAGCTGCTCGAACACGCCGAGCAGACGACCGAGATTCGCATCGTCGAGGGCGGCCTCGACCTCGTCGAGGATGTAGAAGGGACTCGGCCGCGCCTTGAAGATCGCCGTCAGGAGCGCGACCGCCGCGAGGGACCTCTCCCCACCCGAGAGGAGCGACAGCCGCTCGATCTTCTTGCCTACGGGTCGGACGGCGACGTCGATCCCGGTTGTGAGCGGGTTGTCGGGGTCGGTGAGCGAGATGGAGCCCGTGCCCCCGGGGAAGAGGATCGGGAACACCTCCCCAAAGGCGACCTTGGTGTCCTCGAAGGCCGCGAGGAAGATCGTCTGCATCCGCTCGTCGAGCTCCTCGATGATCGTGAGCAGATCCGTCCGGGTGCGGACGAGGTCGTCGAGCTGCTCGGTGAGGAATGCGTGACGCTGCTCGAGCGCGGCGAACTCCTCCAGGGCAAGAGGATTCACGCGACCCAACTGCGCCAGCTTGCGCTCCGCATCCTGCAATCGGCGCATCTGCGCCGAGCGGTCGAACGGCGACGCCTCGCCCTCCTCCGCTCCCGGGACGGGGGCGTCGGGACCATATTCCGCGAGGAGAATATCCTCGGAGAGGCCGAGCTCGGACTGCACCCGGTCGAGGAGGCTCTGCACATGCAGCCGCTTCTCGTGCATCTGCAATTCGAGGCCGTGCACCGACTCGGTGAGGCGATTCAGCCTCTCGCGGGCCGCCGCATCCTCCTTCCGAAGCTCGGCCAACTCGGCCGTCAGCGCCGTCCGCGTCTGCTCCGCGCGTTCCAGCTCGACCCGCGCCTGCGCCGTCGACCGGTCGATCGAGTCGAGGACGGGCGGCAGCGCACCGACGACCTCGGACGCGATCGCCCGCTGCGCGCGCCGGATCACGGCTCGACGAGCGGCCGCTTCGGCGGCTGCACGCTCCTTCTCGCGTTGACGTTCGAGTTGCACCACGCGGCTCTCGGCGGCACGCACCCGTTCCCGGAGCGTTTCGACGTCGAGGCGTGTGTCCATCTCGCGCGCCCGAGCCGACTCGAGCGCATCGAGTAGACCGTCCCGGGCGGACGCATCCAGGATCGGACGCGGCATCTCCCCGGCGGCGCTGAAGGCCTCCGTCGCGGCCCGTGCCGCGTTCTCGGCATCCCGAGCCGCCGACTCGGCCTGAGCGAGGCCGGCGCGTAGCCGGTCGCACTCGGCCACCGCGGATTCCAGACGCACGGTCGCACGGTTGAGCTGTTCCGCGTGGGCCGCGAGAGCGGAGTCGTGCTCGCGCAGCGCGGCGAGGGCGTCACGGGTACGCTGGCGCGCCGTATCCCAGGCAGCCTGCGCGTCGGTCAGCGCTTCACGCAGGGTATCCGCGACCACCGTCACCTCGTCGAGACGGACACGGGCCGCGTCGCGCTCGGCGGCGAGCTCGAGACGCGAGCGCGACTGCCCGGAACCGGCACGGACCGTGCTCGGCGTCACGGTCTCGCCCGCGCGCGTCACCACCACGACCCTCTCCCCCGCGTCGGCGGCCGACATCGCGGCAGCGTGGGCCGCATCCAGATCCTCCGCGATCGCGACACCCGCGAGCACGACGCGGAGGCCCGTCGGCGCCTCGACGACATCGACCGCCCACGTCACCCCCGCTCCGAGGGGCGTCCTGCGAGGAGCCGCAGGACCGTCGGCCAAGGCGACGTCGATCAAACCCAGATCGTGCTCGCGAACCGTCGCGATGACCGCACGTGCGGCCTCGAAGTCGTCGACGAGGACCCCCTCGGCGAGGGCGCCGAGTGCTGCGGCGATCGCCGCTTCATAGCCGGCCGAGACGCGGATCGCATCGCTGACGATGCCACGGATGCCGTCGCCACCCCGATCGACGACCGCCGCGGCGGCGTTGCGGATGTCGAGGGCGCGGCCGAGGGCCGCCGTCTCCGCGAGCAGCGACTCGCGCTCCCGCTCCGCCGCGTGCAGCCGGTCGCGTATCGACCCCACCTCTGATTCGGCTTCGGATGCCTCGCGCTGCGCGCGCTCGTACGCGGCCGAGAACTCCCCCGCGGCGTCCGCCGGACCCTCGGTCGCCGGTTCGATCGCCGCCAGCGCGCCTTCCGCGTCGGCGCGACGCTCCTCGGCTGCATCGAGGGCGCGCTGCTGCCTCTCCACCGCCAGCCGGAGCGCCTCCGCCTTCGACCCGGCCGCCTCGGCTCGTCCTCGCAGTGCGGCGAGCCGCATGTCGTGCTCGGAGACCAGCGCACTCTGCGCGGCGATGTCGGTGTCGAGCGCATCGAGCTCGGCGCGCGCCCGGATGACGTCGCGCGCGGCGGCGGCAGCGGCATCCTGCGCGGCACCGAGGCCCGACGCGACCTCGTCGATCTCCCGACGCGCATCGTCGATGACGGCCTGGGTGACGGTGGTCCCGGTGTCCGGCTGGTCGCCGTCGTCGTCGAGCAGCGACAGACGCTGGCCGGCGAGCGAGTACAGCCCGCGCAGTCGCTCCTGGACGCGGCCAAGTTCGAATGTCACGGCGCGCGCCCGGTCGACCGCCTCGGCGCGCTGATCGTTCTCGAGCTCGTCGATGCGGCGACGCAAGGCGTCGGCGCGGTCCTGCAGGACGAGCCGCTCGGCGTGACGCTCGTGCTCGGCTCGGGCGTGATCCGCCAGTTCCGCTCGGAGGCGCGACATCTCGTCGGCGTAGAGGCGCGCCTTCGCGTCGCGCACGACCGCGGCGATCGTGGCCGCCTCGCGCGCGACCTCGGCCTGCTTGCCGAGCGGCTTCAACTGACGCCGCAGCTCGCCGGCCAGGTCGCTCAGCCGAGTGAGGTTCGCCTCCATCGCCTCGAGCTTGCGGAGCGTCTTCTCTTTGCGGCGACGGTGCTTGAGGATGCCGGCGGCCTCCTCGATGAAGCCGCGCCGATCCTCGGGACTCGCCTGCAGCACGGTGTCGAGTCGCCCCTGACCGACGATGACGTGCATCTCACGCCCGAGCCCGGAATCGCTCAGCAGCTCCTGGACGTCGAGGAGCCGACAGGTCTCGCCGTTGATCGCGTACTCGCTCGACCCGTTGCGGAACAGGGTCCGGCTGATCGTGACCTCGCTGTACTCGATCGGCAGCGCGCCGTCTGCGTTGTCGATCGTCAGCTGCACCTCCGCGCGACCGAGAGGACCCCGCGTCGCGGTGCCGGCGAAGATGACGTCCTCCATCTTGCCGCCGCGGAGGGTCTTGGCCCCCTGCTCGCCCATCACCCAGGCGAGGGCGTCGACGACGTTCGACTTTCCCGATCCGTTGGGACCGACGATGCACGTGACACCTGGCTCGAGGGCGAAGGTCGTCGGCTGCGCGAAGGATTTGAACCCCTTGAGCGTCACGCTCTTCAGGTGCATGCGGGTCCTCCGGGGTCGTCGTCCCGTCCACGCTAGCGGACGAATCCCGTTTCCCACTTGACGCCGCGCGCGGGCCGGGTCTAGTGTCAGTGCTCGCGTCAGAAGTCTGAGAAAGGAGGTCCCCTGACATGATCATCGAAATGACACCCACCGGAATCGCGTCCACCGCGTTCCCGTGCGCGCTGGGGACCGTCTCCTTCGGCGCCGCGGTGGCAGACCGCATCCGTTCCGGCCACTGACAGCCGTCACGGATCCCGTCCTCGGACGGTGACCTCTCCCACGCCCTGAGGGCGGACTCCGTCCGTCCCCTCCCGGATGCCGGGCCTCGTTGCCCGTGCGTCCCCGCGTCCTCTCGTGCTGCGGCACGATCCTTCGCCGCGCTCCGCGGCATCCACCCCTTCCGAAATGAGATCACTCATGTCCACCCTCACCGCGCCGCAGCGCACCTCGGCGGTCCTCGCCGCGCTGCAGCATCCCACCTCGACGGACACCTCCGCCCGTCAGACGTTCCTCGACCGGATCGCCCTGCGACTGGCCGTCGCGCTGCTCCTGTGGAGCACGCGCCCCGGCCCCGATCGCGAGGCCCTCCATGCCCGCCGTGCCCAGCGCCTCGCTCGCGAAGCGCGGGAAGCCGAGTGGGAACGCCGTCGTGCGCTCCTCGCTCCGCGTCGATGACACCCCCGGGGGCCGCGACCCGCTCGCGGCCCCCTCACCTCTCCGAGAAGAGTCCCTCATGACCACGTCAGTCCCCTTCGAACTGCGCCCCCTCGTCGTACCGGCCGCCGTCGATGCGTCGGATGCCACCGATTTCATCGCCATGGTCGACGTTCGGAACGAGATCTACCGCGAGATCAGCGACAACGACGATGAGGCCGTCACACCGGCCCAACTCCTCCCGCACTTCCAACCCGACCCGGACAACGACAAGCGCAGCTGGATCGTGCTGGTCGAGGATCAGGTGGTGGGCCGCGTCATCGTCGACCTCCCCGCCGAGGCGGGATCGCAGGTCGCCTACTGGACCGTCGAACTCCTCGAGCGGGTTCAGGGCAGGGGCATCGGCGGCGCGCTGTACGCCGTCGTCGAGGACACCGCCCGTGACGCGGGACGCACCGTCCTGCAGGCATGGGCCGAGCACCCCGAGCCCGACGCCGGTGCGACCTCGGAACGCCTGGCCGCGCCGACGGGCTACGGGGAGATCCCGCTGGACCGTCCCGCGCGCTACTTCCGACGCCACGGGTACACGCTCGAACAGGTCGACCGGAAGAGCGTGCTCGAGATCGAACCCGCACTGCCGAGCGTGCGAGACCTCCTCGCCGACGCCCGATCGCATGCCGACGGTTACCGCGTGGAGCAGTGGATGCTCCCGACTCCCGAGGCCTACCGCGAGAGCTTCGCCTGGGCGAAGTCGCGGATGTCGACGGACGCCCCGGCAGCGGGGCTCGAGATCGACGAGGAGACCTGGGACGTCGAGCGCCTCGCGCGCCACGACGCCCGCTTCATCGACGGCGGACAGACGGTGCTCGTCACGGTGGCCGTCCATGAGGCGACCGGCACGGTCGTCGCGTTCAACGAGCTCTGCTCCGGCGTCGACCCGACCGCGGCGACGCAGCAGATGGACACCCTCGTGCTCCGTGAGCATCGGGGGCACCGCCTCGGGCAGCTGGTGAAGTGCGCGGGCATCCTCCGGTGGCGCGAGGTCATGCCCCGGTCCTCCCGCATCGTCACCTGGAACGCCGAGGAGAACCGTCCGATGCTCAGCATCAACGAGACGATCGGCTTCGAGCCGGCGGCGTACATCGGCGCCTGGAAGAAGGTCCTCGACTGATCAGCGTCGCTGACACCGCGGGCAGTAGTGACTCGATCGGTTGGTGAAGCTCACCCGCACGATCGGCGTGCCGCAGCGCGCGCAGGGCTGACCCGTCCGCCCGTAGGCGTTCAGGGAATGGGCGAAGTATCCCGCCTGTCCGTTGACGTTCACGTACTGCGCGTCGAAGCTCGTCCCGCCCTCGGCGAGGGCCCGGTCCAGCACGGCCCGGACCTCGCCGAGCAGGCGGGTGACGGCGCGTGTCGGGAGTTCGTTCGCGGGGCGTTCCGGATGCAGCCGCGCGGCCCACAGCGCCTCATCGGCGTAGATGTTCCCGATTCCGCTGACGACGGTCTGATCGAGCAGCGCACGCTTCACGGCCGAGCGCGTCCGCCCGAGCGCGGCGCGGAACGCGCGATCATCGAACGCGGGGTCGAGCGGATCCCGGGCGATGTGCGCCACCTGCGTGGGGACGAGCGGGATGTCGCTCCCCCGTCCTGCCGCGGCCCCGTCGGGGGTGCGCTCGAGCCGATCGATCGCCAGGGAGCCGAAGGTCCGCTGGTCCACGAAGACCATCGCGACCTCACCGTGGGTCGGATGCCGCACATCGAAACGGATCCGCTCGTGGCGGAGGGTGGGTGTGCCGGGCTCGCGCAGCAGCATCTGCCCGCTCATCCCGAGGTGACCGACGATCGCCTCGGCCGGTTCCGCACCGGCATCCGCCAGCGGCATCCAGAGGAACTTGCCGCGGCGGACCACGGCGTCGACGAGCCGACCCGTCAGCCGCGCTTCGAAGTCGGGAGCGTCCCCCGGGTGACGGGTGAGGGAACGTGCGTCCAGAACGGTGACGGCTTCGAGGCGAGCGCCGGCGAGAGCGGGGACGAGACCGGCGCGCACGACCTCGACTTCGGGCAGTTCGGGCACGGGGACTCAGGCCCGCGCGGAGAGTTCGCGCCAGACCGAGAGCGCTGCCGCCATCTCGGCCTGCTTCTTGCTCGAGCCGCCGCCGGTCCGCGCGATCTCGCCGACGGCCACCGTCGCGGTGAACACCCGATGGTGATCGGGTCCCGCCGCCTCGACGCTGTACGTCGGTGCCGCATAGCCCAGGCGCGCGGCGAGTTCCTGCAGGCTCGTCTTCGGGTCCATCGCGGCGCCGTACCGCTCGGGGTCCGCCATCAACGGGGACACCAGTCGCAGGACGAGGGCGGTCGCCGCTTCGATACCGGCCGACAGGTAGGCGGCCCCGATGAGCGCCTCGGTGGTGTCGGCGAGGATCGAATCCTTGTCGCGCCCGCCGGTCTGGTCCTCGCCGCGGCCGAGCCGCAGGTGCGCACCGAGGCCCATGCCGCGGGCGACCTCCGCGAGAGCGACGGTCGAGACGACGCTCGCCCGCCGCTTGGCGAGGGATCCTTCATCCAGGTCGGGGTGCGTCCGGTAGAGGTGGACGGTGACGGCCATGCCGAGGATGGAGTCGCCGAGGAACTCGAGACGTTCGTTGTGCGCGATGCCGCCGTGCTCGTACGCGTACGAACGATGGGTCAACGCAAGCGACACAAGCTCGGGGTCGATCTCGACCCCGAGCTTGTGTGTCAGCACCGAGTGATCGGTGGCGGCGTCCGTCACGACGCGACGATCAGATGTCGGCGACCTTGCGGCCCTTGTACTCGAGGAACAGCTCCGTGCCCTGCGAGTCGGTGACGACCTTCGCCTGGTGGGGACGGCTGTAGACGACCTTGCCGTTCTCAATGGTCTTGACGAGCGTGGGGGCCTCGGCCTTCCACTGCGCGCGGCGCGAACGGGTGTTGGAGCGG
>JAAIGE0101586882.1_pt1 | contig 14233 bp, 15 predicted proteins | sample 6487951 | NCBI WGS metagenome assembly JAAIGE01 (sample SAMN13974128, study PRJNA590717) | phyllosphere metagenome | biome: tomato field; feature: multiple bacterial spot infested tomato fields; material: tomato leaves; isolation source: leaves from tomato fields | host: Solanum lycopersicum ... | reverse complement strand
TGTCAAAGAAAAAATCAAGTACAATTAGAAAATTAATCATTTAAGAATATGTGATCAAAATTTGCTAATTCTAATCATTTTCATCAGTTAATTATTCTGCTTGATTGCTGATAAAATTGTGTTTTTTGACGATTTTATATGAGAAGTTTCAAAAAATAAAAATACCCTTTGATTTGTTGTTCAAAACCAAAGGGTACGGAATGCCTGAATGACAAGGAATTCGTAACGACTAAAAGAATCTGGACGTCCAGAACCAGACCAGCCAGAAGCCAATACCCAGCACGCAAACCGAGTTCAAACCCAGATCATATAAGCCTTTGAGGCGGGCATTAGTCACTTTATTTCGACCGTGTACTTTCAGGTAGAAGTGAATGCCCAGGACCGTGCAGATTAAGATAAAGTAGTTACAGCTATCAGCGATAAATGATAACATAGGATGTATAGTTAGGTAGCTTTAAGAATCAATCAAGTGGATACACTTACAAAAATAAATCAGGAAAGGCTAAAGTTGTATCAGCAGCTCCGGATAAAATATGCAGTATAAGCAGAAATAGATTCTGAAAATCACTACCAACTATCGAAATTAAGGGCGGATACGCTTTTTAATAAAGCAGTTTACAGGCGATACGAAGCCTTACAGCGTATCGGGGCAGGAAAGAGAGAGGACATGAAAAAACCTCTCGCGAAGGAGAGGTTTCTTTTATTAATGATTGGCAGTCGCAGCAGCTTCTTTGGGCAGGCTTACTTTCGGAGAGACACTCTCCAGACCCACATCACCGGTCGTAGTACTTGGCGTAATCGGAGCGTTGGTGTAGTCGAAAAAGGGTAACATGATCAGAGACAGTACGATCAAAAAGCCGATTACGACGTATACGGGAGTTAAATCGCCCCCATCATTGGTTGAGTTAGTAGCCATCGATAATAAAAATTGATTTCTGCTTTTTTCGGCAAATAGACAAAAAAGACGGTAGCATTCCTAGTAAAAATTCCTGAAAAAGACATCTGACTCCCTTTTAAGGTCTGCGAAGCATTAATAGCTGTTCATTTAACAACACAAAACCCAGCCGTTGGCGGACGCTGGGTTTCGTATACGTTTGTCTGGCGGTAACAAACTACATTACATACAAGAAAATATCTTTAATGGATTCTGAACCAGTAGATTAAAAGACCATACCAAGAGTAACGGTAAGCGTATACGCAATATACGCAAAACCGCTTTTTAGCACTAAAAAAGCATTTTTTGGTATTTAAACTTTTTTCAATCCTTATTATATCTAGAAATCGAACGACCGTAACTGAGTAATGATTTCCTCAATATTCTTCGTTGTGGCATTGTTGATGAGGTGAATACGACTTTTTTAATGATTCTGTTAAATAAGAATACGAATGATTTGGGTAGCAATAATTAGTGGATATATCGTGTGCTGGTTTGTATGGATTTGCTGGGAATTACGGCAGGCCTATACACCATCAGACGAATTACAGGCAAGTTTCAGTAGCGTACAATTTCATAAAGAAGATGAACATTGGTTGATTTCCCATCAGTTTATAGTTTGAAAGCAAGAGGAGAAGCGTATGAAACGAATCTTATGGATAAAGCCTCCGGTCAAACCGACCGACCTTTTGAATCCTGACACCGCCATTTTACATATACAAGCTACCGTTCGGCAGGAAATGTGTGAACGCAAGTTGAATAGAATTCGCCTGATGGCAGGAGCTACCTTTATCGCTGGCTTTTTTATTTACTTCCTGTTTTTAACGGGTTGGCTCACAGCTTAATCAGCTGGTTTTATATAGCTTTCTACTTGGCTAGAGTAGCGATTTAAGAATTTTAACGCAGCAGACTATTTCCTCTTCCGTCGAAGAAGCAAAGCCCAGACGAGCAACATTTTCTTTTCGGAAGACGGACTCGTGTGCTGTTCCGTTGGATAAATACAAATTTTTCTGAAGAGCTTTTTCGGCCAGTCGTACCAGGTTAATACCCGAATCGAAGGCAGTCCAGACGGACATGCCCCCTTCCGGTTTTCGAAAATCAACGACATGCCCCAGTTCCGTTTGCAGGTAGTCACAAAATAGATCCCGTCTATGCCGATACATGCGTAGCGATTTGCGGATGTGCCGTTGAATAACTCCCAGATGTAACAACTCGGCCATAGCATTTTCAAGCAATGTATCGCCCTGACGATCAATGATACGGCGTAGTTTGGCCAGGTGCTGAATCACATTTTCCGGGCCTACCAGATACCCAACCCGAAAAGCTGGTGAAATGGTTTTGGTGAATGAACCGCTGTAGAGTACCAGGCCACCCAGATCGGCACTGGCGAGTGGAAACAGCGGCTTGCTTTCGTAGTGAAAATCGTAGTCATAATCATCCTCGAAAACAATGAATTTATAGGTCTGAGCTAGAGTCAGTAACCGCATACGGCGGTCCGCTCGTAAGGGTACGGTTGTGGGATACTGGTGATGCGAGGTAAGGTACAACATCCGCAGTGGTCGTTGTTGACAAATTTGCTCTAACGCATCCACATCGATGCCGTACGCATCTATCGGTACAGGCGTAACCCGGGCTCCGGCCTGTAGAAAATTCATGCGGGCCCCCGACCAGGTGTATTCTTCTACTGCCACTTCGTCTCCTGGCTGGAGCAATGCGGTACTGGCCAGATACACGCCCATCATCGTACCCCGTACAATCAGTATATTTTCCGGTTCAGCCCGCAAACCACGCGTGGCATTTAGATAAATGGCTAATTCCTTCCGAAGCCAGCGGGAACCACTGGGATCGTTATACCCCAGCCGAGTGTAAGGATTGGAGGCCAGCAACTGCGAGCGATAGGCTCGCGATAATTCCTGAACGGGAGCAAGTCGGGCATCGGGAAACCCATCGTCGAGGTGATAGCGGGCCTGAGCCTTGAGCGGGGACCGATCCAGATGTGGTGTGGGTTGGAAAGAAAACCCCGCCTGTTTCGCGGGATTGAAAACGTCGGCCCTGACCAAGGGCCGGGGTGATAATTCCGGTAAGTGCTGACTTACGAAGGTACCGCTTCCTATCTGCGTTTGTAACCAACCCTGAGCAATGAGTTCATCATACGCCTGTATTACGGTTTTTCGGTGAATGGTCAATCCCGATGCCAACGCTCGCGTGCTGGGGAGTCGATAATCCGGACGTAGGATGCCTTTGCGGATCAAATCAATGAGTTGAGCGGCGATCTGAAGGTAAATGGGCTGAGGGTCCTGCCGATAAATCTGAAGGAGAGTAGCTAAAGGCTGCATAAAATTGGACTACTCGTTTTGTCAAAAATGGATGCGTAGATGAATCCAGCAAAGCTACACTTTTGTCAAAAAAACAGCCGAATGAATTCTCCGAAACTTGTTCCCAGCCGGGCTCCTAAAAAAGCTCATTTTGATGCCGAAACCATTCACGCTATTCTTGACGAGGCCTTGTACTGCACCGTCAGCTATGGCGTAGACAACCAGCCTTACTCCATTCCAACGGCTTTTGTTCGTTACGAAGACAAGATTTACATCCATGGTTCAGTGGGCAGTCACTTTATTCGTACGATTGAAAGAGGCTTACCCGTTTGCGTTTCCGTAACCTTAATGGATGGATTGGTCATTGCCAAGTCGGCCTTTTCGCATACGGTGAATTACCGTTCCGTAATCCTCTTTGCTGAAGCCGAAAAGATAGAAGAGCTTGGCCTTAAAAAAGCGGCTCTCCAATGGCTGACCGAGAAAATAGTACCAAATAGCTGGGATTACCTGCGGCCCATGACCGACAGTGAATTACGCAAAACAACGGTTCTGGCTTTTAAAGCCGATCAGGCTTCGGCGAAAATCCGGACGGGCATGCCCAATGACGAACTGGAAGATAAGGAACTGCCCATCTGGTCGGGTATTATTCCGATCCAACAGCAACGGCTCGCTCCCGTAGCCGACGAAAGCAGCCAAGCTATTCCTTTACCCGAACATTTATGCCAATAAAAAATACCCAGCGTCCTGATCGTGACGCTGGGCGTTTGCATGGAGATGAGTTTCGTTTACTTTTCTTCCCGGTACAGAACCATTCCGGCGTGGTACAAAATTCCGTCCCGGAAATCACCGTCGGCCGTAAAACCCGTATCGTCCACGTAATCAATGTGATCTCCCGTGAGGGTGTACCGGCCCTGATAGGCACTTTTTCGGGTACCCCGGGCTTCATCGTAGCGGCCATTGGGCAACAGTTCATGCCGGATGTATCCGTCTTTCGTTACCCACATGCCAACGTAAGAATTGTTTGTTTTCATGGCTTTAATTGGGATGATTATACATTCACTCGCTATGCTTCAGTAGTAAAATCCGTAGAAAGGGTGAGGTCTTTCCAGGCTTCCACATCGGCTTGTACGGCGGCCATTTTTTCCTGCATCATTCCGTAAGCGTCACTTCCCAAAAATAAATGCAGGGGTGGATTTGGCGTAGTAGCTACAGTAATCAAGGCTGCTACGGCTTTTGCCGGGTCGCCGGGTTGGTTACCGTTAATGTCCTCCCGGTGGGCCGACAAAGAGGCCTGAGCTTCCGCATACGCTTCGATGCGGCGGGCCGGCGTAGCCATGGATTCCTGAGTCAGGAAATTGGTACGGAAATAGCCTGGATACACTACCGTCGCGTGAATACCGAATGATTTCGCCTCTGCCGCCAGCGATTCCGTAAAACCAGCAACGGCGAACTTCGTAGCACAATAAATGCCCCACCCCGCAAAATTGGCCGTATAGCCGCCAACCGAAGCGATATTGAAAATGTGGCCCGACTGCTGCGTGCGAAGGTGAGGCATCACCTCGCGAATGACATTAAGTGAGCCGAAGACATTAATGTCGAAGTTTTTGCGAGCTTCTTCGTCGCTAAGTTCTTCGAGCGTTCCAAATTGTCCGTATCCGGCATTGTTTACGACTACGTCGATGCCTCCGAAGGTGGCTATGGTTTGAGCAACGGCTTCCTGTATGCTAGCTGGTTCCGTTAACGAAACCTGTAGGGGTAAAAATTGATCCGAAGCCGAACCAATTTCTTTGATTAATGTATCTAACTTTCTTGAGGTGGCGGCTACCCGATAGCCCTGTTGTAGTAGTTTTTGGGTCAATATCAATCCCAGTCCTTGTGAGGCTCCCGTGACGAACCATACCTTGGAAGAAGTCATAATATGTTTGTTTTTTGTACACTGCAAAAGTATACGTGACTCAGTAGCAGTAGCTTACAGCAAACAAACCAATACTTGCAAAATTCAAACAAACGAAAGATTCTTACCAATTATCTTTTTTGTAAAGATTTATGTACAGGGATTGTAACGGATAAACGAGATCGTATTTCCCAGGTATCCTCTTTTTTAAAAAGCAGATAGGATTCCATTGTAGAACTTTAATGATACGTTCGTGATAGTTATCGGTCGAGGTGAACTTCCGGTCAATGGCGTACAAAGTTATGTTGATCCCTGATGAAACGACCCACCAACCCGACTACCTTACGTACGGGTAATCGAAAGGACGAGGCCACTATTCGGATTTACTTCCAGTTCAACCTTGCCGAAGCCACGAGCTTTCACTTCATCGAATTGCTCCTGCGTAATACGGAAAAGGCGGATGTCATTGCGAGCAACGTGTAATTCAAGCGAGAAGGTAGGATCAGGGTGGGAGGTGTTATGTGATTCGACGGTTACAATTCTTCCCAGAAGTTTCATGAATGTGGTTTTTAGTAGTCAAAACTAAACAAACGACGCTGGCTTCTCCAAATCGTCGCAGGCCCTGTTCTAACGGTTAGGGCTGGTGTTGGTATACGACCGTTCGATCATCTTTAAAAATTCGGATATAGGCTCCCATTCGTTCGGGCGTATCCAGCGGAATGTAATAGCTCGAATTCAGGGGGTTATCACTGATGATGTATTTTACCTTTTCCCGGTCAGCAAGATCGAAAAATTCCGGTAAGGTCAGCGGAGGACGGTCTCGCAGGGAACAATAATAACTCAGGCTCCGAATCTGATAATTTTCCATCTGCCCGAAGAAAAAACTGAGCGGGGCAATCACCCTGCTGTTCTTTTCGGGCATCAGGCGGGCTAAATGTTCGTTATAGGTTTGCTGATAAGGAACCGTATAATTTTCATATACTACTTCGCCAATCGTAAACAATCCAATCAGAACGTAAGCGGATAAAATGAACCGGGCTACCCGTTTTTGCACTCGCGTTCGGAGAAATGCAGGAGCGTAAGTGGCTACAAGAATAGCGAACCAGGGAACAAATAAAAGAATATAAAAAGCGAAAGTACTTTTGGTTAATAACCAGAAAAAAACGACGAGTAAAAGCAGGTATAACAGGACCGGCTGTGTCAGGGAAAGGTGCTTGCGAGCGAAGATAATAGTCAACACGACGAGTGCGGTTAACGCGGCTTCGTGCTGGCTGTGAAAAAAGAGTTGATGGTAATCGACCATCACTTTTAATTTGTCGGAGAGGGTACGCGTGTATTGCATGGCCGGGTCTTCCACAAACTGCCAAACCATCCGGTCTACCCGCTGGTCCAGCAGGGCATCCAGCAGATACAGACTCAGAACAAAGCCACCAACACCCGCAAAGACGAGCGTTTTTCGCCAGTCGGTGCGAAGGAGTAGCCAGAGGGCACCGGCGGCCAGGTAAATCAGCCCGTTCAGATGCGTCAGAGCGGCCATACCGGCGAATACGCCCGCCCAGCCCACGTGTGGGAGCCGTCCGCCGGGGCGGTCCAGGCACAGGTAAGAGGCAAAGCCCAGCGTCATACACATGATTTCCGGCCGATTGATGCAGAAATACTGAATTAGTGTACCGCAGCCCAGATACAGCAATAAGGCCAGCCCTTGTTGTTCGCGGGATTCACGCTCGGTGTACTTCCAGATTAAACCCGCCGCTATCGTTCCAAAAAGAATGCTAATGACTTTACTTCCCGCTACACTAAAACCCACTGCACCCATTAAAAAGGCTCCGGTGTAAATGAAAAGTTTATGAAAAACATAAATGCGTTCGTCCCAGTATAAAAAGCCCCGGAATAATTCAGAACGAACTTTTCCTTCTTTTAAAAACCAGTAAGATTGTTCCGCAAACCAGGCATCATCAAAATGTTCCGTACGGTGATAAAAAGTAAGAATCAATAAGCCAGTAAACAGGAAAATCAGGAAGCGGTAAACTCGTACAGAAAAAATAGACATACTACGTTAATCAAATCCGAATAAACGGTGCAGGTGATGGATTGGATACGCGAACAAAGGTAAAAGTGGAGACGGCCATTTTCACCCTTGGCTCTAAATAAAATGTTAAAAGAGCTACACCACTGACGAATAAATGAAGATGATATATACCCGCATTTGTTCTCTCAAGAGAGAAGAAAATCTTCTTTGAAGTGACGAAAACCCGCCGTAATTTTAGTTTTCGTTTTTATACCTTCTGCCTTATATGCCGTTTCTTCAATCACGTAATTTACGACTCCGCTTGCTGGGGCCTATTGGGCTTTTTGCCTTCGGTCTGATTTTCTTCAAGCTCCGCATGTACCTGGAGCTAACCCCCCGGGATTTTTTCTGGTCCATGCTGATTGGTTTGTTTTGTGGGTATATCGGTTGGGAGCTGGCACGCTGGGCGGTCCGGTTTATTCAAAAGCTGTATCCCGGCTTGATTAATACGCGGCGTCGGTTGTGGCGACTACTGTTTGTAATTATTCTGCTAGCCAATGTCAATACATTTTTACGCTCAGGAGTCAATCAATTGCTTAATCCTGGTTTATGGCTGTATGATCTATACGATTACTTTGAAACCGTTGGTATTCAGGTCGTTTACGTGTGCGTTTATGTGAGTATTTACGAGGGTAGTTATCTGATTCATCAGTGGAAACAGACGTATCAGGAAAAAGAACAGCTCATGCGGGCCGAATGGCAGGCCCGTTTTGATTCGCTTAAAAGTCAGGTCAATCCGCACTTTCTGTTTAATGCCCTCAATGCCTTGTCTTCCTTAATCGAGGAATCGCCCCAGCTGGCGGGTCGCTTCGTGGATGAACTTTCCAAGGTATACCGGTATCTGCTATACGCCAATGACCGCGAACTGACGACACTGGAAACGGAACTGCGTTTTATTGAATCCTACGTGCATTTGCTGCAAACGCGGCACGGGGAAGGCATTCGGGTACAACTGTCCGTACCCGCCGAACACCTGAATTACACCCTTCCGCCGCTCACCCTGCAATTACTGGTCGAAAACGCCGTCAAGCACAATGTGGTACGGGCCAGTCAGCCGCTGACGATTGATATTTCTACCGCTTTCACCCGGCCTTCCGAAGTACAATTGTGGGTTCGGAATAATGTACAGCGGAAAAATAAAGCCGTGGTGAGCAACGGGGTAGGCCTGAACAATATCGCGGCTAAATACCGGATGCTGACGCAGTCGGACATTGTTATTCGGGAAGAAGCTGACTCCTTCACGGTCGTATTACCTTTACTTTCGCACCTGAATTAGGGGACATCCAACCGTTTTATGAAGACTTCGTATCAACTCAGACCGACGGACGATTTAAGGCATAGCGTGGCTTGCATCTGGTATGAGGAAAGTCCGCAGGTGCACGTACGCACGCAAACCGTTGCCTTTCCGTATCAGGAGTTACTTATCAACTACGGCGATTCGTTTCGTAATACCGGAGCCTTTCCCTATGCCTATACTGCCGCAGGTTCCGTGCTGGGGTTATCGCAACAACCCTTGTATACGACGGTACAGGGACGGTATCGGGCCCTTGGGATCTTGTTCAAACCCGGAGGACTGTATCGATTATTCGGATTTACGCCCGAAAAACCGAGCACACTCCGGCCCCTGTTCGGTCCACAAACCACACCATTTCTACAAAACCTGCAGGAACACGTGAAGGGTGCCGAAAAAGTCCAGTACCTGCAAGCCTTTCTTCGTGACAATAGTCGGCCTCAAGCCATTCCAGCGGCCACACAGGACTTACTAACGGAGCTGGAATCTAGTTCCGGAGCAAGCATTCAGTCGTACGTACAAGCCCTGGAGCAATCGCATAAAACCTTGCTTCGAAGCTTTGTTTCAGTGCTGGGCATAACACCCAAGAAGTATCGTCAGATGATTCAGCTCAATGAGGTTCTGCTTCGTATGGTAACTCAGCCCGAACAATCCCTGACCGAAATCGGCTACGAGTCGGGTTTCTACGATCAGGCCCACTTCATTCGAACGTTCCGGTCCTTAACCGGCATGACGCCCGGTGCCTACCGCCGGGCTGTACGGGAGCAGCGGGTGGCTCGGGAGGTACCCAATACGATTTATCTGTAAGCAGTTCCGGGTAAATTTTATACAATTTTCGCGGAAAAAACGGATTCACTTTTGCGGAACAAAATCCTTTCGCATGAGAAAAATAACGTTGTATACAGCTATGAGCCTGGACGGATTCGTGGCCGGACCCCAGGACGAGTTAAACTGGCTCATCCAATTTCCCAATCCCGAACAGACGGATTATGGCTACGCGGCTTTTCTGGAAACCATCGATACGACCCTGATGGGCTATCGAACCTATGAAGTCGTGCTGGGTCTGGAAGAAACCTTCCCGTACGCGAACCTGACCAACTACGTCTTTACCCGTTCGACCACCCGTGGCGAAGCTCCGTACGTAACCTTCATTACAGGGGATTGGCTGCCGTTTGTGCAATCCTTAAAACAGCAACCCGGCAAGGGCATCTGGCTGATTGGCGGGGGCCAGCTTAATGCGGCATTTCTACAGGAAAAATGCATCGATGAACTGATCATCCATGTAATGCCCGTCGTACTGGGTTCGGGAATTTCGCTGTTTCAGGAATTAACGGAAGAACATACCCTCCAGCTTATCCGTACTAAAAGCTACAGAAATGGGGTACTGGAATTGAGGTATCAGTTGTAAAACCGAAGCGTTTGGTTGTATATATTATTGATCGCCAGGGTATTAAGCTCCAATCACCTCACTCGCCATGAATTGCTGTTCCAGGGGTTGCATGAACTGGTTCATCTCATGTCGCTTCAGGTCCGGACGAATCCAGTCTTTTTCCAGGGCTGGATTCAGCACAAAAGGCATCCGCTTCTTGGTATTATGGATGTATTCCATCAGCTCATTGGCGGGCGTTGTGATGATGGTAAACGTAGGAATTTCGGTGCCGGTCTGCTGGTTTCGCCAGTGACTGTACAAGCCACCCAGGGCGAACAGCGGCGTATCGTTTAAGTGAATGTAATAAGGAATTTTAGTAGAGCCCTGATGCCGCCATTCGTAAAATCCCGAGACCAGAACGAGGCATCGTTGCTGGACCGAACCTTTAAAACTCGGCTTTTCGTACAGCGTTTCTGACTTGGCATTCAGGGTCATTTTGGCTAAGTCCGGGGCTTTCTCAGGACTGGCCCAGCCGGGAATCAACCCCCAGCGAAAGAGCTGAATTTTACCGGGATCTTCCTGTGTAATGACCGGCAGATAAGGCATGGCAAAGCCATTCACTTTATCCTGAGGCTCGTAGCCTTCCGTTTCCAGCGGTTCGGCATCGAAACGTTCCTGAAGTTGCTGCATGGTGGCCCGGGCCCTGACGTAAAAACACATAACGGTAAGGAGATAACGTGGAAAAACAGATTGTAAACAAAGATACGGATTTACTACTGGCCTTATGAGGCAAGCAGTTAGCGTTTTGTTCGTTCTTACGGTTTATTAAAGCGTAATTTTTTGTTTCTACTCAAATCTTACCATCTTTGGCTCAGAAATACAACAAGGAGTAAAGAATGTCCCGCCAGGCATCCTTTGGGATATTTTGAGTGGTAGTAGGTTACCCGATTCAGCCCTAACCCGTATAGGTTAGGGTTTTTTCGTTGAAAGCATAGTGAAAAAGCGTATAGGTATAAACGTTCAATTTTTGTAAGGAATCAGGTGGGAAGGTCTGTTGCCGTTGAAAAAAGGACATGACTCCGCACCTCCGAAAGAGCTTTACGCCGGGTTTGGGTGTCACGCAAATTCTACGTACCTTGTTTTTGTTTTCTTTTTTTAATCACCTTTGCCAGACTGTACAAAAAGACTTCAGGCACGGCCCTTCTGTTGGCCGGGCTATTGCTGGAAAATCAGTCGCCTTTCGCCATGACCAAGGTAGTAAGCGAGACCCGAACTACGCATAAAAGTATTGATCCGAAACGAAGCATTCTGAGTTATTTTGCGAACGTCGGTAACGCCATCATTCCCGAATTAAGTAAAGAGTTAGCCATCAGTATTCCCAAGGTGACTTCAACCGTCAATGAGCTGATTCAAGAAGGATTGATTCAGGATTACGGCAAAATTGATTCCACGGGTGGACGTAAGCCCAATCTGTACGGGGTAGTTGCCGATTCCGCTTTTTTTATTGGTGTGGATGTCAAACATACGCACATCAATATTGGCCTGCTCGATTTGCAGAAAAACCTGCTGAAGGTGACCGAGAATTTGCCGTATACGCTCGATAATACCACCGAATCGCTGGATACGCTTTGTGAATTAATTACCGGGTTCATTGCGGGTTTAACGATTCCGAAAACCAAAATTCTGGGTATCGGAATCAATCTTTCCGGGCGGATTAATTATGCCACGGGTTACAGTTATAGCTTTTTCTTTTTTGAAGAACGACCGCTCAGTGAAATCATCGAGAAGAAAGTAGGGTACCGGGTCTTTCTGGAAAACGACTCCCGAGCCATGGCTTACGGAGAATTCTGCAATGGAATCGTAGAAAAGGAAAAAAATGTATTCTTCCTGAACCTGGATTTTGGCATCGGCGTGGGCATTCTCATTGATGGACAGTTGTACTACGGGAAATCGGGTTACGCCGGAGAACTCGGTCACGTACCCATTTTTGATAATGAACTCATTTGTCACTGCGGCAAGAAAGGATGTCTGGAAACGGAAGCCTCCGGCTGGGCTTTGACGCGATTGTTTCAGGAAAAAATACGCGAAGGGTCCACTTCCGTTCTGACCCGTACAGGACTTCAACCGGATCAGATTCAGGTGCAGGATATTATTCAAGCGGCCAAAAACGACGACGTACTGGCGATTGAACTCATGGCTCAACTCGGCGAGAACATTGGCCGGGGCATTGCCTTTCTGATCAATGTCTTTAACCCGGAACTGATCATTCTCGGCGGCAGTCTGGCTACCACGCAGGACTACATCTACTTACCCATCAAAACGGCCATTAATAAGTACTCGCTCAGTCTGGTTAACAATGATACGCAGGTGAAAATGTCGAAATTGGGCGAACACGCGGGTATTGTAGGAGCCTGCTTATTGGTTCGCGACCGACTGCTTTCATTGGTCTAGCTTATTCCATCGTTCGATACAACCTACTACAAAAACAGCCAGCCTTCTACCGAGGGCTGGCTGTTTTCGTAGTATAGCAACCATTAACGTTCCATCAACATCCAGTCGAGGTAAAAAAGCTCTTGCTTCGGAGCCGCTTCTGGATTTCTGAAAACCAGGTACAGATCGTGAAAACCTTTGGCTGGCTGGATCGGCGTTTGTACTTCTTTCCATCCGTTTACTACGTTAGCTTTCCCGGCTGGAATCGTAACTTTCCCAATTACGGGACCGCTCATCCCATCCTGCCGAATCTCTACCTGACCGCCCTCGCCGTAGGACAGGGACCGAAATTTGATCTGCCGAATGCCGACTAAATCCAGGTGATGAAAGGCCACATACGTCTGATCGTAAATCTTCCGGATGTAGGATTGGTAGCCATTGTTGGCCGTAGCGATGACGACGCCAACCGTCCCCCGGTCGTTGTCTTCTAATTGAAGCAATGGGTTACGCAAAATCAGCTGTTCGCGACTCGTCAGCGGTTCGATTCCGTGAGCACCCCGGTCGGTGTAACGGGCCAGCAGGACATACGCTCCATCCGGATTTTTAGCGGAATGCTGATTGAGAGACAAGGTGCCCGACAGCGGTAAGACCTTCGTTTTTTGATTCAGCGAAAGAATATAGCGAACCATTTCCTGAGCATCGGTGGCGGACAGATCGGGGTGCGGACTCATGGCGTACTTACCCCAAACGCCGCTACCGCCCTGGATGACTTTCTGAGCCAGTCGATCAACGGCATCGTCCTTGTACTTCCCGGCAATGGCCTGCAAGGTTGGTCCGATGGAAGCCGTCGCCAGGGCATGACAGGATTTGCAGTCGGAAGCCAGAAACAGTTTTTCGCCTTTCACCTGAGCGGTTGGAGTATGCGAATTTCCTGACAAAACGCTGGCCAGGTCCTTTCCGTAGTTTAGGTACGTAAATGAAAGCTTCGTCTGGGCCGGATCAATCTTCTGATCTTCGCGGTCGGTGATGCGTATCTGATAGTTTAGTCGCGAATGATCCCAGTAAAAACTCCGGTTGTTTGTCGAAAGGATTTCAACCTTCGGCGGCGTATTCCCTACCTTAATGGTAACCGCAGCCGTACCTTTTCCACCCTGCGAATCAATGGCCGTGAGCGTAACGGGATAAACGCCGGGCTTCTCAAAAGTCGGGGAAACCTCCGTACCTTTCAGCGTTTGTTTGCCCACCTGCCACTCAAACGTAAGCTGATCGCCGGGGTCGTAATCTTTGGAACGAGCCGCGGATAAATGTACCTTCAGGGGAGCCGCTCCGTAGCGGTGATCCACCTGAATATCCGCCACGGGGTTGCGGTTACCTTCCGCGTACTCGATGCGGTACAAACCCGCGTCGGCATTGTTGGCAAACCAGTTGGTACCATAAGCGAGTAAATAAATGGCTCCGTCCGCAGCTAGCTGCATATCCATCGGAGCCACGACATTGAGTTGCGGCAGGAAGGGTTCCATCTTCACGTAGTTCCCCTGTTGGTCTAAGGTTACTGCCATGATCCAGCGGCGAATCCAGTCGTAAATGAAAAGTTTGCCGTTGTAGTACTCAGGTAAGCGATAACTCCCCTGTGGGTATTCATCGCGATAATAAACCGGACCTGCCATGGCACTGGCTCCGCCTTTGCCCACCATCGGCCAGCGTTTGGACGGCCCTTTTCCGTACCAAATCATGGCGGGTTGAGCCGGTGGTAATTCTTTCACGCCCGTATTGTTGGGGGAAAGATTCGTGGGATGAGCCGGGTCCTGCTTGGGGCCTTCTTTCTTGGTGGCGAAGTCGTACTTGGGAAAAGCTTCGTTGTTGCCCAGAAAATACGGATAACCAAAAAAACCGGGTTTACGGGCCTGATTGATTTCATCGTAACTCATCGTC
>JAAIGE0101372256.1_pt1 | contig 14249 bp, 11 predicted proteins | sample 6487951 | NCBI WGS metagenome assembly JAAIGE01 (sample SAMN13974128, study PRJNA590717) | phyllosphere metagenome | biome: tomato field; feature: multiple bacterial spot infested tomato fields; material: tomato leaves; isolation source: leaves from tomato fields | host: Solanum lycopersicum ... | reverse complement strand
GTGTCGCCGGCGAGGCCGATGCCGGGCGGTGGCGGGGCAGGGGCATGCCGGGCGAGGACCGGCGAGGTCACGACCGGTTCCGCGGTCGCGGCCGGAGACGGCGCGGTCGCGAAGTCCGCGATCGATGGCAACAGGTCTCCGAAGCGTGGCGTTCCCGGCGCAGGCGCAGCCGCTCCCATCGGCATGTGGCCAGCCGCCGGCGCAGCCGATGTCGGCGCCACGCTATTCGCAACCTCGGTCAGCATGTCGGCAAGGTCCTCTTCGTCAGGCGCGGGTCGCCCATGGCTATATTATAGGCGCCGCCGCGTTCAGGCGGCCTCGGCCAGTGAAAGTTGTGCGCGTTCCAGCGATCCGACCGTGCGAATCCGCGCCTGGCCATGGATTTCGGTCTGGGCGAGGACGACCACGTTCGGCCGCACACGCTCCACCACCGAACGGACATGGTGGCGCAGCGACGGACTGGTCAGCAGGCATGGCAGTTCGCCTTGCGCGGCGAACCGGTCATAGGCTTCGCGCAGGTCGGCGGCGAATGCCTGTAGATAGGCCGGAGCCATCGCGAGGTGACGATCGTCGCCCTCGCCCGCGATGCTCTCGGCGAAGCGCTCGTCCCAGCTTGGCCCCAGCGTCGCGACGGCGATGGTGCCGTCGCGCATGTGCTGCGCGGAAATCTGGCGGGCGAGGCGGGTGCGGACATGTTCGGCCATCACCCGCATGTTGGTGGTGAACCCGGTGGCCTCGGCCACCCCCTCCAGCACCGTCGACATGTCGCGGATCGACACCTCCTCGGCCAGCAGGGTCTGGAGCAGGCGCTGCATTCCCGACATCGAGATCCTCGCCGGGATCAGTTCGGCGACCAGCTTCTCCGAATCCTTATGGACCTCGGTCAGCAGCTTCTGCGTCTCGGCGTAGGTGAGAAGGTCGGGCAGGTTCGCCTTCACCAGCTCGGTCAGGTGCGTCGTCACCACCGTGCCGCAGCTGACGACGGTATGGCCGCGCAGACCCGCCTCTTCGCGCAGGCTGCGGTCGATCCACAGCGATGGCAGCTTGAACACCGGTTCCAGCGCGACCTCGCCGTTCAGGCCGTTCTGCGCATCGGGCGTGCAGTTGATGGCGAGCAGCTTGTCGACGCGCAACTCGCCACGCGCGACTTCGGTCTCCTTGATGAAGACGACATAGTCGTTGGCGCCGAGCGTCATATTGTCGAGGATACGAACCGCGGGCAGGACGAAGCCATAGTCCATCGCGAGCTGGCGGCGCAGCGCGCGCACCTGATCGTCCAGCCGCGGTTCCGCGCGCGCGTCGTTGATGAGCGGCAGCATGGCGCAACCGAGTTCGATGCGCACCGCATCCACCGCGAGGGTGCGCGCGATCGGCTCCTCGGCCGCCTCCGCCTGTTCTTCCGCCACCCGGTCCTGCTCGTGCCGCCGGGCGTCCTCGGCCCATCCGAGTGTCGCCAATCGCCAGCTCAGCCAGCCGCACAGCGCCGCCATGGTGCCGAAGGGTAACATCGGAAGCCCCGGCATCAGTGCCAGCACCGCCAGCAGCACCGCCGCCATGCCGAACGACCTGGGAAAGCGGCCGAGCTGTTCACCGAGGGTCGCGCCGGTCTTGCCGCCGATGCTGCCCTTCGACACCAGCAGGCGGGCGGCGATCGACACGATCAGCGCGGGAATCTGGCTGACCAGCCCCTCGCCGGCGGTGAGGATGGTGTAGGTGTGGAACGCCTCGCCGAAGGGAACGCCGTGGATCAGCACGCCGATCGTCAGCCCCACCAGGATGTTGATGGCGGTGATGACGAGCGCGGCGACCGCATCGCCCTTCACGAACTTGGAAGCGCCGTCCATGGCGCCGTAGAAGCCGCTCTCCGCCTCCAGTTCCGACCGGCGCGCGCGCGCTTCGGTGTCGGAGATCATGCCGGCCGACAGGTCGGCGTCGATCGCCATCTGCTTGCCGGGCATCGAATCGAGGCTGAAGCGCGCGGCGACCTCGGCGATGCGGCCCGCGCCCTTGGTGATGACGACGAAGTTGATGACGACCAGGATGGCGAACAGCGTCAGGCCGATGATCGTCTCGCCGCCCATCAGGAATTCGCCGAACGCGCCGATCACGCCGCCCGCCGCCGCATGTCCCTCGTGGCCGTGCGCGAGGATCAGGCGCGTCGCGGCGATGTTGAGGCCGAGGCGCAGCATCGTCGCGATCAGCAGGATCGTCGGGAAGCTGGAGAGCTGGATCGGCTTCTCGATGAACAGCGCCGTCATCAGGATGAGCACGGACAATGTGATCGACAGCGACAGTCCCATGTCGAGCAGCCAGCCCGGCATCGGCAGCACGAGCATGCCGATGATCGTGAGGATGCCGCCCGCCAGTGCGAGGTCGCGACCCGGTCCCAGCCGGCCGAGGAGGGGGAGGAAGCGCGCGAGCATCACGCCCGGCCTTCGCGCGGTTGGGACGGGGCAGCGGTCACCGGCAATCCTTCCTCGAGGAAGAGGCGCAGCTTGTTGCGCATCGTGCGGACGGAGATGCCCAGCACGTCGGCCGCGGCCGTGCGGTTGCCGTTGCAGCGCATCAGCGTTCGCAGGATCAGGTCGCGCTCCGCCTCGGCGAGCGAGGTGCCGACGGGGACGCGCGTCCGTGTCGCCGTGTCGGTCCCGTCGTCACCCCCGCGGCGGCGCAGGGTCAATTCGATCGCGATCGCCCGCGCATCGGCCCGGTCGCACACCGCCTCGCGCGGCGCGAGCGCCGAAACCTCGGCGCGGTGAGTCGCGGCCATGCCCTGCGCCAGCGGCCATGCCTGTTCCGCCGCCCCGATCAGCAGCAGCCGCGGCGGTGGGGCAGGAACGTCCTGCATCAGCCTTCCTGATGCGCGATTTCGGTCAGCGTCACGCCGAGCGTGTCGTCGATCAGCACCACTTCGCCGCGTGCGACGAAGCGGTCGTTCACGTAAATGTCGACCGGCTCGCCGGCGCGGCGGTCGAGGTCCAGCACGTCGCCCTCGCGCAGCCGCAGCAGGCGATGCAGGTCCATCCGCGTGCGGCCCAGCACCGCGCGCATCCGTACCGGCACGTTCAGCACGGTCCTGAGTTCGTCGACCGGGGTTTCGTGCGGCGCGGTCGCCCGGCGCGGTTCGGCGCTGGCGGCCTGCGCCTCGCCCGCGGGCGGCGCATCGTGAAAGGGAAGGGCTTCTAGAGGCTGCATCGTCATTCTCCTCACGCGTTCATCCATTGCCGGACGATGGCGGTCGATTCGATCGGGCTGCGGGCGATGGCGTCACCGATCCGCTTGAGCGCGGACTGCCGGATCGATCCGTCCGCCTCGGCGAGGGCGATGTCCTGATCCAGCAGGGCAAGCTCGCCGCGCGCGTCGGCGGGCGCCTCCAGCTGCCGCGCAGCATCGCCTTCGGGCAGCAGCCCCTGCTCGACCGGGGCGGGCAGTTCGGCCGGGTGGTTCCCCGGCATCATCGGCTCGGCCGGACGCAGCCGTCCCCGCAGGAACCACGCCGCGACGGCGAGGCCGGCGGCGAGCGCGGCCCATTTCAGGAAGTCGAGGATCTGCGCGGGCTGGATACCGAGGATGCCGGTCGACGGCACGTCGTCCGCCGCGGGGCCGGTGAAGCGCATTCCCTCGACCACCACATTGTCCCCCCGGGCCGCGTCGAAGCCGACCGCGCCTTCGACCAGCCGGGTGAACTTGGCGATCTGCGCTGGCGTCAGCCCCTTCTCGCCGCCGTCCACCATCACCGCGACCGACAGCCGCTCGACCTTGCCGGGTGCCCGCTCGCTGACCGTGCGGGTGCGGCTGTTCTGGAAGGTGGTGTCTTCCGACGTCTCGGCACGGGCGGACCGCTGGGTCTCGTTCGATCCGCCCGCGATCGCCTGATTGGCGTCGGGCAACTGGGTGCTGACGGTCGCCCCTTCGGCGCCCGGCGCGGAGGCGTCGCTCTGGTCGTTCGATTCGACCGTCACCTGATGGCCGATGACCTGCTGGTCGGGATCGAAGGTGTCGGCTTCCTGACGGGTACGGTCGCGTTCGAGGACGGCGGCGACCTCCGCGCGCACCCGGCCCGCGCCGACGATCGGTTCGAGCATGGTTTCGATCTGGCTGCGCATCCGCGCCTCGGTGGCGGTCTGCTGCGCGTCGATGTCGCCCGAAGCGGAGATGCCTTCCTCACCGCCGCGGGCAAGGAGCGTGCCGCGCTGGTCCACGACGGACACCGCCGAGGCGAGCAGGTCGGGCACCGCCGACGAGACCAGCGAGCGGATCGACTGCACGGTTTCCGGCGGCAGCCGGGATCCGGTCTTCAGCGTGACGGCGGCGCTCGCCTTGCGCGGCGCGCTGGCGAACAGTTCGCGCTCGGGCATCACGATATGGACGCGCGCGGCCTGCACCTGATCGAGACTGTTGATCGATCTGGCCAATTCCCCTTCGATGGCACGCGTCTCGTTCATCCGGGCGCGGGAGGAGGAGACGCCGAATGGTTCCTCCTCGTCGAGGATCTCGTAGCCGATCTTGCCGCCTAGCCTGTCGGCGGCCATCTCCATGCGGAGCGCGGGAAGCTGGTCGACCGGCGCCAGTACGGCGCTGCCGTCGGGCGACAGCGTGAAGTCCACGCCCTTGCCCTTCAGCTTCTCCGCGATGGACTGCGCCGCGGCAGGCTCGAGGTCGGTGAAAAGAAAACCCATCCTACCGTCTCCGCCGCCGCGCGACGCCAGAAAGGCCAGACCCAGCAACAGGGCCGCACCGACGCCGCCCATGACGAGCAATCGGCGCAGGCCCAGCTGGGAAGCGAATTTGCGCATTTCCTGCAACGTCGACCTCATCAGGTTCGATACCGGGCGCACGCACCCCCCGGGTCATTATAGGATGAAGGGCGGCAAGTTTTGCCGCGATCGGTTCTTTATTCCGCCTCGGTCGCCCGCTCCGCGAAGGCGGGCGAGAGCAGCGGCCGCAGTTCCTCCATCATCGTCCCCCGGCGCGCCGCCCGGTCGAGCGTGACGCCGCCGTCCGTCCACGTCAGGCGCGCGTCGCCAAGGGCAAGAGTCGCATCCGGCAGGATCGTGACCGCCAGCCGACGCCGGTCCATCGCCTGCCGCGCGGCAAGACGCGCGGTGAGCGGTTCGACGAGGACGGGGTGGACGCGGACCGCGATCTCCGTGCCGCGGGCCACCCGGCCCAGCACGTCGCCGATGGCGTCGTCGATCGCCCGTTCGGGCCGGCAGGCGAGTTCGTGGCCGGCAAGGAGATCGGCGGCCGCCAGCGTCGCGGCGGCTGCCTCGCGCGCCAGCGTCCGCACCCGCTCGTCGAACCGCTCGTCCAGTTCGTCGATGGCGGCGTGGAGCGCATCGACCGCCGACAGCAGCGCGCCGCCCGCCTCCTCGCGTCCCTGGTTCAGCCCGGCGTCGAATGCCGCGTTGCCGGTTTCGCGGGCTTGGTCCTCCGCCGCCTCCTTGCCGCGGGCCAGTTCGTCGCGCAATCGCTGCACCTCCGCGAGCAGGTCGCCGAGCAGTTCGTCGCCGACCGGGGGCTTGTCGCAGGGGAAGGCGCGATCGAATCGAAAGGGTCTGATCTGCATCGTCTGGTTCCTCGTGCGGTCAGTAGATCATCGTCTCGCCGTTCTTCGGATCGGCGAGCAGGATCTCGCCGCGATCGGCGAGCGACTTGGCCAGCCGCACGAGGCTTCCCTGCGCTTCCTCGCAATCGCGCGCGCGCACCGGACCCATGTTGACCAGTTCGTCCTGCATCAGCTTGGCGGCGCGCTGGCTCATGACGCCGAGGAACAGTTGCTGGATGTCGTGCGGTGCGCCCTTGAGCGCCAGCGCGAGTTCGCGCTTGCCGCTGGCCCGCACCAGCATCTGCACCGCCGAGGGAAGCAGCCGGCCGAGATCCTCGAAGGTGAACATGAGCTGGCGGATGCGCTCCGCCGATTCCGGCGCGGCGATGTCCAGCTCCGCCAGCATCCGCTCCTCCGTGGCGCGGTCGAGCGCGTTGAACATGTCCGCGATCGCCTCGTGCGGGTCGCGCCGCTGTGCGCGGGCGAGATTGCTCATGAACTCGCCGCGGAGCGCCTGTTCGACCTCCTGGATCACGTCCTTCTGGACCGTCTCCATGCCCAGCATCCGCACCACCACGTCGCTCGCGATCTCGTCCGGCAGCTCGCTCAGCACGCGGGCGGCGTAATCGGGGCGCAGCTTGTGGAGGATCACGGCGATGGTCTGCGGATATTCCTGTTTCAGATAGCCGGCGAGCAGCGTTTCGCTGACGTTGGACAGCTTGTCCCACATGGTGCGGCCGTCCGGTCCGCGGATGTCCTCCATGATCTCCTTGACGCGCTCCGGCGGCAGGACGCCCTGCAGCAGGCGCTCCGTGCTGTCCCAAGATCCGTGCAGCGTCGCCATGCCCGCCACCTCGGCGCAGAACAGCCGCAGCAGATGCTCGATCGCGGCGGACGGCAGACGGCCCAGCTGCGCCATGGCGGAGGACAGCTCCTTCACCTCGTCCAGCGACAGTTGCGCCCAGATCGGCGCGCCATGTTCCTGCCCGAGCGTCAGCATCAGCGCCGCGGCGCGCTCCATTCCGGAAAAATGGGCCACCTCCACCGGCGCGACCATCGATGCCATCATGTTCATGCGGCCCTATCCCCAAGCATAACGCGGGTCCCTCGCCCGAAGCGGGGACGATCAGCCTATTATAGGAAGGGATGGACGCGATGGAGCGAGGCACCGGAACATGACCAGCATCTTCGGGGGGCTTACCGCCCTCAGCCTGTTCGGCAACACCAGCTTCGCCGCGTCGTCGGGCGCGCTGCTGTCGGGGCTGGAAACCATCGCCGTCCGCAAGAGCCGCGCGACCTTCACCGTGCCGGAGACGGCGGCGCCATGGGTCGACGCGGCGAAGGCGAGCGCCAATGTGGACGCCGCGGCGGTGCGCCGCATGAAGTCGGTGGTGGATTCGGGCAGCGACGCGGCCGCGAGGGACGATGCCGACGTCGCACTCACCTTCACCACCTACAAGGCGCTGGACCGGCTCCAGACGCTGGCCACGGCCGCCGGACGCGCCTCCACCGGCAGCAGGGAGCGCGAGCAGCTCCAGGCCACGTTCGCGCGCGGACTGGCCGATCTCCAGCGCTATCTCGGCACCGCCGAAAGCGACAAGGTCCTGCTCGGCTTCTCGGATGCCAGCCGGACCACGCAATCGGCGGGCCTCGCGCCCGCCGGCAAACGTGCGAAGCTGGATGCCGGCATCAGCCTGAAGACCCGCGACGCAACCATTCCGGGCTTTCCGGCGGCGGGGGCGATCCGGATTTCGCTGTCCAAGCACGGGATGTCCAGCACGCTGACACTGGATTTGTCGACCGTGCCGCAGCCGCCCACGCTGGAAGGCGTGACCACCGCGTTGAACGACCTGATCGCCAGCGAACTCGTCACCGACGCTTCGGGCGATCCGGTGCCGGATGCGGACGGCAACGTCATGTCGCGCTGGCAGACGCGCTTTGTCGTGACCCGGCGCGGTGAGGAGGATTGGGGCATCTCCTACCAGATTCCGGGGTCCGAGAAGATCGCCATGATCGATCCCGACGCCGCCGAGGCCGTGGTCGCGGTCAGCAACCAGCTATCGATCGACGGCGCCGACGAGGCGGCGGGCGCCGTGCGCACGGCGGCGGTGCGCCGCTACGACGATCCCGCCAACGATCTCGATGCGGCGAAGCGCCTCCAAACGCTCGTCACGATCGACCGGGCCGCCACCGACGTCGCCGCGGCGACCCGGAAGAGTGCGACCCCGGTGACGCTGCCGGCAGGCGTGGAGCGCCCGGAGGCGGACGCGACCGTCCATGCGGATCTCGACATCCGGGCCACGGCGGGCACGCCCGAGGGCGGCAGCTATGTCGTCGGCACCGCGAGGGGCGATTTCGGCGCGTATCGTTCCGATGGCGAGAAGGATCTCTACCTCACCCGGCTCGACGGGCAGGGCAAGGTCGTATGGCAGCGGTCGCTGGGCGTGGACGGCTCCGCGGAGGGCAGCGCGGTCGGCATCGATGCCGCCGGCAACGTCACCGTCGCGGGCAGCGTCAAGGCGCGGATCGGTTCGTCCTCCGGCCGCACGACCGACATGGTGGTGGCGCGTTACTCGGCATCGGGCGCGCAACTCATGCTCGCGACCGTGCCCGGTGTCGGCGAGGATGTCGCGAATGCGCTGGCGGTCGGCGCGGACGGCGCCATCTATGTCGGCGGTCGCGTGGCCGACAGCGGATCGCCCGTCCTGGTTCGGCTGGACGCCGAGGGACGCGTGGTGGCCCGCCGCACCATGTCGGGCAGCGGCGCGGTGACGGCGCTGGCCATCGATGCCGATGGTTCGGTGCTGATGCTCGCGCGCGACGCCACCGAGGCGCGCCTGACGCGGATCAGCGGCACCGACCTCGACGCCGACATCGGCACCATCGCGCTGGGCGCGGTGGACGCGCGGGCGCTGGCGGTGTCCGCGTCGGGGGCGATCGCGGTCGGCGGCGCGGCCGGCGGCGCATCGGTCGCCGGCACCGCCGCCAACGTCCGGGCCGGCGGGCAGGATGGTTTCGTCACGCGCATCGACAACGCGCTGTCCGCCGCCGTCACCACCTATATCGGCGATGCCGCCGACGACCAGGTCGACAGCCTGGCCTTCGCCGGGACCGCCCTCTATGCCGGTGGCCGCACGACCGGGGCGCTCGACGGCGCACGCCGCGGCGCGACCGACGGGTTCGTCGCGCGGATCGATGCGACGAGCGGCGCCATCGGCCAGATCGACCAGTTCGGCGTTCCGACGACGACCACCGGCCCGGTGCGCCTCGCCATCCAGCGCGGCGGGGGCGCGGCGCTCGACGCGATCGGCCTGGCGGCCGGCGAACTCAAGATCGAGGAATCGAGCAAGCTGGCCGACACGGTGGGCCTGCGCGCGGACGACAGCTTCATGATCCAGATCGATAACGATCGCGCGCGGCGCGTGACGATCGTCGGGGACGAGACGATCCAGACGCTCCAGAAGCGGTTGCAGAAGCTGCTGGGCAAGGCCGCCATCGTCACCACGCCGACGACGGCCGGACGTCTGACGTTGCAGATCAGCGCCACGCCCGGCCATACGCTGACGCTGGGGGCCGGTTCCGGCGGCGGCAGTACGCTGGCGGGATCGGCACGGGGAGACGCGCTGGCGAAGCTGGGCCTGTCGCCGGGCAAGCTGCGCGCCTCGGCGATCCGGGGCAGGGACGACCCGAAGGTCACGCCCGGCGGCACTTTCGAACTGGGTCTGTCGCACGCCCTGGGCATCTCCACGATGAAGAGCGCGCGCGCCGCGATCGAGGCGCTGGCGAACGCGCTGTCGAAGACACGCAGCGCCTATAGCTCGCTCTACTGGGACGATACCAAGGCGATGCTGGCGGACAGCGACAGCAGGGGCGGCGGGGTCGTCGATGCCTATACCCAGCGCCGCATCGCCGCCTACACCGCCGCCTATGCGCGGCTGACTGCCTGAGGAGCACACACCATGACCGCCACGCCGCCGCTGATGGAGGCCATCGCCTGCGCCATGCGCCACATGGAACTGCGCCAGAGGATCGTCGCGGAGAACATCGCCAACGCGGACACGCCGCATTTCCGTGCCCGCACGGTCGCGCCGCAGGATTTCGGCCATCTCCTTTCCACGCAACTGCCCGTCGCAACCGCGCGGCAGGTGGCGCGGCCGCAGGTCATGGCCAGCGAGGCGATGGTGGCGCTGGGCGCGAGCCGCCCGCGCGACGCCGGCGTGTCGGAGGACAAGGACACCAGCGAGACCAAGCCCGACGGCAACAGCGTCGTTCTGGAGGACCAGATCCTCGACATGGGCGAGATCCGCGCCGACTTCACCGCGCTGACGAACCTCTATCGCAAGCAATTGTCGCTGCTGAACATCGCGATCGGTCGCGGGGGCTGACCTGCGTACGGCACGCCGATGCGGACGCGGCCCATCTGGAGATGGCGGGTCGCCGTCGTCGGACGCGCGACTGGCCGGAACCGTAAGTGGCGCGAGGGAGAGGGACCGGCGATGATGGAGCGCGAAGCGGACGGCATGGCGGACGGTCGTGCGCCGTACCGCGCGGGAAGGGGTTCCCGAGGTCCGCTCGAAGGTCAGCCCAGCGACGTATCGCCGCAGAACTCGACGTCCATGTCGCGAAGGCCGCATCCCGGCAGCCACGAAGAGGAACACAGCGTCATCAGGCATTCGACCGTCGCGGGCGCGCAGGCCGTTCCGATACATTCGACGATATCGTCTTCCGCCATGCCCGTCAGTGCGAGGCGATCGGCAGCGGTGCGCCACAGCGCGGTTTCATCCGTCACCGTCAGCTCCAGCGTGATCCGATGTTTCGTGCCGAGGAAATGGCCGAGGGAAACGCTACGTTCCTTGGCGAAATGATCCATGCCATATGCAAAGGACACGGCAATTCCTTCATTTACATCGCGTTGGCTGTTCTTTTCGCGCCCGGAGCGTAAACGGTGGCGGCAGATCAGTACGCTACTGTAACAATATCCCCGATCGATTGCAAAACCGTTGCCGCTTCCGGGCGGAAGTGGGCGGCCGGCCGGGGGTGGCCGGCCGCCCATCCGCGCTTAGCGGAACAGCGACAGGATCGTCTGCGGCGCCTGGTTGGCGATCGACAATGCCTGCACGCCCAGCTGCTGCTTGACCTGCAACGCCTGAAGCGCGGCCGATTCCTTGGCCATGTCGGCATCGACGAGGTTGCCGATACCGCTGGTCATCGTATCGGCCAGCTTGCTGTTGAACGCGATCTGCGTGTCGAGGCGGCGCGAGGTCGAGCCGAGCGTGCTCAGCACGGTCTTCATGGCTTTCTGCGACGCTTGCAGCTTGGCGACGAGCGCGCCCGCCCCCACTGCGGTGGCCAGCTCGTCGGTGGCGGCCACCGTCACCACCGTACCGCCGAGGTCCAGCCCCTGGTTGGTGACGGTCAGCGTATCGGCCTGCCAGTCGGCTGCCGCCGAGTCGCCGTCCTTGATCGTCAGCAGCGCGGAGATGGTGCCGCCATTGGCCGCCTGCAACAGGTTGGAGCCGTTGAAGTCCGCCGACTTGACGATCGTCGTGATCGTGTCGCGATAGTCCTTGAAGTCGCGGTTGATCGCGGCGCGGCTCTCGTCGGTAACGCTGACGTCGGCCGCTTCCTTCGCCAGCGCGGTCATCTTGTCGAGCAGGCTGCCGATTTCCTCGGCACCGTTGACGGCGACGTCGACGACGCTCTTGGCGCGGTTCAGCGAGTTGGTGACCGCCTTCATCTCCAGCTGGTCGCCGCGCAGCTTCTGCGCGATGGCATAGGCGGCCGAATCGTCCTTGGTCGAGGCCACGAGCAGGCCGGTGTTGATCCGGTTCTGCGTGACGCCGAGCTGGCGGTTGGTCGCGTTCAGGTTCTGCAGGGCGGCCATCGCGCCGATGTTGGTGTTGATCGTGGACATTCTATGCATCCTTCTTGGACAGTCGGCCAATTCTTGACCGGGATCGAAGGCGTCGATCCGCGATGAAACCGTCAGGTCCCATGATGACTTGATAGGAAGAAATGGATCGGTTCGATCGCAAGTCCGGCAGTTTTTATGTCCTGCGAAATATTGGATGTTAGTATAAAAGCGCAAAAAAATGGCCCGGAAGCCATGCTTCCGGGCCATGAATTGCAATGATAGGGAAAGATTATCGCAGTACGTCGACCAGCGATATTTGCGTCATGACGGAATATGCTTCGTAGCTGACCTGTAGCGCGGTCCTGCGCGCGGTGATCTCCGTCGCCAGCGCCAGCGTATCGCTGTCCCTGATCGATCCGGCCAGCTCGGTCAGCGCGATCCGGCGGGTCTCACCCTGCTCGATCATCTGGTCGACGCGGTTCTGCACGCCGCCGTTGCGCGCGTCGGCGGCGCGCAGTTGCTCCAGCCCGGCCTCGATCTGCTGCTTCGCGGTGGTCAGGGTGGCGAGTTGCGCCGCGGTCGGCCTCGCGGGCAGCGTGCCCAGCCCCGCCAATGTGGCGAAGCCCGCGACGAACGCGCCGCCGAATTCCGACAGGCCGACGCCGTAGCGAAGGTCCACGCCGTCGCCCAGTCGCGCCGACCCGCGCACGCCATCGTCGCGGATGGCGTCGGCGGGAAGGGTGGTGACGGTGTCGGCCATGGTCTCGGGCGCCAGCGGCGCGCCATTGGACCGGCTGCCGCCGAACAGCGCCTCGCCCTCGTTCTCCGCATTCGCCGCCGCCCGGAACTGGCGATAGTCGAGCGCGGCGCGGTCGAGCAGCGTGTCGCCGTCCAGTCCGCCCAATACGTCCGTGATGGCCTTGCTCAGATCCTTCATGATCGTCTGCATTTCCGCCATGCGGGTCTCGTACATGGTGAGACTGGCACCGACCCGTCGCGCGACGCGGGTCTGCCCCTCGATCTGGTCGATCGCGCCCTGGGCCGTGAGCAGGCGGCCGGTATCCGCACCCAGTTCGCCGTAATCGGCGATCCTGAGCGCCGACGCCTGCTGGACGGCGGCGGCGGACAATTGTTCGCGCTGGCGGGCGAGCAGGGATTGCAGCTCGCGCTGCGCGGGCAGGCTGGCGATTCTGGCCATCGTCGCGTTCCTTATCGGACCATGTTGATCAATGTGTCGTACATCTGGCTGGTCACCGACACGACACGGGCGGATGCGTTGTAGCTGTTCTGCAACACGACCAGCAGCGCGGTTTCCTCGTCCACATCGACACCCGAAAAATTGTCGCGGCGATCGACCACGGTCTTCAGTCGCGCGGTGGCCGCGTTCATGTCGCTGGCGGCGCGACTGGCGGCGGTGCCCACCTCGCCCAGCATCCGGCTGGTCGCGGCGGTGATCGTCGTCACGCCGCCGCCGCCGGTCGCTGCCCCGGCCTCCAGCGACCTGACGAAGGCGCCGGCGCCACGTACGTCGGCCGCGCCCACGGCCAGCGTCCCGACCGTCGCGGCAAGGTCGAACTGTGCCAGCGGCAGCTTCTTCGGGTCGGCGGCGATGGCGTGGGTCACCGCCGACTGCTCCAGCGCGCCGCCCCCCAGCCCCGACCAGTCGCCGAAGCGGATACCCGTGCCGTGCCGGTCGGTGGCGTCGGTGACGATGGACACCGTCGATCCGGCCGATCCGGCCTGGGGGGTGAAGCGGATGCGGCCCTGGGCGTCCAGCGCGAAGCTGCCGGTGGCGGCGAGGGCGCTGCCGTTCAGTTCGGTCACCAGGTCGCCCACGGTGCCGCCGCCCGCGCCGGTCAGGACATGGGTGCCGATCAGCCTGCCGCCGGCGTCGCGCAGTTCCATGCCGACCGTCTCGCCAGGGCCGAAGCCGTGGCTGTCCGTCGTCGAAAGACCGAGCGGCGCGGTGCGGCCGCTGGTGCTGCGGACTACGTCGTTCAGGCCGAAGAAGTGCGAGAAGCCCATGCCGGCGCGGTCGCTCGGCCGGGCGGCGTCCTGCGCGACGACGACGCCGTTGGCGGCATTGGTCGCCTTGATCGTCAGCACGCCGTCGACCAGCGCGGCGGTGGCGGTGCCGCCCAGCCCGGCATTGATCGCGTCCAGCCCGTCCTGCACCGTGATGCCTGCGCCCAGCGCATCGAAATCCACCTCGGTCTTCGCCACCAGCGTGCCGCCCGCGTTCACCACCGCGAACGTCGCTGCGCCGGTGAACCGCAGCATATCGGTCGCGACCAGTCCGGACGACCCGCCGGCGAGCGTGTCTGGCGCGGGTACGCTGGTATGGGCGTTGGCGGCGCGGTTCGTCGCCTCCGCCAGCCCGGCGCCGATCCGTTCCAGCGCGCGCCGCGTGTCGGGCAGCACGCGGTCGCGCACTTCCAGCAGCGCGCCCAGCCTGCCGCCGATCGCAGGTGTCTCCACCGCCTCGCCGGTGGCGATGGCCGGCTGGCCGCGGGTGGCGGCGATCGTCACCGCCATGCCCTTCGCGCCGTCGATCTGGCGTAGCCGCAGGTCGACCAGCGTCACGCCGGTGGCCGTATCGACCGTCACGCGGCCGTCGGGCTGGTCCACCACCCGCACGTCGAGCAGGCCGCTCAATTCCTGGAGCGCGTTCATGCGCTGGTCGGCAAGGCCGCCGGGTGACAGTCCCCGCGCGGTATAGCCGGACATGTCCCCGTTCAGCGCGTGGATTTGCTGCAACAGCGTATTGATGCGCGCCACCGTCGCGGCGACGTCGCCATCCGCCTCCCCGGCCAGCGCCGTCACGTCGTGGCTGGCGACCCGGGTGGC
>JAAIGE0101476056.1_pt1 | contig 14252 bp, 13 predicted proteins | sample 6487951 | NCBI WGS metagenome assembly JAAIGE01 (sample SAMN13974128, study PRJNA590717) | phyllosphere metagenome | biome: tomato field; feature: multiple bacterial spot infested tomato fields; material: tomato leaves; isolation source: leaves from tomato fields | host: Solanum lycopersicum ... | reverse complement strand
GTGGGCAGCGCTGCGCGCTGACCTCGCCAGAGGTCCGGTGCTGTCTGGCGACCGCTCTCGCGGTCGCGTGGGCAGCGCTGCGCGCTGACCTCGCCAGAGGTCCGGTGCTGTCTGGCGACCGCTCTCGCGGTCGCGTGGGCAGCGCTGCGCGCGGACCTCGCTTGACCCTCGGCGCATCACGCCGAGTCGGGCTTCGTGCCACCGTGCGCCCGGTCCCTACAGGGTCCGGGCGCACGGGCGTTCTCCGGCGCGTCACGCAGTGAGCGTGGGGAGGCCCGTCCCGGCCGGTAGCCTGAAGGTGTGACCGCTCGAGCAGACGACGACGCCCTCAGCTGGGCCGGAGACGACGACCCCACGCTGACGCCGTCGGGCGCTGCCGCGCAGGGTGTCGAGACGCGGCATCCGGCGGCTCCCGAGACCGAGGCCGCCGACGGCGCCACGGACGACGGCGCCACAGACGACGACGCCGAGGGCGAAGCGGATGCGGCGGCCCTCAGCAGCGCCGCTCTGATCTCGCTCGGCGTGCTCGGGGGCATCTACCTGCTCTACACGATCGGCTGGGTCGTCGGGGGCCTGCGGCTGCGGACCGTCACCGGTCTGCTCGTCGACGCATCCGTGTCGGTGCCCGCCCTGATCTTCGCCATCGCCGCACCCGCGATCTGGTTCTTGACCGCCTACGTGCTCACGCGGGGCCGTGCGACCTGGCTGCGATTCGCCTGGTTGGCGGCGGGGGCCGTGCTGCTCGTGCCGTGGCCGTTCGCCATGCTCGGATTCGGAGGATGAGATGACCACCACCGTCGATCGTTCCGACCGCACGCCCACCTGGCTCGTCGCCACGGTCGCCGGACTGTTCGGGCTGTTCTACGCCTACGCCGTCTGGTCGGGCGTGGGGCTGCTCATATCTCCGTCGCCCGAGCGCACCGCGATCGGCTGGGCGGTGCTGGCGTTCGTGACCGTCTTCCCGATCCTGGTCTTCGCCGCGGCGTTCGCGCTCGGCTACCGCCGGAGCCCGGCTGCCTTCTCTCTGATCCTGCTGACCGGGCTGGGACTCGTCGCGGTCTTCCTTCAGAACGTGCTGGCCTACGCCCTGACCTCGGGCGTGGTCTGACCCGGCCGATCACGCGCCGTCACACGGTCGGGGGTCGGCGCTCGACCGCGCTAGGCTGAGACGACCCGCCGCGCCGCCGTCGGCAGTCGCGGCGCACAGCCCGCTCCCGCGCCCCGCGCATGCTCCAGAGGATCGCCCGTGCCCCAGCCTGTCGTGCTCATCGCCGAAGAACTCTCGCCCGCCACGATCGATGCGCTCGGTCCCGACTTCGACGTCCGCTCGGTCGACGGCGCAGACCGCGCGGCTCTGCTGCCGGCTCTGGCCGACGCCCACGCCGTCCTCATCCGTTCGGCGACGAAGATGGATGCCGAGGCCATCGCCGCAGCCCCCTCGCTCAAGGTGATCGCGCGCGCCGGTGTGGGTCTCGACAATGTCGACATCAAGGCCGCGACGGCTGCGGGTGTGATGGTGGTCAACGCCCCGACATCCAACATCATCTCGGCCGCCGAGCTGACCGTCGGCCACATCCTGAGTCTGGCGCGCCACATCCCGGCAGCGCACGCGTCGCTCGCCGACGGCGCGTGGAAGCGTTCGTCGTTCACCGGCACCGAGCTGTTCGAGAAGACCGTCGGCATCATCGGCCTCGGGCGCATCGGCGCCCTGATCGCCGCGCGGGTGCAGGCGTTCGGGGTCAACGTGGTCGCCTACGATCCCTACGTCACTCCGACGCGGGCGCAGCAGCTCGGGGTGACGCTCCTGAGCCTCGACGACCTTCTCGCTCAGAGCGACTTCATCACGATCCACATGCCGAAGACGCCCGAGACTACCGGCATGATCGGCGCCGAGCAGTTCGCGCGCATGAAGAAGTCCGCCTACATCGTCAACGTCGCCCGCGGCGGCCTCATCGACGAAGAGGCGCTCCACACGGCTCTGACCTCCGGTGAGATCGCCGGCGCCGGTCTCGACGTCTTCACCAGCGAACCGCCCCGGGCCGACGGAACGGCGTTCCCGCTGCTCTCGCTGCCCAACGTCGTCGTGACCCCGCACCTCGGGGCATCGACGGACGAAGCCCAAGAGAAGGCCGGCGTCTCGGTCGCGAAGTCGGTGAAGCTCGCGCTTGAGGGAGACCTGGTTCCCGACGCCGTCAACGTCGCCGGGGGAGTCATCGACCCGTTCGTGCGACCGGGCATCGGCCTGGTCGAGCAGCTGGGTCAGATCTTCACGGGTCTCGCGCCCAGTGCGCTCACGAGCCTCGACATCGAGGTGCGCGGCGAGCTGGCCGCGTACGACGTCAGCGTCTACCGCCTGGCGGCGCTGAAAGGCATCTTCACGAACATCGTCAGCGAGAACGTGTCGTACGTGAATGCGCCGCTGTTCGCCGAGCAGCGCGGCATCGAGGCGCGTCTCATCGTCGAGGCCGAGAGCCCGCTGTACCGCAACATCACGATCCTGCGGGGCACCCTCGCCGACGGCAGCGTGCTGACCGTCGAGGGCACCCTCGCCGGCACCCGCATGGTCCCGAAAGTCGTCGGCATCAACGGGTACGAGGTCGAGGTGCCGATCGAGCGCCACCACGTCGTCATGCGCTACGCCGACCGCCCCGGCATCGTCGCGATCTACGGGCAGAAGCTCGGCGAGGCCGGGATCAACATCGCCGGCCTGCAGGTCGCGCGTCCCGATGCGTCCGGCCGCGCCCTGTCGGTTCTGACCGTAGACTCGCCGGTTCCCGACGAACTGCTCGACGAGATGCGCGAGGCCGTCGCCGCCGACCTGTTCCGTCAGATCGAGCTCACCGAGGTGTGACGGCGCGGGGCCGGGCGCGCCGTTCGGCTCGTCCGGCCCCGCGTACGCCCTCTTCGAGGGTCAGCGTGTGGAGCGCTCGACCAGGGAGATGAGCGCCGTCATGTCGTCTCCCTGCGGCACCGGCCCGGGCACGCCGCCCGAACCGAGGGCGTTGTTGAAGTAGAGCCCGTCGCCCACGAGCAGCACGAGCTGCAGGGCGGTCTCGTCGCGCGTGTGGGGACGCAGTGCGTCCTCCCACAGCACCCGCACCCGCCGGAGTGCCGCGGCTGCGGGGTGATTGCCGGACTGGGCGAGTTTCGAGCCGGCGATCAGCGCGCGGTCGAGCGGCGAGTCGTCCATGACCGAAGTGCGCACGAAGGCTGCGACCATCCCGTCGGGCGCAGCCTCCATCTCGGCGACGTCCTCTGCGGCGAGGGTCTCCATCCGTTCGAGCAGAGCCGACTCCAGTGCGTCTTTCGACGCGTAGTGGTAGAGCAGTCCGCCCTTCGATACCCCCGCGGCCGCGGCCACCGCATCCATCGTCGCGCCGCGCGCTCCGTCGCTGATGATCAGCGACTCGTAGGCGTCGAGCACGCTCTCTCGTGCACGGGGAGGTCTGCTCATGACTCGATTCTCCCGCGGTCGTCGTTCACCTCTGTTACTATACCGGCTGGACGGTGAATAAATGACATTGACTGAAGAGATCGCGATCGCAGAGCGGCAGGGCAAGCGAGCGGACTGGCGCGGATGGGCTGCGCTGGGCGTGCTGATGCTGCCGGTGCTGCTCGTCTCGGTCGACAACACGGTGCTGAGCTTCGCGCTGCCCGAGATCGCGCGGGCGCTCAGCCCGACGAGCGCGCAGCAGCTGTGGATCATCGACGTCTACCCGCTCGTGCTGGCCGGTCTGCTGGTGACGATGGGATCTCTCGGCGACCGGTTCGGCCGTCGCCGCCTGCTGCTGATCGGTGCGACGGGGTTCGCCGCCGTGTCGGCCCTGGCGGCGTTCGCGCCGACCGCAGAACTTCTCATCGCGGCCCGCGCGGCGATGGGTCTGTTCGGCGCGATGCTGATGCCCTCGACGCTGTCGCTGCTGCGCAGCATCTTCACCGATCGCGATCAGCGTCGCTTGGCGATCGCCATCTGGGCCTCGATGTTCTCTGCGGGTGCCGCTCTCGGTCCGATCGTGGGCGGTCTGCTGCTCGAGCACTTCTCGTGGGGCTCCGTCTTCTTGATGGCCGTACCGGTACTGATCCCGCTCCTGGTGCTCGCGCCGTTCCTGGTGCCCGAGAGCCGTGATCCGCGACCGGGCCGTATCGACCCCGTCAGCATCGTGCTGTCGATGCTGACGATGGTGCCGATCGTGTACGCCATCAAGGAGTTCGCCGTCCACGGCTGGGGAGTCCTGCCGCCGGTGCTCGTCGCCGTCGGCGGTGGCTTCGGCTGGCTCTTCGTCCGCCGTCAGCTGCGCATGAGCTCGCCGATGCTCGACATGCGGCTGTTCTCGCGCGGCACGTTCAGCGGTGCGCTGCTGGTGAACCTCCTGAGCGTCGTGGCGCTGGTGGGCTTCCTCTACTTCGTCACGCAGCACCTGCAGCTGATCGTCGGACTCTCGCCGCTCGAGGCCGGTCTGGCACTGGTACCCGGCCTCGCGATGATGATCATCGCCGGCCTCGGGGTCGTGCCGATCTCGCGTCGCGTGTCGCCGCGCATCGTCGTCCCCGCGGCGCTCGTGCTGTCGGCGGCCGGGTACGTCATCATCGCGATCTCGACCGATGCCGACAGCATGATCGAGCTCGTTCTCGCCTTCGCGCTGCTGGGCATGGGTATCGGTGCCGCCGAGACCGTCTCGAACGAGCTCGTGCTGGCGAGCGCGCCGCCCGCGAAGGCGGGAGCCGCCAGCGCGGTCTCGGAGACGGCGTACGAGATCGGGGCCGTGCTCGGCACCGCCGTGCTCGGCGGGATCCTCACCGCGATGTACCGCATGGGCATGGTGGTGCCCGAGGGTGTTCCCGCAGGCGCCGCCGAGGCGGCACGCGAAACGCTCGCCGGCGCCGTGAACGTCGCTCAGGAGCTTCCGTCAGCCGTCGGAGCGGAGCTGATGGATGCCGCCGCCCACGCATTCGACGCGGGCGTGGGGGTGACCGCGAGCATCGGCGCCGTGCTGGTCGTCATCGCGGGTGTCATCGCGGCCACTACGCTGAAGGGATCCCACTCGCGGCGCTCGGAGGACTGAGCGCGGGCGCCGCACCGCCGAGAACAAGGAGAGCGATGTCGCGCGTCGTGAAGCTGGCAGTGATCCCGGGGGATGGGATCGGACCCGAGGTCGTCGCCGAGGCGGAGAAGGTGCTCGAAGCGGCGGTCGCCTCGTCGGACGTCACGATCGAGAGAACGCGGTTTTCGCTCGGCGCGGGACGCTACCTCGAGACGGGCGACACCCTGACCGACGACGATCTCCGGTCGATCGCCGCGCACGACGCCATCTTGCTGGGAGCCGTCGGCGGGGTGCCCGGCGACCCGCGCCTGCGCGATGCGAACATCGAGCGCGGCCTGCTGCTGAAGCTGCGTTTCGAACTCGACCACTACGTCAACCTCCGCCCCTCGAAGCTCTACCCGGGCGTGCCGGGTCCGCTCGCCGAGCCGGGTGAGATCGACTTCGTCGTCGTGCGCGAAGGCACCGAGGGGCCCTACGTCGGCAACGGGGGCAGCATCCGCCGTGGCACGCCTCACGAGGTCGCCAACGAGACCTCCGTCAACACCGCTTTCGGCGTCGAGCGCGTCGTCCGGTACGCATTCGACCTGGCTCAGCGCCGGCGCCGGGGCCTGACCCTCGTGCACAAGACCAACGTCCTCGTGCACGCGGGGTCGATCTGGAAGCGACTCGTCGACGCCGTGTCGGCGGAGTACCCCGACGTCGCCGTAGACTACCTGCACGTCGACGCGGCAACGATCTTCCTGGTCACGAACCCGGGCCGCTTCGACGTGATCGTCACCGACAACCTCTTCGGCGACATCCTCACCGACTTGGCCGGCGCCGTCACCGGAGGCATCGGCCTCGCCGCTTCGGGGAACATCAACCCCGACGGCGCGTTCCCGTCGATGTTCGAGCCCGTCCACGGATCGGCGCCCGACATCGCCGGACAGCAGAAGGCCGATCCGACCGCGGCGATCCTCTCCGTCGCTCTGCTGCTCGATCACCTCGGGCTGGCCGACGCCTCGCAGCGCGTGACCCGCGCCGTCGAGGACGACATCGCATCGCGATCGGATGCCGCCCGCTCCACCGCTCAGATCGGCGACGCGATCGTCTCGCTTCTGCAGGCGTAGCCTGAATCGACGTCCCGCGCCGCCACCCCCACCGCTTGGATAGAACATGACCTCGATCGACATCGACCCCGATTCCGCGCTCGCGCCGCTGGACTTCGCCGTCCACCGGAACCTGGCCGCGAAGTCCGACGCGGAACGCGACGAGATCCTCGCCGCCCCCGGATTCGGCGTGCACTTCACCGACCACATGGTCGACATCTGCTGGTCGGTGCGCGGCGGCTGGCACCGGCCGCGCGTGCAGCCGTACGGCCCGATCTCCCTCGATCCGGCGGCGGCCGTGCTGCACTACGGCCAGGAGATCTTCGAAGGCATCAAGGCCTACCGTCACGCCGACGGCTCCGTGCACACGTTCCGGCCCGACCAGAACGGTCGCCGCCTGCAGCGCTCGGCGCGGCGCCTCGCCCTGCCCGAGCTGCCGGTGCCGTACTTCTTGCAGTCGCTGCGCGAACTGATCGCCGTCGACGGGGCCTGGGTGCCCTCGGGCGCGGATCAGAGCCTGTACCTGCGCCCGTTCATGTTCGCGAAAGAGGCGTTCCTCGGCGTCCGTCCCGCACACAAGGTGGCGTACTACCTGATCGCGAGCCCCGCGGGGGCCTACTTCACGGGCGGCGTCCAGCCGGTCTCGATCTGGCTCAGCGAAGACTACGCCCGCGCCGGCCGCGGCGGCACCGGAGCGGCGAAGACCGGTGGCAACTACGCCGCCAGCCTCCTGCCCCAGTCCGAGGCCTACGAGAACGGCTGCGACCAGGTCGTGTTCCTCGATCAGGACCGCAACGTCGAAGAACTGGGCGGCATGAACGTCGTCTTCGTCTACAAGGACGGCACCATCGTCACGCCCCAGTCGGACTCGATCCTCGAGGGCATCACGCGGGATTCGATCCTCCAGCTCGCCAAGGACCGCGGACACCGGGTCGAGGGCCGTGCCGTCTCGCTGCGCGAGTGGCGAGAGGGCGTCGCATCGGGCGACATCGTCGAGGTCTTCGCTTGCGGGACAGCGGCGGTGGTCACGCCCATCGGTGTGCTCAAGGGGACGGACTTCATCGACGAGCAGCCCACCGGCGAGCTCGCGCTGTCGCTGCGCGAAGAGCTGACCGACATCCAGTACGGACGACGCGAAGACAAGCACGGCTGGCTCGTGCGATTGGACGGCTGACCGTGAAGATCGCACGCTTCGCGCACGACGAGACGATCCGTTACGGCATCCTCGACGGCACCGACCTGGTCGTCCTCGCGGGCGACCCGCTCTTCGCCGGGTACGACACCACGGGCGAGCGCGTATCGCTCGGTGCCGTGACGCTGCTCGCACCGGTCATACCGCGCTCGAAGGTGGTCGCGGTCGGTCGCAACTACCGCGACCACGCCGCGGAGTTCGGCAACGAGGTTCCCGCAGAGCCGCTGCTGTTCTTCAAGCCGAACACCTCGGTCATCGGCCCGGGCGACGCGATCGTGCGTCCGGTGCAGTCGACGCAGGTCGATTTCGAGGGCGAACTTGCCGTCGTCATCGGCACCGTGGCGCGCAACGTGACCGCCGAGAACGCCCTCGACCACGTGTTCGGCTACACCGTCGCCAATGACGTCACCGCGCGCGATCTGCAGCGTAGCGACGGACAGTGGGCCCGGGCGAAGGGCTTCGACACGTTCTGCCCGATCGGACCGGCGATCGAGACCGACCATGCCGCGCTCGAGGGCGCCGAACTGGTCGCCCGGGTCAACGGCGACGAGAAGCAGCGCGCTCCGCTGAGTGACATGGTGCACGGCATCCGCGATCTGATCGCCTACGCGTCAGCGGCCTTCACCCTGCTGCCGGGCGATGTCATCCTCACCGGCACTCCGGCCGGTGTCGGTCCGCTCGTCGCGGGAGACGTCGTCGAAGTCGAGATCGCCTCGCTCGGGACGCTGCGCAACATCGTCCGGGATGCCTGAGACCTCGAGCTCACTCGAGGCCGAGATCGCATCGGCGCGCCGGCGCACGCTCGTCGTGCTGTCGGCGGGCCAGGTGCTCGGGGGAGTGGCCTTCGGTGCCACGATCTCTCTCGGCGCGGTCATCACCGCCGACGTCACCGGTGACGAGAGCCTGTCGGGCCTCGCCACAGCGTCGGTGACGCTGGGGACGGCGGCCGTGGCGATGCCGCTGGCCGCCTACGCACGACGACGTGGCCGACGCCTCGCGTTGACGGTCGGCATGGCGATCGCACTGGCGGGGGTCGCGCTGGTCGTCGTCGGCACCGGCATCCGATCATTCCCCCTGCTTCTGGCGGCATTCGCGATGATCGGGGCGGGTCAGGCGGCGAACCTGCAATCGCGCTTCGCCGCGACCGATCTCGCCACCGATCGCACGCGCGGTCGCGATCTGTCGATCGTGGTGTGGGCGACGACGATCGGCGCGGTCTCGGGGCCGAACCTCGTCGGTCCGGGCGACGTCCTGGGCGACGCTCTCGGGATGCCGCCGATGACCGGCCCCTATCTGTTCACGATCGCCGCGCAGATCGCGGCGATCGCCCTGTACGGCGCCAGGATGCGGCCGGATCCGCTGCTCTTGGCGAGGCGCGCCGGTCGCCCGGCGGCGACGGGCGCCGGCTCGACGGCCCCGACCGCCGATGCCCCGGCCGCCGCACGCTACGCCATGTTCGCGATCGCCGGAGCCCACGCGGTGATGGTGGCGGTGATGGCCATGACCCCGATCCACCTCGTGCATCACGGCGTCTCGCTGTCGGTCGTGGGTGTGACGATCAGCCTGCACATCGCGGGGATGTACGCGCTGTCTCCGGTGTTCGGTGTGCTGACCGACCGATTCGGACCGCTCGCGACGGTGCTCGGCGGGCAGGCGCTGTTCGTCGCGTCTCTCGTCGCCGCCGCGGTCGGCGCCCATTCGCCGGCGGCGGTGACGGTGGCGCTCGTCCTGCTCGGACTCGGGTGGAGCGCGTCGACCGTGGCCGGCTCCGCCCTGCTCACCGAGGCGTCGACCCCGGCGCTGCGCACCGTGCGTCAGGGCCGCTCAGACGCTCTGATGAGCCTCGTCGGCGGCGCCGGAGCCATCGTCGCCGGTCTCGTGCTCGGACAGATCGGGTTCGGCGGGCTCGCGCTCTCGGCGATCGCGATCGTCATCGTGGTGGTCGCAGCGTCGCCGTTCGCCTCGCCGCGACGCCGGCTCTGAACGACCATCCGCCCGTTGGCAAGTGCTTGGCCGTGGCACTTGCGACTGAGATCCTGAGAGCATGACTCATCGAACTCAGCTCGTCGTCGCGGTCGGATCGAGCGCCATCCTGTTCCTCTCCATCCTCTTCGTTTTCGTACTGGTCATCGCCAGCCTGCTGTTCGGAGGCATCTCGTTTCCCGGCGAGCCCGAGATCGCCGACGCCGCAGCGCTGATCGGCGGCACCGTCGCGACCTAGACTGGAGCGGATGTCCAGCGCACCCCACCCCCGCACCACGACCGCTTCCGGCCCCGACGTCCGCGTCCGGTTCTGCCCGTCACCGACCGGTCTGCCCCACGTCGGCCTGATCCGCACGGCCCTCTTCAACTGGGCCTATGCGCGCCACAACGGCGGCAAGATGGTGTTCCGTATCGAAGACACCGACGCCGCACGCGACAGCGAAGAGAGCTACCAGCAGCTCCTCGAGGCGCTGCGCTGGCTCGAGATCGACTGGGACGAAGGCGTCGAGACGGGCGGCCCGCACGCCCCGTACCGGCAGTCGCAGCGCCACGAGCTCTACCGCGAGGTGCTCGCGAAGCTCATCGAGGCCGGAGTCGTCTACGAGTCGTACTCGACCGCCGAGGAGATCGACGCGCGCAACCTCGCCAACGGTCGCGCGAAGCAGCTCGGCTACGACAATCACGATCGCGATCTCACCGACGAGCAGAAGGCCGCCTTCCGGGCCGAGGGGCGCGAGCCCGCGTGGCGACTGCGCGTGCCCGACCAGGACCTCACCTACGTCGACCTGATCCGCGGCGAAGTGACCTTCCCCGCCGGCTCGTTCCCCGACTTCGTGATCGTGCGTGCCGGCGGCATCCCGCTCTACACGTTCGTCAACCCGGTCGATGACGCTCTCATGGGCATCACCCACGTCTTGCGGGGCGAAGACCTGATGCCGTCCACGGCGCGCCAGCTGTCGCTCTACGCGGCGCTCATCGAGGCGGGGGTCACCGACTTCGTCCCGCGCTTCGGGCACATGCCCCTCGTGCTCGGCGACGAGGGCACCAAGAAGCTCTCGAAGCGCGACCCCAAGGCCGATCTCTTCCTGCAGCGCGAGAAGGGCTTCATCCACGAAGGGCTGCTGAACTACCTCTCGCTGCTCGGCTGGTCGATCGCCGCCGACCGCGACGTCTTCACCCGCGACGAGCTGATCGCCGCGTTCGACATCGCCGACGTGAACCCCAATCCCGCGCGCTTCGACCAGAAGAAGGCCGAGTCGATCAACGGCGACCACGTGCGCATGCTCGAGCCCGCTGATTTCGCCGCACGTCTCGTGCCGTATCTCGCATCGGCCGGGCTCGTCTCGACGCCGCCGACGGCTGCGCAGCAGCAGATGCTCGACGCCGCGGCGCCTCTGGTGCACGAGCGGATGCAGCTGCTCGGCGAGGCTCCTGGACTCCTCGGCTTCTTGTTCCGCGACGAGATGGTCTACGACGACGACGCGCTCGCGGCGCTGCCGGCGAACGCGGGAGAGGTGCTCGCGGCGTCGGTGAGCGCGCTGGAACCTTTGCCGGAGAACGAGTTCGTCGCCTCCACGATTCAGACCGCGCTCGCCTCGGCGCTCGTCGACGGGCTCGGGTTGAAGCCGCGAGCGGCCTATGGTCCGTTGCGTGTCGCCCTCAGCGGGCGCCGTGTCTCGCCGCCCCTCTTCGAGTCGATGGAGCTTCTCGGCAAGGCCGAGACGCTTCGGCGGCTCGACGCTCTGCTGCAGCGCGAGGGCTGACGCGCCCGGGCGGCGCTCGGTTTGGCCCTGAGCCGGGCGTCGTCTAAGCTTGATCTTCGGCACCGCTTCTGTGCGAAACGGTGGGGTATGGTGTAATTGGCAACACGGCGGTTTCTGGTTCCGTTGTTCTTGGTTCGAGTCCAGGTACCCCAGCAAGAGAAAGCCCCGGAAATCCTCGCGGATGACCGGGGCTTCTTCGTGCCCCGGCGGCGGCGCCGGGGGGAGAATGAGCTCATGGGACTCTTCACGCAGCGACCCGAGGAACCGTCCGAATGGGCGGGGCTCCCGGCCGAGCCGATGCGAGCACGGCCGCCCGCCGACCTTTTGACCGATGACGTGGCGGGATCAGGCGACGCGACGGCCCTGATCGATGCCGCTTCTCTCACGTCCATCCCGATCACGATGCCGGCCTCGGACGTCACCGGCGAGGCGCCGCCTCACGACAGCGAGAAGGTCGACGACAGGTGACGGAAAGAGGATGGCCCCGCTGGGAAGCCTAGGACCAGCGGGGCCATCTGTGAGCACGGGAGGTTGCGACCCGAACGCTTCCTCTACCGAGATCGCTCACGTACGTGACCGAGATTACGGTCGAGGATGATCCGGAGCACGCCTCTTGACGCGGGCTCCGTCGTTCTGGTAGCTGCGGGCCGAGGCGGGCGCATCCGGGCTCAGCGCATCGCGTCGCCGATGTACGAGTACTTCACGAAGACCTCCGACGACCATCCCGCTTCGTCGAGTACGCCCTGCACGGCCGTCAGCATGTACCGCGAATCCCACCCCATGTAGAGGTGATTGTCTTCGGCGAGCTGGTCCCACTGGCCGTTCCACGCACGGTCGGGGTAGACCGGCCCCCCGCGCCGGGCGCTGAAGTCGACGACGCTCTGTCGGGAATCCGCCCACAGCCGCTTGAAGATGCGGTTGAAGAGATACCGGACATCGGGCACCTCCCAGTGCTCGCCGCGGAACTCGACGTAGTCGAACTCGCGCTGCCAGCCGCGCGGCCAGCCCCGTCGCAGCTTCGCGTCGAGGATCGGGGTGAGGTTGTCATCGTCGATGTCGGGCAGGTCGGGGCGTGCCCAGATCTCGACGAACCGAGAGGTCAGGCGCTCGGTGCGCGCGGCGATGGCGGCGGTGTTCCATTCAGCGGCGGCCGCGGCATCCTGTGACAGTGCGACATCGCTCGACGTGAGCAGTTGCCGTGTGCGCGGGTACGAGGCGCCGAGGGCCTGCTCAGAGAGCTCGTACTCGAGCAGCGCGAGGTTGCCGAGGGTGTGCGCGAGAGCGCGGTGGCTGTTCTGCTCGTCGTCGCTCAGGTCTGCGAAGCGGCGCACGCCGTCGCCGGACCAATCGGCGCCGGCAGCGGCGGGGAAGATGGGTGTGACATCGAGCGGCTCGAGAGGATCGACGTCGGCGAGGCGGCCCAGCACGTAGCGCGGATGGGGGAGTTCGCCGTACTTCAGGCCGACGCGCACCCGGGCATCGGACGGGGTGATGCGCGCGATCGCGCGGGTGAGGTCGTCGGCGCCGCGATCGTAGGCTCGGCACAGGCGCGCCACGAGCCGATCCGTCGGCGTGCCGACGATCGTCCGCCGCAGCACGAGCGCCTGCAGGGAGTCGAGGCGACCGATCAGTTCGTCACGGGTCACCGCCCCGCGTCGGAACTCGTGCACGAGGCGCATCGCGAGCGGGAACATACCTCGACCGACGACGCCGAGGTAGCCGAGGTGCCGCCCGATCTCGCCGTCGGTCGACGCACCGGGCTCGATCAGGTCGCGATAGATCTCGGCGAACTCCAGCCATTCACGGGCGGCATCGCGCAGGATCTCGTGGTCGAGGCGCGGAAACTCGCTCCGGAATACGTCGTACACCCCGCGCTCGCCCGTGACGAGCACTTCGCGCCCCGTGCGCATGACGAGGTAGTGGTTCCAGAACGCCCCGATCGCGTCTGCGGTGAGACGTTCGATCGGCACCCACCAGTCGCGTTCGACCTCGAGCTGCTGCTCGTGGGTGAGCCCCATGAGCACGTAGTTGTGGATCAGTTCGTGATCGCGCAGCGGCTCGCCGGTGGAGTTGAGACTCTCGAAGATCTGCTGAGCGTTGGCGTCGGCGCCGAGCGTGATCGACACGTGCTCGAGCTTCTGCAGGCCGCGCCAGATGGTCGACGCCTCGTCGGGCCGGATCTGGCTGCGGAAGAAGGCGTAGTTGTCGTCGAATCGCGACTCGCGCACCCCGTCGGCCGAACGGCGGTCGAGCACCACGCTCTCGAACACGTCGGCCCACGCGCGGTGGGGTCGCAGTTTGGTGCGGCCGGGCTCGTCGGCGCGGACGAGCACGCGCTCGAGGTCGACGGCGACAGCGGGCTCGGTCTGCCGCAGCGTGTGGTGCAGGGCGGCGATGAGCAGCATCAGGGTCGTGATGCGCTGCTGGCCGTCGATGAGGACGAGGTGCGGGTCGTCCGCATGCGAATCGTCGGCGCTCGAGAGGATCGAGCCGATGAAGTGGGTGTGCAGATCGCCCGCGGCCGACACCGAGCGGATGTCGCGAAGCAGCTGCTCGCACGCTCCGATGTCCCATCGGTATTGGCGCTGATACACGGGCACGACGATCGTCGTGCCCGGAGCCGAGAGCCACTCGATCGTGTTGACAGCGGTCGCTCCGACGTTCGTGGCAGTGCTCATGTTCTCCGAAATCGCTTCTCGAAACCTTCACGGCGAGTGTACTGGCGGTCTCAGGACGCCTAGGTAGGCTGACCTAAGTCGGGCCTGTAAAAACTTCGCTCGTCCGACAGAAAGGTCAATCCGCCATGGGTTACATCAAATCCGCGGCGCTCGAGGAGACGGGCTACGTCGTCCTCGATCGCTACAACAAAGAGATCGATCCGAAAGAGTGGCTCGACATCGAGTACGTCGACTGGAAGTCGTCGGGCGACACCCGCTTCGCGCCGCTCGCCTCGGCCAAGGGCGAGATCGAGTGCAACGGCTTCTGGAACCACAAGCCGCCGCGCACCGACAAGGACGGCGTCTGGATCGATGCGCAGACCGAGCTCGCTCCCACACTCACCGAGCGTGCGCAGGAGCCCGGCGCCAACGTCGGACGCTGCCGCATCATCGAGCTGCAGCCCAACACCTACGCCGATGCGCTGTACAACCTGCACCAGGACGACAACAACCGTCTGAACCCCGAC
>JAAIGE0100443596.1_pt1 | contig 14291 bp, 13 predicted proteins | sample 6487951 | NCBI WGS metagenome assembly JAAIGE01 (sample SAMN13974128, study PRJNA590717) | phyllosphere metagenome | biome: tomato field; feature: multiple bacterial spot infested tomato fields; material: tomato leaves; isolation source: leaves from tomato fields | host: Solanum lycopersicum ... | reverse complement strand
GCTTGTTCGCGGCCTTGACGTCGGCGAACGCCGAGCGGAAGTCGGGGTCTTCGGCGTACGCCTCGAGCTCGCGCAAACGCTCGAGGTCGGTCAGCCAGCCGGCGCCGAGAGCATCGGTGATGAGCTCCGACAGCGCGGGGTTCGCCAGGCGCACGAATCGTCGCGGCGTGACGCCGTTGGTGACGTTGGTGAACTTGCCGGGCGAGAACTCGTCGAAGTCGTGCAGCACCTTCTCTCGCAGCAGCTGCGAGTGCAGCTCGGCGACGCCGTTGACCTTGGCGCCGGCGACAGTCGCCAGGTGCGCCATCCGCACCGCCTGGGGGTGCTCCGAGACGATCGACATGTCGCGCACCCGGCGATCGTCGTCGCCGAAGCGCTCGCGCACCTGCAGCAGGAACTCGTCGTTGATGCGGTAGATGATCTCGAGGTGCCGCGGCAGCAGGCGTCCGAGCAGTTCGACCGACCAGACCTCGAGCGCTTCGGGCAGCAGCGTGTGGCACGTGTAGGCGAAGCACTGCTGGGTGATCGCCCACGCGGCATCCCAGTCGAGCTTGCGCTCGTCGACGAGCACGCGCATCATCTCGGGCACCGCGATGACGGGGTGCGTGTCGTTGAGCTGGAAGATCACGCGGTCGGGCAGCCCGGCCACGTCGAAGTCGCTCGGCAGCACCTCGTCGAGGAAGTCGGCGATCGAGGCGGCGACGAAGAAGTACTGCTGCTGCAGGCGCAGCTCTTTGCCCTGCGGCGTCGAGTCCTCGGGGTAGAGAACCTTCGAGATGTTCTCGGCGAAGGTCTGCGCGCGCACCGCCTCGACGTAGTCGCCGCTGTTGAAGGTGCGCAGGTCGAACGCCTTGGTCGCCTCGGCGCTCCACAGGCGCAGCGTGTTCACGCGACCGTTCTGGTAGCCGGGCACCATGTAGTTGTAGGGCACGGCGCGGACGCTCCACGCCGGAACCCACCGGCTGCGCAGCACGCCGTCGTCGTCGTAGGTCTCGGTGTGACCCCCGAACGACACGGTCTGGGCGGCCTCGGGGTGCGCGAACTCCCACGGCGAGCCGAGGGCGAGCCAGGCGTCGGGCTTCTCGATCTGCTGGCCGTCGACGAAGACCTGGCGGAAGATGCCGTACTCGTAGCGGATGCCGTAACCGATGCTCGGAACCCCCAGTGTCGCCAGCGAGTCGATGAAGCATGCGGCCAGGCGGCCGAGACCGCCGTTGCCGAGTCCCGGCTCGACCTCGTGGGCCCGCAGCGCCTCGATGTCGATGCCGCACGCGGCGAGCGCTTCGGTGGCGATGTCGGTCAGGCCCGCCGAGAGGAGGTTGTTGTCGAGCTGGCGACCCAGCAGATACTCGGCCGACAGGTAGCAGACGCCCTTCGCCTGCGTCTGACGCTGTCGTCGCTGGTCTTCGAGCCATCGCGCGACGAGGTAGTCGCGCACCGTGGTCGCCAGGGCGATGTAGCGCTCGGTCTCGCTCGAGTCCGACAGCGCCGTGCCCCGCTCGAGGTTGAGGTTGAGCAGGAACTGGCGCACGAAACCGTCGACCGTGGCGGCCGGTGCGCTGACCGGGGCGAGGGCGAGAGGGTGCGAGGGGGTCAGAGCACGCGCTTCGGGTGCGTTGTCATTCGTCTGCACCCTATGAAACTACCCGTCCCGTGCCCGAGTGAAAGCCCGGAAGCGCCACTGCGGCGAGGGAAATTAACGCCACGGTCACACACCCGCCACGGGTGGCCGGACGACTCCTCCGGAATCCGGCCGGAGGCGGCTGCCGACCTCTTACTGCGCGGCGCGGATCGTCGCGACCTGATACAGGGCGACGGATGCCGCGATGCCCGCGTTGAGCGACTCGGTCGCGCTCGAGATGGGGATCGACACGACCTGGTCACAGGTCTCGGTGACGAGCCGCGACAGCCCCTTGCCCTCGGAACCCACGACGATCACGACGGGACGGTCGGCGAGCTCGAGCGCGGGCAGCGAGACATCGCCGCCGCCGTCGAGGCCCAGCACGAAGACGCCCTGCTTCTTGAACTCCTTGAGCGTCGTCGTCAGGTTCGGTGCGATGGCGACGGGGATGCGCGCGGCTGCGCCCGCGCTGGTCTTCCAGGCGGCGGAGTTCACGCCGGCCGAACGGCGCTGGGGCACGATGACGGCCTGGCTGCCGAACGCGGCCGCCGAACGCATGATGGCGCCGAGATTGCGGGGGTCGGTGACGCCGTCGAGCGCGACGAACAGCGGCAGCTCGCCCGCGTCGATGACGTTCTCGAGCAGGTCCTGCGGGTGCGCATACTCGTAGGGCGGAACCTTGATGGCGACGCCCTGGTGCACACCGTCGAAGCCGGCCATGCGGTCGAGCTCTTGACGCGTGACCTCGAGCACCGGGATGTTGCGGTTCGTCGCGATCGACAGCATCTCTTTGACGCGGTCGTCCATCTCGACCCGCTGCGCGATGTAGAACGCCGTCGCGGGGATCTTCGCCCGCAGTGCCTCGAGCACGCTGTTGCGGCCGGTGACGGTCTCGGTGTCGTCGCCCGCCTTCGCCTTCGGCGCGCGGTTGCCGCCCGAGCGCTGCTGCGGCTTGCCGCCGGCGGCGACGAATCGCTCTTGTGCGGCCTTGCGTTTGCCGGCGGGGTGCCACGCGCGGTCTTCGGCCTTCGGGGTCGGACCGCGACCCTCGAGCGAACGGCGGTTCTTGCCGCCGGTGCCCTTGGTGGGGCCCTTCTTCTTGCCTCGACCCGCGGACGGGTTACCGAACTTAGCCATTGTTCACACTCCAGTGGGTCCCCTCGGGACCGTCTTCGAGGACGATGCCGGCCGCCGCGATCGCATCGCGGATGCGGTCGGCCGTCGCCCAATCCTTGGTGGCGCGCGCCTCGGCGCGCTGGTCGATCATGGTGCGCACGAGCGAATCGAGCGCGGTGGTCTGCGCGGTGTCGGTGCGCGAAGCGTCTGGGTCGTCGAGCCCCAGGACCGACAGCATGCCCGAGAGTGCGGCTACCGCATCCGCCACCGCGCCGACATCGCCGGCGTCGAGCGACACGTTGCCCGATCGCACCGTCTCGTGCACGACCGCGAGCGCCTGCGGCACCGAGAGGTCATCGTCCATGGCCGCGGCGAAGGCCTCGGGAACCGAGGGCGCCCCCGCGGGGTGATCTGCGCCCAGAGCACGCTGGGCGCGCTCGAAGAACGAGCGGATGCGGTCGAGCGCGGCCTCGGCCTCGGCGAAGCTCGACGGGGTGAGGTCGAGGCTCGACCGGTAGTGCGCCGCCCCGAGGGCGTAGCGGACGACCAGCGGGTCGTGCTCGCTCAGGACGTCGGCGGCGAGCAAGAAGTTGCCGAGCGATTTCGACATCTTCTGGTCGCCGACGGTGACGAGGCCGTTGTGCACCCAGTACTGCGCGAACCCGTCGCCGGCAGCCTGCGACTGCGCGAGCTCGTTCTCGTGATGCGGAAAGCGCAGGTCGAGTCCGCCGCCGTGGATGTCGAACCGCGCGCCGAGGTAACGCCGGCTCATCGCCGAGCATTCGATGTGCCAGCCGGGGCGACCGGCGCCCCACGGCGAAGCCCACGACGCGTCGTCGGGCTCGCCGGGCTTCGCGCCCTTCCACAGCGCGAAGTCGCGAGGGTCGCGCTTGCCGCGGGGGTCGGCGTCGGTCGCGGCCTCCATCGCATCGATCGACTGGTTGGTGAGGGCGCCGTAGGTGGGCCACGAGCGCACGTCGAAGTAGACGTCGCCCGATCCGTCGGGCGCCGCGTAGGCGTGCCCGCGTTCGATGAGCGTCTCGATGAGCTCGATCATCTGGGGAACGGATGCCGTCGCCCGCGGCTCGTACGTCGGCGCGAGCACGCCGACCGCCGCGTAGGCGCGGGTGAACTCGAGCTCGGTGCGGTAGGCCAGCGCCCACCAGGGCTCGTCTGTCGCGTTGGCGAGCACCTTGTCGTCGATGTCGGTGACGTTGCGCACGAACGTGACGCGACCGAAGCGGTGCTCGAGCCACCGGCGGAGGATGTCGAAGCCGACGGCTGCGCGCACGTGACCGATGTGGGGACCGGACTGGACGGTGGGACCGCACACGTACATCGTGACGTTCGACGCGTCGAGCGGCGCGAAGTCGCGAAGCGCGCGCGCTTGAGTGTCGTAGAGCCGGACCGTCACCCCTCCAGCCTACCGGCGCGGCATCCGAACGCCCGTGCCGTGCCCTCTTCTGCTGCCGGCGCGCCCGCGTCGCGCGCCCGCCTCGACACACGTCTGTCACATCGGAGCGGTAGAACGGAGATGTGCTCTTCGTGCTCGCCGTCCTCGCCGCCGCCGTCCTCTTCGGCACCACCGGCACGGCGCAGGCCCTCGGCCCCGAAACCACGACCCCGGTCGCCGTCGGTGTCGTGCGGCTCGTCGTCGGCGGCACTGCTCTGGCCGCGGTGGGACTCGGGCTCGGGGCACGTGCCCGCCGGCGTTCGCCCGGCGCAGTCCGCCCGCCGCTGGATCGCCGGGCGCTCGGACTCATGGCGCTCACGGGCGTCTGCCTCGCCGCCTACCAGCCGCTGTTCTTCGTCGGCACCGCCCGCAACGGCGTCGCCGTGGGCACCGTCATCGCGCTCGGGTCGGCGCCGGTGCTGGCGGGTCTTCTCGAGTGGGCGTTGACGCGGCGACGCCCCACGACGTCGTGGGTGGGCGCGACGGCGGTCGCGACGATCGGTGTCGCCGTCCTCGCGGCCGGCGGCGGCGGCGCGTCGGGGGCCGATCCCGTCGGGGTGCTCGGGTCGGTCGGGGCGGGCGCGTCGTTCGCCGTCATCGCCAATGCGCAGCGCCGGCTGATCGCGGGCGGGTGGGACGCCTTCACCGTGACCGGGGCGATGGGCGCGGGCGCGGCGGTGTGCGGGGCGGCGCTGGTGCCGCTGACCGACCTGGCGTGGGTGCTCGAACCGCGCGGGTGGACCATGTCGCTGTGGCTGGGCCTGGCCACGGTGGCGCTCGCCTACGCCCTGTTCACGTGGGGGCTCAGCGGCGTCACGGCCGCGACCGCCGCGACGCTCACCCTGGCCGAGCCTCTGACGGCGAGCGTGCTCGGGGTCGCCCTGCTCGGCGAGCGTCTCGTGCCGACCGCCGTCGTCGGACTCGCCGTCCTGGCGGCCGGACTCGTCCTGCTCGCCCTCACCTCGCGATCCCGCCGCAATCCCGATCCCACACCAGTGGAGGCCTGATGCCCGATGCCTTCCGCATCGAGTCCGACGACCTCAGCGACCCCGCCACCCGCGGCCTGATCGCTCGCCACCTGCGCGGCATGCACGAGAACACACCGGCCGAGAGCGTGCACGCCCTCGACCTGACCGGTCTGCAGCATCCGTCGGTCTCGGTCTTCTCAGCCTGGTCGGGCGACGACATCGCCGCGGTCGGCGCCTACAAGCGGCTCGACGACACGCGGGGCGAGATCAAGTCGATGCGGGTCGCCGACGACTTCGTCGGGCGAGGGCTGGGTCGACTGATGCTGAGGCACATCGAGCGCGAAGCGCGCGCCGACGGCATCGAATCGCTGTGGCTCGAGACCGGCTCGGGACCGGACTTCGTCGCCGCCCGAGGCCTGTACATCAGCGCCGGATACGTCGAATGCGCTGCGTTCGGGACGTACGAGCCCGATTCGCTGTCGACCTTCATGACCCGCGCGCTCGACTGACGCCGCGCGTGCCGTCGTCGGATCAGCTCGCCACCTGACGCACGTCTAGACGGGGAACACGAGGGCCACCGCAGTCGCCGAGACGCCCTCGCCCGCCCCCGTGAAGCCGAGTCCGTCGGTCGTCGTCGCAGTGACGGTGACCGGTGCGCCCAGAGCCAGCGACAGCACCGCCTCGGCCTCGGCGCGGCGGGCGGCGAATCGCGGACGGTTCGCCTGCACCTGAACCGAGACATTGCCGACCGCGAAGCCCGCGTCGACGACGAGCTCGCGCACCCGCCGCAGGAACACGGTGCCGTCGGCGCCGGCGTACTCGGGACGGTCGGTGCCGAAGTGTGTGCCGATGTCTCCGAGGCCGGCCGCGGCCAGCACGGCGTCGACGATCGCGTGGGCGACGGCGTCGCCGTCGGAGTGGCCCCGCAGCGCCCGCTCGCCCGGCCAGGCGAGACCCGCGAGACGCAGATCGCCCGCCTGATCGTCGCCGGCGGCGAAGGCGTGGACGTCGGTGCCGACTCCGACGCGCGGCATCGACGGCGCGGATGCCGCGGGCCCGACGACCGCGCCGGCAGGTGCCGCCGCGGTCTCGGACGCGTCGTCGCGCACGTTCCTGTCGGCCTCGGCGGCGCCCGCGTCGATGAGCGCACGAGCGCGGACGAGATCGGCGGGCGTCGTGATCTTGAACGCGCGATCGTCGCCCGGCACCGTGACGACCGCCGCGCCCGAGGCCTGCACGAGCGCCGCGTCGTCGGTGTGCTCGTCGACGACGGCGGCGTACGCGCCGTCGAGCACCGATCGGCGGAAACCCTGCGGTGTCTGCGCCGCGGCCAGCGGCGTTCGGTCGACGGCCTCGACCACACGATCGCTGTCGAGGCGCTTGAGCGTGTCGACGACCGGAACGACCGGCACGACCGCATCCGCACCGCCGGTCACCGCGTCGACCACCCGATCGAAGACTGCGGGAGGCGTGAGGGCGCGCGCGGCATCGTGCACGAGCACGATTTCGACGTCGGCCCACACCGCACCCAATCCCGCTGCAACCGACTGCTGCCGCGTGACGCCTCCCGCGACGACCGAGGCGAGGTCGACCCTGTCACCCGCGGCGGCGCGCACCTCGGTCAACGCGTCACCGACACGGTCGGACGGGGCGACGACGACGACCTGGGCGGACGGCGCCGCGAAGACTCCGCGCAGACAGTGACGGAGGATCGACGAGTCGTCGATGCCGACGAAGGCCTTCGGTGCTCCGGCGGCGAGACGCGTCCCGGAACCGGCCGCGACGACGATGACCGCGACACGGGGCACGGGAACGAGGCTCATGCCCTCGAGCGTACCGATGTGCGCGGGAACGCCGAACGGCCGGGACGAGCCCGGCCGTTCGGCGTGAAGTGTTCAGAAGTTCAGGACGCGAGGACCTCGTCGAGCACACCCGAGGCGTGCTCTTCGTCTGCCTTGAGCGCGAGAGCGATCTCGGAGACGAGGATCTGACGGGCCTTGGCGAGCATCCGCTTCTCTCCTGCGGAGAGACCACGGTCCTGATCGCGGCGCCACAGGTCGCGGACGACCTCGCTGACCTTGATGACGTCACCCGAAGCGAGCTTCTCGAGGTTCGCCTTGTACCGACGCGACCAGTTGGTCGGCTCTTCGGTGAAGGGAGCGCGCAGCACGTCGTAGACGCGGTCGAGCCCGTCTTGTCCGATGACGTCGCGCACGCCGACCAGGTCGACGTTGTCGGCGGGGACCTCGATCACCAGGTCGCCCTGAGTCACGTTGAGCTTCAGGTACTTCTTCGTCTCGCCCTTGATGATCCGGTCTTTGACCTCGATGATCGTGGCTGCCCCGTGGTGGGGATAAACAACGGTTTCGCCAACCTCAAAAAGCATAGAGTTGATGTCCTTTCGGCGACGTCCAGGATACCACAGGGGGAATACAGTAGGGTTCGCAGCTGCCCCCGGCCTCCCGCCACGTGGAACGACCGCTGCGCGCGCACCCGTAGACTGGTGACGATGCCGTCCGTTCAGCCTGGAGGACCCGTGAAACTGCGCCTCGTCGCGTCGATTGCCGTCGGCGCCGCCCTGACCCTCGGAGCCACGGGGTGCAGCCTGGTCGCCCCGCAGGCGACGACAATCCAGTACTCCGCCTCGGACGGCGTCAACGTTCCCGACTCGGGCCCCATCGACGTGCGCAATGCGATGGTGATCGCCGACGACGAGGGCACGAACGGAAACTTCATCGCGGCCTTCGTGAACCCGACCCTCGAAGACCAGACGGTCATCTTCGGATTCGGCACGGCCAGCGCCGAACTCGTCATCGAGGCGGGCGACACGCTGAGCCTCGGCATCGACGGCAACGACCCCATCCTCCTCGAGGGGATCGACACGCCTCCCGGCGCTCAGCTGAGCATGTCGTTCCAGTCGGGCGACGGCGAGGGCGTCACGATCGACGTGCCCGTGCTCGACGGCTCGCTGCCCTACTACGAGGAATACGTGCCCGAGGCGGAGTGAGCGTCGCTCGACATCCTTCGACGGATTCGAAAAGGCCCGGCGGTCACCCGCCGGGCCTTTCGCCGTCTCGCCTCGCCGGTCGACGAGCCCTCGCTCTCGGCCGTCAGGCCTCGAAGCGATAGCCGAGACCGCGAACCGTCAGCAGCATCACCGGCATGCCCGGATCGGACTCGATGCGAGAGCGGATGCGTTTGATGTGCACGTCGAGCGTCTTGGTGTCGCCGAAGTAGTCGCTCCCCCACACCCGGTCGATGAGCTGCCCGCGCGTCATGACGCGACCGGCGTTGCGCATGAGGACCTCGAGCAGTTCGAACTCTTTCAACGGCATGTTGATCTCGCCGCCGTCCACGGCGACGGTGTGACGGTCGAGGTCGATCGTGACCCTTCCGCCCTCGAGCACGCGTTCGTCGACCTCGACCTCGGCCGTCGCCGCGCGCCGCAGCACGGCGCGCATGCGGGCGAGCAGTTCGCGCGACGAGTAGGGCTTGGTCACGTAGTCGTCGGCGCCCAGTTCGAGACCCACGACGATGTCGACCTCGGAGTCCTTGGCCGTGAGCATGATGACCGGAACCTTCGAAGTCGTGCGGATGATGCGGCACACCTCGGTGCCCGGCATCCCCGGCAGCATCAGATCGAGAAGCACGATGTCGGCGCCGCGCGCCTCGAACGCGTCGAGGGCCGCGGGACCGTCCTCGGCGATCTCGACCTCGAACCCCTCGCGTCGCAGCAGATACGCCAGCGGATCGGCGAGGTCGGGCTCGTCTTCGACCAGAAGGACACGGGTCATGATGATTCTCCCTTGGCCCGCGCCGCTGCCGGCCGGGCGATCTTCTTCTTCCGAGGTTTCTTCGCGGCCTGCCGACCGTCGGGCGCGTCGATCGCGGGCAAGCGGATCGTGAAGGTCGACCCGCGGCCCGGACGCGACCACAGCTGCACCTCGCCGCCGTGACGCTGCACCGCGTGCTTGACGATCGACAGGCCCAGGCCCGTGCCGCCGGTGCGCCGCGAGCGGGCGTAATCGGCGCGGTAGAAGCGCTCGAACACCCGCTGCTGGTCGGCCTCGGGAATGCCGATACCGCGGTCCGACACGGCGATCTCGATCGCCTGATCGCCGTCGCGCACGCCGATGCCGACCTGCCCGCCCGGAGGCGAGTACGCGATCGCGTTGGCGATGAGATTGCCCACCGCCTCACTCAGCACCTGCACGTCGCCGCGCACGTACAGACCGCGGGCACCGCCCCGAACGAGCGCGATGCCCGCGGATTCGGCCGCGATGGCGTGGGTCTCGACCGCCGAGGCGATCACCTCGTCGATCGCGACCTCGCGCAGTTCGGTCAACTCGTCGGACGACTGCAGGCGCGAGAGGCTCATGATGCGCGAGGTGAGGTTGCCCAGACGCGTGGCCTCGACGCTGAGCCGCGCGGTGAAGGCCCGCACCTGGTCGGGGTCGTCCGCCGCGGATTCGATCGCCTCGGCGAGAAGCGTGACCGCGCCCACCGGGGTCTTGAGCTCGTGGCTGGTGTTGGCGACGAAGTCGCGTCTCATCTCTTCCACGCGTTCGCGCTCGGTGATGTCGCGGACGATCACCAGCGTCAGGCGCGGCGTGATCCCGCTGGCGCGAGCCACGATGAGACGGGGTTCGGCGGGTGTCACCCCGCGCCTCAGGCGCAGCGTTCCGGTTTCGGAATGCGACACACCCCGAGACGAGCGCAGCAGCTCGCGCAACTCATCACCGGGCACGGGTTCACCTTCGCGCAACCCGAAGAGCTCGGCCGACGGTGAGGTCGCGACGATCGTGAACGACGCGTCGACGATGAGCGCCGCCTCGTCCATCGCCGCCAGCACGTCACGGGCGCCCGGCGGGACGTCGCCCGCCACCGCCTGGCGGGCGCTGTCGCGCGCGCGCAACGCGAAGACGACGAGTCCCGCGATCATGGCGCCGACGGCCACCCCGGCGATCAGGGCGAACAGCGCCAGCTGCGTCGGACTCATGTGTCCAGATTATGTCTCGCGCGAGCACGCTCGAGTCCGCGTCCGCGCGCTGGCGGCGCGCGGCGCCGCGATGTTCACCCGCCCGGCACCGTTCGTTAACCTTATCAAGCGAGAATCTCCGGGTTCCCCGGGGGCGGTATCGTGCTGCCTCTGCAATCAGGAAAGGTGCCGTGATGCGCGAAGTTTTCCACCAGTCCCTCGAGGACGTCCAGTCGCGTCTGGTCGAGATCTCCGAGCTGGTGACCGTCGCGATCGAGAAGGCCACGCGCGCCTTCGGCACCAGTGACATCACCCTGGCCGAAGAGGTCATCGACGCCGACGTCGTCATCGACGAGAAGGCGATCGCCATCGACGAGCTCGCGATCGAGATCCTCGCCCGCCAGCAGCCCGTCGCGCGTGACCTTCGCATCGTCGTTGCCGCGCTGCGCATCAGCGCGTCGCTCGAGCGCATGGGTGACATCGCCGAGCACGTCGCGCAGCTCTCGCGTATGCGATTCCCCGAGCGAGCCATCCCCAAGGGCCTCAAGAACACCTTCACCCAGATGGGCGAGATCGACGTCGAAGTCGCGCGCACTCTCACCGAGCTGCTGCGCACCGAAGACCTGTCGCTCGTCGAGACGCTGCGCACCCTCGACGACCGCCTCGACGACCTGCACCTCAGCGTCTTCGAGAAGGTCCTCGGCGAGAACTGGCAGGGCGAAGCCGCCGCGACCGTCGACGCGACGCTCGCCAGCCGCTACCACGAGCGTTTCGCCGACCACGCCGTGTCGGTCGGCAAGCGCGTCGCCTACCTCGCCACCGGCGAGTGGCGTCCCGACACCGAGGCGATCAACACGATCGTGTCGGACGCGAGTCTCTGAGTCGCGTCACCGCGACGCCGCCGACCACGAAGGGCGGGTGCCGATCGGCACCCGCCCTTCGTCGTCGGCGAGGACTCGTCAGGCTTTGCCCTGGTTCGCCACGGCGGCGGCACCGGCGGCAGCGGCCTCGGGGTCGAGGTATTCGGCCGGAGCGATCGGGGTGAAGTTCTCGTCGAGCTTGTACACCAGTGGGATGCCGGTGGGAATGTTCAGCTCGGCGATGTCGTCGTCGCTGATGCCGTCGAGGTGCTTCACGAGGGCGCGCAGCGAGTTGCCGTGGGCGGCAACGAGCACGGTCTTGCCCGCACGCAGGTCGGCCGAGATGTCGGACTCCCAGTAGGGCAGCAGACGGTCGATGACGATCTTGAGCGACTCGGTGCGGGGAACCTCGCCGTCGATGCCGTCGTAACGGGGGTCGCCGACCTGGCTGTACTGGTCGTCGTCGGCGAGCTCGGGCGGCGGCACGTCGAACGAGCGACGCCACAGCATGAACTGCTCGTTGCCGTACTCCTCGAGGGTCTGCGCCTTGTCTTTGCCCTGCAGCGCACCGTAGTGACGCTCGTTCAGGCGCCACGACCGCTTCACGGGGATCCACAGCCGGTCGGCTGCGTCGAGAGCGATCTGGGCGGTCTGGATGGCCCGGCTGAGGACCGAGGTGTACAGGACGTCGGGAAGGATGCCCGCCTCGGCGAGCAGCTCGCCGCCGCGCTGGGCTTCGGCCTTGCCCTGGTCGGTCAGTCGGACGTCGACCCAGCCGGTGAACTGGTTGGACTTGTTCCACTCGCTCTGCCCGTGGCGGAGGAGGATCAGGGTGTACGGCGCACTCATGCGTCGAGTCTATCGAGCGCACGCCTGCGATCATGGGGGTATGCCCCGGGGAATCATCGGGCAGGCGACGCGTGGCACGACGAACACGAATCGCCTGCGCCGCGTCGATCGTTGGATCGCACGGCATCCGCTGCTTCGGCGTTGCGCCGATCCGCTCGTGGTGGACCTCGGCTACGGCGCGAGCGGCGTGACCGCGTTCGAGCTCGAGGGCCGGCTGCGTCGCACCAGACCCGACGTCGAGGTGCTCGGACTCGAGATCGACCCCGAACGCGTGGCTCGAGCGAGGGCCCAGCTGGCCGAGGTTCGGGCGGGCGCGACGCCGTTCGCCGCCGACGCGCGCGTCGCGTTCGATCGGGGCGGCTTCGAGGTCCCCGTCGCTGCGGGGCGCCGCCCGGCGGTCATCCGCGCGTTCAACGTGCTGCGCCAGTACGACGAGTCCGATGTCGCCGACGCGTGGGTGCGCATGGCCTCGAGGCTGGCGCCAGACGGCATGCTGGTCGAGGGCACGTGCGACGAGATCGGCCGAGTGAGCACGTGGATCGAAGTGGGGCCGGATGCCGTGCCCCGCTCGCTCACGCTGTCACTCCGGCTCGACGGGCTCGATTCCCCCGCGATCGCCGCCGAGCGCCTGCCGAAAGCGCTCATCCATCGCAACGTCGCCGGAGAGCCGGTGCACGATCTGCTCTCCGCCCTCGACGGCCACTGGGCGCGCGCCGCCCACGTGTCGTCGTTCGGCCCGGTACAGCGATGGATCGCCGCGCTCGACGCCCTGGCTCAGGACGGATGGAGCCTGGGCACCCGCTCGCGGTGGCGGCTGGGCGAATTCACCGTGCCCTGGTCGGCCGTCGCGCCCCGCGAGCAGAGGACTCGGTCGCGCTGACCGCCTGCCCGATCGTCGGCGAGCGGGGCGGATCCTGTCGCGAGGCTTGCCCCGGCCGCGCTGGTCGCCTACAGTCCTGCGTCCGCTCCCCCGGTCGTCCACTCGGCGCCGTCCCGGCGGGCGGCGGCACGACGTGCGTCCGCCCACGCCTCGTCGAAGTCCGCCTCGGGGTCGTTCATGACGCGCTCGGTGGCGAGAGCGTGCAGACGCACGTCCCACTCCTCCGATGCGGCGGCCTCGGCGACGGCGTCGCGAGCCGCAGCCCCGAGAACCGCGAACGCGCGCGTGAGGCTTCGGCGCACGGCATCCGTCCCCTCACCGAAATGCGGCGAGAGCGCGCCGGCGAGGGCGGCCTTCTCGGCATCCGGCGCCAGCCCCGCCGCCGCCCGCCACGCGGTCGTCCTGACCTCGGGATCGTCGTCGTCGAGCAGCTCTGAGGTGATGTGCGGCCACGCCCGCTGATCGCCGATCTTCGAGAGCGTGTGCAGCGCCTGACGCCGAGCCTGGGGCACGGGCGACCTCAGCTCGGCGAGGACGGGTTCGAGCGTGGCTTCGGGCTCGTGACGCACGAGGGCCCACGTGAGCGTCTCGCGGACGGTGAAGTCGGGTTCGACCGCGCACTGCGCGATGAGCACGGGGATGTACTCCGGTCGCGGGTAGGTGCCCGCTGTCATGGCGCTCTGCACGCGGGTCGATCCGTCGCCCGAGGCGAACGAGGCCCGCAGTCGTGCAGCCGCACCCGCGGCTTCGTCTGTCGTACGCGTCATCTTCACCACCCTCGCACGCCCACCACCCTCGCACGCCCAGCGCGCCCCGTGGCCGAACCGGCAGACCTGCCGGAATTCTCAGATGCGGGGAACGCAGGCGCGCGCCTCGGCCGGAGGCAGGCCGGCGGCCGTCAGCAGGTCTACGACCAGCGGACGCAGCGCGGTGATGATGTTCTGATCGCCGATCGAGGCGTCGGGGGCGATCGCCGCCGGATCGAGCCGGGATGCCACCGCCCGAAGCGCTTCGAGGGCGACCGGCTCGAAGGCGATGTCGTCGAGCGACTGACCCAGCAGCTCTGCACCCCGCGTGATCTGGGTGAGCAGGTCGGCGGCGACGGGCCGCGGGGTGCGATCGTCGAGCGAATAGACGACGCGGCGCGCGACGACCCGCAGGTTGCGCGTCGCGAGGTCGAGCGACGCCCGGATGCGATCCTGCCGCTGCAGTTCGGTGCGCTGGCGACGCAGGAACGGCGAGATGCGCGCCACCGCCAGCCCCGAGTCGAGCGATGTGCGCCAGTCGTCGACCAGCGGCTGCAGCGCCCGGGACTTCTCGAGTGCCCGATCCGCTCGCAGCCGGTCGCCCCGGCGAAGCGCCTGGACGACCGCACCCGCTGCGGCTTCGAATGCCTCGAACAGCGCGCGACCGCTCTTCGACACTTCGCGCAGCGGGCGCCGCGGCAGCAGAGCCGTGGCGGCGAGCGCCGCGACCGCCCCGACGACGGCATCGATGAGACGGATGAACGGCATGCTGCCGGGTATCGCGATCACGATCACCGACTGGATGGCCGCGGCGATAGCG
>JAAIGE0100991562.1_pt1 | contig 14299 bp, 9 predicted proteins | sample 6487951 | NCBI WGS metagenome assembly JAAIGE01 (sample SAMN13974128, study PRJNA590717) | phyllosphere metagenome | biome: tomato field; feature: multiple bacterial spot infested tomato fields; material: tomato leaves; isolation source: leaves from tomato fields | host: Solanum lycopersicum ... | reverse complement strand
CGCGAAGCTGAGCGCCACCGGCTCGGCCTGGCTGTCCACCATCCACAATCTCGATACGCGGCAGGACGGCAGCAAGCGTATCTTCGCCGCCAGTCTGACCGGATCGTTCGGCCCGTGGCATGGCAAGGCGCTGGTGGCGCGGCACGACATTGACCCGCGCAATCCTGGCCGGCGCGACCTCATCACCGTCGGCGGGTTCGATTCGGCATATAATATCGCCACGGACGGGACCTATGTCTTTGGTGAAGTCGGACGCGATGTGGACACCGGCCCGCTGCCGTTCACCATCCAGCCGTATGTGGCGTACAGCCGGTTCATCAAGCATGCGGCGGGTTTCCGCGACAGCCAACGGTTCGACCTGGGTGCGGTATGGAGCACCAAGCAGGCGCCGCGCTTCACCGTCTATTCGGAGCTGCTGGTCGGCCGCAACGATCCCTATGTCGGCGCCGGGCAGTTCATTTCCGGTGCGGCTCAGGGCGGCGACGACCGGTGGAAGACGGCGCTGCTGGTGATCTTCGCATATAGTATCTGAGAGGGCCGGGCGGCCGCCAAGGATTATTGATGACTGACAAGCTGATCGAAGGCGTGAAGGGCTATACCGGCGCGGCGGGGGGCTGGGGCGCGCTGCGCGCCGTGGCATTGGCGGTGCGCAACCAAATGGCCGACGCCCGCGCGCTGCTTGCCGTCAACCAGCCCGACGGCTTCGACTGTCCCGGCTGCGCCTGGCCCGATCCACGCCACGGCTCATCTTTTGAATTCTGCGAAAACGGCGCCAAGGCGGTCACGTGGGAAGCCACGGCCAAGCGGGTCGATCCAAACTTCTTCGCCCGGCACAGCGCCACGGAATTATGGGAGTGGAGCGACCATGACCTCGAAGGAGCCGGCCGGCTCACGCATCCGCTGCGCTACAATCCGTCGACCGATCACTATGAAGTTATCAGCTACGAAGAGGCGTTCCGCCTTACCGGCGCGGCGCTGAATGCGCTGGACGATCCCAATCAGGCGGAATTCTATTGCTCCGGACGCACCTCCAACGAAGCCGCCTTCCTGTGGCAGCTTTACGTGCGCGCCTTCGGGACCAACAATTTTCCCGATTGCTCCAACATGTGCCACGAGGCGACGAGCATGGGGCTGCCGCAGTCGATCGGCATCGGCAAGGGCACGGTGACGCTCGAGGATTTCGAGCATGCCGATGCGATCTTCTGCATCGGCCATAACCCGGGCACCAATCACCCGCGCATGCTGTCGTCGCTGCGCGATGCCGCACGACGCGGCGCGGCCATCATCGTGGCCAATCCGATGAAGGAGCGCGGGCTGGAGCGCTTCCGCTCGCCCCAGCACCCTGGCGACATGATCAGCCGCACCGGGGTGCAGCTCGCTTCCGCTTACCACCAGGTGCGGGTGGGCGGCGACCTCGCCATGCTAAAAGGCATCATGAAGGCGCTGCTCGCGCGGGAGGCGGCAGAAGGCGGCGTGCTCGATCATACCTTTATCGCCGAGCACACCAACGGCTTCGAGGCGCTCGCCGCCGACCTTGCCGCCACATCCTGGGACGAGATCGTTCGCCGCTCCGGCCTGCCGCGGGCTGAGATCGAGCGTATGGCGTACGTCTATGCACGGGCGGAGCGGGTCATCATCTGCTACGGCATGGGCATCACGCAGCATCGCCGCGGCACGCAGAATGTGCAGCAGATCGCCAACCTCCTGCTGCTGCGCGGCAACTTCGGGCGCCCTGGCGCAGGCATCTGTCCACTGCGGGGGCACAGCAACGTGCAGGGCGATCGCACGGTCGGCATCACCGAACTGCCGACTGAAGCGTTCCTGCAGCGGCTTGATGCCGCCTTCGGCATTACCAGCCCGCGCGCGCACGGCCACAATGCGGTGGAGGCGTTCAAGGCGATGCGCGACGGTCGCTCGCGCGCGGTGATCTCGCTGGGCGGCAACCTGGCGGTGGCGATGCCCGATCCTCAAGCATGTTTCGCCGCCTATCGTAAGATGGATCTCGCGGTCACGGTGGTCACGAAATTAAATCGCACCTGCCTGCTCCAAGCCAAGGAGACGCTGGTGCTCCCCTGCCTCGGCCGTACCGAACAGGATGTGCAGGCGGGAGGGCCACAGGCGGTGACGGTGGAGGATTCCATGTCAATGGTTCACGCTTCGCGCGGCAAGCTAAAGCCGGTGGCGGAGGGGCTGCTGTCCGAGCCGGCGATCGTCGCCGGGCTGGCCAAGGCGACGCTGCCCGGCCTCGCGATCGATTGGGACGGCATGGTCGCCAACTATGACCGGATCCGCGACAAGATTGCCGAGGTCCTGCCCGAATTCGCCGATTATAATGCGCGTATCCGTATCCCGCTCGGCTTCCGCCTGCCCAATGGGCCGTCCGAACGTCGCTGGAACACCGCAGACGGCAAGGCGCATTTCATCGTCCACCCGGGCGCGGACGGTGCTGGCGGCAACGCGGACGGCGCCCTAACGCTCACCACCATCCGCAGCCACGATCAGTACAACACCACCATCTACGGCAACAACGATCGCTATCGCGGCATCACCGGTCGCCGTGACGTGGTATTCGTCAACGCCGATGATCTCGCTGACGCGGGGCTGGCGCATGGCGATCTGGTGGATGTGATCGGCGCTTCCGGGCGCGTTTTGGCGCGGCAGATTGCGGTGTCGCATCAGATAGCGCGAGGATCGCTGGCTGCTTATTATCCGGAAGCCAACGACCTGATTGCGCTGGACGACTACGATCCCGTTAGCGGCACGCCGGCGTACAAATCCGTTACGGTGACCTTGAAGAAGGCCCAAATCGTCAGCGAAGCATGAACGCCTGGCGTTCGCTCACGATGTTTGGACGACATCAAACGCTTTCGAGTGAAGTCAGCAGAGTGGCCTTCGCGGCGACTTCCTACTCGAGAGCCAACGCTTGTGCATCACCGAGCAGGTCGTTCTATTCGTCGTCCGCAAATGGACACAGCCCGAAGTAGCGGAGGAACAATGCGCTTCGGTGGTGAAGGAGTCCAGCGGCGCTCCGCGTGCTGTGATGCAACACTGAAGGCTTTGCCGTTGCGTTACGCTGGCGCGACCCCATCGGCATTGACCAGATCCGCGCCGATCATTGTGCCAACCAAGCGTACCCGTTTCTCAACCAGATCTATTGGCGTGCGCTGCAGTTCGAGCTCATAGCGGCCACCCGCGTCCCGGCGCAGGTAAAAAGCAGCACCATCGCGTATCAGGGTGCCAGTTTCGTCGATCTGGGTTCCAATTGATGGCACGAGCGTTCCGATCATGCTGCTAAGACAGAGTGCGGCTGGCTGGCACGTTCTTGACGCTTGCGATAGGCCTTGCGGGCTAGGCTCACCGCAGCGGCATGCTCACGCACGCGCTTTTCGGATGGTGTCTCATAGTGGCGGCGCAGCTTCACCTCGCGGTACACACCTTCGCGCTGCAGCTTCTTCTTCAACGCGCGGAGGGCTTGGTCGAGGTTGTTGTCTTGGACGGTTGATAACATGCGTACATGGCCCCGAGTATCTCATTGCTGTTCGTTGAGGTTGCTACCGCCACGCCCGCTTCCCGGCCGGATCGTCGCCGGGAGACCGCAGCACTCGATCCGGCAGACCCTTGGCGCAATACGCGGACCCGCTGGTGCAGCCGGTTACGCCGGAGCCGGCCTCACCCGAAACTGGGGGCGAGGCCAGCAGGACGCGCGAGGCCAAAGCAAGACTGCGCGTCAGAACTCCAACCGCGCACCCAGCCTGAAGGTGCGTCCGAAAGCGGCATTGGTGTAGAACAAGGGACGACCTTCGCCGCGATAGTATTCGACATCGCGCGCGTTGTTGAGGTTCGCCGCCTCGAGGTAGACCCGCAGAGCCTTGGTCACATCGTAGCGAAGGTTGGCGTCGATCTGTACGGTCGGCTTGTCGAACACGTCCTCCTCGGGATTGCCACCAAGCAGGACAAGCGCCTTGCCGCGGTAGTTGGCCGAGACCCGCATCGACAGTCCATCGCCTTCCCAGCCCAGCGTCGCGTTGCCGACGAGATCGCGCTGGCCCGGTAGCGAGAATGTCTCGCCTTCCCGAACGTTCGCGGTGGATTTGGAGTTGGCATATGTGAGATTCGCCTGCGTGAAGAGGCCAGACAGCAATCCAGGCAGACCGGTATAGGACTGCACCCACGAAAGCTCGACGCCGTAGACCTGCGCCCGATCTCCGTTCAGCACGACTTCAATGGATTCGAAATTTGGATCCACGTCCGCTGGAAGCCGTAGCGGCAACGTCCCCAGGTCGGAACCGTCGCCTGAAAAATCAAAGAAGAAGTTGCTGATCCGCTTGTAGAAGAACGCCGCCTGCAGCGACGTGTCCGGCGCCGGATACCACGATGCCGAGAGGTCGAACGAGTCGGCCTTGAGTGCCTTTAGGTAGGGGTTGCCCGCGAACAGGTCGCGGTTGTTCGGATCGTCGGTTTCGAACTGCACGCGAAGACGGTTCACCCGATCGTTGAAGTTGGGGCGTTGAATGCCGCGGTTCCACGATCCGCGCACGAGAAGGTCGCGGGACGGTTCCCAGCGGGCGTGCAGGCCCGGAAACCAGTCGGTGTACTTGGTAGAGACATTCCCGAGATCGACGATCTGCCCGGTGTTGGCATCGCCGTCGGGCCCACGTCCGCTGCCGTCGAATTCGGTGAAGAAGCCCCGGCTGCGCGAGCGGGTATGCTCCACGCGGATGCCGCCGATGATGCGCAAGGTATCCAGCGGATTGACCGTGGCCTGCGCGTAGCCGGCATAAACGTCCTCACTGACCGAATAGTCGCCCGAAGCGGAAAGGTCCTCGCGCTGGTAACCGGGATTGTTGGCCAGCAGGGTATCGCGCGCGTCGCTGAACAAGTCGTACCCGGCCTCGCGGGCGGGAAAGAAGGCTTCGTACCCCGGCCCGCCGACATCCACGCGATCGACGTCCGCCATCGTGCGGCGGAACCCGAAGCTACGTGGATTGCCGGTAAACTCCTCGCGATCGTTGAACTTCTTGCGCCAGCGCGCTCGCGCGCCAAAGTCGATCCGGCTGGCACTGCCCAGCATGTCGAGGTCACGCCCCAAGTCGAGCCGCGCGCCCCAAATTTCGTCCTGGCGCTTTTCCTGCACGTATAGCAGCTGGTTGAATTGATAATCGCGCGGATCTAAGGGATCGCCGCCGTCGCCCTCGTCGCCGATCGACGGCACTAGCGTAAAGCCGGTGCTGTTCGCATCTAGGTTCACCAGTAGTTCCTCGGCGCGGAAACGGCCACGCAAGGCGTTGGGGTTGTCGAACCTGGAAAGCGACCAGTCACCCTGGACGCTGATGTCCCAGGCACCGCCGCTCAGCTTGCCGCCGGTCGAGAGGCTGTAGATGCTGTCGGTGATGTCTTGGAAGAACACGCGCCGCTCGTTCTGCACGTCGTCGAACAGACCGCCGCCGGGGCGCACTTCGAGGATCTTGTCGTCCTCCGATTCCTCGATGACCCAGATGTCGTGGTAGCTCAGGTCTTCGTCGTTCAGCCTGCTGAAGGTGCCGCGCAGGAAAAACTCGGTTCCTTCGGACGGTCGGAATTCGACGTTGCCCGACGCGTTCCAGCGGGTGCGCTGCCCCATTTCGGCGACGTTAATCACTTCGTTGTGGCGCAGAAACTCCGGACCCTTCTCCAAAGCCTGAACGGCGTCGAGACCGGCGTCGGCCTCGCGCTCGGTGCCCTGGATCGGCCGGCGCGAGTAGGACACCGACGCGCCGATCCCAAGCCGGTCGTCCAGTAGACGGCGGGTGAAATTGGCGGAGATCTCCTCACCGAATTTGTCGGCCTCTTCGCCGTAGTAGCCCTCGGCCTTGATCTGGAAGTTCTGGCGACCGGAGAATGCTGACAGCGTCTTCAGGTTGATCGAGCCGCCGATCGTATCGGCATCCTGGCTCGGCAGCACTGACTTGGTGATCTCGATTTGCTGCAGCTGTTCGTTGGAAACCGAGTCCAGTGAAACGCTCGCGGTGTCGCTGTTGGAGGTGCCAAGCCGTACGCCATCGATCGTCACGGCGGTGAATTGCGAGGGCAAGCCGCGGACCGACACGCTGCGTCCCTCCCCCTCGGAACGGCCGACGGTCACGCCGGGCAGTCGCTGCAGCGATTCCGCCACATTCTGGTCGGCGAACTGCCCAATGTCCTCGGCCGAGACGACATTTGTCAGGTTATCTGCCGCCCGCTCGGCAGCGATCGCGCGGCCCAGAGCGCCGCGCGGCCCGATCACCATGATGTCCGGTTCGTGCGCGGCCCTATCGTCCTGCGGAAACCCGGCACCTTTGGCGCGCAGCATAATCGCACCGCCCCTCTCTCCCGCAATTACCAGCGGCAGGCCCTTGAGCAATCGCCGCAGGGCTTCGCGCGGCTGGAGCGTGTCATTCACGCCCTCAACCGTGAGGCCCGCCACCGCATCGTAGGGATAGACAAGCTCGACACCCGCCTGCTGTGCGAAGGCATTCAGTGCGCCGCTGGCCGGGCCTGCAGGGATGGCGAACGTGACATTGCGTTCCGGCGGCGTCTGGATCGGAGCCTGTGCCAGCGCGGACGGTGACGAAAGGAAACTACCGCCCAAAAGAAGGGCGGCAACAAGACGACGCAACTGCATGAAGACCCCCGAGAGCTCGGCCACTTGGCCGTTCACCGGGAAGGACGGATCAGCGTTGGCTTCCCGCTACCCGCCGCGCAGATTTCTTTTCACAAGGATGCGATCCGCCGTTTCAACTGTGTGCAGGCCGAATGTCGTTTCCAATGCGTCGGTAAAGCTGGACGGATGCGCCGTGTCGAAACGTCCGCCGATGCGTATCGCTGCTACCGCAGGGTCGTCTATCGCCAGCTTGCGGTCGAGATAGCGATTATACTCGGCCACGGCCTGGCCGAGCGTCTCACCGTCAAACACCAGCTCGCCACGCCGCCAGGCCGATACTGACCGTATCAGATTGGCCGGGGCGGGCTGCACTTGCGCGGCAGCCGATGAAAAGCGGATGATCTCGCCACGTCCGATATCGTGTCGCGTCCCCGTGGTCTCATTCTGCGCGATGCGGGCAGAGCCGGAGAGGATCAGGACTTCGCTTGCACCATCGTTCGAAGAACGGGCGTTGAAGTCGCCGGCGATGAGCAGCAAGGCACGCGCGCCGCTGTACAGGGTGACGCGATGGGATGCCGATCCGTCGACCGTCAACGCCACCTCGCCCTGATCGAGCCACACGCTGCAATGTCCTGCGTCGCTCTTCCAGCGCATGCGACTGTCGGTGTTGAGCATGACGTAGAGACCCGGCACCGGGCTGAACCGCCGCTGCTCGCCAACGCCGGTGGATGCGTACGCAGGCGCGTCCAGCAGCTTCCAGCCAAGTCCCCCTGCTGCCATCGCCGGAAGCGCACAGGCCGCCGCGCTAAGGAACCTACGGCGAGCAGAGGCGAAATCCGCCTCGACCCTGGTTTTCTCGTCCGCTGCTTGCGCTGGCAGGGCAGGCTGTTCGAGCCGGCCCAAGCCTTCCCAAGCAGCGACAGCTTGCGCATAGGCAACACGGTGGCGCGGATCGGCATCGCGCCACGCTTCGAACGCGGCGACGTCAGCCGATCCGGCGTCCTGCCGAATCAGCCACTCTGCCGCTTCGGCCTGCGCCTTCTGTATGCGGCTCGTCACGACCGATCTGTTCGCCTTCCTCCACGTCCGCTAGAAATAGCGTCTTCATCATCAAGCGCATCCCTTTAACAAGATGCTTTTCGACCGTTGAGACGGATATGCCGAGCCTTTCCGCTATCTCTCGCGGTGCCAGGTCCTCAAATTTCCGCAATTCGATCACGCAACGGCATTGCGGCGGCAGATCGGCGACTGCGCGACGAACGCGATCGAGCTCTCGCCGCGACGCCGCTTGGTCGAAAGCATTCGGCGCATCGTCCGCCACCCTCAGCAGCGTCTCGTCGCTGGCGCGATCGAATGGAATCACCCGCGCGTTGCGCAAGCGATCGATCGCGATGTTGCGTATGGTCAGCATCATGTATGCCTTGGGCACAACCAGGCTCGCCCAATTCGATAGCGCGATCACTCGAGTGTACGCCTCTTGCACGATGTCGTCGACGCTTTCCGCATCCGGCGCCCAGCGTCGGGCTTGTCGCTGGTAATCGGCCGCATGCGGAAGCACGCGATCAATGAACCACCGTTCCCTGTTGCCGATCCCTAGCAGCGTCGTGCTCCCTGCCGCGTGCAATCTGCTCCGCAGCGGCGCTGTTAGACGTCGCTTATGACGGTTGCGGGACGGTGTCAGAAGCTCGCATATCTCGGCTGCAACGTGTCGCGAGCTCCACAGGTCGGACAGTTTTTCAGGTTGCGCCGTCATCAAAGTGGCATTCAAACCTTGAAAGTTGAGAGCGCCGATTGACCGCGAAGGCTCGACCGGCCGTCGGTTTGACCAGCCTATCGGCCATCCAGCCCAGTCGTGGCAAACGTCAGCTTTCCGTTCCGCAGATGAACAGATGTAAGCTGGAGGGCAGGAACGGCGGTCTGAATGGCCGCGATTGGGTCACCATCGCTGGCTGGAACGTCGTCTCAACACGTTGTTGCTAGGTGGCAGAGCGAGCTTGCTCAGTAAGGGTAGCCAGCGCGTCGACATGCCGCCAAGTTTCAGCGCCTAGGGTGGCCACTTTCGGGTGGCGCCTCAGCCGCGCTGAGCGGCAAAAACTGGGTCAAATACATCGCATGCGGCGGATCGATCATTTTGGCACGTGAAGCGTTGTACTATGTCGCGCCGGTCAGTGAGAAGTATTAGTCCGTCTACCAAGTCCCGTGGTGATCAAAGGCGAGATGGTTGATGCCCCGCGGCGTCTCAAGCGGGGTGGATGATCGCGCCGACGCGAACGTCCGACAGGCCGAGCCATGTCGCCATCCGCTCCAACTCCACGTGTAGGCGCGGTAGAGTGTCGTCGGGCGCACCTGGTTCGAGGGTGATGCGTGGCGCCAGCAGCACACCCGCTCGCCGGTCCGCCTTAAGATCGACCCGCGCGACCAGTGCCTCGTCCATGAGGAAGGGCAGCACGTAATAGCCATGGACGCGCCGCTCCTGCGGGACGTAGATCTCGATCCGGTAGCGGAAGCCGAATAGGCGTTCAGTGCGGCTACGTTCCCAGATCAGCGGATCAAACGGCGCCAGCAAGGCCGCCCCGCGCACCCGCCGGGGTGGTGACGCCTCCCGGTGCAGCCACGCCTTCTGGCTCCAGCCGTCTACGCGGACGGGCACCAACACTCTCTCTGCCTCCAGGTCCGCGATTGCGTGATCCGCCTCTTCAGGCTTCAGCCGGTAGTAATCGCGCAGATCGGCCGCCGTCGCGATTCCAAGCGCGCGGGCGCTACGTTCGATAAGACGCCGCTGCGCTTCGGAGACGGTTGGCGTCGCCATGGCGAGCACATCGGGCGGCAGGACACGCTCCGGTAGGTCGTACACGCGTGCGAAGCTGCCCCGCCGCGTCGCCGTGGTGATCCGACCCGACCAGAACAGCCACTCCAGCGCGTGCTTGACTTCGCTCCATTCCCACCAACCGCTTCGGCTCGCCCCGTTTTCGAAGTCGGCGGCGGTTAGGGGGCCTTCTGCAGCAATACGGGCAAGCACGGCGTCGGCTTCGCCGCGGCGCTCGATCGCGAAACGACGAAGCGCACTATAGCCGATCTCGCCCCGCTCGGCGCGCGCCATCCTCCACCGCAGCAGCGGATGAAGGTCGAGGGGCAGCAGCGACGCCTCGTGCGCCCAATATTCAAAGAACTGGCGATGCCGCTTCGGCCCCCACGAGGCGCGTTCAAGCAGCGCGCGATCATAGCCGCCGAGGCGGGAGAAGAGCGGCAGGTAATGTGCGCGCGAGAGAACGTTGACGCTGTCGATCTGGAGCAGGCCCGTTCGATCAGCGGACTTGCGGAGGTGCGCCGCTGTGGTCCGAGAAGGCCGCGGCCGGTCGAAGCCTTGGGCCATAAGGGCAATGCGGCGCGCATCGGCCAGCGAGATGCTCATGCATCGATGATGGTGGCAAACGGCTGCCACGGTCAATCTCGGCCCCAACTTCAGCTGCGCAGCCGCCACTGCACGAGCAGCTCGTATCGGGAGACCCTCCCGCCGCCGTTAACATCGTCTTCTGCGCCGGATGCGTCGTCCGGCCGAGCAAAGCTGAGCCGCATTTCAGTAAAGCGCGTGCCAGCGCAATCAACGAGTTACGAATCCGTTGGCTGTTAGCTGCATACGATCGAGGTTCAGCCCCGCAGCAGAGGCGCCCTGCCGCACCGCCCTGGCAATCTGGTCCAAGGTTGCAGGGTCGTTCTTTGCGCTGGTGACTGCCTGATCGATCAGCGCGGATTGCAGCAACAGGACCTCTGCCATCTCCTGCTTGCGCGCGTCGTCCGCCCCCGCCAATTCGGCCGACGTGGAAAGCGCGGCGGCCGCCTGCTTTCACACGGCTTGAACCTGCGCGCGCTCGGGCGAGGTCTCAATACCGTTTGCCCCGTTCCACGCGCTGATCCAGTACAGCGTGTAGGCATCCGCCACATTGCTTGTGGATAGGCCCAGCGGCGCGATTATGCCGCCGATCTGCCCGAAGATGTCGGTCGATGCGAAGAGCTGCTCAAGCCGCGCCGCTTCTTGGGGGCTCTGCGCACGCGTCCTAGCCACGAAGTTCGCGAGATTCCGGGTCCGGCGCTGAAGCGACGAGCGATAGCTGAGTGCCTCGGCGGGCAAGGCGGGGCGCATCGGTAAACTCGGTGTCACCGCAGGGCTGCCAATCAACGGCTGTTCCACCTTGTCGCAGCTACCATCGGCACATGGCAACCATGCCGAGGCTGGCGGGTCAGGGATAAGACCACCAAACTCCCCAGCGGTGCCGCCCCATAATTGGGCGCTCCCAGCTTGCGCCCAGATCAACGCCGCAAGAGCGATGAAGGACCGAACGGTGGTTGCGTAACTGGCTCGCATGGCTGCTTCCTCGGATGACATCAACATTCGGCCGCCGTTCGTGTCTCGGGAGGCTTTGGGCGGTCAGTCGATCGTGCGGAAGCCTTAGGCGTGAGCACCAGTTCATCGAGACGGACGTTCGCGCCGGCGGCGTGTTGCGTCATTGCAGTTCCAAGCGGGCGCAACATAGCTGGGTTACCTGCGCTTCAGTGACTGCCTGAATGTCGGAGTGATCGGCGCTATCTGCATGATCAGCTTTGTTCCTGTCGATTTATTGCCTGCGTAAGGTCAGTAGGTGACTTCCATGTTGCGAGATGGGCGGCGGCTTGCATCAGTCTCGAGCGAGCAAGTTCCTATCTCGACCGTTCCGAGCGCGTGACGGAGCTCGCCCAAGCAGTCGGTCCGCTCATATGAACGAAGAGCGACTTCCAGGCTGCGGAAAGGCGCGTGTGAATGGCAGGGATTGGGTCAGGCCGGCGCAGAACCTGGCGGCAGCCTCCGACCACATCTTGCCGGTCGCGCGACATCTCAGAACGCCTGAAAAAGCTGTTCTTCGTTTGAGAAATGCGGCCCGCGGCCGTGTTGCCTGACGCTGTGTCAGGGCGGCCTGATCGAGATCGGGCGCGATGGACGTGCAGCTTCAAATGCGTCCTGTCAGATCGCACGGCAATGCGAAGTGGCGTTGCTTGCCCTTGCTGATCAACTACGCACGGGTATCGACCGCTAGCGCGGAAAATGGCAGTCCATGGGATATGCATCAGGATTTCGCGGCATCAGCCAACAGTCTACTCCCCTCCTTTTGTCTCCTTCGCGCCGCATTGCTTTGCCTTGGTTTGAGCTTGGCCTCGCCGGTAGCGGCGCAGTCGATCACGGTGATGAGCTTCAACGTTCGCCTGCCGGCCGAGGGCGACGGTGCCAATGTTTGGGAAAAGCGCCGGGACCTGACCGCGCGGACAATCGCGCGGGCGCATCCCGACGTGATCGGCACCCAGGAGCTATATCAGCGGCAAGGTGACGATCTGGTTGCGCGGCTGCCCGGCTATGCCTGGTTCGGGATCGACCGGCGCGGCGGGCATAGCGATGAGCACATGGGCGTGTTTTATGACACGCGCCGGCTGAAGCTGATCGAGCAGGGAACCTTCTGGCTGTCTGACACTCCGGATGTGCCGGGCAGCATCACTTGGGGGCACCCTTATCCCCGCAACGTCAACTGGGCGATCTTCGAGCAGTCCGGGAGAGGGACGAACAAGGGTCGCCGCTTCCGTTTTCTGGACACGCACATGCCCTACCGCTTGGAGGATGAGGCCGCGCGAGAGAAGGGGGCGGCGTTGATCGTAGAGCAACTGCCCAAGCTGCCGGGCGGCGACCTGCCGACGGTGCTGACCGGGGACTTCAACACCACCCCCGACATGCCCACATGGCAGCGGCTGGGCACCGCGTTCACCGACATGCGCACTGCGGCGCCGAAGCGGACCGGCCCCGAAGCGACGTTCCACAACTTCACAGGCAATCCCGATCGTCGCCTAGATGCCATTTTCGCGCGCGGATTCACTGCCTTGTCGGCCGAGACAATGACCGACCATGAAGGCGCGATCTGGGCTTCAGACCATTTTCCCGTGGTGGCGACGCTTCGGATGAAGTGAGGCGATTGGGGGAGGGGGCGGACGCGATCCTCGTCGACTTGCTGCGCGATCTGCATTGCGAACACTGCCCCCGTAGGTTCGCGGAGAGCGCGCGCGGCCGCCGGGCGAGCAGCGGCCTCAATTCGAGGGACTCCGCCGCCACGTCACTCGCGCCTTGATCTCGGCTTTGGGGCGCCGCGCCGCCCGTAGCGGGAGGCGATGTTCTCGGCGAGGGTAAGATGCGGATAAAACGCGAAGCTCATGGCCAGTCCACGAACTTCAACACTCGCCAAGCCGGGCCTCTTTTTGGCAGTCATCGAGGCGGGCGGTGTGGCTTCGCGTGTTTGCTGTAAACCAACCAAGTGCGCCGGGGGCTTGCTGATGGTCGTTCGGCCTCGGGCTGATCGCCCGCGTCGACGGCTCTTCTGATCAAAGGACGGGTGAATAACAGGTAGCGAGTCTAATATAAGAGGGAGACGTCGGCAGGCATCCTCCCTATCGGAAGAGGCAGTCGGATCGTAGCGGTGGCGCCTGTCACCCCGCCTCTTCAACGCTGGCAAACCAGTCGGCATAGACGGTGTTTCGCGCCATGCGGCGAGTCAGGTCGGGCGCGTTGTCAGACCACCATACTGGCCCGCGCTCGCCGAGCGCCGTTTTCGCAGCATCGACCGCCGCGCGCGCCTCAGCCAGTGCGGCTGGATCGGACTGTAACGCTTGGCCGACTGCCCGGCGTGCGTTCATCAATCGTTCGACCAGTGCCTGCCGGCGTGCTTCGGGCAGGCGCGGATCCGAACGCCGCCACAGCCGGCCGCGCACGACGATGTAGCGTCCATCCGGCGTGACCAGCGGGATGTTGAGCCGCAATGTTCCAACCTTCCTTCAGGCGACTTCCGCAGTTGCAAGCCGGTGCGGGTCGCCAATCGCCTGCGCTGCCAGCCCGCGGACGTCGACCCTGGCTTTCAGCCGTGCTGCAAGGAGCGCCGTGCCGCTGACCTTACGCTGGACGAACAGTGTTTCCACGTCAGGCACGTGCCAAGTCGCGCGATCCTCGATAAGGTTGCGCGCCTCTTCGCGGATCACCGGCACGAAGGCGCGGTCACCAAAGTCGAACGGTCCCGGTCGGTTCATCGCGGCATCAATTGCGCCGATCATTCGATCCACCGCCAAGCGGTGGCGCGCCACGGCCTCGGCGCCGAGGAAACCTGTCCGGATGGCGATGTCGCGTACCCGGACCAGATCGCGCGCCAGCCCCGCCCGGATCAAACCCTTGTAAGCGGCGGCCGTCTCCACCGGCACCGCGCGGGTCGCGCCAAAGTCGAGCAGCACGAGCCGTCCAGTGTCGGGCTGCCAGCGATAATTGGCAAAGTTCGGGTCGGTCTGCATCACGCCGAACGCGAACAGCTCTTGCAGTACGAGGCCCACCAGCGCTGTCATGGCCGTGTCGCGGGTCGCCTGGTCTGCTTCGGCGACGGCCTCCACCGGCCGTCCCTCGACGAAGCTCATGGCGATTACGCGGCGGGTAGTCAGCGCCTCCTCCAGTTTCGGCACGACGTAACGGTCGTCGCCAGCCAGCCGCTCGGCATAGGCGCGCATCTGCTCGCCCTCGCGGAGGTAATCCGCTTCCTCCTTCAACTGTCGCTTGGCTTCGGCGAGCAGCGGACCAAGGTCGAGCGATCGAGGGAGCAGGTTGGACACACGCAGCAGCGTCGCGACATT
>JAAIGE0100671257.1_pt1 | contig 14300 bp, 15 predicted proteins | sample 6487951 | NCBI WGS metagenome assembly JAAIGE01 (sample SAMN13974128, study PRJNA590717) | phyllosphere metagenome | biome: tomato field; feature: multiple bacterial spot infested tomato fields; material: tomato leaves; isolation source: leaves from tomato fields | host: Solanum lycopersicum ... | reverse complement strand
GCTCGCCGAGTCCCAGGCGCTCGAGCAGCGTCGTCGCCTTCTCGGTGGCCTCGGCTTTGCCGAAGCCGTGCAGGCGCGCGAGATAGGCGATGTGCTCGACGACCTTCATCTTCGGGTACAGGCCGCGCTCCTCGGGCATGTAGCCGAACCGGCGTCGGTCGGCGGTGGTGACCGGCGCTCCGTCGAGCTGCACCGCCCCGTCGTCCTTGGCCAGCACGCCGAGCGCGATGCGCATGGTCGTCGTCTTGCCGGCGCCGTTGCCGCCGACGAATCCCGTGAGCCGCCCGGGGGCCACCGAGAAGCTCACGTCGTCGAGCACCCGGCGGCCGCCGTAGCTCTTGGTGATGCCGTCCAGTCGAAGCACGATCATCCCTTCCTCATCGATACCCCCACGCTAGAGAGCGCTCGAACCGGCGGCATCCGCCGCGGGGAGGGTTGCACGGCTCCCCCACAGGGGGGAGTGCGCCCGCAGGTCAGGTCAGGCCGTGCCGATGCGCCAGCACCACGGCCTGCACCCGGTCGCGGGCCCCGAGCTTCTGCAGCACGTTCGACACGTGCGTCTTCACCGTCGCCTCGCCGATGAACAGCCGCGTCGCGATCTCGGCATTGCTCAGGGCCTCGGCCATGAGCCGCAGCACCTCGGCCTCGCGATCGGTCAGCGGCTCCGCGAGCACGAGCGGCTGCGCCGCCGGAACGGGGGATGCCGAGGCCTCGGCGCCGCCCTCGGCGAAGCGCGCGATCACTCGGCGCGTGACTTCGGGAGCCAGCAGCGCGTCGCCGGCCCCTACGACGCGGACGGCCGACACGAGTTCTTCGGGACCGGCGTTCTTGAGGAGGAAACCACTCGCTCCGGCGGCCAGCGCCGCGAACAGGTAGTCGTCGCGGTCGAACGTCGTGACGATGAGGACCGCGGCCTCCACGTCGGGATCGGCGACCAGACGCCGAGTGGCCTCGAGCCCGTCCATGTCGGGCATCTGCACGTCCATGCAGATGACGTCGGGCTGCAGGGCGCGGGCGGCCTCGATGGCCTGTGAGCCGGTGGATGCCTCGCCGACCACCTCGAGGTCGTCCTCGAGCGAGAGGATCGTGCGGAACCCCGCCCGCATCATCGCGTGATCGTCGACCAGCAGCACGCGCAGTTCAGGCACGGGACACCTCCGTGGATGTGAGCGGCACGCGGACCCGCACGAGGTACCCGCCGCGGGCGCGCGGGCCGATCTCGATCGATCCACCCGACACGGCCGCACGCTCGCGCATGCCCAACTGGCCGAGGCCGGGCGTCGCCGCGCCGCGGCGTCCGGTGTTCGCGACCTCGAGCTCGACGGCATCCGGATCGAAGCGGAGCCGCACGTCGGCGGTCGCGTCGGGGCCGGCGTGCCGCCGTGCGTTGGTCAGCGCCTCTTGGGCGATGCGGTACAGGTTGACCTGCACGAGTGGCGGGGGATCGGCGGTCGGCTCGCCCACGACGCGGAACGTGGTCGGCAGGCCGGCCGAGACCGCCTCCGTGACGAGGTCGGCGATGGATGACAGCCCGTGTGTCGTGGGAGCGGTGTCGCTCGTTTCGCTCTCGATTCCGGGCGTGCGCAGCGTCTCGAGCAGCTGTCGAAGCTCCTTCAGCGATGTGCGCGCCGACTCTTCCACACCGCACAGGACGTCGCGTGCCTTGTCGCGGTCGCGATCCATAACGGAGCGAGCGACGCCGGCTTGCACCCCCATGAGGGAGACGTGATGCGCGACCACGTCATGGAGCTCGCGCGCGATACGTACACGCTCCAGCGCGACAGCCTGGGCCGCGCTGTGCTCGCGCTCGCGCTCCAGCTCCGCGGTGCGCTCCTCGAGGGCGCGACGTTGTCGCAGCTGCGCATACGTCCGCTCTCCGAAGTAGTAGCCGCCGGCGAAGTAGAGCACGTTCACCAGCAGCATCAGTACAGTCAGGGCCGCTGCTGCCAACCCGGGTGCGGTGCCGACGCCCTCGCTGCCGAGCACCAGCGCGACGAAGAACCAGGCGGCCATGCCGGCGATGATCGCCACGCGCACGGCGTGCGCGCGCAGCCGGTTCGTCGAATACGCGCCGACCGTGTAGAAGCCCATGAACACCGCGATATTCCCGGCGTAGATCTCGGGGATGCCCAGCGAGATGGCGGCGAAGTACGCGACCGTCAGGACGATGGCGACGGTCGCCGGCCAGCGCCGCCGCATCGACAGCGCGAGCGCCAGCACGACGGCGTACACCGCAGCCGCGGGGAGGGCGTCCGCGGGATCGGCGCCGCGGCTGGCCGCAGTCAGCCAGGTGCTGACGAGAGTACCGACCAGGATCAGTGCGCCGACGCCGAGGTCGACGCGTCGTTCCCGACGGCTGAGGGGCGGACCGAGGGGGAGGGGCGGGGTCACGACAGGTCGATCACATTCGTCCGTGCGGCGTGGATGAGCACCTGCACGCGATCGCGGACTCCCCACTTGATCATCACGCGGCCCAGGTGCGTCTTGACGGTGGCCTCGGAGAGGAACAGCTCGCCGGCGATCTCCGCGTTCGACAAACCGCGACCGAGAAGACGCACGACGTCGCGCTCGCGATCGGAGAGGTTCTCGCTCGCCATCGGCGGCGGGTCCACCGGCGTCCGCGCGGTGCTGCGCACGGATTCCACCAGATCGCGTGTGACGCTCGGCGAGATGACGCACGATCCCTCGAATACATCGCGGATCGCCGCGACGAGGTCGTCGGGCTCGGTGTCCTTCACGAGGTACGCCGAGGCACCCGCCCGCAGGGCCGGCACCAGGAACTTCTGCGATGAGAAGGTCGTGATCGCGAGGACGTGCGTTCCGGGCACCCGCTCCAGTAATGCCCGGGTCGCGGCCACGCCGTCCATGCGGGGCATCTGCATGTCCATGAGCACGACGTCGGGGCGGTGCTGGACGCTGGCGGTCACCGCCTCTTCGCCGTCTGCGGCCTCGGCGACGACCGTCATGTCGGGTGCCGAGTCGACGAAGAGCTTCAGCGCGTTGCGCATCAGTGCCTCGTCGTCGGCGATGAGTACCCGTATCGGCGAGGACATGGCCACAGTGTACGGGGCGATTTCCGACCTTTGGGGGATGCCGCCACTCCCCCATCCGGCAAGAATTGAACGACGACATCGGCGAAGTGCTCAGGGGGAGGTGCACCGATGTACTCGATCTGTCAGTGGCTCGGCCTGTGCGTCTGAGAGTCCGTGCGACGCTCGCGACCGCGGGCATAATCGACACGTGTCTCTGAACACGACGGCTCCGCATTCCCCCGCCTCGTGGCGGGGGAGCTGGACGCGTTACGGGGAGGTATCCCCGCTGTCGCGCGCGACGCGCGTCGTGCTTCTCATCCTCACCTCGGCCACGGTGGTCGTGGACCTCATCCGTGCCGCGATCGCAGGGGAGCTGCCGAACGGGCTCGCCCCCGTCGCGGTCGCCGCCGCGATCGCCCTCTTCGCGTGGCGCCCTCTGGTCGCCGTCGGCCTCCTCCTCGGGGGCGCGCTCGTCGCGATCCCGCTCGGGGCGAGCGACGTGTGGCTGCTCGGAATGGCGATCGCCTTCGGGCTGGTCGTCGTGTCGTGTTCGGTGCCGCTCTCGGCGACCTACGCCACGGTCTTCCTCGTGGCCATCGTCGTCGGCGAATCGGCCCGGACGGACGTCCGCCCGCTCGCCGTCGTGGTGGTGCTGCTCGTCGTCGCGGCAGCTTCGGGCCTGGGCGGCGCGCTTTTCCGCTCAGCTCGTCGCCGGCAGAAGGAACTCGTCGTCCGCCTGAGAGCCGAGGCCGTCGCCGCACGAGCCGCCGTTCAAGAGGAACGTCTGCGCATCGCCGACGAGCTGCATGACTTCATCGCGCACGAGTTGACGATCATCGTCATGCACGCGCGCGTCCTCGACCGCACCGTCGATCCACAGACGAGCGCCGCGGCGCGCCGGGCGATCGAGGATGCCGCCGTGCAGGCTCTCGCCGACATCCGTCGCGTACTGGATGCCACCCAGGCCAGCCGCTCCGCCCCGCACGACGCCTCTGCGAACGATATCGACCGCCGCTACACCCTCGCCGACGCGCTGGCCGATGCCCAGCGCGAACTGACGGGGCTCGGGGGCAGGGTGGCCATCGATGCCCTCGCCCCTGATGGCGCTCCGCTCTCGCGCACCATCGACGCGGGCCTGGCGCAGATCGTCCGCGAGGCGACGACGAACATCGTCAAGCACGGCGGCGCAGGCGCCGTCGACATCGACGTGCAGCGGTCGAGCGAGGGTGTGCGCCTGTCGATCGTGAATGACATCGCCGAGACCTTCGCGGAGACACGGGTGCCGCGCGGAGGCTACGGACTGGCCCGCATGCGCGAGCGCGCCCTGCTCTCCGGCGGCACGTTCGACGTCGGTCCGCGCGACGGACGATGGGCCGTCACCGTGACGTTGCCGTCGCGCTGAGTCGTCCTCTCGGCGTAGACGAAGGTCGCACAGAGGCCATCCCATCGCAGGATCCCTGACGGGCCCGCCGTTCCTAGTGTCGGATCACGAGCCGAGGCGCCAGCCCCGACCGCGAACCGGAAGGCAGGAATGTGAACCAGCAGATCATCGAGGGCTACTCCCGCTATGTGTCCGCCGACGAGGTGATGACCTCGACGGCATCGGCGCCGGAGGTGTCGCCGACTCCGGCGACACCGATCTCGACCCTCAGCTTCGCCTCGTTCGTGGGCGGCGTCACCACATACAACTTCGGCTGCTGAGCCGAACGGAACGGAGAAGATCATGACCATGTTGAACGAGCGCCTCATCGCGGGCTACTCCACGTTCACCGAGGCGGACGAGCTCATGAACTCGACCGCCACCGCTCCCGCGGTCTCGCCAACCGTGTCCATCGTGGGCTCGGCGGTCACCATCGGAGCCACCTCTTTCGCCTCGGGCTTCACCGTGGCGTGGACGGTCGACACGGGTTGCTGACATGAACACCCCCTCCTTCGCCTCGCTCGCGCGCGTCTCCGGCATCCTCGCTTCGCTGATCGGCCTTGTGGGCGCCATCGCGCTCTTCGTCCTCGGACAGCCGCTGATCTCGGCGGTGTTCGCCGTGTTCGCCATCGCGGGTATCGGAACCATCGCGGTCGCTCCGCGGAGGGGACGGTGACGGGCGCACCCGTGATGTCGTCGACCGACGAGATCACGGGTGACGCCCCGTCCACGGCTACGCCCTCGGCGGCCGACATCGCGATGATGCAGACGCTGCTGCGCCTCACCGATCTCTTCACACCCAGCGCCGTCCGCGCGGGCGCCACGCACGGGCTGTTCACCGCTCTCCTGTCCGGATCGACCCCCGCCGAGATCGTCACGAAGAAGGGCCTGGATGCCGAATACCTCGACATCCTGATCGACTTCTACGACGAGGTGGGCATCCTCACCCGTCAGGGTGGATTGATCACCCTCACCGCTGTCGGCGAGGCACTGTCTACCGCGGAGTCTGCGCTGACGATGCGGGGGATGTTCGGTCAGACGGCCCGATCGATGATCGGAATGGACCACACGCTCGCGACGGGCGAGATCGCGACCCGGGGCGTATTCGGCACGGATTTCTGGACGGCGCTCAGCGCCACGGACCCGGACGGCGAGACGATCGCGCGTGAGATGAGCGCTACCGGCGTCGACGACTACGACAGTGACCTGGTCCGCGACACCGTCGACTGGTCGAACGTGGGTACGATCGTCGATCTGGGCGGAGGCCGAGGCGACCTTCTCGCCAAGCTTCTGACGGCGTTGCCCGACGCCCGCGGGACGGTTCTCGAGTACGGGCGGATGGCGGACGTGGCGCGGGCTCACCTCGCGGCGACCCCGCTCGCGTCGCGCATCGACGTTCGGGCCGGGTCTTTCCTGGAGCCCATCGACACGCGGGCCGACGTGTTCGTTCTCTCCGGCATCCTGGCGGACTGGCACGACGAAGATGCGTTGACGATCCTGACGCACGCCCGCGTGGCGGCGGCCGCCTCGGGGGGACGGGTCGTCTTGGCGGAGATCGCCCTGCGGGCGACGTCGGCGCGCGAACGGCTGTACCACCGCACCGTGGTCTCGCGTCCTGTCCGCGAGGCGGACGAACTCGTCGACCTCGCGACGCGCGCCGGATTCGCGCGCACGGTGGTGCTCGCCGCCACTTCTCGCCGATCGGTGCTGGAGCTGACGCCGTGACCGCCGCGCCGGTGACGATGCGCGACACGGAGACCGGTCCGGCGTCGCCGTCACCGCTGCGCGTCGTGCTGGTGGTCACGGGCGCCTCCAGCGCGGCATACGTGCCCTATTGGGTGAACTGGATCGGCGCGGAGCGGCCGCACACGCGGCTACGGATTCTCGTCTCGACGCAGGCGACCCGCTTCGTCACGCCCGCGAGCTTGCACAGCGCGCTCGTCGACGAGGTGATCGTCGACACGTGGGACTCGGCGGACGACCGTGCCCTGCACGTCGAACTGGTGGGATGGGCGGACGCGATGCTCGTCTACCCCGCGTCGCAGAACTATCTCGCCGCGCTCGCGGCCGATGCCGCCGACCGACCGTCGCTGCTGGCACTGCAACTGACGCGCGCGCCGATCGTGATCGCCCCCAGCGTCGCCCCCGGCGGGCTGGAGTCCGGGGGCTTCCGACGCTCCTGGTCGCGGCTCGACGAGCGGCCCGGAGTGGCGTTGCTCCCCCCGGTGCCCGGGACCAGCCGTCATCGAGCCGACCTGACCGCATGGGTGCCCGCGCCGATGCCCGAAGCGTTCGACCGGCTGGACCGCCTCCGCGCGAGCACGGTCAACGAACCTTCCCGATACGGCACGCGGCTGTTGCGGACCGAAATCGAGGCGGCGGGACCCGTGTGGACGTGGACGCGCACGCCGGGCAGGGACGCGCCGCGCTCCTTCACCGCGAGCGATGATCCTGTGCTCGAGAAACTGACCTCCGCTCGGCTCGATGGAATCGCGCTAGGAGTTCCGAGCTCAGACCGTCTCGGACGGCGATACCGGATCGCGGGACAGCGGAGCATGGCATCCCTCCTGCTCGAGACCGGACCGGCCGACCCCCTCCTCCGCAGCCTGGAGCGAATGGGCGCAACGTTGGCGGCCGTGCACGACGTGCCGCTCCCGTCCGCCGCGGTAGCCGCCCCGAGTCGAGGCCTGGTCCGTCTCGCGCAGTGGCTCGAGGGCGTCGATCAGCCGCCGGTGATGTTGAGCGCGCGCCAGGAGTTGCTCGCCCGTGACGCGTCGGTCGCCCTGGCAGCCGTCGACGTGCTCGACGATCTCGAGCGACGGGCCCTGAGGGCACCCGTCGTGTGTCACGGCGCGCCCGGCCTCGGCTCGGCGGTTCCCGACGGCAGAACGGGTGTCGTGCTGCTGACGGGCGAGGACGTCCACGTCGGTTCCCGCGAATCCGATCTGATGTGGGTGCTCGGAGAGCTACTGGAGTTCTCGTTCACCCGTCAAGACGACCCCCGCTCGTGGGGCGGCGTCGTCGACGCCTTCCTCGCGGGTTACGGGCGAGAGCCCGGCATCTCGCTGCGGCTGCTGGCCGCCGCTCGCATCCTGCTGCACCTGCACGACTACATCGCGTACGTCGGGTGGTCCGCGTCGGAGTTCCACCGGTACGGCGGGATGCTTCGTTATCTCACCGACACGGAGGTCGTCGCATGAGAGACCTGATCGACGCCGTCGCCGTCCGCCTCGGGCTCGGCCCGGTCGAGGGCGCGACTCAGCGCTACGCGGGTCGCAACGCGAACGTCTCGGCCACGACGCGAAGCGGCCGCCGCATCTTCGTCAAGCGTGTCTACGGCGCGAACTCGACACGGTTCGCCCGTGCCCTCGACTTCGAGCGTCACGCGGGGCCGTCACCGGCACGGCCGGCGCTGCTCGGCCACGACGAGGAGCACCAGATCCTCGTGTACGACTTCATCCCGGATGCCACGTCGCTCGGCGCCGTCGCTCAGCGCGAGGAACTGACGGTCGATCTGGCGTGCTCAGTGGGCGAAGAGGTCGCGGACTTGCATTCGACCGATATCGGTGCCGTCGAGACGGCACCCCATCTTCTGCCGTCCATGCGGTACTTCGGAGAGATCCCGCTCGACGTCTTCCTCGGTATGACCGCGGGGGAGCTCGAGCTCGTCCGACTCCTTCAGGCGGATCCGGAACTGGCCGCGGCCGTGCTGGCGATCATCACTTCCGAGGACGAGGGCGCGTACGACCGTGCCTACATCCACGCCGACCTGCGGCTGGATCAGATCCTCGTCGCCGACGGAGCGCTGCTGCTCGGCGACTTCGAGGACGCGCGAGCGGGGGACCCGGCCCGCGATCTCGGGTCGCTGATCGGGGATCTGCTGTACCTCGCATTGCTGACCATCCCGCGGCGAGCAGCCGATCTCGCGACCGGAGGAAGCGCGGGGCACGCCGAAATCATGACGGCGGGATCGGCCGCGCTCGATGACGTCACCCCGGTCATCCACGCCTTCGTCGACGGTTACACCTCGCGGCGAGGGCCACTCGGGGAGGATCTCGAAGCGCGTGCGCTCCGCTTCGCAGGGTGGCACATGTTCGACCGGCTGTTCGCCACGGCGGAGTCGGCCTTCCGCCTGGACGGTGCGGCGAAGGCGGCCGCGGGCGTCGGACGCAGCCTGCTGATCCATCCCGAGGTCTTCGTCGACCTCGTCCGCGCCAAGCATCCGGTGGTGGCGGCATGATCGCGCCCCTCTTCGATCAGCTGCACGACGAGGTGGAGGTCGACGGTGATGGTCTGCGGGCGGTCGTCGCGGGCACCGAGCTGCTCGCCGCGTCACCTCGTGACCTCGCGATCTCGGTCGCCATGGCGCTCTACGACGCGGTCCACGCACGTCGCGAGGGGCCCGCGGACGCCCTGGAGGGCTTCGCCCACATCCGCGACACCGACTTCGAGATGCGCTTGGCTGCGTCCATCCGCGACATCCGGACGTCGTACGACGTCACCGTCGAGGGCGCGGGGGTGGTTCTGATCGAGGGGGTGCGTGTGCGCCTCGACGACGATCAGGGCGCCCGTGTGCTGCCTCGATCCGGCCGTCACACCCTCGAGACCGTCGGCGCGCGTCCGGCGCTGACGCCGGGATTCTTTCTGGTGCGCTCGTCGCCCTGGAACGATACGTTCTCTCGTCCGGTGCTGCGTCTCTATGCGCGGGTCGAGGACGCGGACCGCGCGCCCGCTGTGTGGGAGACCGCGACCTCGTACCTGCGCGAGCTGCGGACACCGTGGCAGGCGAAGATCCTGTCGCATCCGGCCAGCTACCCGCGTGCGGACGCATTGGTCGTCTACCTCCCACGATCGTCGTGGCGGGCTGCGGCCGACCTCGCGCCGCAGCTGTCGGACGCGGCATTTGCCTCCGGACCCGTCTCGCGGTACGCCCAGCACTTGGCTCCCGGCGTCACCCTCGCCTTCGAGCCCGATGATTCCCGCACCGGGTACGAGGGGCTGAGCTTCGGCCAGCATCGCAGCCGCGCCGTCGCAGAGGCGCTCGTGTCCACCGCGGGGATGGGTCGCCCGGCCTATCTGGCGGCGGTCGAGCGCAGCCTCGTCGACGCGGGCGTGGATCCGCGGCATCCGGCTCGGAACCTCTCGACGCCCGCCTTCACGCCGCTCGGGGTGTTCGGATGACGGTCGTGGTGGCGCGCTCTCGACGCGAGGCGCGGACGGACAACGGACTTCGCATCGTGGTGAACGCCTGTCGCGCGAAGCAGGCTGCCGTCGCAGTGGTCGTCGGGGGCGGTTCGAGAGCCGACACCGCTGATAAAGCAGGTCTCGCTCACGTGGTCGAGCACTGCACATACCGCAGCGACCTGGCCGGCGACTCGCGACGGCACTCGACGGCCCTGACCGCCGCGGGCGCGCTGTTCGGGGCGTCGACCTACCCCGACTCCACCGAATTCTTCCTCACCACCCGGCCCGACAGCCTCCCTGTCGTCCTCGATGCCGAGGCGCGACGACTGATGGCGGTGTCCGTCCGTGCCGAGACGCTCGCGCTCGAACGCAACGCGATCGAAGAGGAGCGCGCCGCGCGTGCCGGAGCGCGCGCGGCCGACGATCTGTGGGTGCAGCACCTGCGGCGGCACGGTGCGCCGGGCGACGTCTGGCACGACGGCTACGGGGATCCATCCGGGCTGGCTTCGATCGACCTCGAGGATGTCGTGCTGTTTCACCGCGCCCACTATCGCGCAGACAACATCGTCGTCGCCGTCGAGGCGCCGGATGTCGACGAGGCGCTCGCGGCAGCGGCGCGCGCCTTCGCACGAATCCCGGGTTCGGGGGACGCGGTCTCCGCGAACAGCGTGTGCTCCGGCGCGGCGACCGTCGCGACCACTCCCCTCGGCGGAGGGACGGCGGCGTCGGTCGCCATCAGGGTCGACCCCGCCCTCGATCTGCAGGGGTACGCGGCCCACCTCATCCTGCGGGCTCTGCTCGAGCCGCTCGGAGTCTCGGCCGCGGTCGGCCGACACGGACCCTTGTCGACCGCCGCGCCCGACCTCGCCCTCGCCGTCGCCGTACAGCCCGACGCGGAGCGCGCCTGGGAACGACTGCGTGGCGCGCTCGTCGCGGTCGGCGAGGGAGCTGACACCGAGAGCGCTCGTACGCGGGCGCGCATCGACTTCGCGCTCGCCCTCGACGCGCCGGTGGCGCGCGCACGGACGCGCGCCCGCACGATGCAGCTCCACGGCGATTCGGAGCTCTTCGAACGGCTCGCCGCGGCCGTGACCGCATGTCCCGCCGAGCGGGTTCGCCGCGCGGCCCGCGATCTCGAGGAGGCGCTGCCGTGACCTGCCTCACCGGAGCCGGATTGCAGGTACTCGCGGCCTCGCCCTCCGATCTCGACCTCTGCGCGGTGCACGTGGTCGCGCACGCATCCGATGGTGGGCACGTCGCATCACTGACCCGTGCTCTGCAGGGCGGCGAGGAGCTCGTCGAGCTGCGTGCGAAGGGCTATGTCGCAACCGCCAGCGCCCGTGGCGCGGGAATCGTGGCCTCGGCGATCGCGCCGGCACACGCCGCCCGCGAGGTGGCCGCGTCGCTGTCGCGCGCAATCGCGGAGGGGGGCGACCGGGTCGCGGGGGTCCCGTCGGTGACGGACGTCGCGGGCGCAGCGCTCGCCGAGGTGCTCGGCGGCGACGTCGCTGGCGTGCCCGCCGTCTCCCTGCGGAACGCACCTCGCTCGGTCGTGCTGGTTGCCCCGCAGGCTGCGTTGCCGTCCGCCGACGACATCCGGCCTCTGACCGTGGGCGGCGTCGACGAGACCCGCTACCGTACACCGCCACCGCTCGACGGACCGGTCGTCTTCGAGGTGCCGGACGCCGGTCGGGCCGCTCTGGAGGTCATCTCGGTGTTGGGACCCGCGCTCGATGCGCGCGCGGCCCTCGCACGGTCGCTCGTGTCGACGGCGCTGGCCGGGCATCATTCGGGTCTCGTGACCACAGCCGTCGACGCGGCTCTGGATGGCGGATACGACGTCACGTCGATGCTCGACGTGGTGGCCGGAGTCGACGTGTTGCGCGTGACGGTCGGAGTGCGCGACGCCGCACTGCTGCCGGACGCGTATCGCTGCGTTGCGCTCGTGCTGGCGGGCGCTGCGTCGCGATTGCGCGAACCCGGCGTCCTCGACGGTGCTCGCGCCCACGTCGCGGCGGCGTACGAGGCGTCGCACGGATCCCTCGTCGCGCTCGCCGAAGGCATCACCTCCTTCGTCGCGCAGGGGCTTTCCGTCCAGGACTTCGAACGCGCGACGGAACTCATCGCCGCGATCCCCGACGACGACATCATCCGCATCGGCGCGGACCTGACGCCGGAGCAGCGAATCGTCGTCGTGCACGGGGCGACCGAGCGGACGGGCGAAGCCGTCCGCGCACTCGTGACGCAAACGCCCGGAGGCATCGCATGACTCAGCCATCGATCTTCCTGCCGACGCAGCCCGTCGACCCGGCGGTTCTGCGCATCTTCGTCCGAGAAGCCTTCGCGGCCGACGCGAGACGGTTGTGGACGGGGCAGACGCTCGGAATCGAGACGCACGACGTCGCCGCCTATCTCAGCGGTCTGGGCTACGGGATGCCGTTCGCCAGCGGCGTGCAGCTGATGGGACTACGGCATCCGTTCAAGGCAGCCGTCGACGCGCGATCGACGGCGATCGTCTCGGGGCACGAATACCTTCTCGGTCTCGGTAGCGGGTCGCTGGCCTTCCGCCGCTCGCTCGGGATGGGCACAGCGCGGCCTGTGTCCGACGCCCGCGACTACGTGACCTCCGTCCGTGCCGTGCTGCGCGCCGGCGCGGGCGCAGGGCCGACGGGCGACAAGATGGCCGACGTCATTCCCCGTTTCCCCAGCCCTCCGGTACGGGTGGGCCTGGGCGTGCTCGGGCCGCGGATGGCGGAGGCCGCGGGCGCCGTCGCCGACGCCGCGATCACGTGGCTGGCGCCGCGTTCGTATATCGCGGACGCCCTGATCCCTGCGATGACGGCCTCGAGCGGCAGCGCTCGTCCGACGGTGACGGCCGTCGTGCACTGCGCGGTCCGCCGACCCGGCATCGACGCCGAGCGCACCGTCACCTCCGTCGTCGGCGCACATCTCAGCGGGGCCCACTACCAGCGCATGCTCCGGCGGGCGGGGTTGCCGATCGACACGACGGATGTGTCGGCGAATGCCCGGACGCTGCTCGCCGAGAACGTCTTCGTCGTCGGGAGTCCCGAGGACATCGCCGACGAGATCGCCGCGTACACGGATGCCGGGGTGGACGAGGTCGCCGTCAACGTCGGTGGCGTCTTCCTGACGCGGGGTGCCTCGGCGGCTATCGACGACATGCGCGAGATCTTCGCGGCCGTCGCATCACGCAGCGCCCGCGTGCCGGCCTGACGGCTGTTCCGGACGCCGCCTCTGCACCACGCCACCGCGATACGTCAAGCGATCGGGGAATACGGGGTGGTCCGCGATCCTTGCACATGAATGTACCTGGCGGCCGTGGCGCCGCCGACGACACCCCCACAGGAGGATCATCGTGACCCACACGATCGGCTACATCGTCGGAAGCATCTCGAGTACGTCCATCAACCGTCGGCTCGCGAAGGCGCTCGAGAAGGTCGCCCCCGAGGGCGTGACGCTCAAGGAGATCCCGATCAAGGACCTCCCCTTCTACTCGCCTGACCACGACGGGAACTTCCCGGAGGTCGCGACCGAGTTCAAGAAGGCGATCGAGGATGCCGACGGCGTCTTCATCGTGACCCCCGAGTACAGCCGGTCGATCCCCGGTGTCCTCAAGAACGCTCTCGACTGGTCGGCCCGCCCGTACGGTGAGGCCTCTTTCAACGACAAGCCCACCGCCGTCATCGGCACCTCGCAGGGCGGCGTCGCGACCGCGGCCGGCCAGCAGCACCTGCGTTCGGTGCTCCTGCACTACAACGCCCTCGTCCTGGGCCAGCCCGAGGGTTACATTCAGTCGACCCCCGGTCTGTTCGAAGACGACGGCACGGTCACCGACGAGTCGACCGCGGCCTTCCTGCGCTCGATCATCGAGGCGCTCGTCACCCTTATCGAGCGCACCGCGCCCGCCGAGGTTCCCGCGGCCTGATGTCGTCGCGCGGCGGGGTCGGGATACCCCCGGCCCCGCCGCTCCGCGTCCAGCGAGGTTCCCGGGGCTTCTCGGATGCCGCTGCCCCGCCGCCGGGCGGTGCCACCCGGTGCCGGTTCTCGCAGACGTGCGCCGTTCTCGCAGAATGCGCCCGGGTCCCTGCGAGAAGCGTGAGTGCCTGCGAGAAGCGTGCGCACCGGCGAGGATCAGGTGCTCCGGCGAAACGCGTGCGTGCCCGCGTGGACAGCGTGCTCAGCCGAAGATCATCGGCAGGTCGTCATCGTCGTCGGCCGTGAGGTCGAGGTCGGCGACGACGGGAACGTGATCGCTCGGAACCTCGCCCTTGCGCTCGTTGCGATGGATCTCGGCGCCCTGCACGGCGTTCGCGAAGGCGTGCGAACCGAGGATGAAGTCGATGCGCAGACCCTCGTTGCGGGGGAAGCGCAGCTGCTTGTAATCCCAGTACGTGTAGCCCGTGGGGATGAGCGGCCGCACGACGTCGGTGAGCCCGGCCGTCTCGAATGCCGCGAAGGCTGCGCGCTCGGGAGGCGAGACATGGGTGGTCGCCCCTTCGACGACGGTGGGGTCGCCGTTGTCGGCGTCCGTCGGCGCGATGTTGAAGTCGCCGGTCAGGGCGAGCCGCAGGTCGGGCAGGTCCTCGCCAACACGCTGGCGATCAGCTTCCTCGGCATCGCCACCTCGGTCCTGCCGCTGGCGT
>JAAIGE0100940062.1_pt1 | contig 14338 bp, 17 predicted proteins | sample 6487951 | NCBI WGS metagenome assembly JAAIGE01 (sample SAMN13974128, study PRJNA590717) | phyllosphere metagenome | biome: tomato field; feature: multiple bacterial spot infested tomato fields; material: tomato leaves; isolation source: leaves from tomato fields | host: Solanum lycopersicum ... | reverse complement strand
GCGGCGGCGCAGCGTGCGCTCGACGCGGTCGAGGAGCACCGCGACGGACAGCGTCTCGCCTTCCGGCGCGAGCGCGCCAACGCCGACCTGAAGACCGCCGACGAGCATTGGAATGCCCTACATGGAAGGAAGACCGAACATGAACTCGACGCTTGACGTCAGCGCGACGCTCGCTCCGGCGGCCGCGCGCTTCGACAGCCAGCACACGGATGCGCGCCAGCAGCGCTGGATGGCGCAGCTCGAGCAGGCCATGCTCGCCCAGCAGGCGCAGCCGCAGCCGCAGCCGGCACGCGCCGCCGAGTCGCGGCCGGCCCGCCAGGATGCCGACGCGAGCAGGCCTGCGGCGCTGGCGGCACCGGGCGCGGCGGCGCGCACCACGCCCGCAGCCCAGGCGCAGCGCGCGGGGCAGGCAATGGACCGCGAGGCGGCTCCGGCGGCAGCGCAGCCGCGGACGGCGAATGAAAGCGCGCAGGCGCAGGCCGATGCGCCGCGCCGGGTCCGTGGACCCGGTCCCGGCGGCAGCGTGGACACCGCGCCGGCGCCCGGGCTAGCCATGCAGACCGCGGCGACGGCGCCGGGACAGCCGGGCGGATCGGCGCTGCCAATGGCCGGCGCGGTGGCGTTCGCGGCCCGGACCCTCGCCGCTACCGGCGGCGTGGACAGGGCAGCCGCCACGGCGCCGCCGCCGCTGGCTCCCCGCCTGGCGGCGGCACTCTTCGGCGCGCCGTCCGGCTTCTTGCCGCCCGGCGCTGCGCCGGAGGCGCCGGAGGGCGGCGCAGCGCCGTCCGCTCCGGTAGCGTCGGCCTCGACCACCGAGGAGTATGGCCGGCAGTTGATGCACCTGTTCCATGGCGAACAGGGCGTGCACGCCTACATCCGCGATGCCGAACTGGGCGGTGCGCAATTGCGCGCCGTGGCCCAGGCGCTGGCGGCGGAACTGGGTGCCAGCGGCAAGCGCCTGGCGGGCCTGACCGTCAATGGCAGGCGCGTCGATGCCGGCGACGAGGCCGGCGGCGAAGAACGGCCGGCGACGGCATCCTGGGCGGCGCCGCTGCCCATTATCGAGAAAGGAATCAACTGATGGCCATCACTTCCAGCGCCGCCATCGGCGCCGGCACCGCTGCGCAGTCGTCCAACATCAGCATCCAGGATTTCCTGAAGATCCTGACCGCGCAGCTGAACAACCAGGACCCGCTCAAGCCGGTCGACAACGAGGAATTCGTGGCCCAGATCGCGCAGTTCGCGACCCTCGAGCAAAGCCGCCAGCTGAACGTCAAGATCGACAGCCTGCTGTCGGTCGAGTCATCGGTTCAGTCGGTCGGCATGCTGGGCCGCACGGTCGACGTCAATCTCAACGGTTTCATGTTGTCGGGCAAGGTCTCGGCTCTGGACCTGAGCTCCGGCGCGCCGATGATGACCATCACCACCGCCTCGGGCGCATTCCAGAACAACATCAGCCTGTCCCAGGTCATCGCCATCCGCTGAGGAGTCACCATGTTCGATACCATCCAGATCGGCACGTCCGGCCTGACCACCCATGCCAAGGGCCTGAAGGTCGTCAGTAATAATCTTGCCAACGTCAATACCCCGGGTTTCAAGCGCTCGCAGCTGGAATTCGGCGCGCTGTTCGAGCAGGGCGGGGGCGGCCAGTACGCCCAGCGCCAGGAGGTCGTGGGCGGCGCAGGCGTCGAGGCGTTGGGTACCCGGCTCAGCTTCCGCGTGGGCGTCGACCAGAACACCGGCAATCCGCTCGACCTGGCGATCGATGGCAATGGCCTGTTCGTGGTCAAGCGGGGCGAGCAGCTGCTGTATACACGCACCGGCGACTTCCGTTTCGATGCCGACAACGTGCTGGTTAACAGCGCGGGCGACAAGGTGCAGGCGCTCGACTCCAGCGGCAAGCTGGCCGACGTCACGCTCGGCGCGCTGGACCGGAGCAAGCCGCGCGCGACCGACATCGTCAAGCTGGCCGGGAACCTCACCTCGACGGTTGCGGTGCCGCCGGTGGACGCATCGGTCAACGCGGTGACGATCTACGATCCGAATGGCGCGAGCCGTACCGTCAACCTGACGTTCAAGGACAACGGCGCCGGGGTGTTCACGGTCAACGTCATCGATCCGGCCGCAGCCACCGGCGCGCCGCCGATGGCAAGCGGCTCGCTGAGCTTCCTCGGCGGCTTTCCCCAGGAGGGAAGCGGCATCGTTAAGTTCAAGTACGTCGCTGCCGGGGCGCCGTCGTTCGAGGTGAAGCTGGACTTCTCGAAGAGCACTTCGCTGCTGACCTCGACCACCCTGGCGGTGGCGTCGCAGGACGGCTATGCCGCGGGCGTGCTGGCCGACCAGGCTATCGCGGCCGACGGCACCGTGACGGTGCGCTACTCCAACAACCAGACCGCCAAGGGCGCGCGCCTGGCGCTGGCCGAGTTCGGAACCGAGGACGACCTGCACGCGATCGCCGGCGGGATGTTCGAGAGGCGCAGCGGCGCGCCGGTGCGCTACGGCCATGCGGACGCCGAGTCGTTCGGGGCGCTGGCGGCGGGCCATCGCGAGGGCTCGAACGTCGACCTGGCCGAGGAATTCGGCAACCTGATTCTGATGCAGCGCGGCTACCAGGCTTCGTCGCACGTCATCAGCACGGCCAACGACATGATCCAGCAACTGTTCGACATGAAGGGCCGCTGATGGGCGTAACGACCTATGCGCTGCTGGGCGACGGGGTGCTGGACGCGCTGCGCGTCCCGGCCGAGGCCGTGGCGACCGCCTGGGCGCGCGACTGGGGCCTGGCGGCGCCGCTCGTCGCCTGCCGCCGGGCGTGGGAAGCGCCGATCCTGCCGCGCTGCCGTGCACGCCTGGAAACGGATGGCGCGTTTGGCTGGCTGGCGTGGCCCGACCCGCTGCAGGACAATTTGCGCCAGGCGATGTTCGGCGCCGACCGCGCGGGCGACGGCGGGACCGACGCCGAGTTGGCGACCGCTGCCGCTGCTGCGGCGCTCGGGGCACTGGGCGCCGCTCTCGGCGCGGCCATGCTGGGCTCCGGAGCGGCCCGGGCCGCCGCCGCCGAGCCGCCCGCGGCGCTGCGCCTGGCCGGGTCCGGCGCGGTCCTGGTGGAACTGCGCTGTGAGCGCCACGCGCTGTGCCTGCTGCTCGACCATGGCGCCGTAGCGCGCCTGGCCACGCCGGCCGCATCCGATACGGAAACGCTGGAGCCGGCCGACTATGCGTCCCTGCTGCGTGACCAGCCGGTGCGCCTGGAGGTCGAGGCGGGCCGCGCCAGCGTGGAGCTGGGCAGCCTGCTGGCCCTCGTTCCCGGCGACGTGATCCGTCTAGACTCGCTGGCCGACCAACCCCTGGCAGCCCGTGCGGCCGACGGCACCGCGGTGCTGCGCGGCTACCTGGGCAGCCGCAACGACCATCTTGCGCTCGACCTCGTGGCGGGCGCCGCATCATCTGGAGAACACGCATGACCATGCACAATCGGGACGCCGGCGCGCAGACCCACATCATCGAGCTGTCCGACTTCCAGCACCAGCCTGCGGACGGCCCTTCCATCCTGGATGGCAACTTGCGCCTGCTGGACAAGGTGCCGGTGACGCTGTCGGTGTCCGTTGGCCGGATCGAGACGACCGTCGGCGAGCTGCTGGCACTGCAGGAGGCGTCGGTGCTGAAAATCGACCGTCGCGCCGACACCCCGATCGACGTGGTCCTGAATGGCCAGGTCATCGCGCGCGGCCAGCTGGTCGCCGTCGACGACAACTTCGGCATCCGTATCACCGACGTCGCGTCTGCCAAGCCATGAGCCAGCAGCAGGCGGCGCCCGCCACCGGCGCGGCGCAGGTGACCGCTCCCGCAATCCCGTTCCGGCGCGACGACGACGGCGCCGGGGCCGCGCTGGCGAGCGGCGGGATCGGCGTGCTCGCGATATCGCTGGCTGCGATCGCCGTGGTGCTGTACCTGCGCCGCCGCTTCAACCTGAACGTAGGAGTAGGGCGCGCCGCCGCGGGCCGCGAGCGCCTTGTGCGGGTGGTCGAGTCCACCCGGCTGGGACCGCGCACGCTGCTGTCGGTGGTGGACTTCGAGGGCAGCCGCTATCTGCTCGCGCAGAGCGAGCAGGGCGTCTCCTGCCTGGCCGAGAAGCCGCTGGCCGGCAAGGAGGCGCCATGAGGCGGGGGCTGCTCGCAGCGCTGGCAGGCGGCGCCACCATGGTCGGCAGCGCCGCCTGGGCCGCGCCACTCCTGAGCGGGCCCGGGATCCAGGTCAATGCGGCCGGCGCCGACGTGTCGCTCGCGCTCAAGGTGTTGCTGGGCCTGACGGTGCTCAGCCTGGCGCCCGCAATCCTGGTCTCGATGACCGCCTTCATCCGCATCGTGATCGTGCTGTCGATGCTGCGCCACGCCCTCGGCATGCCGGAGACGCCGCCGAACACGGTCATCATCAGCCTGGCGCTGTTCCTGACGCTGTTCACGATGGCCCCGGCGCTGCAGAAAGTGAACCAGGAAGCCTTGCAGCCCTACCTGGCGGGGACCTTGACGCCGGAACGCGCGGCCGGCGCCGGCGCGGAGCCGCTGCGCGACTTCATGGTACGCCAGACGCGCGAAGAAGACCTGGCGCTGATGGTCGAGCTGGCGAAGGCCGAGCAGCCGGCCACGATCGAGGACATCAGCCTGGTGCAGCTGATCCCGGCGTTCATGTTGTCCGAGCTGCGCGCGGCGTTTCAGATCGGGTTCGTGATCTTTCTACCGTTCCTGCTGGTCGACCTGATCGTTTCGAGCGCGCTGATGGCGCTCGGCATGATGATGGTGCCGCCAGCCTCCATCTCGCTGCCGATCAAGATCCTGCTGTTCGTGCTGATGGATGGCTGGAACCTGGTAGTGCGCGCCCTGCTGGGCACGTTTGCCTGAGGCTGCGATGGAGATGGGCGGACCCGGCTTGCTGGTGGAAGGCGAGGTCGGCGCCGAGGCGCCGGCGCTGTGGTGCGCCTATCGCGAGGGACGCGACGACGTTGTGCGCCAGCGCCTGGTGGACCGCTACCTTGGGTTCGCCCGTACCATGGCCGCACGGCTGTTCGCGCGCCGCACCTACGAAGGCCTGGAGTTCGACGACTACCTGCAGTTCGCGCGGGTCGGGCTGCTCGAGGCGGTGGACCGCTACGATGGCAGCCAGGGAGCGAAGTTCGAAACGTTCGCGGCATACCGGATCAATGGCGCGATCCTGGACGGGATCGCCAGCTATTCCGACCTCCAGGAACAGGTGGCGGCGCGGCGCCGGGTCGAGGCCGAGCGCCTCGAGGGACTGCACGGCGGGGCGCCGGATCGCGCCGACCCGGCTGCCTTGTTCGCCTACCTGGCCGACCTTGCGGTCGGCCTCGCGGTCGGCATGGCGCTGGAGGGAACGGGCATGATCCAGGAGGAGGGCGCCATCTATGCGGCGCAACCCTACGAAGGCCTGGAATTGCGCCAGCTGCGGGCCCGCCTGCGCGAGACGCTGGCGGCCTTGCCGGAGCGCCAGCGCAAGGTGTTGAGCTGGCACTATCTCGAGCAGCGTCCGTTCGACGAGATCGCCGCCGCGCTGGGATTGTCGCGCGGCCGGGTGTCGCAGCTGCACAAGGAGGCATTGGCCGGCTTGCGCGAGCGATGGCGGGCCGGCGATGCGATGGATTGGAGTTTCTAGCGTATTTGGTTGTATCGTAGCACCTGTCATCAACTGGCCGTTCGCGCGGCCGTAACCGGATCGAATCATGACCGACACATTAGCGATGCTCGACCAGGCCGAGCTGTTCCAGCTGGCGCTGAATGCCAGCGCGACGGGCGACGGCGCCAGCGCGCTGGCCTACCTGAAGGCGGCCGTCGGCCGCGTTGACGCGACGCCTGCGGCGCACTACCTGCTGGGCGCCGAATATGCCCAGCTCAAGCTGTACGACCGCGCCGTCGACGAGATGGAGGCGGCGCTGGCGCTCGACCCTGCGCTGTGGACCGCGCGCATCCAGCTGGCGTTGCTGTACCTGGCGGCCGAGCGCGAGGACCGCGCCGCCGACACGCTGGGTCCGCTGGCGGAACAGGGCCAGGATGAGGCCCTGCAGCGCTTCGGCGCCGGCCTGCTGCGCCTGGTCGACGACGACCTCGAAGGCGCGCGCGAACTGCTGCGCGAGGGCATCGGGCGCAATGCGGCGAACCCGGCGCTGAACGGCGACATGCAGCGCATCGTCGACGAGATCGGGGCGCGCCTGGACGACGATGGCGGCGCCGACGAGGCCGACGCCCATATCGTGTTGTCCGCCTACGCCGGCAACCAGACACATTGATGATGAGCGGCGTCGCATCCGTCGGCCAGCTGGTCGCCGTCATCCAGGCGCAGTTTAAGGCGCGCGCGCAGGCGCAGTCCGCGCCCGGGCGGGCAGGCGCGGCACGGCGCACGGCGCGCTCGCCGACCTCGTTGGCATCGTTGATCGAGCTGCGCGTGGCCCACATCGCGCCGGACGATCCCCAGCGGGGCCGCAAGGCCTTCCGCGTGTTCCTCGAATCGGTGCTGTTGCAGGAACTGGGCAGACAACTGAACGTCGACCCGAAATTCCATCAGCTGGTCGACGACGTGCAGCGCGTGCTGGAGCAGGATCCGCGCTGCGCGCCGCTGGTCGGCGACGCCATCTCATACCTGCTGGCCGCGCGGCCGGCCGACACCACTACAGGAAAGACCTAGATGCACGAACAAGACACCCGCCAGGCCGCGCTGAGCCAGCTGGAACGGACCGAATCCTACCTGGCCGCCGACCCGGACAACGTCCGCCTGCTGGCCGCCGTGATCGACCAGGCGCTAGCGGCTGGACTGGCCGAGCGCGCCGCCAGCCATGCCGAGGCGGCGCTGGCGCGCCATCCGGACGACGACGTCCTCGCGGCCAGACTGGGCAACGTCATGCTGGCCCAGGGCCGCCATGCCGAGGCGGCCGCGCTGTTCGACGCGCTGCTGGCGCGCCGGCCCGACCCGGTGCTGGCCTTCAATGCGGCCTATGCGCGCCACATGCAGGGCCTGCATGGCGAGGCGTTGGCGCTCCTGCAGCCGCACGCCGGCGCCTTGCCGCCGCAGGGCGTGCTGCTGTTGGCGCGGGTGCTGCACCTGGAGGGCGACCCTGAGCAGGCGCTTGCAGTGGCGCTGCGCGAACGCGCGCGCTGCGGCGACGATCCCGCGCTGCTGGCCGTGGCCAGCCTGGCGGCGCTCGACAGCAACGACCTGGACCAGGCGCGCGCGCTGGCCGACGCCGCGCTGGAGGGACCGGCGCGCCCGGCGGAGGCGCTGGTCACGGCTGGCTCGCTGGCGCTGGCGCGGATGGACGGCGAGGCCGCGGACGCGCTGCTCCACGAAGTGGTGGCGGCGCGCCCGGAAGAAGGGCGCGCCTGGTCGGCGCTTGGGATGGGAAGCCTGCTGCGGCGCGACCTGCGGGCCGCCCGGACCCAGCTCGAGACGGCGCTGCGGTTCCTGCCGGCCCACATCGGCACCTGGCACAGCCTGGGCTGGTGCCTCCTGTTCGACGGCGACCGCGCCGGCGCCCGCGCCGCTTTCGAGCATGCGCTCGGGCTGGACCGCAATTTCGGCGAAAGCCATGGCGGCCTGGCGGTCGTGCTGGCCCTGTCGGGCGAGCGCGATGCAGCCGAGCGCGCCGTCGAGCGCGCGCTCGGCCTCGACCCGCAGGGCCTGGCGGCGCGTTATGCCCAGATGGTGCTGGGTGGCCAGACCGAGGATCCGGAGCGGTTCCGCCAACTGGCGCGGCGTCTGATGCAGACCCGCCAGGGCGCGTTCGGGCGGACGCTGGCGGACCTGATGGACACCTACCAGGCTCGTTGAGGCATAGGCATGCGCGCTGATCTTTCGCTCCAGCTGCTGGCCGATCTCCTGTGGACCGGTCTGCTGATCTCGGCGCCCCTGATGGCGGTGACGCTGGCGATCGGCCTGCTCATCAGCGTGGTGCAGGTGGTCACCCAGGTGCAGGAGCAGTCGCTGACCTTCATTCCCAAGATCGTGGCGGCGGTGGTGGTGCTGGTAGTGTGCGGACCGTGGATGCTCAAGCGCCTGGTCGGCTACTCGAGCACGCTCATCGCCAACATTCCCACCTATTTCTGAACCGATGCACATCGACGTCGATCCCGCCTGGGCGCTGGCGGTATTCTTTACCGCCTTGCGCCTGGGCGTGGTGCTGCTGCTGTCGCCGATCCTGGCCGGCCTGTCCGGACTCGTTATCGTGCGGGTGCTGCTGACGCTGGCGCTGGCCGCGCTGCTGGTGCAGAGCCTGGGCCTGCGCGCGCCGGCCGGCGCTTTGGCGCTGGGGCCGGTGGTGGCCGGCGCCTGCAACGAGCTGGTGGTCGGCGGCACCCTGGCCTTCGGCGTGTTCGCCGCCTTCGCCGCATTCTCGGTGGCGGGCAAGATTCTCGACGTGCAGGCCGGTTTCGGCATGGGAACGGTGTACGACCCGGTGACCCGCGCAGGGGCGCCGCTGTTCGCGACCATGCTGAACATGCTGGGCGCCGTGATGTTCTTCGGGCTGGACGGCCATCACGCCTTCCTGCGCGGCCTGGCCTTCTCGCTGCAGCAGGTGGCGCCCGGGACGCCGTTGGGCGGGATGCCGGTCGACGCCATGATCGGTCAGTTCGGCCTGGTGTTCTCGCTGGGGGTGGCGCTGGTCATCCCGGTGGTCCTGTGTCTGCTGCTCACGGAAACCGGCCTCGCGTTCGTGTCGCGCGTCCTGCCGCAGATGAACGTGTTCGTGATCGGCGTTCCAGTCAAGATCATCGCCGGCGTCGCGCTGCTCGCGGTCACCGTGCTGGCGATGGGGCCGTCGATGGGGCGCGTGTACGCGTCGATATTCACCTACTGGCAGAAAGTGCTGGCATAAATGGCGGAACAGGACAGCGACCGCTCCGAGGAGGCAACACCGCACCGGCTGGAAGAAGCGCGCAAGAAGGGATCGGTGGCGCGTAGCCTGGACGTCACGGCGCTGGCGGTCCTCGCCGCCCTGGTGCTCGTCATCCAGGCCAACGGCTGGGACGCCTTGCGGGTGACGGTGCAGTTGCAGCACCGCATCCTGGCGCGCATCGGACACACGGACTGGAGTCCGGAGGGCGTCGCGGCGTGGATGGCCGAGCTGCTGGTGGCGATGCTGACGGTGCTCGGACCGCTGTTCCTGGCCGTGGCGGTGGTCGCGGTGCTGGCGAATGTCGTGCAGACCGGGCCGCTCTTCACCTTCGAGCCGGTCAAGCCGGACTTCGACCGCCTGAATCCGGCCAGCGGCTTCAAGCGCGTATTCTCCATGCGCACGCTGTTCGAAGCTGGCAAGAGCATCGTCAAGATGGTGGTGCTGTCGTCGGTGGTGTACTTCGCGCTGCTCGATCTGGTGCCGGGACTGGTTGCCCTGCCCGGCGCCGAGGCCAAGGGCTACCTGCGGGTGCTGGTCGCCTTGTGCGGCGCGCTGCTGGTGAAGCTGGTCTTCACGCAGCTGGTGATCGCAGCCATCGACTTCGCCTTCGTGCGGCGCGACTTCGCCAAGCAGATGCGTATGAGCAAACGTGATGTCAAGGACGAGCACAAGAACCGCGAAGGCGATCCGCGCATCCGCTCGCGCATTCGGGAACTGCGCCAGGAGATGCTCAAGCGCAGCCGGGCGGTTGCGAAGGTGCCTTCGGCGGACGTCCTGATCACCAATCCGACCCGGCTGGCGGTCGCGCTGAGCTATCGCCACGGCGCCTCGGGCGCGCCGCAGGTAGTGGCCAAGGGCGCCGGCGACCTGGCGCGCAAGATGCGCGAGGTCGCGGCGCGCCACCAGATTCCCGTCGTGCAGAACCGTCCGCTGGCGCGGACCTTGTTTCGCGAGGTCGACTTCGATGGTTATGTTCCCGAAAAGCTGTATCCGCAAATCGCCAAGATCATGGTCTGGGTGTATGCCATGCGCGACGCCCGTCGCAATCCGAAGAGGTGAGTAAACAATGAATGCCCTGCGCAGTGTCTTTCAACGCAACACCGACCTGGTGCTGGTCCTGCTCGTCGTCGGTATCCTGACGGTGCTGTTCGTGCCGATTCCATCGGCGCTGCTCGACTTCCTGATCTTGATGAACGTCAGTTTCGCGCTGCTGATCCTGCTGCTGACCTTTTATATCGCCCGGCCGGTCGAGTTCTCGACTTTTCCTTCGCTGCTGCTGATCGCGACCCTGTTCCGGCTGTCGCTGAACGTGGCGACGACGCGGCTGATCCTGACCGACGCCGATGCGGGGCGCGTGATCGCCGCGATCGGCTCGTACGTGGTGGGAGGGAACTATGTGATCGGCCTGATCGTCTTCCTGATCCTGGTGGTGGTCCAGTACGTGGTCGTGACCAACGGCGCGCAGCGGGTATCCGAAGTGGCGGCCCGCTTCACCCTCGACAGCATGCCGGGCCAGCAGATGAGCATCGACGCCGACCTGAACATGGGCTTCATCGACCAGGACGAGGCGAAGCGGCGGCGCAAGCTGCTGGAAAAGGAAAGCGGCTTCTATGGCGCGATGGACGGCGCCAGCAAGTTCGTCAAGGGCGACGCCATCGCCGGGATCATCATCCTCCTGATCAACATTATCGGCGGCCTCGTAATTGGCGTCATGCAGATGGGGATGCGCTGGGACCAGGCGCTCGAGACTTTCACGCTGTTGACCGTCGGCGACGGCATCGTGACCCAGGTGCCGGCCCTCGTGATCGCGGTCGGCACCGGCATCATCGTGACGCGATCGGCGTCCGATGGGGAATTGAGCAACGAGGTGCTCAAGCAGCTGACCGCGTTCCCCAAAACGCTGTTCATCGTCACTGGCGCCCTGAGCGTGCTCCTGTTCCTGCCCGGTATTCCGGCAACGCCGGTGCTCACGCTGGCGTGCTCGCTCCTGGCGGTCGGCATCCTGATCATGCGCGGCAAGAAGACGGATGGGGAGCGATCGCAGGATGGCGGCGAAGACGGTGCTGCGGACAAGGGCGAGGATGACGCTTACGAGATGTTGAAGGTCGAGCCGATCGAGGTCCATGTGGGCGTGAGCCTGGCGCCGCTGGTCAAGGGGGAGCAGACCGTGTTCATGGAGCGCATCGCGGCGATCCGCAAACAGTATGCGCTTGAGTCGGGCATGGTGCTGCCGCGGGTCCGCTTTCGCGACGCGCCGCAGTTGACGGCCAGCGGCTACGAGCTGCAGATCTTCGGCGTCCCGGCCGGCAAGGGGGAAATCCTGATCGACCGCATGCTCGCCATTCGCGCGAGCAAGGATGCGCGCCAGTTGAAGGGAATCGAGACGCGCGAGCCGACCTACGGCCTGCCGGCGGTCTGGGTCGAGGAGAGTGAGCGCGAAGCGGCGCGCTCGGCGCGCTATACGCTGGTCGATCCCGCGACCGTCTTCATTACTCATATCAGCGAAGTGCTCAAGCAGCAGGCCGCGCAGCTGCTGACACGGACCGAGACCGACCATCTGCTGCAACGCGTACGTCAGCAGCAGCCCGGGCTGGTGGAGGAGCTGGTGCCGACCATCCTGTCGCTCAGCGACGTGCAGAAAGTTCTGCAGAATCTCTTGCGTGAGAAGGTCTCGATTCGAAACCTGGAGGTGATCATGGAGACGCTGGTCGATGTGGGGCGTAATAGCAAGGACCTCGGCTACCTCACCGAGTTGGTCAGGCAGAAGCTGGGGGCGGCCATCTGCCATGGCCTGCTGGGCGAGGGCAATGCGCTGAACGTGCTGACTCTTGACCCGGCGATCGAGCAGACGCTGATGGCCGGCCTGCGTAGTGCGGAAGCCGGGGGCGACATGGTCGTCGAGCCGAAATATGCCGAGCAGCTGCTGTCGCGCCTGGCGGCTCAATCGGAGCGGATGATGAAAGGCAACCAACTGCCTGTGCTGTTGTGTTCGCCCGACCTGCGGCGTCACCTGCGCGCGCTGTCGGAGCGGGTTGTTCCGCACATGCGGATCCTGTCGATGGGAGAGGTCCCGAACTCGGTCAACCTGAAGGCGGCCGGGGTGGTCGCATTCTAGCCTCGATGATTATCCGGCGAAATGATCGGTCAGGCTTTTGCGCAATGTTTGGGGGGGCGCGGGCGTTGTCAGAAGCATCGTTGACAGATAACCAATCGTTTGCTTTTTGCTGGCAAAAGCATCGACATTGCCTGGCCGAATGATGATTGCCCATAGCGAACCAACTGCAGGCACGGTCTCGATCATGGTGCTGAAGAAGAGGCGTTGCAGGAAATCGATTAACTATATTTGCTCATCAATTGATCATGGCCTGAGAATGCAATTCCCTGATGAAAATTCTTCCTTCGTAGTTTGAAAAGGCTCGTCTCGGCGAGCTTTTTCATCGGCGTGATCGATCAAGCGGACGATGATCGAGCTTGAACAACTGGTCGACGAACGGTCGCAGGACCGCAATGCACTCTGGACGCTGTCGTCCGACATCATGCTGCGCTGTACGTTCGAGGGCATTATTACGGCCACCAATCCGGCATGGGCCGACGTCCTGGGGTGGCGCGAACATGAGCTGATCGGCTCGAACCTTTTCGAGCTCATCCATCCCGACGACATGGCGCATACCGCAGCCGGCGCGCGGGAGCTGTCTGTGGGCATCGGCCACCAACGCTTCGACAACCGGTATCGCCATCGCGACGGGAGTTACCGCTGGGTCTCGTGGTCGACGCATCCGCACGATGGCGTGATCAATGCCGTGGGCCGCGACATCACGCGCGACAAGAAGCAGTCGGCCGAACTCGAGACCGTCCAGAACGCCTTGCGCCAGAGCCAGAAGATGGAAGCTGTCGGACAGCTTACCGGCGGATTGGCACATGATTTTAATAACCTGTTGGCCGGTATTTCCGGCGCCCTGCAACTGATGCAGGTGCGCTTGCAGCAAGGGCGCTTCACGGACTTCGAACGCTATATCGCTATGGCGCTGGGGGCATCGAAAAGGGCTGCCGCCCTGACGCACCGCCTGCTGGCTTTTTCCCGCCAGCAGACACTGTCGCCAGAGCCTACCAATGTCGGCCGTCTCGTCGCCGGGATGCAAGAGCTGATCGAGCGTACGGTGGGACCCGCCACACCGCTCGAGGTCGCATGCGTCGCGGATGCCTGGGTCGCCCTAATAGACTCTAGACCCGTCGCAGCTCGAGAATGCGCTCCTGAACCTGTGCATCAATGCGCGCGACGCCATGCCGTTAGGCGGCCGTATCACCATTGAGATCGCCAATGAACGGATCGACGAGCGCCTGGCGCGCCAGTATGACATGGCCGAGGGCGAGTACCTGTCGTTGTGTGTCAGCGATACGGGAACCGGCATGTCGCCGCAGGTCATCGCACGCGCCTTCGACCCGTTTTTTACCACCAAGCCCATTGGTCAGGGAACGGGGCTGGGCTTGTCGATGATCTACGGGTTTGCCCAGCAATCCGGCGGGAAGGTGCGGATCGAGTCCGAAGTGGGCAAGGGGACAACCGTGTGCATCCACCTGCCGCGCCATCATGGCCACAGCGTGGAAGAGGCGGTTTCCGAAGCCACAGTGCAAGACGCGTTGAAGCAGTCCGGACATGCCGCAACCGTCCTCGTCGTGGATGACGAGCCGGTCTTGCGCATGCTTGTCATCGACATCCTGCAAGACCTTGGCATTGCCTGGTTAGAGGCTGCCGACAGCGCTGCCGGCCTCGCAATCCTGCAGTCGCCGGTGCGGATCGACCTGCTGATCTCCGATGTAGGGCTGCCGGGCGGCATGAATGGCCGCCAGATGGCCGACCTGGGAAGGGTAAGCCAGGCCGCCATGCAGGTCCTGTTCATCACGGGATATGCAGAAAACGCAGTCCTGGACAGTGGCTCAATGGGGACAGGCATGCAGGTGCTGACGAAACCGTTCTCGACGGATATCATGGCAGAGTGCATACGTTCGATGATCGACGCGGGCGCGCTTTCTGCGGCACGATGAAGCCGCTTCATCGGATGCGCGGCGTGGCCGGCGGCCGTCCGGAAACGGCCAAGTCGACCGCTGGCGCGTGCCCAGGCGGATAAGGCGGAACTGCGACTGGCCCTCCAGGCACGCGACGAGGTGCGGCGCCGGCTGGAGACGCGGTTGGCGGACGCCAGCGTGTTGCAGGTTGCGCGCTCGGAGGAAGAAGATGACAAGAAACCCGCGGCCCCACCGACCGCGAGTCTGCAAGCTCCGCGGACATGTGAATCAGGCACGAACGCCGCGGGATTTGATGCCACCCGAACCCAAGAAACGACTGGGCGCACGACAGGCCTTCACCTCCGCTGGACGGTGGCCGGCGGCAGGCGCGCAGTGGTGCCCAGCATCCAGCCACGCGGCTCGCGGCGTGCGTCG
>JAAIGE0100450221.1_pt1 | contig 14345 bp, 13 predicted proteins | sample 6487951 | NCBI WGS metagenome assembly JAAIGE01 (sample SAMN13974128, study PRJNA590717) | phyllosphere metagenome | biome: tomato field; feature: multiple bacterial spot infested tomato fields; material: tomato leaves; isolation source: leaves from tomato fields | host: Solanum lycopersicum ... | reverse complement strand
TCTGTTGAAGGATGAAGCGGGTGAGGATGAAGATGGAGCGAACGCACATCTTGCGGCCGCGCTTGTCACAGCGACGTGGAGCACCGCATTCCTGCAAGCGCATGCGGAATTGCGGAGGGGAAACGACGCGAAGGCGTCGGAGACCATTTTTCTGGATACGATCGATCGCGGCATCATGGGCACGCTTGCGGCGCTTGAGGGTAAGCCGCTTAGAACGGTGAAGTGACCCATTTGCGGTCATTCGGAAGCGTGCGTCCGCTTCCCGACTTTCGTCGTTGGTTCATCTTAGCATAGTTTGGTGGCCATCGCCTGGCCGGATTAGCGCGCAGCCAAGCCGGACGTTGGCAACGATCGTACTCGTCGCAGCCTTAGAACAGAGCCCGCAATGTAGCACCTATCGTGCGTGGCGTGCCGAGTTGCCCCGCATAGGCGAACGGCGCAGCGCCGACGATCGCGGTGGTCGACAGGTTCTGGAAATAGCGCTTGTCGAACACATTGTTGATCCAGGCCGACAGATCGTACTTTCCATCCCGCAACGTGGCGCCGACGCGGACATTGGCAAGGCCGAATGCGTCTATGCGACTATAGGGACCGGCATCGGCGGTGCCATAGGTGCTCGATCGGTAGCTTGCCTGGACGATGGCATAGGGCAGCACCGGGCCGCCTGCCCGCGCGTGATAATCGATGATTGCATTCCCGACCCACTTCGGCGCTTGGAACAACGGACGGCCGGTCAGGTCGCAGGTGCCGATGACGCCCACCGGGCACGGTGCATTGCGATAGTCGCTGTAGACCGCGTCATTATACGAACCGTTCGCCGTCAGGGTCAGCGTTTCGTCAACGCGCCACGATCCGTCCAATTCGATGCCGCGCGACCGCACATTGCCGACATTGGCCAGATAGGACCGGTTGCCGTTGGTCGGCACGATATTGGCCTGCAGCCCGGTCAGTTCGGTCCAGAACGCACTGAGGTTCAGCGTCAGCCGACGATCGAACGCCTGCTGCTTCAGGCCGACTTCCCAGTTGCGCACCTTTTCGGGGGCCAGCACCAGCGGCGTACCGGCCGAGACGGCGGAGTTGAGGTTGAGACCCGACCCCTTGTAGCCGGTCGAATAGGAGGCATAGACCAGACCGTCGCGGCCGGTCTTGTACGACGCGCTGAGCAGATACGAGAGATTGTCGTCCTTCACCGCGACATTGTAGTGGAACGGGATCGAGGTGGCGGCATAGGGCGTGCCCACGGTCGAGGTGTCCGACACGCCCCAGCGACGATCCTTGGTATAGCGCAGGCCGCCGGTGACGATGAACCGGTCGGTCACCGCGAAGTTCACCTGTCCGAACGCCGCGACGCTGTCGACGGTGGTGCGGACATGGTCAATATATTGCGAGCCCGGCGCGATGGTCACCGCGGGGGCATTGGGGTTCGCGGTGCGCAGATAGGTCGTGTAGAAAGCGCTGGCGTCGTAACCGAACTGATTCAGGATGAAGTGATCGGTCAGTTTCTGGTGAAAGAGATAGGCGCCGACCTGCCACGACAACCGGCCGGGGCGCGAGGCGAGCCGCACCTCCTGCGAATATTGGTCGTCCTTGGTCTGTGCGACATTGACCTGTATGACGTCGAGCGGCGTGCCGTCGCTGTCCTGCAACGGACTGAAATGCCAGTAGCGCCAGGCGGTGATCGAGGTGAAGGTCGCCCAGCCGATATCCCAGTCCCCCTGAAGCGACACGCCCTTCTGGTCGGTCAGCATATTCTGGATGGCGTTGTTGCGCGTGTCGCTGCGATCCCCCGTCGGCACATAGCCGAGCGCGGCGAGCGTGCGCAGCGTCCGCCCGGTCGTCGCGCTGAGCGTCGCGGGCAGCACGAGCTTTGTCGCGCTGACGCAGCAGGTGTCGTCCTCCTGACTATAATCCGCGATGAGGCGGATCGACACGTCGGGTGACGGCGTGGCGAGCAGCTGCACCCGCCCCCCGGCGCGGCCGATGCTGTTGCCGGGGATGCCGGTGGTGAGGTTGGGGAGCACCCCGTTGCGGTCGGTGTTGAAGCCCGTGACGCGGAACGCCAGCAGGCCGTCGACCAACGGGCCGGTCAGGCTAACCCGCTGCTGGTTGTAGGCGTAATTGCCGAACGAGACTTCCGCGCTGCCGCCGAAGGTGAATTCGGGCTTGCGGGTCGCGATGTTGATGACGCCCGCGGAATTGTTGCGCCCGAACAGCGTGCCCTGCGGACCGCGCAGCACTTCGACGCGATCGACGTCAATCAGATCGGCGAGCGCCATGCCGGGACGGCCGAGATAGACATTGTCGATATAGACGCCGACCGACGTGTCGAGCCCATCGGACGCGGACGACACGCCGATGCCGCGGATACCGACCGAGGAATTGCGCGGGTTGGAATTATAGGCGGCAAGGCTGGGGGTACGGAACTGAATATCCGTCAGGGTATAGCCGCCGGTTCGCTCCAGCGATGCGCCGCTGACGACCGATAGCGCGATGGGCACGTCCTGCGCTCGCTCCTGCTGCCGTCGCGCCGTGACGGTAATATCCTGGTCGCCGCCAACATCGACCGCCGATGCGCGCTCGCTGACCGCGTCGACGGCCGGAGGGCCCGGAACGCTCTGCGCTACAGCCGGCGACGCCCAGGATGCGGAAACCAGCAGCAATACCGAAAGGTCGCGTCGATCCATTTAATCCCCCATGTGGCTGATGCCCGACATCGGCGCCCGCCACGCCGCGCGATCGCAGCGGCAGAACGATGTCCGGCTTGCGGGGAAACGTTCCGATTATTTCCTATCAGTTCAATGGGCATTAAGCCTTTTAGACATGCTAGTTTTTCTATGTCCGCATGTTTGACCGCGATAGCCGCATCGTATCGAACACGGGTATCATGCTCTAGTTTATAGCATCTTTTGAGCCAACTGAGCGCATGTGCTTCACACACCCTGCGCAAGAACAAATTCCTACTAGATCAGTATGTATTCTCCTAACGCCAATAGATTTTCTTCGTTTCCGCTCCGAACCTGGCCGCTCAACCTTGCACCTCAGATCACGATCAGGCCGCCAACAGGAGCAGCGTATGCCGAGCATCGGACCATTCGAGGTCAGCCGTCAGGGATTTGGCGCGATGGGGCTATCCCACAGCTATGGCAGAGCCGAGGACGATGCCTCGATCGCCACCATCCACCGCGCCATCGCGCTGGGCATCACCTTCTTCGACACCGCCACCGGCTATGGCGACGGCCACAACGAACAGCTGCTGGGCCGTGCGATCGCCGACCGTAGCGAGGGGCTGGTGATCGCCAGCAAGTTCGTTCACCGCCCCGGCGGTCGCGACGGACCGCTGGTCACGGCGGCCCAGGCGGTGGATGCGAGCCTGACCCGCACCGGCCTCGACGTCATCGACCTCTATTATCTGCACCGCATCGACCCAGACATCCCCGTCGAGGAGTCGATCGGCGCGCTCGGCGATCTTGTCGCCGCTGGCAAGATCGGTGCGGTCGGCATTTCCGAAGCCAGCGCCGACGCCCTCCGCCGGGCCCATGCCACCTATCCGGTCGCCGCGCTGCAAAGCGAATATTCGTTGTGGACGCGCGACGTGGAGGCGGAAATCCTGCCCACCGCGCGCGAACTCGGCATCGACTTCGTCGCATATAGCCCGCTGGGGCGCGGCTTCCTCGCCGGCGCCGCACCGACCGAAGCGGATGACCGCCGTCGCCTCCATCCGCGCTTCCAGCCCGATGCGATCGCCGCCAACAGCCGCCGTCGCGCGACGACCGAAGCGGTCGCCGACCGGCTGGGCGCGACGCCCGCGCAGGTCAGTCTCGCCTGGGTCCTGTCCAAACAGGTCGTGCCCATCCCGGGCACCCGCCACATCGCGCACCTCGAGAGCAATTGGGCCGCCAACGACCTGACGCTGGATGCCGCGACCATCGCCGAGCTGGAGGCGACCTTCACCCCCGGCAGCACGGTCGGCGAGCGCTATCCCGCCGAAGCCCTCAAGCTCGTGCCCCCGGAACCCGTCCACGCCTGACCCTATCCTTACGCCGAGATCGTCCACGCATCGAAGGAGACACGCCATGAGCCTGGCCACCGCCCTCAAGCCCGCCGAACCGCTCGACCGCTTCACCTATCACCACATTACGGTCGAGCCGGTCACGCCGACGATCGGTGCGGAGATCAGCGGCATCGACCTGCGCCAGCCGATCGATGCGGCGGTGGCAGCCGACATCCAGAAGGCGTTGCATGACTGGCGTGTCGTCTTCTTCCGCGACCAGCCCATCGACAATGCGCAGCTCAAGGCCTTCGGGCGGGCCTTCGGCCCCCTGACCCCGGCCCATCCGATCGCCGACGGGCTTGAGAGCGATCCGGAGATCTGGGAACGGACCGTCGAGGAATATCGTGCCCGCCGCACGCGCAACGAAGCCCTGCCGCCGGGACGCGAACCCCCGCGCGACTATAAGGGCTGGCATATCGACATCACCTTCGTCGCCAATCCCAATCGCTATTCGATCCTGCAGGGGGTCGAAATCCCGCCCTATGGCGGCGACACGCTCTTCACCAACCTGATCGAGGCATATAATGGACTGTCGCCCCAGATTCGCACGCTGATCGACGGATTGCAGGCGGTGCATCGCACCGCTGGCTATGATTCGGTCGCTGGTGCGAAACCGCGGCGTGACGGCAAGGCGGCAGGGCCGTTCGCCGCGCTGCATCCACTGGTCCGCGTCCATCCCAAAACGGGCGAGAAGCTGCTGTTCCTCAACCCCGGCACGATTAGCCATATCGTCGGCCTGAAGGAACGTGAGAGCCAGGCGCTGCTCGACCTGTTATTCTACGAAGCGACGCGGCCTGAATATCAGGTGCGCTTCCACTGGCGGCCGCAATCGCTGGTAGTCTGGGACAATCAGGCGGTAGCGCATGCCGGTCCGATCGACTATTCGCACTTCGACCTGCCGCGCGCGGTGCGCCGGATCACGGTCGCGGGCGATCTGCCGCGCGGTCCGGACGGCTTCACCTCGCGTCCCCTCGAAGGCGAATTGTTCGGGGTGCTCGGTTGATGCCGCGGGCGGCCCGCACCACGCCCTGGGGGTTGGTGGGGCTGGCCGCCTTCGTCGTGATCAGCATCGCCCTGCTCGTCCTGTTCGCTCCCCATCGCCGCCCTGACGGAGCCGCCGAAGCAGCGGGCGGCGTTCCGCTCGCCGCATCATTACCGACCACCGTCCCCAAGGGGATTGAACTGGTCGTCGGCGATCCGGTTACGCAATGGGTCTTCGAGCACAATGGCTGGGACCGAAAGCTGCCCTTCAGATTGCGCTGGGCACAGATCACTGGTGGCCCCGACGTCACCGAGGCGTTCCATGCCAAGGCACTCGATGTTGGGCTCGGCGCCAATGTGCCGCCGATCCACGCCACTTGGGTTGGCCTGCCAGTGCGTATCGTCGGCGTTCGGGAGCGCGCCGACCCTATCGGCCACCCCTCCTTCGTGCTCGGCATCGCGCCTAAGGCCGGCATCGCCTCACCCGCAGACCTGCGCGGCAAACGCATCGCGTTCAGCCCAAGCCAGATACAAGGGCAGATCGTCCTGCAGACGCTCGCCGCCGCCCGACTGAAGCGCAGCGACGTGACGCTGGTCGAGTTGCCATCCTCGATCGGGGGCGACGTCTATACGAGCGCCTTGGCGAGCGGCCTCGTCGATGCCGCGCCGATCGGCGCGGGAATCGTCGCTGAACGCTATCTGCGCAAATTCGGCAGTATCGGCGCGCGGGTCATCAAACACCCGCCGTTCCGCGACGACATGGTCGTCGCCTATGTTCCCGAGACTGTGCTGCGCGAGCCCGGCAAAGCGGCTGCCCTTGCGGTGTTCATGCGTTGGTGGGGCCGCGCTCAAATCTGGCAGCAGACCCACCGGGCCGAGCTCGCCGCAGGCTATTACGTCGCGCATCAGGGTTTGTCGTCAGCGGATGCCCGTCTGATTGTCGATGCGATCGGCGACATCACGTTGCCGATCGAATGGGACCGCGTCGCACGTCATCAGCAACAGGCGATCGATCTGCTCGCGCCGCAGGTCGGCCGGCCCCGCTTCGCCGCCATCACGTTGTTCGACCCACGCTTTCGGACGATCGCCGCCGATGGCGCCGCATCCTCCAGCCCATTTCAGGAGCCACGATGAACGCCCCTTTGCTCGGGATCACCGACTTTGATCGTGCGCTGCAGACTCGGCGTGTCGCCTCGCCGGAACCGCTGACAGGCCCGTCGCCTGTGCGCCGACGTCTGGGCCTCGGTCCACCCACCCGCTGGGGGTGGCTGCTGGGACCGGCATTGTTCGTCCTCTATTGGACCGTCCTGTCGGTTACCGGCTGGCTCGATCCCCGGATTATGCCTGCACCCTGGGTGGCGGTGGAAGCGGGCATCGAGCTGATCCGCAGCGGGCGATTGCAGGACAATCTGGCGATCTCCGCATGGCGTGCCGCACAAGGTCTCGCTTTCGGCATCACCGCCGGCGTCGTCCTGGCGCTGCTGTCGGGGCTTAGCCTGCTCGGCGGCTATGTCATCGACGGGCTCGTCCAGTTGAAGCGTGGCGTCCCCGTGCTTGCGCTCATCCCGTTCATGGTGCTGTGGTTCGGCATCGGCGAGGCAATGAAGGTAACCGCGATCGCCGTCACCGTCTTTGTCCCCATCTATATTCACACCCACAGTGCGCTGCGCGCGATCGACCTCAAACAGGTCGAACTGGCCGAGACGCTGGGCCTCAGCCGGGTCGCCTTCATCCGCCATATCGTCTTTCCAGGCGCCCTGCCCGGACTGCTGCTCGGCCTACGCTTCGGTGTCACCGCAGCCTGGCTCGCCCTCGTCGTCGTCGAACAGCTCAATGCGACCAGTGGCATCGGCTATATGATTACGCTCGCACGCAATTATGCCCAGACGGACGTGATGCTGGTCGGCCTCGTCGTCTATGCGCTGCTCGGCCTCGGTTCAGATGCCGCGGTGCGCGCTCTGCAACGCCGCGCGCTGTCGTGGCGTCGGACGCTGGGATCGTGAAGATGATCGGCAACCCCATCGTCCGCGTCCGCCGCCTCGTACGATGCTTCACGCACAAGGGGGTGCTCGACGGCGTCGATCTGGAGCTGCACGCAGGCGAATTTGTCGCGCTGCTCGGGCGCAGCGGATCGGGCAAGAGCACATTGCTGCGCGCGCTCGCGGGACTCGATCACGAGGCAGAGGGCACGGGTGACCTGATCGTCCCCGACCGGATGTCGGTGGCGTTCCAGGATGCGCGGCTGCTGCCGTGGAAGCGCGTCCTCGACAACATCATCCTCGGCCTTGCCGGATCGACGGCGCGTCAAGCCGGCCGCGAGGCGCTGGCCGAGGTTGAACTGGCTGGCCGCGAACGCGCATGGCCGCACGAACTTTCGGGCGGCGAACAACAGCGCGTCGCCCTGGCGCGCGCGCTGGTTCGCAAGCCCGCCTTGCTGCTCGCCGACGAGCCGTTCGGCGCGCTGGACGCGCTCACCCGTTTGCGCATGCATGCGCTCGTCCGGCAGTTGCGGGTCAGCCACGATCCCGCGATCCTCCTCGTCACCCACGATGTCGACGAAGCGATCGAACTCGCCGACCGCATCATCGTACTCGATGCGGGCCGCATCGCCCATGACATCACCGTTGCGCTGCCCATGGACCGCATAACCCGGCACAACCGCACGGCGACCCTCCGGCGCCAGTTGCTCAGCCTGCTCGGCGTCACGGGCGACGATAATCCCGTCACCGAAACTCGCCTCTCCTATCAGACAAGGATCACCGCATGACCGATCGATCGCTTCGTCTGGGCGCCTTCCTCCAGGCGACCGGCCATCATGTTTCGGCTTGGCTGCATCGCGACGCCCAGGCAGACGCCGGTCACAATCTCGACCATTACAAGGCGCTGGCGCAGACTGCCGAGCGCGGCAAGTTCGACCTGGTGTTCGTCGCCGACAGCCCGGGCGGCTATGCCGACTTCACCGACCTCGACGCCTTCGCCCAGAACGCCAAGGCGGCGCATTTCGAGCCGATCACGCTGTGGGCGGCGCTGTCGCAGGCGACGACGCATATCGGTTTCGTCGCGACATCGACCACGACCTACGAAGATCCCTATACCACCGCGCGCAAGTTCGCCTCGCTCGACTGGGTGTCGGGCGGCCGTGCCGCGTGGAATGTCGTGACCACCGGCGCCGACGTCTCCGCCAATTTCAGCCAGCCCGCGCACCTCGAACATAGCCGCCGCTACGAGCGCGCCGAGGAGTTCATCGACGTCGTGAAGGGGCTGTGGGACAGCTATGACGACGACGCCTTCGTCCGCGACAAGGCAAGCGGCGTCTTCCTCGACACCGACAAGTTTCACGTCCTGGGCCATGTCGGCGATCACTTCCAGGTACGCGGTCCGCTCAACATCGCGCGCCCGCCGCAGGGCTATCCGGTGATCGTGCAGGCGGGAGCCTCCGAACCGGGGCGCGAGCTGGCGGCACGTACCGCCGAGGTGATCTTCACCGCCAACCTGGTGCTCGCCGATGCGCAGGACTTCTACCGCGATGTCAAGGTCCGCGTGCGTCGCTATGGTCGTCGTCCCGAGGACTTGCTGGTCATGCCCGGCATCTTCCCCGTCCTCGGCGGCACGGAACGCGAGGCGCAGGACCGCTACGAAGAACTGCAGGCGCTGGTGCACCCGGCGATCGCCTGGGGCATCCTGAAGCGCCATTATCAGGGGTTCGATCTCAGCGGCTATTCGCTCGACGATCCCGCGCCGCCGCTGCCGGAGGACACCAACGGCAGCAAGAGCCGCCTGAAGCTCGTCTCCGACCTCGTCGCCCGCGAACGCCCGACCTTGCGCCAGCTTTATCGGCAGGTCTCGACCGCACGCGGCCACCTGACCAGTGTCGGCACGCCCGAACAGATCGCGGATATGATCCAGACCTGGTTCGAGCAGGACGCGGCCGACGGCTTCAACATCATGCCCCCCATCCTGCCGACCGGGCTGGCCGACTTCGTCGATCAGGTCGTGCCGATCCTGCAACGCCGCGGACTATTCCGCGAAGAATATGCGGGGCAGACCCTGCGCGAGAATCTGGGCTTGGCTCGCCCACCCTCGGGCGCGCATCTGCGTGCATCCGCCACGCGGTACACGGGCGTGGCATTGTGACGACCGGGTCGGACCACCTCACCCTCCCGGCCGAACCGCTCGCCGCGCGCTATGGCGGCACGGTCGAACCCCAGGTGATCGCGGACCATCCGGTCATCGATCACCTGCTCCGTCACCGCTCGGTCCGCGCCTATCGGCCCGACGCCCTGCCCGACGGGACCATCGAGACGCTGGTCGCCGCGGCGCAATCCGCCGCCTCGTCGTCGAACCTTCAGGTCTGGAGCGTCGTCGCGGTCGAGGACCCGGCGCGTAAGGCACGCCTGGCTGCGCTGGCCGGGCACCAGCGCCACATCGTTGAGGCCCCCCTGCTGCTCGTGTGGCTGATCGATTTCGATCGTTTGACGCAACTGGGATACGCGGCGGGGTCGCCACCCCACGCCCTTGATTACACCGAAAGCCTGATCCTGGGTGCGGTGGACGCGTCGCTCGCCGCGCAAAATGCGGTCGTCGCGCTCGAAGCGCTCGGCTTGGGGTCGGTCTATATCGGCGGCCTCCGCAACCAGCCACAGGCCGTCGCCGCCGAACTGGACCTGCCGCCCCGCGTCTTCCCGCTGTTCGGCCTCGTCGTCGGCCATCCCGATCCCGATCGCCCCACCGCCATCAAGCCGCGCCTGCCACAGGACGGGGTGATCTTCCGCGAACGATACCAGTGGACGGAACAGCAGACCGCGGCAGCCCATAGCTATGATGGCCACCTGCGCCGTTTCCAGCGCGAGCAGCGCATGGCCGAGGTGGATTGGACGACGCTTGCCCTGCGCCGCACCGCCGGGCCGCAGTCGCTTGCGGGACGCGATACGGTCCGGCAGACGTTGCACGACATGGGCTTTCCGCTGCTGTGACCAAAAGATCGGGTAGTGCAACACCAAAGCTTTCCTTGGGCGGCGACAAGCCCACACCCATTTGCATTACGGCCTGGGTCGAGCATGACGTGGCGTCATGACCGTCGATCTCACCATTCTCTACGAACATCCCCAATGGTTTACGCCGCTGTTCGCCGAACTCGACCGGCGCGGCATCGCCTATGAGACGTTGACCCCGAACACTGCCTTCGATCCGGCCGATCCCGCCCCGCCCGCCCACGTCATTCTCAGCCGGCTGGCAATGTCGGCGTTCCTGCGCGAGGCGGAGCATCCGATCTTTTGGGCGCAGGCGCTGCTCGCGCGCTGGGAAATGTCGGGCGCCCGCGTGCTGAACGGCACCCCCGCCCTTGCGATCGACACGTCGAAGGCGCGCCAGCTCGCGCTGATCGCCTCGCTCGGCCTTGCCATTCCGGCCACCCGCGTCGTCCACCGCGCCGCCGATGTCCCGGCCGCCGCGGTCACGATCGGCTTTCCGCTGGTGGTGAAGGCGAACATCGGCGGGGCGGGTGCCGGTATCGCGCGCTTTGACGATATGGACGCGCTTCGCGCCGCGGTCGCCGACGGCACGTTGCCGACCAGCATCGACGGCGTCCTGCTGGTGCAGGACTATGTACCCGCGCGCGACGGTAAGATCACGCGGATCGAGACGCTCGACCGCGCCTATCTCTACGCGATCGACGTAGCCGGCGCCGGCGGATTCGACCTGTGCCCGGCGGATGCCTGCCAGGTCCCCGGCAGCGCGATCACCATGAACGCGGCCGAGCCGCCCGCGCATCTTCGCGACGCCGCCGAGCGGATCGCCCGCGCCGCCTCGCTCGACCTCGGCGGGGTCGAGGTGATGATCGACGATCGCGACGGCACGCCCCGCTTCTACGACGTCAACGCACTGTCGAACTTCGTCGCCCGGCCGCTCGACGTGCTCGGCTGGGACCCGCACGAGCGACTGGTCGACCGGATCGTCGGCTGGATTGAGGAGGCGCGCTGATGCGCTACGGTTTCTGGATGCCGGTGTTCGGCGGCTGGCTGCGCAACGTCCCCGACGAGGGCATGGCGGCCACCTGGGCCTATGCCAAGGCGCTGACGCAGAATGCGGAGCGCTGGGGATACGACCTGACGCTGATCGCCGAATTGAACCTCAACGACATCAAGGGCACCGACCAGCCCGCGCTCGACGCCTGGTCGACCGCCGCCGCGCTTGCCGCGGTGACCGAACGGCTGGAGCTGATGGTCGCGGTCCGCCCCAACTTTCATCATCCCGCGCTATTCTCTAAGGCAGCCGCGAATATCGACCGGATCGCCGGCGGACGCCTGTCGCTCAACGTCGTGTCGAGCTGGTGGGCGGACGAGGCGCGCCAATACGGGCTGCAATTCGACCAGCATGACGATCGCTACGCGCGCACCGCCGAATGGCTGAGCGTGGTCGACGGTCTGTGGACGCAGGAGCGGTTCAGCTTCGCCGGGCAATTCTATACGACCGACGCGGCGATCTGTGCGCCCAAGCCGGTCAAGCGGCCGACGATCTATGCCGGCGGCGAGAGCGAGGCGGCCAAAACGATGATCGCAGCCCGCTGCGACGCCTATGTCATGCACGGCGATCCCGTCTCCGCGATCGCGCCCAAGATCGCCGACATGGCCGCTCGCCGCCGCGCCGCCGGAGGGCCGCCGATGCAATACGGCATGGCCGCCTATGCGATCGTCCGCGACAGCGAGGCGGAGGCCAAGCGCGAGCTGGAACGCATCACCACCGTCACCGACCTGCCCGCGGGTTACGCCAATTTCGACCAGTGGCTGTCGGGCACGCAGCTGGAACGCGAACTGAAAATCCAGGAATATTCGGTCTCCAACCGCGGCCTGCGCCCCAATCTGGTCGGCACGCCCGAACAGCTGAAGGAACGCATCGCCGAATATGAAGCGGCGGGCCTCGACCTCCTTCTGCTGCAGATGAGTCCGCAGGCCGAGGAGATGGAGCGGTTCGCCGCGCAAGTGATGGGCACGACCGCTGTGCCGGACGTCGCCGCAGGATGAAGATTCCTGCCGTCGGCCGCATATTGGTCGGTCTGATCGCCGGCCTTGTTCTGGGCTATCTTGCGGGGCCAAATAGCGCCGCGCTGCCCACCTTGCAGACGATCGGCGGGGTGTGACTCGACGCCTTGCGCATGCCGATCGTCCCGCTCGTCTTTGCGCTGGTGGTGACGGGCCTCGGCAGTGGATCGAGCTCGGCCGGGTCAAGTCGGGTGGCGCGGCGCGCGATCGGGGCGTTCGTCCTGTTCCTGTCCGCCTCGGCCGTCTTCGGCGTCGCACTGGGATCGGCGATGTTCCGCGGATGGCAGGTGACCGGCCTCGAGGCGGTCAGGGGCGCGGGCACGAAGCTGCCCGACCTGCCCCCGCTTGGCGAGACGTTGCGCGCGCTCGTGCCGGTCAACCCGATCGCATCGGCGGCGCAGGGCGCGATCGTGCCCATCGTGCTGTTTGCGCTGCTCTTCGCAATCGCGCTGCGCCATATCGACCGGTCGCGCGCGGCATCGATCGCCAACGCCTGTCAGGGCGTCGCCGACGCACTGCTCGTCATCATCGGCTGGGTCCTGCTCGTCGCACCGATCGGCGTCTTCGCGCTCGCCTTCGACGTCGCCGCCCGGAGCGGCTTCGCGGTCGGTGCGCTACTGCTCTGGTATGTCGTCGCGCGCATCGTCGGCGGTATCGTGCTGCTGGCGGCGTTCGTGCTGCTCGTCGCCGTCGCCGCGCGTACCAGGCTGCCCATCTTCCTGCGCGCCGTGCTGCCCGCGCAATCGGTCGCCTTCAGCACGCAATCCTCGCTCGCCTCGCTGCCCGCCATGCTGGAGGCGACGCGCACGCTTGGGCTCCCCTCGCGGCCGGTGGGGACGGTGCTGCCGCTCGCCGTGGCACTGTTCCGGATCAGCGCGCCAACCGCGATCGGCCTCGCGACGCTGGCGCTGGCGCGGCTCAACGGTATCGAGCTTGGGCTGGGACAGCTCGGCCTCGTCGCGCTGCTCGCCGTGCTCAACAATCTCGTGATCGCAGGGCTGCCGAACCAGATCAGCTTCTTCGCCGCCTATGCGCCCGTCGCGTTGGCGGTGGGCGTGCCGATCGAACTGCTGCTGCTGTTCCTCGCCGTCGACACCATCCCCGACATGTTCGCCACCGCGGCCAACGTCACCGCCGACGTCGCAGTCACCACGCTCCTGACCGAGCGCGAAATCGAGGGCGCGGAAGAGCGCTGAACGCGTCCTGACTGCACAGGCGGTTGAAAAGCCCTGCTATCCCCCCGCCGAAATTTGCTAGCGTTTAATTCCCATTGGATCGATGGATTATGCTTGCGAAGGAGGTTCGCCATGGCATCCACACTCGCACCCGATGCGGCCCGTGACGGCGGCACCACGGTCGAATGGCCGACGATGGTCGTTGCCGCGCTGATCTATAGCGGCTGGCTGGCGCTGACCTGGTGGCATGCCGCGCTGCCGATCGCGGTGATCGTCGTCGCCGGCGGCTGGCTGGTCGCGTGGCACGGCTCGCTCCAACACGAGACGATCCACGGCCACCCGACCCGCTGGCGCGCGGTGAATGCGGCGATCGGCGCGGTGCCGCTGTCGCTCTGGCTACCCTACGGCCTCTATCGCGACAGCCACGTCGCCCATCACCGCAGCCCGCATATCACCGACCCGCTCGATGACCCGGAGTCGCGCTACGTCGCGCACGGGCGCGGGCCTCGCCATGTCGCGGCGCGGATTCAGGCCACACTGCTCGGCCGATTGGCGATCGGACCATTCCTCGCCGTGATAGCACTGGTCGCGGACGAGGGCCGCCGACTGCTTCGCCAGCCCGGCAAAGCCGCCCGCGACTGGCTGCCGCACCTTGCGCTCCTCGTGCCGGTCGTCGCCTGGCTCGAATGGACGGGGTTCGGGCTGGTCCGCTATGCGCTGCTGGTGGTGTATCCGGGCCTGTCGCTGACGCTGCTGCGCTCCTTCGCCGAGCATCGCGCCGACCTGCCCGGCCCCAGCCGCGCCGCGACGGTCGAGCGCGCCGGGCCACTGGGCCTGCTGTATCTCAACAACCATCTGCACACCGCTCATCACGATCGCCCGGACCTCGCCTGGTATCGCCTGCCCGCCCATCAGCGGCGCCATCACGCCCGCCTATCCGCACAGGCGGGGCACGCCCATCGCAGCTACGGCGAGATCGTCCGCCGCTTCGCGCTGGCGCCGCACGACACCTTGGTCCACCCGGGGCGGCAGGACCGACGATGAGTACACCCGTCGCCTCGCTCGGCATGTACGACCATCCCGGCCAGCGCGCCGCCAACG
>JAAIGE0100441670.1_pt1 | contig 14376 bp, 15 predicted proteins | sample 6487951 | NCBI WGS metagenome assembly JAAIGE01 (sample SAMN13974128, study PRJNA590717) | phyllosphere metagenome | biome: tomato field; feature: multiple bacterial spot infested tomato fields; material: tomato leaves; isolation source: leaves from tomato fields | host: Solanum lycopersicum ... | reverse complement strand
TTCTTCGGATTACCTATTCCAAGGTATTCTGTTAAGATATAATTCAATAGGCTAGTCCAGTTTCGCTCGCCACTACTTCTGGAGTCTCGGTTGATTTCCTTTCCTACAGTTACTTAGATGTTTCAGTTCACTGCGTACTATATATTTGGTTTCCCTTAGGATCGCTACAGATATCTGATGACAGTAGCTTTTGGTGTTGCCACCTCCTTTCAATGAATATTCGCTAGGCATCCTTAACAATCACTTTGATTACTTACACCTAAATGTCCATATTATATTATGCTTTTATATGACACTACATAGCCAGACTAATCTCTTGTAATAAGTAACGATAGTGTCCAAATATTTTCTACTAAAAGCAAGCGAAAGAAGTACGTTAATGTACATTCCGTAGTGTTAGTTCCTTACGGGAACGCATATAATGCTTTCTTGCATATCTAGCAACATATATTTACATCATGACAAACGCAGTATCACAACCACGATACCAATTCCAAGCGTTCCCATTCCATCTTGTTGAAGCTAGCCCTTGGCCAATCCTGACAGCCAACGCTACTCTATCTATGATGATTGGAGCCGTTCTGTACTTTAACGGTATCGCTCACGGATCAACTCTAGTAACACTAGGGTTCCTAGCAACACTATTTGCATTTATTCTATGGTTCCGAGATGTTACAACAGAAGGAACATACCTTGGAGATCACACACTGATCGTACAAAAAGGACTAACAATGGGTGTATCACTATTCATTGTGACTGAAGTATTCTTCTTCCTTTCTATTTTCTGGGCCTAAACGCTAATGGGCCGTATAATTAGGACAACCTTATGAAATACATTATATGTAAACATAAGACACCGATTAGATAGTTTCTAATCATGTTTAACGACTCACGACCCTAACACTCTATTGTGATGATATAGTCTATTCAACAGCGAGAGTTGTTGAAGCTTTAATGATAATATAAAGGCATCGCTCTGGCTATTATTGGTGTAGTTTTTTTTGCAAGTAAAGGTAAAGGTTGGGCTGTTATGTCTGGTGGTAAATACTCATCAGATGAACTACCCATTCTACCTGTTCCAGAAGACCTAGACTTTGATGAGTACAGTTCACTAATGGGACTACTGGCAACTAACGGTGCTTCACTACAATTAGGATACAATTGGTACTGGGATTTTCGAACAGTATACCTACGTCTGTCCTATCCTGATATCGTGTTCCTAAAATGGTTAGTAGGCCTTTTTCACAGTACACATTTTTACTTTGTGGGTCAAACTATCAACAACGTTAGTTCAAGCAACAGTATCCAAGTCGGAAGTCTACCATCTGAAATGTGCTACATTCTATGGTTACATTGGAATGAAGTAGGTACCTACGTCCTACCTTTTCACTTTGCAGAATACTTTTCGATCCGTACTCTAGCTACATGGGCTATGTGAAATGGACAATGGAAAGGTAATACTTTCAAGATTCACGTAAGTCGGCTGAATGACTCTGAAAAAGCCCTTTTAATGTCTCTAATTAAAGACAAACTAGGTTACGATAGTTATCTTACTATGAAAAATAATAAACTAGCTATCACTTCTCCAGACAAACTAGTAAACCAACTACGACCACTGTTCCACGTATCACAACTGCACCGGCTTAACAAAGTAAGTTAGACAAATCACAATAGAGTGAAGATATAGTCTATTCAGTAGCGAGAGTTATTGATTCTAAACCCTAGAGATAACACAAAGACTTCCACTCTTCACTTGCACCAACTGTAGAACTAGGGTTAATGTGGCCCAATTCCTTTAAATAAAGGAACAACTGGGTTAATTTCGAGAATATCTATAACAAGACAACTCGAAACTTCTATAGAGAAGTTCAACGACTATTAGCAATAAGTGCTAACAAGAAAACTCATTACATATGATATAGTCTAACCATTAATGAGAATTAATGATACAAAAAGAGGTGATAATATATCTTTGCACAATGGCCTCCAGTGGGTGTAACAGCTCTTAACCCTATGACAGTTCCTCTACTTAACACAGTTCTTCTACTGTCAAGTGGAGCAACAGTTACATACGCACACCACGCACTTATCGAAGGTAACCGACGAGCAGCTATCGTTGGAGCAGCACTAACAATTCTTCTAGCTGTAATGTTCACAGCACTACAAGGACTAGAATACATGGAAGCGGACTTCACTATTGCAGACGGAGTATACGGATCATGTTTCTTCTTCTCAACAGGATTCCACGGTTTCCACGTTATTGTGGGTACTGCTTTCATCGCTGTTGCATTCTTCCGAATCATTAACTACCACTTCACAGCAGAACACCACATGGGACTAGAATCATCTATTCTGTACTGGCATGAACACTACAATCAACGTGCCTAGACTACAACGTCTATAAAATCGGGTTAATAGCATAAACATATGACAAATATACAATATGCTATACTACACACAAGTAGTATTCAACGACTAGAGTAACAACTCCTTGAACACCCAACACTATCAGTGATGATATAGTCTGATCAATGACGTGAGTTATTGAAGCAATTAGTTGCGATCACATTAATGTTTGTTGACGTAGTTTGGCTATTCCTATACGCAGCTGTATACTGGTGGGGTTCAGATGGCGTATTCTAGTACATCCTTTACTTTATCTATATATATTCTCAAATCCCCACTCTATTTAAATATATTATTCTAAAAGAGAACTTAAGGGGAAAATAGCATAATTGGCAATGTACCACTTTGTCGAAGTGGGGTATGGCGGTTCGAACCCGCTTTTTCTCGCTGACGTACTGATATTCAGCTGGTCTTACAGTAGTTGTATTTCTACAACCCCCCCCCCTACCCTGCCATTGGGAGGAAGGGGGTATATATTGTCGTGTTCTGTCATGCAATATTTAATTCACTTATCCATTATAGTCTTTTGGGCCTTAAGCCTATTGTTCACATTATTCCAATACCATATGGTAAATTATATAACTATCATGACTCTATCGCTAGTTTTATTCCTCATCGGGATTCTAGGGTTCATTCTGAACCGTAAAAACATCATCCTGATGATTATCTCAATCGAAATTATGCTACTTGCTGTAACACTACTAGCACTAGTTAGTTCATACCAATTCGATGACATTATGGGACAAACATACGCCGTATACATCATTGCAATCGCAGGTGCGGAATCCGCGATCGGTCTAGGAATTCTGGTAGCATACTACCGTCTACGAGGTAACATTTCTCTACGATCATAATGTACCTATCTATTCTTGCACTACCAATGTTTGGTTCAGCTGTTGCTGGTCTATTCGGACGTAAAATCGGTGTAACAGGTGCTCACATTATTACAACAGGGTGTCTTGCATCATCTGCTGCACTTGCTATTGTAGCTTTCTACGAAGTAGGTCTATGTGGTTCACCTGTATCTATCGAACTATTCAGTTGGATCGACTCAGAATTCATGCTTGTACAATGGGGATTCCTATTTGACAGTCTAACTGTATCTATGCTGCTACCTGTACTTGTAGTATCATCACTAGTACACCTATACTCAATCTCTTACATGGCAGCAGACCCACACAACCAACGGTTCTTCTCATACCTGTCAATGTTTACATTCTTCATGCTAATTCTAGTAGCTGGAGATAACTACTTTATCATGTTTATTGGTCTTATCTTCCCGGCCTAGCTTTATCGTGAGATCGATGCTACACGTCATTTAATTGCTGGAACGCCTAATAGGTAATCAGCAGGTAACCTTTACTAAGGCACCTCAGAGACTAAATGTGACGCAAGTATTTAGTACTTGAAGATATAGTCCAGCCCTTGTCGTGAGATAAGGAATAAATAGTGGGATATTGTTAACACTGTATTTGCATCTGGTGATATTTTTGAACAAGCCTTTATAGTTACTGGTTCACTATACGCTGGAGTAAAAGGTTCTAAATATGGAAAACCTCGTAAAATTAGTCCTTTTAAAACAATGGTCCAACTTACGCAACTACAAATTGATGTACTAGTAGGCACTATGCTAGGAGATGCTACTATGGAACGAGCACAAATCAACCACAGTCCTCGACTACGGTTTGAACAAACTTTCCCTATGCACGCAGCTTACCTTACTAATCTATACATCATTTTTATGGGTCTAGTAGGTAAACACCCTACTGTAGTTACACGTAAACCAGATCCACGTACAGGTTCTATTTACAGCACCATTCGGTTTAGCACTCTAGCTTTTCCCTGCTTTAATTACTACTTTGATCTATTCCATTTTATGGGTAAAAAAGTAGTACCTTCTAACATTGTAAGTCTTCTTACACCTCAAGCACTTGCTTACTGGATTATGGATGATGGCGGGAAAGGTAGTCACGGAGAAATGATCCTGCATACTCGGTCTTTCACTCTTGCAGATGTACAACGTCTACAAGACGCACTAGCTATTAATTTTAGTCTTCGTACTCGTCTTATTGAAAAAACACCCGGGCAATGGGTAATTGTTATTCCAATTAAACAAAGTCTGCCACTTAAAGACATTGTTTCTCCGTACATGTGCCGATCTATGCTATACAAACTATAAAACCACTATATAATAACCCCCGTGGGAGGGGATCGGTATTTCATCATACCTGCTAATTAACTTCTGGTACACACGTATCCAAGCTAACAAATCAGGGATCAAAGCTCTTACAGTTAACCGTGTAGGTGATATGTTCCTATCAATTGGTTTTTTTGCTATCTTCTGGGTATTTGGTAACGTTGATTACGCAACAGTATTCAGTGTTGCACCATTCATTAACGAAACAGCAATTACAATTATCGGGCTACTACTACTTATCGGTGCTATGGCTAAATCAGCTCAAATTGGGCTACACACGTGGCTTCCTGATAACTTTCATATGAATATTTTTAAGCGACTGAGTCAACTATTAGGTCGACACTTTAGTTCAAGTAGCTCTAGTGCGAAAAACCCAGGAAATGCACGTCCTCCAGAACAACCACTATCAGATATGTTACAATCTTTTCTTGTGGGATTTGTTGTAGCTGGTTGTCTCGTTATGCGGCGACATAAAGATATGCTAACTGCTCGTGTAACAATCAAAATTACAGTGACACAAGTTCTTGATTTACCTTGGCTAGATCATATCTACTCTCTACTATCCAATTACTGCTACAAAGGCTGGTCAACAGCTGATGAAGTAGACAATCGAGGTAGTATTGAAACTGTATCACAACGAGCTACACTTATCAGTGGCTCACTGGGGGTGTTTTTCCCTTTATACGCGCTTTTCTGGCTAACTCTAGGACATAACGGCACTCGCACTCTGACTACAAACAATCTACAGAGTTTTAACCTAGTGTCACTATCAGCATGGATTATGGCTACAGGTTACTGGTTACCATTACAACCCCATCGAGCTATTGACGGTCTATGTCTGCCGGTGCCTATTTGTTACGGACTAGATGAAATCGCACTACTTCGGACACGACTTTCAGAACTAGGGGGTAGATACTATGCTGCGATCCGCACAAAATCGATCCCGAGGAAAAATGGTTCTACTGGTAACTCGTTCAGATCTAGCAAATCTTGATAAACTGGTAGGACATCTATTAATTCCCTCAAAAGCACATCTAACTAAAGCACCCAAAAATATTCATTTGTGTCCTACTCTATGAGTAGTAATAAATTAAACTGCGAAAAGCTACAGTAATGTAATATTCGCAACGAGATTAGTTATAACCAATCCGTTCAACGACTAGAGCTACGCTCCAAGAACACTTTATCTGTACACAACAGAATGAAATAGTCTAAATAATGGCGTATGTCATTGATCCGAATACCTTTCGGGGTAATAAATTGGCAATGGAAGGACCTACACCTGTGTCTGCACTAATTCATGCTGCTACTCTGGTAACTGCTGGAGTATACCTAATGCTTCGATCATCACCTATCATCGAATACGGACCAACTGTTCTAGTAGTGATCACATGGGTAGGGGCTCTAACAGCATTTTTTGCTGCTACAACAGGTCTACTACAAAATGACCTAAAACGAGTTATTGCATACAGTACATGTTCACAAATGGGTTACCTATTTATGGCTGTAGGACTTTCACAATATAACGTTGCCCTATTCCATCTTGTGAACCACGCGTTTAGTTTTTAAAGAGCGCGTATAAAACGTGGTCAACTGCAGGAACGTCGTAGTTTCAGATGCACTAAGTGCGATAATAACTGAAGCGTAACACCAAGACAATCTGCAGGTAATCTGTATACAATTACAGCAACCTCAACGACTATAAGCCACGGCATTTTTCTAATGTATGAAATAGTCTAATAACAATGTCTTCAAAGCTCTACTATTCCTTGCTGCTGGTGCTGTTATCCACGGTATGGCAGATCAACAAGATCTACGACGACTAGGTGGTCTAGTAAACTTCCTACCGTTCACATACACAGCTATTCTTATCGGATCACTATCACTAATGGCGTTCCCATTCCTAACAGGGTTCTACAGTAAAGATCTTATCCTTGAAGTAGCGCTAGGACAATACGAAGTATCTGGTAATGTAGCATACTGGCTGGGGACAATTTCAGCTGTATTCACAGCATTCTACTCATTCCGGCTAATCTCTCTAACATTCTTTACAGTGCCTAACGCACCTAAAGGAGATTACCTACACGCACACGAAGCAGACATTATCACTATGATTCCACTAGTGATCCTATCTATCATGTCTATTGCATTTGGTTACGTAGCTAAAGATCTATACGTAGGAGTAGGTACTGATTTCCTATCAACTGCTCTATTCCAACACCCAGATCACATCTCACTAATTGAAGCAGAATTTGGACTACCACTAGTTCTTAAACTGCTACCTGCAATTGGTAGTCTATTTGGGGCATTCCTAGCACTATACCTATACCACTCAGTGCCAGCTTTCACAATTGGTCTAACAGACAACGTGATTGGTAAAGCACTATACAAATTCCTAAACGGAAAATGGCTATTTGACATGGCATACAACACATACATCATCGGTGGAGGACTGCGAGTTGGACACGTAATCTCTAAAGTAATTGACCGTGGTGTGATCGAAATGGTTGGACCGTACGGTTTCACAGCTGTGCTAACTAACGCAGGACGATCAGTTGGAAGCTACGATACTGGAGTTATTACTAGCTACGCTCTATACATTATCCTAGGTCTTATCTCATTCATCTTCCTGCTATTCGCTCCAGTACTACTACAAGGTGGTGCTATTGATTCAGCATTTGGAGGTGATCTTGGACTTATCCTAGTATACCTAAGTGCGCTAGTGCTACTACCTACAGCTAAAACCGTTTCATCATCTTCTTCATAATTTATCTATTTTCAAATCCCCACTCTTACGCCTACTACCTGCACTCATTAGTGTTTATTTTTGTGAAGACCTAAATATTTGTGTCAAAATTATTTATTCTACTTTAAAAGAGAGATATTGTCAAATAAATAGGGTACCACACTAAAAAAAAACGATTTCTACAACTATTATCACGGCCAGATACCGCTCGGTTGTCCTTAATTTACTTACAGGTAAGACTCGTAAACCTATAGCTATATCAGAGTTAGCTTTAAGGGTGCGTGATAGAGTGTAATTCCATGCCGACAGTTATGTTAACCTATAATTCTAGTGGCATATTTTTATGATAGGATTGAGTCTCACTAACCAATAACTCTCGTTAAGGCTGGTAACTGGATAGTTGGTCGCTCGGTAGTCAGAGTATATAGTAGAAACTACTGTACCATTATTTTGTCACTCTTGATTACTAAAAGGTTACATATTCTAGTTAAAGATTATAAATATATAGGGTATGGGTCCTATCTCCTTATCTTTAGAAACGAATGAGCGTGACGAGTCGGAGGAACACGTTGTAAACGTTAGACGACACTCGCTTAAGAGGATATAGTGATAGGATATTTGTGCACTACTAGATTTGCACTTGTTCGCTGTAGTAATGAGAGCGAAATTATCTAGTCAACCTAAAAGCGAATATATTATAAGCCTATAGTATAACGGTTAGTACACGCTGTTGATATCGGCGTAGTAGAAGTTCGATTCTTCTTGGGCTTACTGTATTAGTTTTATCACTTAAAACACACATTCTAGATATTTCATTACTGAGAGCTTACGAGTGGGCTTGTACTCGGATTGCAAATCTGGCGTGTTAGGGTTCAATTCCCTTTAAGCTCTAATAAGGGGTGTAGTATAACGGTTAGTATAGAGATCTCCAAAGTCTTAGGCGGTGGTTCGATTCCATTCACCCCTGACGTATATAAAAGCGTACAAATAATATTTATGATTGTTTGGTTTATTTTACGATCGCCTCGTTTGTCCTTATACAGTACATGAATGGCTTATTGACCTTGATCTGGCTCTGCTAGATATAAAACATAACTACACCTTTATTGCCATTACGGTATATATGATATGGACAACTAGTCCGTCTTTTTAAGACTCTTGTATCAAATTTATAATTATCAATTATGCGATTACTAAAATCACAATCACTACTAAGTCTAGTGAATAGTTACGTTGTTGACTCACCACAACCAGCTAACCTTAGCTACATGTGGAACTTTGGATCTCTACTTGCTCTTTGCCTAGGTATCCAAATCGTAACAGGAGTACTACTAGCTATGCACTACACACCTAACGTTGACCTAGCTTTCATTAGTGTAGAGCATATCATGCGTGATGTTAACTACGGATGGATGATTCGATACATCCACGCTAACGTAGCTTCATTCTTCTTTATCTTTGTATACCTACACATTGCTCGAGGACTATACTACGGATCATACAAATCACCACGAGTACTACACTGGTCTATCGGTGTAATTATTCTTGTTCTAATGATGGGTATTGCATTCCTTGGTTTTTTAAATAGCCAAACATGGGTAATCGCTATTGATTGTGAAATTATGAATCTGTCGCTCACTATTGCACCGCTTACTGCTTCTTCTCGTTTACAAGCAATCCTATCACAACATAACTTATCACCAATTGCAGCTTGGGAAAATTTAGATTCACTAGAGGTCAAAGCAGCTATTCAAAAAGCACTTAAACCCGTAGGTGGTATCTACATTATTATTAACCTAGTTAACGGTAATATGTACGTTGGTAGTGCTATTGTTAACCGAATGGGTAACCGTTTCTACAAACATCTGTTTGGTGGTAATGGAAGTTCACTTGTGTGGGCAGCAGTGCAAAAATACGGTCTGCACAATTTCGCTTTTGTTGTTATCGAATCAGTACCAACTATTGATACAGTAGAAGACAATAGTCAACTACTAGCTCGTGAAGATCACTACATTAGCACTCTGCGACCTAAATACAACATTGCACAACAAGCAAGCAATACATTTGGTGTACTACACACTGAAGCTACTAAAGCAGCTATGCGAGCTAACTACTCATCTGAACGACGTGAAATGATTGGTGCTCTTAATCGAGGCCAAAAACTATCTGCTAGCACCGTTGAAGCAATTCGACAAGCAGCACTTAATCGTGAACCAATGTCAGACGAAACACGAGCCAAAGTATCAGCTAATTCAGCTAAAGCTCAACTATACTCTTTTTCTCGAGTAGATGGTGCACCGTTCATGCTTGAAAACAAACTAGTTTACTCTGGTGTACTACGAACTCTTCCAGTTGTAGCCAAATTCTTTGGCTGTGACGAACGAACAGTGCGTCGTGCTCTTGCTAAAAACGGTATCGTTCAAAAAACATGGATCGTATGCCTGCTAGGTAAAGCCAACAGTTCATAATCAATAAGCGTTTATGCTATAGTCCTACATAATTCCTTAGTCTAAATAAGACTACAATCTATATAGAGAAAAGGTGTAGAACACCCTGACAGGGGTGTTGAGATATACACAAATTGTATACTCGGCGACACAAGTGAAAACGGTTAAAGGGAGTAACAGCTCTTCAGACCGTCGGTTGTATATACAATCGCTACAGACTGGGTCACTTGTGGGTACCTGAGACGGTGCTTAATGTACAGTCGGACTCCTAGATATATTTATCTTCAAGGCCTAAAAAGACACTAATCAGAAATAGGATAACCAGGGATTGATTAGTCGATTAGGTACAGCCCCCATTGATACTGTAAAGCTATTAAGCATATCAATGAAGGGAGGAGTTGTACGTACTGCCATACGGTCAAATGTCACTATGGGGAGCCACAGTTATTACTAACATGCTTTCTGCTATTCCATGGATTGGGCAAGATTTCGTACAATTTATTTTCCCTCTCACACTAGTCATTAGTAGTCTAGTAATCGCATCACTATACAGCACTTCACTACCAACCGTTGGAGTAGTAAATACAAAAGCCCTACGGGGTGGTTCTGCTCGTACAGCTGGAGATAAAGAATCATACCTGAATGTACCTTACAACTTTCTAGCTATGTTTGTAGGTCTAGTAGATGGAGATGGTTACATCAAAGCTACTAAAACGTCTACCGGATTTATTTCTATGGAACTGGTTATCTCTCTACATATTGACGACATTGAAATGTTAAACTACCTTAAAAATGTACTTAACATTGGTCGAGTTATTGTATACCCTAACACAGGAGCAGCAAAATACATCATTGGACGAGTAGACCTACAAGAAGTACTATTTCCTCTGCTACTACATCACGGTATTTTCTTTCTAACTGCAACACGCCGACTTCAATACGAACAAGCTATGTACATTCTACTTAACAATATCGTACGGTACGCGGACATTCCTCTAACTGTTCCGACACTATGTCCTCTACCTACGACAGCATCTGAGTACGTCTTACTACCTTTCTTTACTAACTGGATTGTCGGTTTTACTATTGCCGAAGGATCATTCCTAGTAAAAACAGTTGGAGACTTTTTCTTTACACTAACACAACGGTCACACCCATTACTATTTGATGCTTTCAAACTAGTGTTCAATGCTAATACTAAAATTGATACACACGGTGGGTACATGAAATTCGCAGTATCATCGGTCAAAGATCTGACAACAGTAGTTAACTTCTTCTCATTCTCTGGTCTTCACCCACTAGTAGGTCTTAAAGCAGATAGCTACAATACTTGGATCAATCGAATGAAACATACGAAACGCTTTAATAGTGTTCGATTACCTTAGCGAGACGAAATGATTATGCGAGACTTATATAAGTTCTTGTTAATATAGTTTACTATACTAACTCGCATAGAGTGAAATGCGGGGAAACCTTTATTGAGGCAATCCGCAGCCTATCGGGATACTATTTCGAGGGCCCAACGACTACCTAGTACTGACTAGGCAAGAGTACTCTATCCTCCACATGAGGAATGATATAGTCTAGGCTCATCAGAAACGATGAGAAAGGACATGTGTCCTGGTAATAAATATGTTATTTGGGGTGGTTTCTCTGTAAACAACGCTACACTAAACCGATTCTTCTCTCTTCACTTCCTACTACCATTCGTGCTAGCTGCTCTAGCTGTTGTACACATGATGACACTACACACTAACGGAAGTAGCAACCCTCTAGGTATCAGCTCAAATGTTGACAAATTAGCTATGCACCCATACTTTATCTTTAAAGATCTAGTAACTATTCTACTATTCTTCCTATCACTTGCAGTGATTATTTTCTACCTACCTAACCTACTAGGTCACAGCGATAACTACATTCCAGCAAACCCAATGCAAACACCACCGTCGATTAAATACTAAAATGGACACGGTCGACGATAAATAAGGCAAACTGCATAAATAACTTATTATAAGCCAATATGCAACGTATGTAAAAATACGTTCAACGACTATAATACCAGAACCCTTACTCTAATGTGAGATGATATAGTCTAACCAGTGACAAAAGCCACTGATGCTAGTCTACTAGTGATAATATACTGCGTGCCAGAATGGTACCTACTACCATACTACGCTATTCTACGGTCAATCCCTAACAAACTGCTAGGGGTTATTGCTATGCTAGGATCACTACTTATCCTACTACTAATGCCACTTGTTGATACATCTCGAGTGCGAGGTAGCCAATTCCGACCTCTAATGCGATTCGCATTCTGGGTATTCGTAACAGATTTCTTCCTACTAATGTACATCGGTAGCCAACACGCCGAAGAACCATACATTACTATTGGGGCAATTGCAACAGGACTATACTTCGGTTGGTTCCTAGTTATTGTACCAGTTGTAGGTATTATCGAAAACACACTGATGGACATTGCTACAGACAAACAATCAGTGTAGTCAATAAGACAACAATTTTTCATAATCCCCACTCAAAGTGTCTAAATATTTGAACACTAATAACATAAAAGCATAGAACAATATTGTTCTGTTTATATATACTTCTGATAAGCCACATAAGATTTGTCAGGAGGTAATCGTCAATAAGGACTTTATAGGAATAACAAATATGCTTACACGGTGGTTATTCTCAACTAACGCGAAAGACATTGGAACACTTTACCTTATGTTCGGGATCTTTACAGGTCTTCTAGGTACAGCTTTCTCAATTCTTATCCGACTAGAACTATCTGCTCCAGGTAGCCAATTCCTAGCCGGGGATCACCAACTATTCAATGTGATCATTACAGCCCACGGTATTATGATGATTTACTTCATGGTGGTACCCACAATGGCCGGATTTGCCAACTACATGGTTCCAGTACTTATTGGAGCTCCTGATATGGCATTCCCTCGACTAAATAATGTTTCATTCTGGATTCTTCCGCCGGCTATCGTGCTAATTCTAGCCAGTGTATTCGTAGAACAAGGGATGGGTAACCTAATCTCTAGCGCGTCAACGCTAATGTGCGATAATATTACAACGCTAACAATGTCCATGCTACCACTAATGCCGAACAAACCTATTAGTCCAGCGTACCTAGCTGGTCTTATCGAAGGGGATGGTAGTCTAATTACTCCTAAAGCACTTCGTGATGCTAGTGGTAAACTACGATCACCTATCATCAAAATTGCTTTTGCCCTTAAAGATCTAGCTCTGGCTGAGTACCTTGTAAGTCTGTTCGGTGGATCTGTATCCAAAACATCAGGTAATTGGGTCGAGTACCGAATGCAAAGTCTTGCTGGTGTTCACGCACTAGCCGCCTACATTAACGGGTACATGCGTACACCAAAAATTGATGCACTACACAATATGATTGCATGGTTTAACGCTCATGGCAAACTACCACATATTACACCACTCGGCCTAGACAGTACTTCTATCCTGAGTAACTCATGGCTCTCAGGACTCATCGATGCTGATGGTACATTCCAAATTGTCTTTAGTCTAAGCCCTAACACAGGCTTTGCTATTGACATTGACCTAATTATGGCACTATCACAACGACTAACATACCATGTTAAAGATGCTCTATTTGGAGCGTCTTACGAACCTATTATTGCAGCTATCGCTAATGCACTAGGTGCTGTTATGTCATCACGTGTACGTAATCGAGGCTCAACTGTAGAAAATAGCGTTGTCGTAACGGTTAAAAGTCTTAAAGCTCGTGAAGCAATCATTAGCTACCTGACACAATACCCGCTTATGTCAAGTAAACGTATGGACTCTCTTGATTGGATTAAAGCTCACAGCATTGTTATTAACAAAGAGTACAAATCTTCTGAAGGTACAGCATCTCTGGTATCACTCAAAGCAGGTATGAACAACCAACGTACTGTATTTGACTGGACACACCTATCGCACAACCAACAATCTGTGCCCATTACCTTGTCCGGTGTTCAATTATTTGGACACTGACTATAAAATAGGGCAAACTACGAGAATAAGCTTTATGGCTCAACTCGTATCGCTAATAAACGCGATCAACGACTATGGTTCATTCCACAAGAACCCCTACAATTTTGATTAAATAGTCTAGACAATGTCGAAAGCCATTGATGTACTAACAATACAATAATACTCTCCCGACAGGATGGACAATGTACGTTCCACTTTCAGGGGTGCAAGCGCACTCAGGTGGTTCAGTTGATCTAGCTATCTTCTCTCTTCACCTATCAGGGATCTCATCTATGCTAGGTGCTATGAACATTATTACAACAATCATTAACATGCGTGCTCCAGGTATGACACTACACAAAATGCCACTATTCGTATGGGCTATGCGGCATGGCCCCTAAATTGGTTTAATCACAAGAACAACACTATAAAGTGTAAACCTGTGGCGAATATCACAATGTGATAACGTTCAACGACTAGGACCAAGTGTCCAAATAATTCCAACTACCAATGGTAGAAGATATAGTCTAACCAATAACGAAAGTTATTGATGCGTCTGCGCTAATATATTGATGCTAATG
>JAAIGE0101266235.1_pt1 | contig 14378 bp, 17 predicted proteins | sample 6487951 | NCBI WGS metagenome assembly JAAIGE01 (sample SAMN13974128, study PRJNA590717) | phyllosphere metagenome | biome: tomato field; feature: multiple bacterial spot infested tomato fields; material: tomato leaves; isolation source: leaves from tomato fields | host: Solanum lycopersicum ... | reverse complement strand
GTTCGCGGATCCGCGCAGCGCATGTTCGACACCCTCGCGGACAACGACGCGGGGAAGCTCGAACAGGCCCAGCGCAACATCGATGTCGCAGTGCAGGGGATCCAGGGAGCCCTGGCTGCAGCGTTCTCTGATCCTCTGTCGGATGCGGCGGAGTTTGTCGCTCAGAACCGCGGCCCGATCCTGGAGTTCTTCTCCGACCTCGTCAACGGGGCGATCGACTTCGGTATCGCCGCGAGCGAGTCCTTCGGGGAATTCGTATCTGGCCCGCTCGCCGATGCAGCAGAGGGCGTGATCGCCTTCCTCAAGCTCTCGAACTTCGATCCCTTCAAGGACTGGAGCGACCTAGAGGGCGTCGTCGCCGACATGCGCGGGTTCGATTCCACTACCTCGGATGCTACGTCAACTCTCGAGGGCATGCGCGGCCAGTTCAACGGGTTCATGGAGGACCAGGTCAAGGTCGGCTACCTCAGCGACGCATCCCTCCGCCTCGCGGGTGCTATCGACGAGGTCGGTGCGAAGAGCGGCGACATGGAGTCACAGGTCCGTGGGGCGATCGCCGCTCTCGGCGACGAAATCGCCGCCGCGGATGCGGCCGGCGACAGCCAGTCCGACCTCGCCGGTCGGTATGAGGCAGGCCGACGCGCACTCGAGGATCAGATGGTCCAGGCGGGGATGAGTCGTGACGCCGCACGGAAGCTGATCGAGACGATCCAGGAGACGCCTGCGTCGAAGAGCACCGAGTACTCGTCGAACGTGCGCGACGAGATGGGGAAGGTGAGCGACCTCGCCGGTCGTGTCACTCGGCTGCCCGACGGCAGCTTCTACATCCAGGGCAAAACCGACGATGCGTACAGCCGACTGATGTCGTTGCAGGCAGCCATCCGGCAGGTCACCGGTAATCACGGGTTCAAGATCGCTATGGGGCCGGGCGGGCAGGGCGGTATCACCCAGCATGACGGAGGCGTCGTCGTCCCGATGGCGTCCGGTGGAGTGCTCGGTCGAGGGCTCACACCGATGGCTCCGATCGCTCAGGCTGTCCCGCCGAACACGTGGCGGGTCGTCGGCGACCGGATGAAGGACCGCGAGTTCTTCATCCCTGACGACGGTTCGGAACGTTCGCTGTCGATCCTGCTCGAGGCGATGCGGTCGTTCGGCGTGCTGCCCATGTCGGACGGCGGAGTGGTCGGGTCAGGCAGCGGCGGGTCGGCGCAGTTCTTCGACCAGTCCACGTACATCGCCTATGACGTCGAGAAGCTCCAGCGCGACAAGGAGCAGAAGATGCGCAAGCTGCTCGGCGACGCCGGCCTCACTGACACTTAGGAGCCCTCATGTCGATCGTGTTCGCGGCGCCCTACTCCGAGCCGGAGGACTCCGTCCCGGAGTGGGGCGCGCGACCCATGAAGTGGATCGGTGTCGATGGGACGGTGTGGCCACTCACCGGAACAGGATCATCGAGCCCCCGGATGCTGCCGGGGGTGAAGGGGCTGCACATGCCCCGCTTCGACGTGCACACCTCCTCCACACCTCTCGTGCCGGGGGAGGAGATCCTCGGCTACTCCACCCCCGCGCGTGACGTGGAATGGCGGCTGCTGTTCCGGGCCTCGAGCGCCCTGGACTGGGAGGCACGGCACGCGGATTTCTTCGACTCGCTGCACCCCGTCGAAACCGGCCGGTGGCTGGTTGGCGAGGGGGACGCGCAGCGCCGACTCGATCTACGGGGCGAGTTCGACGGGTCGCACTACTTCCCGCGGGATCCGTTCGTCACCGGCCGCGCGCAGATCGGTCTGCGGCTGTCTGCGCCGCGTCCGTTCTGGGTGGGCAAGACCATCTCTCGCACCTACCGGGCGGAGGCTGAACCGGACTTCATCCCCTCCGACCCGGACGATCAGAACTACTACCCGACGTCCGTGACGGGCTACTCGTCCGCGCGTATCCGGAACCCTGGCAACGAGCCCGCATACGTGCGGTGGACGGTCGCCGGCCCTCACCCGCCGGGGGTGACGCTCGGGGTGGGGACGTTCCTGGTGACGGTCCCGTTCGAGATCCCTGAGGGGTCGACCTTCATCCTCAACACGGACCCGACGGCGCCGACAACCACCCTGGACGGCGAGGACCGCACGTCTCAACTGGGCTTCCAGGTGTTCGCGCCGGTGCCGCCGGGTGGGGCGTCGAAGCTGGTCATCGCCTCGGGCGGGACGGGAGACATCACCGTGGAACTCGACCCGCTCTACTGGCGCGCATTCTGATGCGGTCCCGCTCCTACGTCCTCGGGGGGGTCACCGACAGCCAGGGAGTGTTCCTCGGATCCATCCACCCCGTGGAGGCCGAGTGCTTCCTCCGCCTCAACGCCGCCTCCACGGCGCAGCTCACGGTCAGCGACCGCCACCCCATGGTGGCGACGATCCTGGACCCGGGCGTCGAGGGACTCCGGGCGCGACTCTGGCTGATCCGCTTCACCGATTCCACGGTCCTGAAGCACAGGCTCCTCGAGGGACAGATCGGCAACCCGACCGGGAGCGGCCGCCGACACGAGGTCACGATCCCCATCGTCGACGACTGGGAGTGGCTCACGCAGATCCAGGCTGTGCCCAACCCCGCCTCACCGATCTCGGCGCAAGGCGCGGAGTACGCGCACTACGTCGGCCCATCCGACACCCGCGCCCTCGAAGCGATCACGGCCAACGCGACACGACTGGGGCTGCCGTGGAACGTCGCAGCGTCCGAGGGGCTCGGCACGGACGGATCCACCGACCTCCGGATCGAACCACTGGCCTCCGTCGCGGAAGCACTCTCGCGCGACCGCCTCCGGCTCGGCTTCGCGCGCCGGATGGATGAGCTCGAGTGGGATGTCACAGTCACCCGCGAGGGCGCCTACCCGCGGCCGCTCACGCCGCAGTCCGGGATCCTCGCCGACTGGAAGTTCCTGCTGCAGCGGTCAACCCGGACACGGGACATCGTCGGGGGAGCGGGTAGCGGCGCGGCCCGGGAGCTCGCCGTCGTGGTCGACGCGGAACGCGAGGCTGCAGTCGGTCGCGTCATGGAGGGTTTCACGAACGCGCAGGGCGCGCAGGCCGGAGCCGACCTCGCCCCGTACGGACGCGACTCCCTGCGGGATGCAGGCAAGAAGGCGTCGATCGTGACCGAGCTCCGCGAGACGTCATGGTTCCGATTCCCCGACACGTACAACATCGGCACCGGAGTCGTGCTCCAGCCGATCCCCACCCTCGCCATCGAGGAAGTGATCACCGAGATCGCGATCACCTATCCGCGGGATGGCGCGCTGTCGATCATCCCCAAAGCCGGCACCGCGAACGCCGACCCTGAGGCACGCCTCGTCAAGCACATCGGCGCGCTCACGGCCGCAGCCCGCCGCGCAGAGAGAAGGTAACCATGCCCATCCAGTCCGTCGGGTACGAGCGCGCGATCGCGTACGACGACCTCGGGGAGATCTTCTCCCACGCGGGAGCGGCGTACTCCGTCATCGGCGCGGACGCGTTCGAGGTGACCCCCGGCCCCGCCCCTATGCAGGTCAAGGTCCGCGCCGGCCGCGCCGCTGGCCAGGCGATCATCGACACGCTCCCCGCCGACGAGATCCTCACCGCCGCGCCAGGAACACGATGGGACACCGTCGCCATCCGCCGCAACTGGGCCGCGAAGACCAGCACTCTCGTCATCCTGGCCGGCACCGCCGCAGAGGGCATCGTCCGGGACCCCGACGCCATGACGCCCGGCGTGCTCGACGACCACCCCGTGGCCCTGGTCCGGTGGGCAGCAGGTCAGACCGTGCCGCAGCAAATCATCGACCTCCGGATCTGGGCCAGCACCGGAGGAGCATTCGGCACCGATCCGCGCGTCCGCGAATTCGCGAACGCGATCGGTACCCGCATCCGGGTGGGCAACTCGCTGTGGGAGCGCACGATCGTCAGCGGCACCCCCACGTGGGTCGACTTCGCTGCAGCGACGAACCTGTTCATCCGCCGCAACAACGCGAACCTCTCCATCCAGGACGGCCTCACGAAGGCGCTCGACGCGATCGAGGGAGCGGGAAGTAGCCCAGCCGCGGACCGGCTCGCCATGTGGAACCCCGAAGGTTACATGGCCATGAAGGATCCGCAGTCCCCGAACCACGCTGCGAATGCGCGGTATGTGGACTCGTCCTTCGAGGTGCTCGTGAAGGCGCGCAAGGGTGTGATGCGCGACGCTGCCGGCCGCATCTTCATCGAAGATCCCGTCCTCGACGACCAGGGCGCGACGCTCGGGACGGTCAAGAGGGCGATCCGGGATTCCCGGGTCGGCGACAACCAGCTCACCCCGGCTCTGCGCGACAAGATCCAGGAAGCGAAGGACGGCAAGTTCGCCGAAGGCGTCTACGACCGCGGAATGGGAAACAACACCCGCGCCGCGTACATCCGCGACGACGGCGCACTCGGCTACCGCACCTCATCTCGTCGGTTCAAGACCGACATCGAGACGTTCATCCCGGACGCTGACACGCTGCGTCAGATCCGCGCGGTCATGTACCGCCGAATCGGTGAGGGCGACGGCATCGAACACGGTGTCATCGCTGAGGAGCTGCACGACCTCGGCCACCACTGGCTGGTCATCTACGACGACGATGGCGCGCCGCTGTCGGTCGCGTACGAGCTCATCGGCCTCGCCGCGCTGACCCTGGCGCAGCAGCAGGCCGACCGTCTCGACGTCCTGGAAGAGCGCCTGCGGGCGCTGGAGGAGGGGAAGGCATCATGAGCGTCCTCAATGAGATTCGTGCGTGGGTGAAGGGCACAGAGCCGCACGACTGGTACGGGCAGTGCGCCGGCCTGACGATGTCGATCTGCCGACACTTCGGTGAGCTGGACGGCGGGCCATACGCGTCCGCGTACGCCGCGTACCTCGCTTCCGACATTGTGTCGACGGATTCACGGAAGGCGCCGGCCGGTGCGATCCACTTCTGGGACGGCGAGTTCCGCGGTTCGCAGGGTGGCTATGGCCGGTACGGGCACGTCGCTGTCGATCTCCTCGGTGGCGGCACGTTCATCCTCTCGGCGAGCCGCAAGGGCTTCCAGGCGTGGGGCAAGGGTGCGGCGATCATCTCGGTCGCCGAGCAGACCCGCCTCATCGCGGCCAATCCGAAGGGCCGCTACCTCGGATGGGCGCTCACCTACGGGCGGCACCGCGTCACCGCGCTCACCCCGGCCCACGCACCGGCAGGCGGCAACGCCAAGCCCGTCGAGATCCCGGCACCGACAACCCCCGAACCCATCGAGCAGGAAGAGATTGACGACATGGCCTTCCGCATCATCGCCGTGCCCAACACCGACAAGGCGGGCAAGCCCCGCAACGACATGTACTTCTGCGGCCCTGGCGGGGTGAAGCACATCAGCGGCACGACCGACCTCGAGCTGATGCGCCGATTCGTCGCGTCAGGTGTCGGAAAGGGCAAGGAAGAGATCTTCCGTGGCCACGAGCTCACCCGGATCACGGGCTACCTCACCGGGCTCGGCAAGTACGTACCGATCCCGGCAGGCACCTGATCGTGCGCACGGGTCGGGGCCATTGGCCTTTCCCGAAGCTCCCCGCGCGGCACAAGGCATGGGTCGCGGCGAAGCTCCTCGTGTCCGCCTGGCAGCTTCTCTACGCCGCATTCACGCCTGCAGTCACCGCCTCGTTCCTCGGTGCCTTCATCTGGATCGTGGCATCCGTCACGACCATCGGCGTCCTCGTGTCGATCGCGGGCATGCTGACGGCGATGCGACCTGGCCACGGTCTGGTCGGTCGAGTCACCGAGCTCTCTGGGCTGGCGCTCGCAGGCGCTGGGCCGGCAGTGCACGCGATCACCATGGGGTCGATCACCGTCGGGATCCTCATGTTCCCTGACGGGAGCGACCCCACCGCGCGGATAGGTCCGATGCTGCAGTCCGTCGCGATCGCGGCGTTCCTCGCGGTGCGGTACGTGGAGGTGCGCACTCGCGCAACATCGGGGGTGAGCTGATGGACCTGAACGGCCCCATGCTCCTTGCGATCGCCGCCGTCATCACCTCCATCGGCACGGCCATCGTCGTGCCGGTCGTCACCCTCCGGAAAGCGCGCATCGACCGGGAACCGAACTCCACCGAGAAGCAAGTCGCGGATGCCGCGTCGAGCGAGTTCCTTCTCACGCTCGTCAAGTACTCGAAGGACGAGGTCACCCGCTGGAAGGACGCCTACGACGCCTCGAGCGCGGAGAACGTCGACCTTCGCTCAAAGCTCAGCGCCAACCTCGCGCTCGCTGAAGAGACAGAGCGCCGCATGGCGTTGGCCATCGACTACCTCGTCGCGCTGGCAGACCGGAAGCGTTCGGTCACCGCGGGCGAGATCGTCCGGTGGGCGAACATCGCGCTCGATCGCTCCATCCCTCGAGACCAGTTCGAGGAACTCATGCGCGACGCCGACGGCGTCGACGACACCGTTATCCCCACCATCTGACCAGGAGGTCACCATGAAGATCATCCGCCGCGTCATCCTGGGCCTCCTGCTGGCCCTCGGAGCCGTCATCCCGTACGCGGGTCCCGCACAGGCGCTCGGCCTCGCAGTGAGCGCCGCACGGCCGGAGACAGTCATCCCCGGCGTCGTCGTGACGCTCGATCTGCCGCAGCTGCTGAACATCCTGCTCGCCGTCGTGTTCCCCGTGGCCGTCGGGTTCGTGACCACCCGCGTTACCCGACCTGGCATGAAGGCCGTCCTGCTCGCCTCGATCAGCCTCGTCTCCGGACTCGTGTCGGCACTGCTCGCCGCCGTCCTGGCGAGCATCCCGTTCGACATCGTCGGCGCGCTGCTCACGGGGCTCGCGGCGTGGATCATCGCCGTAGCCACTCACTATGGCTTCTGGCGTCCCACCGGCATCGCGAACGCGGTGCAGGGCGTAGGCGTCACTCCGAAGGGGGACTGAGCGGATGTCCGTCGAAGACCTCTACGCCGCGCAGGTCGCCGTCGACCCTGAGAGCGACACGCTCATCGCGGATGCCCCGGTCCAGGTGTTCGCGAAGGACGACCGGTCCCGCGAGACCCCGCTCCGGGTGTTCGAGCCGGCATCTGGGGTAGAGATCCCGCTCCTCCGGTCCAACCGGTACGGGATCATCCAGCAGATCCGCGTCGAGGGTGATCCCGCCGAGGTCGTCTTCAAGTCCGGACCCTACGAGGTCGAGGCGCAGTCGAAGTTCGGCGTGCTCTTCGAGTTCGGGCTTACCCCGGAGAACATTGCTGCAGCGGTAGCTGCCCCGAACGCAGCGGCTGAAGCCGGCGCAGCTCAGGTGGCGATCGCAGCATCGCACGCGGCGACTGCAACCACCGCGGCGGCGACGGCGTCCACCGCGTCGGCGGAGGCGCAGGCCGCGAGCACGACAGCGGCCTCCGCGGCTGCGCTCGTCGCTGAGGTTGAGGCGACGAGCGATGGCATCATGACAGCCGTCGCCGGCGACCCGACGTCTGCGTTCAACGCTCGACTGTCGACAGGTATCGCTGCGGCCGTCGCCGCCGGGGTCCCGGTCGAGGTCGCTGCCGCTATCGCCGAAGATTCGACTGTCGTGACGGCGGCGGCGGTCGCTGTCAGCGCCGAGGTTGCTGGACGCGACCTGGCGGAGGTGAAGTGGGCCCCGGACGACGTCGCCTTCGCGATCGTCGACGAAGACAACCGCCGCAACTTCCTCGAGTTCGACTTCGCGGGTGCGCCGACGTCCTATGCGCGATCGCTGTTGATGGCGGCGCTCGGGCCGGAACTCCTCGCCCAGGCGAGCGCAGCCACCGGACTGCAAGACCAGGACGCCGCCGTCACCGGGTTGGGCTTCGTGGTCGTGGACGAAGATGGCCGCCGCACCGAGATCGAGGTAGGTGTCGACGGGCGCTTCACGCAGCGCGTCATCGACAGCATCGCGTCCCGCATCGTCGTTCCGACACCCCCGGATCCGATTCGGCTGATCCTGCCCAGCACACTCCGGCTGCTGCAGGGCCAGGCGTACCGGCTGAACTTCTCGTCGGTGATTCGCGCGCTCGGCGCCGATCACCGCATCCGCGTCACTGGGGTGCCGGGGGGATCCGGCAACCTTGGGACGCACTGGCAGCTCACCCCGACCGCCGCGGGCTCGTGGACGATGACGATCGCGGTCCTTGACCGTGCCGGCGCCGTCGTGCTCACCGCGTCGACGCCAGTCGTGGTCTACGCGCCCACTAACGCCCCGACCTGCCGTCTGCTGGCGATCGGTGACTCCATCACCCGTCCGAACGTCTACAACGCGCAGGCCGCGGCGATGGTCGGCGGTGTGACCCGTGGCACCCGGACGTACGACAACGGCGGCAGCCGTGGCGAGGGTCGCGGGGGATGGTCGCTTGCCGGCTACTTCACGAACATCGGGCACGAGCAGTGGGGCGACTCGCCCTTCATGTTCCCGGTCGGTGTCGCGGGTGAGAAGTTCCTCGGCGCGACCGAGTTCTGGCGGAAGGTCTGCTACGACGACCCGAACGGGTACGACTACCAGGGCTTCCAGAAGATCGCCCGCGGCTGGGGTGAAGCATCCGCGCCGTTCCTGTTCAACGCGCAGGGATACCCGGTCGCGCCGACCGAGGGTGACGTCGTGGTCGATGCGACATTCGCGGAGGCCGACGAGTTCCGGCAGTACGTGTCAGGCGCGTGGGTTCGGATGGACCCGCAGCCGGCGGTCGAGTTCTCGTTCTCGAAGTACATGGCCCGATACGCGGCTGCGTTCGCGGACGGCGCGCCGACGGCGATCTCGATGATGCTGTTCACGAACGACTGGTTCAACCAGCTCACCGACGCCACCTGGCTCGAATGGGAGACCCGAGTCAAGACCGTGATCACGTCGATCCGAGCATGGAACGCGACGATCCCGATCGTCCTCATCGCCGCGCCGACCGGTGGCCCAGACGCGCTGTGGGCTGCGCAGACCGTGAACAAGGTCGACTTCGACGGACGAATGCGCGACGCGGCGACCCGCCTCGGCAACGCATTCGACACCTCGGCGATGCGCGCGAACTACGTGCACGTCATCTCGTTCCTCGGTGCGGTAGCCCCGGAGAACATGGCCGACTACGTCCACCCGAAGAGTCCTGAAGGCATGGCACAGTTCGCGCCGTGGCTCGCCGGAAAGCTCGCTCACATCATCAACGGAGGTGCCTGACATGGCGCGCAAGCTGATCGTCCCCGGCCTGAAGATCGATCCGAGCGCACCGAAGCTCGCGACGATCGACCAGGCCATGCCCGAGGCGGGCATGATCGCATTCATCGAGCCAGGCCACCCGTACGCGCCGTTCACGGGTGCCCTCGCGACGGGCAGCTACCTGCCGAACCTTGGCATCGATCAGGCCAAGGCGCAGGCTGCTCTCTCGGCCTCAACTGGAGACAACGCCTACCGGCCTGCACTGTCCTTCCTCGGAGCCGCGCCTACGATCCTCGAGCGCAGCGCGAAGGGCGGCATCCACGTCGCCCCGTCGCGTTCTGTCGCGTCGGGATTGCAGATCGGCTACGTCGGCAACTCCCGCCCGAATAACGAGCAGGCGTTCGGTACCTGGCTCCAGTCCGTGGCGGGGCACTCCTTCTACGTCGCGCAATGGGGACGCTGGACTCGCCTGCTCCCCGCCCTTGGGACGGGCGGTTACCAGCTCTCGCAGATCGGAGGATCCAACAGCCTCGGAGCGCTGTTCGCCCGGGGAGCCGGTCAATCCGGTGAGGTCGCCTACCCGACGGGAGCGACTCAACGTCTTGGCGTCTCGAGCGAGAACGTGGTCCCGGTGGCGCAGTTGTCGCCGTTCTTCGTGGACGCCGCCTGGGTCCCCAACCTCTCGCCAGCTCCGACCAACATTCCCGTCTCGTGGCGCACCCAGATGAACAATGCCAGCGAGTTGGATAAGACTCCCGCCTGGGTGTTCTACGACTGGGTGATCGAGGACCTCACCGTGTCGGGCCGCTCGTACGCGCAGGCCCACGCCGCCTGGTTCGCGAAGTACACGCGCGACGTCAAGACGGCCGGAGGTCGCTACTTCGGAGACACAGTCCCGACCACACCCGCCGCGTAGCCAGCGGTGACGAAAGCCCCCGGCTGGCATCCTCGGATGCTGGCCGGGGGCTTTCTGCACTCACCGAAAAGCTCGACTACAACGACTGACCTCGAACAAACGCCCCCGCTCAGCCTCACAGCTGGGCGGGGGCGTTGTCGTTCTAACTCTCCGGGTGGAGCCAGTCCTTCGTGGCCTGGCGGAGTCCGTCTGCGACCTTCGGATCGTCGACACCGGCGATGAACTGATCCATCTCTTTCTGAGCCTCGGCCCGCACGGCTGCGTGCTCGGCGTCGACCTTGTCGAGATCAGCTTCGAGTCCTGCGATCTCGGCTTCAGCGTCCGCGATCTGCTTGTCGAGGTACTCGAGCGGAGTCAGTCCGGCGGCAGCCGCCGCCTTCTCGATCTCGGTCCTCTGCTCCGGCGTCAGTGCCATGGTTTTCCTCCGTGTCTCGGCCTGGTGCCACACTATGGCGCATGACCGACATCGAAGCAGTCGGTCGCGGCGCGCGTCCCGGCGAGTCTGCCTAGACCACCCAGGCTCTTCGAGGTCGTCCACGCCGACGAGCGGTAGCGCTCGACGTCAGATCGACCGGACGCTGAGCATTTGCCAGCCGCCGGGGACCTTCGCGAAGAGGGCGGCGCGATCGTCGGCTTCGATCTGACGGATGCCGTCGACGCGGCGGTAGGTTGCGGTCGCGGTGAGTGCCGTGCTGCCCTTGATCATCTGCACCGGAGCGGACACGAACTCGAACCCGGCGGGGAGCTGCGCGACCGCGACCCCGCGATCCTTCGGAGACGATGGCGCGGATCTGGGGTCCCAGTTAGCGTCTTCTCGAGAGAAGGTTGGGGCTTCGATGACATTGATCACTGCATTCGCAACTGCTGACTGGGTCGCCCTCGCTGCTGATCGCCGGTTGACCTGGACAGGCCCCAACGGCGAAGTCCGCAGGAAAACTGACGCCGACACCAAGATCGCTGTCATCGACGGTGAGCTGCTCGTCGGTTATGCGGGAGCCGTACCCGCCACCGAGGCCGGCGCGTTTGGCTCGTGGATCGGTGACCTGATGCGGACGCTGACTGAGGGGCCGACCATCCCCTTCTTGCGCAGCTCACTGACGGAACACTGGGCGTCGACGCCTTCGCTAACCGGTCAGAGATTCGTGCTCGTGACGGTCGGTTTCACATCTGACGCCTTCGGCAGACCTGTGGAAGCGCAGATGGCAGTGATCTCGAACTCCATGGATGCGGATGGAAGATTTAGCCCGTACTCAAAGGTCTCCGACACGTTCGAAGTCCGAACGTGGTCGCCCAGCGACGGCTACCTAACCATGACCCAGGGCTACCTGGTAGACGAGCGCGATCTCCGAGAAGCCTTTGCGCTTGATGAAAGTTGCGCCCGACTCGACTCGGTGACTGCTGATCGAGTCTCGGACGACATCTTCAAACTGCATCAAACCGTCGCGGACGAATCAACGGGTTCGGTCGGATCGGCAACACTCATTGTCTTCATGAGTCGTTCCGCCTTCCGCAGCACTGTCGTCAGTACGTACCTAGGCGGCGGGCTGGTCGTGTCTCACGGCGGCTCATCGCGGAACGAACCTGACAGCGGCGGACCCGTCGATTACGAGCAGGAGATCGTCGCTAAGTTCGCTGACCCGGCCGGGGTCGTAACGGACAAGTACCCACCCAGTCAGGTGCCAAGTGGTCGAGCACTGAGTCAGACCTCTATCACGATCGAGGCGGTTCGAATCGGGTCCGGAGATGTCTTCTTCCCGCCTCTCCGGCCGCTAACAGACGAGAATCCCGGGTTCTAGCCCGTGCTGCGAGTCCTCGAGAAGGCTCGAGGAGACCGCACGACCGGCCCGCTCATCATGACCCGCACGGGCAACCGGCAGTGCCGCTCCGGCGCTCACCAGTGGATCAAGCGCCTCGCGCTCGAGGCCGGCATCGACCGGCGCATCCACCCTCACTCGCTCCGTCACTCTGCGGTGACAGCGGCGCTCGACGCAGGGGTCGAGCTGCGCGACGCGCAGATCTTCGCGCGGCACGCCGACCCGCGGACGACAGCGCACTACGACCGTCGACGATTCGATCTGGACCGCCATGCCGCTCACGCAGTGGCGCGGTGGATGCACACCGCGGTTTGAGCGTCAGGCGGAGCGGACCTCGAGCAGCTGCCAGCCCGCCGGCACCTTCGCGAACAGCGCGGCACGATCGTCGGCTTCGACCTCGCGGATGCCGTCAACTCGGCGGAACGTCGCGGTCGCGGTGAGGGCGGTGCTGCCCTTGATCATCCGCACGGGCGCGGAGACGAGCTCGAACCCGGCGGGGAGCTGCGCGACCGCGGCCGCGTGGATCTCCTCGAGCGAGTTCCCGGTGAGCTCGGCGGTGCGGGTCTCGTCTGGGCGGATCGTGCCGATGTACATGGTCACCAGCCTACGAACTCGGCTGCTCGTCGACGGCGCCGACCCAGACCCAGCAACGGTGCTCCTGGTCGTCGACGGTGAACGTGATGCCGACGGCTGAGGGAGTCCATCGCGCGGCGACAGCGTCGACTCGAACCGGTGTCTCGCCGAACCGGACCCACGCCTTCACCTTCCGCCGCGGCTTCGGGTCGACCGTGAGGGGCACCTCGTGGAGGCGGAGCTCGTCGGGTGTGAGCGACTGCAGGGGTGCGTCTCGCGCGATGCCCTGGAGGATGCGTGCGTCCATGCGCGCGTCGACCGCGGTGGCGTAGCGCCTGTTCGTTCCCAATGCCGGTGGTTCCTTCCTCCGGCCGAGAGCATCTCATCGTACGCCGACACGCAGTCCTCGCTACGATGCGACCATGCCCGCTGACGCCAACCAATCCTCGCCCTTGCGATGGCCCGGCGAGTGGCTGCGGGATCAGTCATTTTGGCGTGATGTCGCGACCCGCACCTTGGCAGGGCTGATCGTCGCCCTCGTGATCTTCGCCGTCGGCGTCACCGCCGGGCTCGTCCCGGCCGGCGTTCTGTGGGCGCTACTCGTGATGGCCGCTGCGATGGCCTTGCTGATCGCTCTGTCTGTGTGGTCTGGTGTCCGCCTGACGAAGCGGCTCGTCGGCGCGTCGCGCCGACGGCGGCGGGTCCTGATACTTGCTCAGTACGTGGTCATGCTCGTTGCCGCCCTGGCCTTCTCCGTAGTGGTCCGCTATGCGACGATGTGGATCCGGAGCGCAGTTGCGACCGTTCCCGCTTGACCCGTTCGAGGGCGGTGAACAGCCCAACTGCCCAGCCTGCGGGACCGTGATGCGCAACGCCGACGGCGGTTACGAGTGCGGCGGGTGCGGCTGGTTCGAGGACGTGCCATGGATCGAGCGGCCCGCCGCCGTCGACGACCTGCCCGGTCTGCGCGGCGTCTGACCGATAGGCTCGCCCGCATGAAGAAGCTCGGGGGAGTGACGCTCGTCGCCACGGTGCTGCTGTTCGCTGGATGCTCGTCGACCGAACCGGCACCCGCGCCGACCGTCACCATCACCACTGAGGCGTCACCTGCACCGACCGTCACCGTCGAGGTCACTCCCGAAGCGGAAGCGTCCGAGCCCCCCGCCGACGTTCCCACCGGGGATGTCGAGGACTCCGTCCTCGCATCGTCCGACTCTGTCGAGAGCGTCACCGAGACGGAGCCCGGACGCTGGGAAGTGCAGACCTCCATCACGGACCCGCGTACCGATGACAGCGCAGAAGCTGCCGAAGCGATCGCTATCTGCGAGGCGGCTGTCGAGGGTGGGGCGGATTTCGTCTATGTTCTCGAGAGCGACGGCACCATCTACGTCGTGTACGGGCACCCGAGCTACGGGGACACTTGCACCGAGGTCTGACCTGAATGTCGGAAGCCCCGAGGAAACCGCGCGGAGGCGCGTCGTCGTGCGGAGCAGCGCACCGGGTGATCCATGGTTTACCCATGGTTTTGAGTCACGAATGACCACCATTCATCACTAGTCACTCCTCGACGGATCGACCGAGAACCGCGGAATCACGCGCGAGTCACCACCTGTCACCACTCACCACCAGTTGCACCCGGTAAACGGGGGTTGCAGGTTCAAGTCCTGTAGCCGGCACCACGAACCCCACATCAGAACGCAGAAAAGCCCCCGCTCCTTCCGAGGACGCGGGGGCTCTCTGTTGTGCGACGTCTGAGGTCAGCTCTCGTCTGCTTCGACCGCGTCGCGGGCGGTCACGCGGACCTCGGCGATGCGGCGACGGTCGAGGGCCGTGACCTCGATCGTCGCGCCGTCGACCTCGATCACGTCGCCGACGACCGCGAGACGGCCGAGCCGTTCCGTGACGAAGCCGGCGACCGTGTCGGACGCT
>JAAIGE0100676442.1_pt1 | contig 14378 bp, 14 predicted proteins | sample 6487951 | NCBI WGS metagenome assembly JAAIGE01 (sample SAMN13974128, study PRJNA590717) | phyllosphere metagenome | biome: tomato field; feature: multiple bacterial spot infested tomato fields; material: tomato leaves; isolation source: leaves from tomato fields | host: Solanum lycopersicum ... | reverse complement strand
GGCTTCGAAGTGGTCGCCACGGCTGGCACCGCCAAGGTGATCGAGGCTGCCGGCCTGCCGGTTCGCCGCGTCAACAAGGTGACCGAAGGTCGTCCGCACGTGGTCGACATGATCAAGAACGACGAAGTCACCCTGATCATCAACACCACCGAAGGCCGTCAGTCCATCGCTGACTCCTACTCCATTCGTCGTAACGCGCTGCAGCACAAGATCTACTGCACCACCACCATCGCGGCGGGGCAGGCGGTCTGTGAGGCGCTCAAGTTCGGTCCCGAGAAGACCGTGCGCCGTCTGCAGGATCTGCATGCAGGAATCAAGGCATGAACAAGTACCCCATGACCACCCAGGGCGCTCGCGCCCTGGAAGAAGAGCTGGCGCACCTGACCAAGGTGCGTCGCCCGGCGCTCAGCCAGGCCATCGCCGAGGCCCGTGAGCTGGGTGACCTCAAGGAAAACGCCGAATACCATGCCGCTCGCGAGGAGCAGGGCATGGTCGAGGCGCGCGTGCGTGACATCGAAGGCCGCCTGCAGAATGCGGTGATCATCGACGTCACCACCATCGCCCACACCGGCAAGGTGATCTTCGGCACCACCGTGGAAATCGCCAACGTCGAAACCGACGAAAGCGTGACCTACCAGATCGTTGGCGAAGACGAGGCCGACATCAAGCAGGGCAAGCTTTCCGTAGGTTCGCCCATCGCTCGTGCCCTGGTGGGCAAGAACGAAGGTGACGTGGTTGGCGTCAACACGCCCAGTGGTCTGGTCGAGTACGAGATTGTCGAAGTTCGCCACGTCTGATCGCACGGCTGCGCGTGACAGCGCAGCCAGCGCCTGGGTGCTGCTGCAAACCCTTTGGGTCGGTGGCATCTGGACGTTGCATTTTCTGGTGCTGCCGGGGCTGGCCGGTGTCGGCCTAGCGTCCTTACTGATCGAGGAGGTGGCGCGCACCCTGGTGCCGCAGATGGTAGGCGTCACGCTGGGGGCTGCGTTGCTGCAGCTTGTGCTGTTGGTCAGGCGGTATGGATTGTCGGCGCCGTGGCGAGTGCGTAGCGGGCAATTGCTGCTCGCGGTGCTGGCCGTCTCGCTGGCCTTTCTGGTTTCCCTGGCGCTCTGGCCGCAGGCGCTGCGCTGGCAGCTGTTCAGCTACCTGCTGCTGGCGTTCTTCGGTGTATTGCTGGTGTTGCAGCCCGTGCCTCGCAAGGCCGTGGCAGCCGACCCGCAGGTCGGCTGAGCACCTGAATCAGCCCTGATAGCGGCTGATGTTCGACAGGTTACGATTGGCCTTGGGGTTCTTGCGGTACAACAGCGCCATCTTGCCGATGATCTGCGCCAGTTCGGCCTTGCTGGCCTTGCACAGCTCATCGATCACCGCCAGGCGGTCGTCGCGTTCGGTGACACGAACCTGAATCTTGATCAGCTCATGGTCGTTCAGCGCGCGCTCGAGCTCGGCCAGTACGCCTTCGGTAACACCGTTGTCGGCGACGATCAATACCGGTTTCAGGTGGTGGCCGATAGATTTGAACTGTTTCTTCTGCTCTTGAGTGAGCGGCATAATCTGAACCCTGCGTATTAATCTGGGAAAGCGGGCTATTTTAACCGAGCCGCCCGAGGCCCGCCCAGTTATTCATTCTGTTCTCTCGAGGTGTTGTGTGGCCCGTTCCAAGACCAGCCAGCGTTGGCTGAAAGAGCATTTCGACGATCCGTACGTCAAAATGGCGCAAAAGGACGGCTACCGTTCACGTGCCAGTTACAAGCTGCTGGAGGTACAGGAGAAGGATCGCATCCTGCGCCCCGGCATGACCGTGGTCGACCTCGGTGCTGCGCCGGGTGGCTGGTCTCAGGTCACCAGTCGGGTGATCGGCGACAAGGGGCGGCTGATCGCCTCCGACATCCTGGAGATGGACAGCATCCCGGACGTCACCTTCATTCAGGGCGATTTCACCGACGACGCCGTGTTCGCCCGGATTCTCGAGGCCATCGACAATAATCCCGTCGACCTTGTGATTTCCGATATGGCCCCCAATATGAGTGGGGTGAGGGCCGCCGATCAGCCGCGTGCGATGTACTTGTGCGAGCTGGCGCTGGATCTGGCTGGCCGGGTGCTCAAGCCCGGCGGCGATTTCCTGATCAAGATCTTCCAGGGCGAGGGTTTCGACGAGTACCACAAGGAGGTGCGCCGTCAGTTCGACAAGGTGCAGATGCGCAAACCCCTGTCGTCCCGTGACCGCTCCCGCGAGCAGTATTTGCTGGCCCGAGGTTTCAAGGGTCTGAGTGCCGAGTAAAACCAATGGCGTGGTTGTCAGTCCAAGCCAAGACGCGCATCGTAATGGGCAGATGTCTCATAAAGGGTTACAGACGGTGTCAGCCACGAGCGGGCGTTTGTAGTAAGTTAGATCGGTTTATAACTGGTCGTCATGCGAAGCACGCTTCGGCAAGGGGCCTGCTTCAGAGGGTAGCTAATTGAACGACATGGCAAAGAATCTGATCCTGTGGCTGATCATCGCCGCCGTCCTCGTTACGGTGATGAACAACTTCTCTAGCCCCAGTGAGACCAACAAGCTCAACTACTCGGAATTCATCGAGCAGGTGCAGAGCGGCGGGGTCAAGCGCGTCACCGTCGATGGCTACATCATCAGCGGCATGCGTTCCGACGGCTCCTCGTTCGAAACCGTGCGCCCGGCGATCCAGGACAACGGTCTGATCAAGGACCTGATGGACAACAACGTCGAGATCGTCGGCAAGCAGCCTGAGCAGCAGAGCATCTGGACCCAACTGTTGGTCGCCAGCTTCCCGATTCTGGTGATCATCGCCGTGTTCATGTTCTTCATGCGCCAGATGCAGGGCGGTGCGGGCGGCAAGGGCGGGCCGATGAGCTTCGGCAAGTCCAAGGCGCGGTTGCTATCCGAAGACCAGGTCAAGACCACCTTCGCTGACGTCGCCGGCTGCGACGAGGCCAAGGAAGAGGTCAGTGAACTGGTCGAATTCCTGCGTGATCCGGGCAAGTTTCAGCGCCTGGGTGGCCGTATCCCGCGTGGCGTGCTGATGGTCGGCTCGCCAGGTACCGGTAAGACGCTGCTGGCCAAGGCCGTTGCCGGCGAAGCCAAGGTGCCGTTCTTCACCATTTCCGGTTCCGACTTCGTCGAGATGTTCGTCGGTGTCGGTGCCTCCCGCGTGCGCGACATGTTCGAGCAGGCGAAGAAGCACGCCCCTTGCATCATCTTCATCGACGAGATCGACGCCGTTGGTCGCCATCGTGGCGCCGGCATGGGTGGCGGTCACGACGAGCGCGAGCAGACCCTCAACCAGTTGCTCGTGGAGATGGACGGCTTCGAAATGAACGATGGCATCATCGTCATCGCCGCTACCAACCGTCCAGACGTGCTCGATCAGGCCCTGCTGCGTCCGGGTCGCTTCGACCGTCAGGTGGTCGTCGGCCTGCCGGACATCCGTGGCCGCGAGCAGATTCTCAACGTGCACATGCGCAAGATCCCCATGGGTGAAGACGTCAAGGCAGCGGTCATCGCCCGTGGTACGCCCGGCTTCTCCGGCGCCGACCTGGCCAACCTGGTCAACGAGGCATCGCTGTTCGCCGCGCGCGCCGGCAAGCGCCTGGTGGAAATGAAGGAATTCGAGCTGGCCAAAGACAAGATCATGATGGGTGCCGAGCGCAAGACCATGGTCATGTCCGACAAGGAGAAGCTCAATACCGCTTATCACGAGGCAGGCCACGCCATTGTCGGTCGTCTGGTGCCAGAGCACGACCCGGTCTACAAGGTCACCATCATCCCCCGCGGCCGTGCCCTGGGTGTGACCATGTTCCTGCCCGAAGAAGATCGCTACAGCCTCAGCAAGCGTGCGCTGACCAGTCAGATCTGCTCGCTGTACGGCGGTCGTATCGCCGAGGAGATGACTCTGGGGTTCGATGGCGTCACCACGGGTGCCTCCAACGACATCATGCGTGCCAGCCAGATCGCCCGGAACATGGTCACCAAATGGGGCCTTTCCGAGAAGCTCGGCCCGCTGCTCTATGCAGAAGACGACGATCAGCCGTTCCTGCGTGGCGGTGGTGGTTCTTCCGGCGCCAGCGTGTCGGGTGAAACTGCCAAGATGATCGACTCCGAGGTGCGGGCGATCATCGACGACTGCTACAACACGGCCAAGCAGATCCTGACCGACAACCGTGACAAGCTCGACGCCATGGCCGAAGCGCTGATGAAATTCGAGACCATCGATATCGATCAGATCGACGACATCATGAGCGGCCGTACGGTGCGCGAGCCGAAGGACTGGACCGGTGGCGGCAACGATGCCGGCAAGCCATCCGCCAAGCCTGACGAAGCGGACCGTCCTGAGAAACCCATCGGCGGACCTGCTGCCGAGGTATAAAGTCGTCCCATGTCTCTCGTGCAAACAAACGACCGGCTGCCTTGTGGCAGCCGGTTTCTTGATTTAAGCCATCCGCAAGTGATGGGCATCCTCAACGTCACTCCAGACTCCTTTTCCGATGGCGGCCGTTTCGCCCTGCGCGATGCGGCCCTGCGGCATGCCGAAGGCATGGTGCGCGCCGGCGCGACGCTGATCGATATCGGTGGCGAATCCACCCGGCCGGGCGCAGCCCCGGTCTCGGCAGTCCAGGAGCTCGAGCGTGTAGCGCCGATGGTCGAGGCGGTTGCCGCCGAGCTGGACGTGATCATTTCCGTGGATACCTCCACGCCCGAGGTGATGCGCGAGTCGGCAAAGCTAGGCGCCGGGCTGATCAACGACGTGCGCTCGCTGCAGCGCGACGGTGCCCTGCAGGCGGCAGCCGAGAGCGGTTTGCCGGTGTGCCTGATGCACATGCGCGGCGAGCCCACGACCATGCAGCAAAGTCCCCGCTACGATGACGTGCTGGAGGCGGTGGCCGACTTTCTGCGCGAACGCCTGGCGGTCTGCGAGGCAGCCGGTATTCCGGCGCAACGCATCGTGCTCGATCCGGGTTTCGGCTTCGCCAAGACGCTGGAGCATAATCTCAGTCTGTTCAGGCGCATGCCGGCGCTGCAGACTTTCGGTCTGCCGCTGCTGGTCGGCGTGTCACGCAAGAGTATGATTGGCGCCGTGCTGGGCCGCGAGGTCGATGGCCGTCTGTACGGCAGCCTGGCTCTGGCGGCCCTGGCGGTCGCCAAGGGCGCGCACATCCTGCGCGTGCACGATGTGGCGGAAACCGTGGACGTGGTGCGCATGGTCGCTGCGGTCGAAGCGGCGCAGTGAATAGAAAAAGGGAGTTGTCGTTTTGAGTCGCAAGTATTTTGGCACCGACGGTATCCGTGGGCGCGTCGGTCAGTACCCCATCACGCCGGACTTCATGCTCAAGCTGGGCTGGGCGGCCGGTATGGCGTTTCGCAAGCAGGGCAAGTGTCGCATCCTGATCGGCAAGGACACGCGCATCTCCGGCTACATGTTCGAATCGGCACTCGAGGCGGGGCTCTCCGCAGCCGGGGCTGACGTGATGCTGCTGGGGCCGATGCCCACGCCGGCGATCGCCTACCTGACGCGTACCTTCCATGCCGAGGCGGGAATCGTCATCAGTGCCTCGCACAATCCGCACCATGACAACGGCATCAAGTTCTTCTCGGGGCAGGGCACCAAGCTGCCGGATGAAGTCGAGCTGATGATCGAAGAGCTGCTCGATGCAGCGATGACCGTGGTCGAGTCCGGGCAGCTCGGCAAGGTGTCGCGAATCAATGACGCCGCCGGCCGCTATATCGAGTTCTGCAAGAGCAGCGTGCCGACCAGTACCGATTTCTCGGGCCTGAAGATCGTGCTCGACTGCGCCCACGGTGCAGCCTACAAAGTGGCACCGGCGGTGTTTCAGGAGCTGGGTGCCGAGGTGTCGGTGCTGTCGGCCCAGCCCAACGGGCTGAATATCAACGCCGATTGCGGTTCGACCCATATCGAGAACCTGCAGGCCGAAGTCAAGGCGCGCCACGCCGATCTAGGCATCGCCTTCGATGGCGACGCCGATCGGGTGTTGATGGTCGATCACACCGGTGCGGTAGTCGATGGCGACGAGTTGCTGTTCATCATTGCCAGGGACCTGCAGGCCCGTGGCAAGCTGCAGGGCGGTGTCGTCGGCACGCTGATGAGTAACCTGGGCCTCGAGCTTGCTCTCAAGGAGCTGGATATTCCTTTCGTGCGTGCCAACGTCGGCGACCGTTACGTGATCGCCGAGTTGCTCGAGCGCGGTTGGCAGGTGGGTGGCGAGAACTCTGGGCATCTGGTGTGTTTCCAGCATGTGACCACCGGTGATGCCATCGTGGCCGCGCTGCAGGTGCTGCTGGCCATTCGTCGTCGCGATCAGAGCCTGGCCGAGGCGCGCCAAGGGCTGCGCAAGTGCCCGCAGGTGCTGGTCAATGTGCGTTTCGGTGGTGGCGTCGACCCGCTCAAGCACCCCGACGTGCAGGCTGCCAGCGATAGCGTGACCCAGCGCATGGCCGGTCGCGGCCGCGTGCTGCTGCGCAAGTCCGGCACCGAGCCACTGGTGCGGGTGATGGTCGAAGGCGAGGACGAAGCCCAGGTTCGAGCCTATGCTGATGAATTGGCTGAAATTGTCTCGCGTGTCTGTGCTTGATTCGGCTTGCCAGTCCCCAAGCGGTTGGGTAACATCTGCGCCCTCTTTGACCAACGAGGTAAAGCATGCGTCGCTCAATGGTTGCTGGTAACTGGAAAATGCACGGTACCCGCGCCAGTGTCGCAGAGCTGATCGATGGTCTGAATCGGCAGGCGCTGCCTGCCGATGTCGAGGTTGCGGTGTTTCCTGTCAGTGTTCATCTCGGCCAGGTTGTCGAGGGGCTCAGTGGTCTTGCGGTGTCGGTAGGCGCCCAGGATTGCGCCGTCGAGGCCGGGCAGGGTGCATTGACCGGAGAGGTGTCGAGCGAGCAGCTGCGTGATGCGGGTTGCAAGCTGGTGCTGATCGGTCATTCCGAGCGTCGCCTGATTCTGGGTGACAGTGACGAGCAGGTCGTGCGCAAGTTTGCGGCGGCTCAGCTCGAAGGGCTGGTGCCGGTGTTGTGCGTTGGGGAAACCCTGGAGCAGCGCGAGGCGGGCGACACCCTCAAGGTGGTTGCCGGTCAGCTCGATAGCGTGATCGACGCGCTGGGTGTTGCGGTGCTGTCGAGTGCGGTGGTGGCGTATGAGCCGGTCTGGGCTATCGGTACCGGGCTGACGGCGACGCCTCAGCAGGCGCAGGACGTGCATGCGGCAATTCGTGCGCAGGTCGCTGCGAAAGACCCGCAGGTGGCGAGTGGTTTGAGAATTCTTTACGGCGGCAGCGTCAAGGCCGCCAATGCAGCCGAGCTTTTCGGCATGCCTGATATCGATGGGGGGCTTGTGGGTGGAGCCTCTCTGAATGCGGATGAGTTCGGTGCGATCTGTCGCGCTGCAGGAAACTAAGAATATGCTGGAAACAGGCGTTGTAGTTCTTCATCTGCTGGCAGCGATCGGTGTGGTTGTGCTGGTTCTGCTGCAGCAGGGTAAAGGTGCCGATGCAGGTGCTTCGTTCGGTGCGGGTGCTTCGAATACCGTTTTCGGTAGTCAAGGAAGCACTACCTTTCTGAGTCGAGTTACTGCTATACTCGCCGCCAGTTTTTTCATTACCAGCTTGGGTTTAGCGTATTTTGCTAATCAAAAGTCTGATACACTGGGTCAGGCTGGTTTGCCGGATCCGGCAGTGATGGAAGTGCCGCAGGGTAACAAGCCTGCAGAAGATGTACCGGTGCTTGAGCAACAGCAAGCGCCAACTTCGAGTGAGCAAGACGTACCTCAGGCTCCCGAAGCGCAGTAAGTGTCAAATTTGCCGAGGTGGTGGAATTGGTAGACACGCTACCTTGAGGTGGTAGTGGCCATAGGCTGTAGGGGTTCGAGTCCCCTTCTCGGTACCAATTGAACAGAACAGCCCGCTGCATGCGGGCTTTTCTGTATCTGGGGGTTGGTTGACCCGCGTGGCGGTTCAGCCGTATAATCCGCTCCCAGTTTTAGTGCGGGGTGAACAGTCCGGTAGCTCGTCGGGCTCATAACCCGAAGGTCGTTGGCTCAAGTCCATCCCCCGCAGCCAGTTGTCACTGAGCCCCTTTCAAGGGGCTTTTTGTTAGCTGGAAGACAGATTTTCCGCCGTCTGGGCGGTCTTGTAGATGGGCGTTTCGCCCATTTTTTATTTGCACAGCATGCGCGAGGGGTTCAGGTGTCGAGCAAGCTAGAACAGTTGCAGGCCTTGGTGGCCCCGGTAGTCGAAGCGCTTGGCTACGAATGCTGGGGTATCGAGTTCCTGTCTCAGGGGCGGCATTCGCTGCTGCGTATCTACATCGATCATGCCGACGGCATTCTTATCGACGATTGCGAGAAGGTCAGCCGGCAAATCAGTGGCGTTCTCGATGTCGAGGATCCTATCAGTGCCGAATACACCCTCGAGGTGTCGTCGCCTGGCATGGATCGGCCATTGTTCACGTTGGCCCAGTTCGCCAGTCACGTCGGCGAGCAGGTGAAAATCAAGTTGCGCTCACCGTTCGAAGGGCGCCGCAACTTTCAGGGTCTGCTCCGCGGTGTGGAGGAAGAGGACGTGGTGGTGCAGGTGGATGACCACGAGTTTCTTTTGCCGATCGATATGATCGACAAGGCCAACATTATCCCCCGATTTGATTGAGACACGGATCCCGCGGGATCGGAATGTGTCGATCCCAATGGATTGCGAAAGGCGAGGCGTACGATGAGCAAAGAAGTACTGCTGGTTGTTGAGTCGGTATCCAATGAAAAGGGCGTACCGGCCGCTGTGATTTTCGAGGCGCTGGAGTTGGCGCTGGCCACGGCGACCAAGAAACGTTTTGAAGATGAAGTCGAACTGCGGGTGGCGATCAACCGCCAGAGTGGTAGCTACGAGACCTTCCGCTGCTGGACCGTGGTCGACGAGGAAAACTTCGAAGATCCGGCGCACCAGGTAACGACTGACATGCCGCGTGCGGTCGAGGCCAACGCCAAGGTCGGCGATGTACTCGAGGAGAAGATCGAGTCCATCGAATTCGGTCGTATCGCTGCGCAGACCGCCAAGCAGGTCATCGTGCAGAAGGTACGTGAAGCCGAGCGCGCGCAGGTCGTCGAGGCCTACCGCGAACGCCTGGGTGAAATCATCGCCGGTACCGTCAAGAAGGTTACCCGCGACAACGTCATCGTCGACCTGGGTGCCAACGCCGAGGCTTTGCTGGCTCGCGAAGACATCATCCCGCGTGAGACTTTCCGTGTCGGCGTGCGCCTGCGTGCGCTGCTCAAGGAAATCCGCACCGAGAACCGCGGCCCTCAGCTGATCCTGTCGCGTACTGCGCCGGAAATGCTGATCGAGCTGTTCCGTATCGAAGTGCCGGAAATCGCCGAAGGCCTCATCGAAGTCAAGGCCGCCTCCCGTGACCCGGGTTCGCGCGCCAAGATCGCGGTGCGTTCCAAGGACAAGCGCATCGACCCGCAAGGCGCCTGCATCGGCATGCGTGGTTCGCGCGTTCAGGCGGTTTCCGGCGAACTGGTCGGCGAGCGCGTGGACATCGTGCTGTGGGACGACAACCCGGCGCAGTTCGTCATCAACGCCATGTCGCCGGCCGAAGTCGCGGCGATTATCGTCGATGAAGATGCCCATGCCATGGACATCGCCGTTGGCGAGGACAACCTGGCCCAGGCCATCGGCCGTGGCGGCCAGAACGTGCGCCTGGCCAGTCAGCTGACCGGCTGGACGCTGAACGTGATGACCGAGTCGGACATCCAGGCCAAGCAGCAAGCCGAGACCGGTGACATTCTGCAGAGCTTCATCGACGAGTTGGAAGTCGACGAGGAGCTGGCCCAGGTGCTGGTCGAAGAGGGCTTCACCAGCCTGGAAGAAATCGCCTACGTGCCGATGGAAGAGATGCTCAGCATCGACGGTTTCGACGAAGAAATCGTCAACGAACTGCGCTCTCGAGCGAAGGACCGTTTGCTGACCAAGGCCATCGCCACGGAAGAAAAACTGGCAGACGCCCAGCCGGCCGAAGACCTCCTCGAAGTCGAGGGTATGGACAAAGGCCTGGCGCAGGAACTGGCAGTACGCGGGGTGGTTACCCGTGAAGACCTGGCCGAGCAGTCGATCGACGACCTGCTCGACATCGACGGCATCGACGAAGAGCGTGCCGGCAAGCTGATCATGGCCGCCCGAGCCCACTGGTTCGAGTAAGTTTTACGGCCTGAGGAGAGAAGTGCATGACGCAAGTCACGGTGAAAGAACTGGCCCAAGTGGTCGACACACCGGTAGAGCGCCTGCTGCAGCAGATGCGAGAGGCGGGTTTGCCGCACAGCAGTGCCGAGCAAGTTGTCACCGATAACGAAAAGCAGGCCCTGCTTGCTCACCTGAAGAGCAGCCACGGCGACAAGAAAGCCGAGGAACCGCGCAAGATTACCTTGCAGCGCAAGACCACCAGCACCCTCAGGGTCGCTGGTAGCAAGACCATCAGCGTTGAAGTGCGCAAGAAGAAGACTTTCGTCAAGCGCAGCAACGAAGAGATCGAAGCCGAGAAACAGCGCGAGCTCGAAGAGCAGCGTGCTGCGGCGGAAGCTGCTCGCCTGAAGGCCGAGGAAGAAGCCAAGCGCCAGGCCGAAGAAGATGCCAAGCGTCAGGCGGCCGCAGCGCCGACCGAGCGCGCCGTCGAAGCAGCTGTGGCGCCGGCCGTCGTCGACGCGCCGGTAGCTCCGGCTGTCGACGAGCGCAAGAAGGACGAGCCGCGTCGCCCCGACAAGGCGCGTAGTGACGATGCCGACCGCCGTGGTGGCGAGCGCAAGACCACTCAGCACCGTCCGACCGTCAAGGAAAAGGCGCCTGCTCCACGTGTGGCGCCACGTACCATCGACGAAGAGAGCGATGGCTTCCGTCGCGGTGGCCGTGGCAAGTCCAAGCTCAAGAAGCGCAACCAGCATGGCTTCCAGGCTCCGGCCGGCCCGGTGGTGCGTGAAGTGTCGATCGGCGAGACCATCACCGTGGGCGAACTGGCCCAGCAGATGTCGGTGAAGGCTGCTGAAGTCATCAAGTTCATGTTCAAGATGGGCACGCCTGCGACCATCAACCAGGTGCTCGACCAGGAGACCGCTCAACTGGTCGCCGAAGAGCTGGGCCACAAGGTCAAGCTGGTCAGCGACAACGCGCTCGAAGAGCAGTTGGCCGAGTCCCTGAAGTTCGAAGGTGAGGCGATTTCCCGTGCGCCGGTGGTGACCGTCATGGGTCACGTCGACCATGGTAAGACCTCGCTGCTCGACTACATTCGTCGTGCCAAGGTCGCGTCCGGTGAAGCCGGTGGTATCACGCAGCATATCGGTGCCTACCACGTGGAAACCGAGCGCGGCATGGTGACCTTCCTCGATACCCCGGGTCACGCTGCGTTCACTCAGATGCGTGCCCGTGGTGCCAAGGCTACCGACATCGTCATCCTCGTGGTGGCGGCCGACGACGGCGTGATGCCGCAGACCCAGGAAGCGGTTCAGCACGCGAAAGCGGCTGGCGTGCCGATCGTGGTCGCGGTGAACAAGATCGACAAGCCCGATGCCAACCCGGACAACATCAAGAACGGCCTGGCCGCGCTCGACGTGATTCCGGAAGAGTGGGGCGGCGACGCACCCTACGTGCACGTCTCGGCCAAGATGGGGACCGGCGTGGACGAACTGCTCGAAGCGGTTCTGCTGCAGGCCGAAGTGCTCGAGCTCAAGGCCATGCCGACGGCGCCTGGTCGTGGCGTGGTCGTCGAATCGCGTCTGGACAAGGGTCGCGGTCCGGTAGCCACCGTGCTGGTTCAGGACGGTACGCTGCGCCAGGGCGACATGGTGCTGGTCGGCTCCAACTACGGCCGTATCCGCGCCATGCTGGACGAAAACGGCAAGCCTGTGAAGGAAGCCGGCCCGTCCATCCCGGTCGAGATTCTCGGCCTGGACGGCACGCCAGAGGCGGGCGACGACATGACCGTGGTGGCCGACGAGAAGAAGGCCCGCGAGGTTGCGTTGTTCCGTCAGGGCAAGTTCCGCGAAGTGAAACTGGCACGTGCCCACGCCGGCAAGCTGGAAAACATCTTCGAGAGCATGGGCCAGGAAGAGAAGAAAACCCTCAACATCGTTCTCAAGTCCGATGTGCGTGGTTCTCTCGAGGCGCTGCAGGGCTCGCTCAGCACCCTGGGCAACGACGAAGTGCAGGTGCGCGTGGTCGGTGGCGGCGTCGGTGGTATCACCGAGTCCGATGCCAACCTGGCCCTGGCGTCGAACGCCGTGCTGTTCGGCTTCAACGTCCGTGCTGACGCTGGTGCGCGCAAGATCGTCGAGGCCGAAGGTCTGGACATGCGCTACTACAACGTCATCTACGACATCATCGAGGACGTCAAGAAGGCGCTCACCGGTATGCTCGGCAGCGACGTTCGCGAGAACATCCTCGGCATCGCCGAAGTGCGCGACGTGTTCCGTTCGCCGAAGTTCGGCGCGGTCGCCGGTTGTATGGTGGTCGAAGGTACGGTCTACCGTAACCGTCCGATCCGCGTACTGCGCGACGACGTGGTGATCTTTGAAGGCGAGCTGGAGTCCCTGCGTCGCTTCAAGGACGATATGGCCGAAGTGCGTAACGGCATGGAGTGCGGTATCGCCGTGAAGAGCTACAACGACGTCAAGGTCGGCGACAAGATCGAAGTGTTCGAGAAAGTCCAGGTGGCTCGCAGCCTGTAATCGCGAGTCGCAACACGCAACGCCCGGCCCCGCATCTGCGCGGCCGGGCGTTTGCCGCTTTTGAGTCCGCTGCTTTTGCAGGCGGCGAGACGAGTGGAAGGTAGCAACGATGGCAAAAGACTACAGCCGTGCCCAGCGTATCGGCGACCAGATTCAACGCGAATTGGCGCAGCTGATTCGTACCGAAGTCAAAGACCCGCGCCTGGGTGGCCTGGTCACCGTTACCGCGGTCGATGTCAGCCGTGACGCCAGCCATGCCAAGGTGTTCGTCACCGTCATGGGCGCCGAGCCGCAGGAGGGTTCCGACCCCATCGCGCAGAGTCTCAAGGTGCTGAACGACGCCAGTGGTTTCCTGCGCATGCAGCTGGGCAAGGCGATGAAGCTGCGCAGCGTGCCGCACCTGCGTTTCCATTACGACGAAAGCATCGTGCGTGGTGCCCAGTTGTCGGCGCTGATCGAGCGTGCGGTGACCGAGGACAGCAAGCACGTCGACAGCGACACCGAGGCCAAGGAGTAAGCGCGTGGCCCAGGTTAAGCGTATTCGTCGCAAGGTCGACGGCATCATCCTGCTCGACAAACCCAAGGGCTTCAGCTCCAACGCGGCGTTGCAGAAGGTGCGCTGGTTGCTCAATGCCGAGAAGGCCGGGCACACCGGTAGCCTCGATCCGCTGGCCACCGGCGTGCTGCCGTTGTGCTTCGGCGAAGCGACCAAGTTCTCCCAGTACCTGCTCGATGCCGACAAGGGCTATGAGACGGTCATGCAGCTCGGCGTGACCACCACCACGGCCGATGCCGAGGGTGAGGTGATCGAGCGCCGCGACGTGAATGTCGAGGCTTCGGACATCGAGGCGCTGCTGCCGCGTTTTCGCGGTGACATCCGCCAGGTGCCGCCGATGTATTCGGCGCTCAAGCGCGACGGCCAGCCGTTGTACAAACTTGCGCGTGCCGGAGAAGTAGTGGAGCGCGAGGCGCGTTCTGTTACTATTGCGCGCCTGGAGTTGCTGAGCAGTGCGGCCGACAAGGCGAGCCTGGCGGTGGACTGCAGTAAAGGTACCTATATCCGTACGTTGGTCGAGGATATCGGGCACCTGCTGGGCTGTGGTGCCCATGTCGCCGAGCTGCGCCGTACCAAGGCCGGCCCGTTCGACCTGTCCCAGAGCGTCAGTCTGGATGAACTGCTGCAGGCCCATGAAGAGGGTGGCAACGAAGCCGTCGATCGCTTCCTGCTGCCGGTGGACAGCGGGCTGGAGCATTGGCCGCTGCTGAGCTTTTCGGAGCACAGTTCGTTTTATTGGTTGCAAGGGCAGCCGGTTCGCGCCGCGGACGCGCCGAAGTTCGGTATGGTTCGGGTGCAAGATCACAATGGTCGCTTCATCGGTATCGGTGAAGTGAGCGAAGACGGGCGCATTGCGCCGCGTCGTCTGATTCGGTCCGCGTGACCGTGGCGAACCGTTTCGGCGGTTCGTAACGAGGGTGGCTGTCAATAGGCACGGTCATACCTCCTTTAAAACACGGGAAGCGATTCCCGGCCTATTGAGACTGTCCTTGCGACTGTCTCCAGATGAGAGGATGCCCACATGGCACTCAGCGTTGAAGAAAAAGCCCAGATCGTTAACGACTACAAGCAAGCTGAAGGCGATACCG
>JAAIGE0100275743.1_pt1 | contig 14391 bp, 12 predicted proteins | sample 6487951 | NCBI WGS metagenome assembly JAAIGE01 (sample SAMN13974128, study PRJNA590717) | phyllosphere metagenome | biome: tomato field; feature: multiple bacterial spot infested tomato fields; material: tomato leaves; isolation source: leaves from tomato fields | host: Solanum lycopersicum ... | reverse complement strand
GACGTGACGGCGCGTAGCGGCCTCAATCCCTGGCTCAGCGAGCTGGGTATCCCCCAGGTCGACGAGGTCGAGCAGATGGCGAGGGGCGAGGCGCCGGTATCCCGCGATGGCCTGGATCAGTTCGCGCTGCTGACCCAGGCGCTGGGCTAAGGACGCCAGCGGCCCCGGAGCTCTGGCCCCTGGTCACCGGCTTTCGCGTACGACCAGCGCGCATGCCAGGCCGACGTGGCCAGCACTCCATACAGGCGTTAGAGATCACTAGGCTCCATGCAGGCTAGCAACAGGAAGGTAGCCAGCCAGTGCTCAACCATGTAGTGGTCATGCAGGTGAGCGCATCCCGCCGCTAGATGATCCGCCGCTGCCCGTTCTAGTCGTGCGCGATGACGGCTGCTGCTGGGCAAGAACCTGGCGATGCTGGCCATGCACCAGGCTCTACTGAGGTTCAATCCATCCCAGTGAGCCAAGCGACCATCTGCTCGATCAACTGTGATGACCGGTGTGATGAGCTCGCTCCACTGGGGCGAATCGATACAGTGTAGAAACCTCCTCACCCTGCTCTCGAACTGCCGCTCGTCTAGCACGCGCTGCATGAGCAACAACTGCTGCCAGGCCGGCGACAGGAAGTCCTGACCGTCCGGCTCATTCACCGCAGCAGGCATGGGATCAGGGAAATAGACCGTGGTGCGCTCGATCAAAAACGCAGCCAACGGCTCGTCGCCCACTGCTTTGGCATACCTCAAGGCCAGCACCATGGCGAAGGCGGTATTGCCATGCAACCCCGACCGCATAGGCCTCGGCAGCTTGGTGAAATAGCCAATCAGCTTATCTCTCAGGAGCTGAGCCAAGGGGCGTAGATTGACCAGCCAGACCAGAGCGCGAGGGTGGTTCGACACCTGCAACTGTGCCGTCAGCATGAGCAGCCAGGCCCAGCCGTAGCATCGTTCGACACCCGCTTGATCCCCACGGGCGAAAAACGCCAGCTCGTTGGCAACCTTGTCCGGCGTGAGCTGCTGATCCAGCAGTTCGACTATGCCGTGACGTTGGGTCTGCTCAAGCTCGACATCCAGCAGGCACAACAGCAACCAGTAGCCGTGCACGCAGGAATGCCAGTCATAACTGCCAAAAAAGATCGGATGGACGAGCCCTGGCCTGGCGAAATCATCTATCGAGCTATAGATGCGCGCCTGGGAGTGTGGAAATTCTTGCACAACATGGCCAAGCGTAACCTTGGCGATTTTAGACAGAACGTCCTTATCGATAGTCATCGGGTAAAGATCCGGGCGGGAGCGCAGGGCGTTTCAACAGACTGACCGCGGCCTCGCGGTCAGTCCTCATCAGAAGTTATAGGTAAAGGTCAGGCGCGCGTTACGCTCATCCCGAAGCGGGATGAAGTCATTGGCAGTGGACGTGAAATAGGCCGTACGATCAAAGATGTTTTTCACCCCAAGGATGACTGAATAATTGGCACCGTTATAAAAAACCGATGCATCCGTGATGGCCGAGCCTGGCACTCGATAATACTGCCCGCGATAGCCGCCTAGATTAGAGGAAAAGGCCTCCACCCCGGCGCCAACCCCAAAGCCCTTCCACCATCCTCCTTGGAACTCGTAAGTATTCCACAGGCTAAAACTATTCCTCGGCTCTCCCACAAAGTAGGCGACTCCCGGGCCCTCTTTGAACTTGACGTGGGTAAAGGTAGATGTCAAGTTCCAGCCGGGCAAGATCTCTCCAGCGAGACTGAACTCGTAGCCCTTGCTTTCCCTGCTCATGTTGCCGATTACGCCACCCAGCCTATTGAAAATAGCAACATTCGTTTGCTCAAGCTCAAAATAGGCAGTCGTGAGCGTCAACGCATCATCAAGAAAACTGAACTTTGCCCCCAGTTCTTTTGACTGGCTCTCGATAGGTGGAACTTGCGCCCCTGTGACTGTATTGATGAGCGGTGTTCCCGTGAAACCACGAATGAAGTTAGCGTAGACCGTCATCTCGTCCGTCAGGTCGTAGCTCACCCCATAATTCGGCACCCACTTCGTGGCCGTATACGAGCTACTGCCATATAGGCTGCCATTGGTTAGGTAAGTAGCGCTGTCGCCAATCCAGGCGGCTCTTTTAGCTGCAAGAAGCAGGTGGAGACGGTTCCCCACATCCATCTGGTTCTGCAGCAAGAGTCCACGCTGCTGTATTCTTGTCGACGAAACGTGATAGTTGGGATCAGGGATCTTCGGCAGCTGATCGAAAGAATCGGGATCATAGTAGGACACCTCTGGATAGGGCCTCATTGATCCTGGCAGGGACAACTCAGACTGATCATAGGTGATATGTTGGTAATCGACGCCCATCAAAATTTTGTGGGTCACAATGCCCGTTTTGAATTTCCCCCGGATGTCATTCTGCAGCGCCCACGAATCGGTAGTATTGTCGATGGAGGTAGGAGTACCGAATGCCACTCGTCCAGCGGAATCGATGTCCAGGGCCTGAAAGATACGAACGTTGTTCTCGGTCTGGCTATAGGTGGCCTTACTGTTGAATGACCAGTCTTCGCTAAGGCCCTGGGTCAGTTCATAGTAGGCGGTCTTCGTTTCAGCACGAAAGCCATTGTCCTTTTGAAAGATCCTTGCACTCGGTAAATCTAGAAATTTGCCGTTGAATGCGGCTCCCGCGCGCCGGGCTGCACGTCGGGAATTATCGTACTCCGCACCGAAAGTCACCGTGGTGGCGTTGGCCTGCCACCTTAGGGCCGGAGCGACATAGACCTCGCGGTCGCCATCGAAATCAGGACCCGAAGAGTCACTCTTCATGTTCACTAAATTCAGACGGTAGCTCAGTGACTTCCCCGCATCGAACGCGCCACCTAGATCTATGGCTTGCTTGAATTCACCATGCTCTGCAGTTTCGAGGGTTACCTTCCGCAGGTCTTCAGTCACGGGGGCCTTGCGCACCAGATTTATGGTACCGCCTGGCGAGCTGCTGCCCGCGGTTATGGAGTCGGGGCCCTTGATGACTTCAACACGCTCAACCCCCTCCATCGGAACGCTGTCTATCGCCGCGTTGGGCACACCGTTGGTAGAGGTTTGCTGGACATCGAACCCGCGAATCTTGAAAAAAGGCGTGCCACGGTTGGTTTCGGTGACGGTGACGCCGGCAGTGTTCTTGAGGGCTTCAGCCAACGTCGTCGCCTGCCGATCCTGCAGCACCTTGCCACTGACCACCTGAACGGACTGGGGTACCTCCTTGAGTGCCATTTCCGTTCGCCCGACGGCACTGGTCTGTGTCGGGTTGTAGTACAGCTGATCTTCATTCACTGTTGCTCCAGTAACAGCGATCTCCGGAAGCTGGGCATCGACTCCCGCCGCTGTCGATGCGGCGGGGATGTTAGGGCGGGTAATCGTGAGCGTGCCGTTGGCCGTCACATCCAACGCCAGATCCGTCCCCGTCAGACTGGTGGCGATAGCCTGCTCCACCGTCATGCTGCCGCTGACGGGACTGCCTTGGTAGCCGCTAACCAGGGCCGGGTCAAAGGAGATGGCCCGGCCGCCTTTACGCACGATGCTCTGCAGCATCTCCGCCAATGGGCCTGCCGCCAGTGAATAGGTTTGCACCGCCGCTACCTTGGTTTGGCTAGCAGCCGCAGCCATCACGTGTATTGGCGCTCCTGCCAGAACGACCGCAACCCCCAGATGTACAGGCTTCAACACGAAACTCTTTTTCGACTTCATCTTCATCCCTCGCCAGCAACGGTCGGCACTTTTGTGTTGTCACCTCCTCTGTGCAATCTGAACGAAAAAGTGACAGTAACCCTTGAAAACATCGGCTGGTCGAGCGAGCGGTCTGGTCGGCGGGTTCGCCAGTACCGCGGTAATCCTACGAGGGTGGTCAGGGCAGCGGGACGGTCGTAACGATCAGGTGATGTACCACTCGACAGGTATCAGGTCAGGGGCAAAGGCATGTTTGAGGCGCCGAAGCCAAGCCGCAGCGCCGTTGGATTACCAACCAAAGACCGTAAAGCAAGGGGTACCAGGCACCTTGGCGGTGCAAAAAGTAGCGTTCCGCCTCGATCGGAGGCAGGACTGTGCACCATGGGCAGTCCTGGCCTCATCCAGCTCTACACAGCAGCCTCTCATGCACATGGCATCCGAGTTGCATTGCCACCTTTTTGTGACGCCTGTCAGGGTCACTACCAGATGAACCCTCTGCATGAGGAAGAAGTATGGCCTCTGCTACGCTGGAAAGAGCCGACCTGCTGACTCAGATTTTTCGAAGCGATTATCGCTGGTTGACCGAGCGCCTCCGCTATCGGCTGGGCTGCCGATTCAATGCTGAGGATGTAGCGTCCGAGTCGTTCTTGCACCTTTCGACGCTGCCCGGCTTGAACGAGGTGCGCGAACCGCGGGCGATGCTAACCACCATCGCCAACCGCGTGATGTATGAGATCTCGCGCCGCCGTGCGTTGGAGAAGGCCTATCTGGAGGCATTGTCCTTCGCCCCCGAACATGTCGTCCCCTCGCCCGAAGAGCAGCATCTCTTACTGGAAACCCTGATTGCGATCGACAAAGCCCTGGAAGGCCTGTCGACGAAGGCACGCAAGGCGTTCTTCTATAGCCAGCTGGACGGCATGACCTATGCGCAAATTGGTGTCGAACTGGGTGTATCGGCAAGTATGGTGCGCCAGTACATGACCCAGGAGCTGACCAGGTGCTACGCCATAGCAGCGGAGAATTGAATGCGCCCTAGTCTCGACCCTGTAGCCCAAGAAGCTGTCGCCTGGATGGTTCAAGTTCATTCAGGGGAGATGAGTGCGGCCGAACGAGAGCGATTTCAGCAATGGCGCGCGGCGAATGCGGCTCATGAACAGGCCTGTCGCCGACTCGAACGGACGCTCGGGCGAATCCCTCAGTTCGGTGCCGTTCCTGGGGTGCGCTCAACGCTACAGAGTCCAGGTCGCCGCCAGTTCCTGGGCAATGCCCTGACTCTTGCGGGGGTCGCCTATGCTGGTGGCTGGCTCGTCAATCGCTATACACCACTCGATGCCTTGTTCGCGGATTTCAGCACCCGCACAGGCCAACGCCAGACGACCACACTCACCGATGGCTCGACGCTGACCCTCAATGCCCGTAGCGTCGTTGACACCCGCTTCGATAACACCCAGCGGCGCATCGAGCTACTTAAAGGGCAGATTCACGTAGCGGTTGCCGCTTCCACGATACCTCTGCAGATCGCCACCACGGCGGGCCTGATCCAGGCCAACAGCGGAAAGCTCGTCGTGACCCAGCGCGCAGATCAGGTGCGGATAGCGGCCCTGTCCGCATCGGGTGTTGCAGTGAATCGCGGCAACAGCTCCCTACAATTGGAACCCGGTACGGGTGCGCTGATGACGGCAAGCGATCTCTCAGCGATCAAGATCAATCCAGCCGCCGAGGTCGCTTGGATCAATGGCTTCATCGAGATCGACAATCGGCCGATCAGCGAGCTCATCGATGCCATGCGCGACTATCGTCCTGGCATCGTGCGGATCTCTCCGCAAGCTGCCGCCATCAGGGTGAGTGGGCTGTTCCCCTTGGACGATACCGATTTCATGCTGGACGCGTTGGCGCAAACCTTCCCTATCCGCGTGTCTCGCACCACCGATTATTGGGTGACGATCAGCAGCGCCTGATGTCGTCCAGACCCACTAGGGTCGCATCCGCCCTTACCCATCACGGCCTACCCTCTCCCAGGCCGCCTCCTTCCGCCACTAGCCGCCAGACAGCCCGCTTCCGGACGCCTGCCCGCTGATTTGTCCAGGCTTTGTTCAATAGCAGACCTACCCGCTCCGGCGCCCTTATCCATCCGATAGCGGTGGTCGCTCATCCTGTCAGCCACCTCGCCACGCCCGAGGAATGACGCCAGGTGAAAAAAGTTTGCTCGGGCACTGTCACTTTTTTCTTCTCGCCGCACAGACCTGATAGAGAAGAAAAGATGAGGTGAGCTTGAACACCACATGCCCCCTACCTTACCCCTTGCCTCCTGGGTCAGGACCATCGACCTGTCACTGTCTCACAGCGCTGAGGCCGTGTTGATCGAGGTTGACCTGCGTGGTTTCAGCAGTCCGAGTCCGGCATCGATCGGAAGCCGCTTTCAATCAGCGTGTAGTGACCTCTCCTGCCTGCGAGTAGCTCGCTTGAGTGCAGTCTATGCCCATGAATGCTAGAGCCGGAATGATGACCAATCTGAATCTGCAACTGAAGAATCTCGCCGACCACCAGCCTTGGGTGCCGGATGAAGAGCAACCACCGGTGCAAGGCACTTCGCGCCTCCAACTCGCGCCCATTGCCCTGGCGGTCATCCTGGCCCACGTCGCGCTGATCGCGCTGATCCTGACGCAGACCAGCCAGAAAGAGATCTCGCTAGTGGCAGCGCCCGCTGCCGTCCGGGTAACCATGAGCAGAATACCGCCCCCTCCTCCTCCCGAGCCCGTCGCGCCAGTCGTGGCGCCACCAGAGCCGCCGGTGATGAAGGCCAAGGAGGCAGAGCGTACCGTTGCCGAGCCGAAACCGGAGGCTCCGCAGCAAAAGCCAGTACCGCCGAAGCCCGTACCTAAACCCAAGCCACAGCCGGTCAAGAAGCCCACGCCTATCAAGCCGCCGGCCGAACCTTTGCCGGTCGCTGAAGACCTACTTCCCGTCAGGCCGGCGCCAGTCGCGCCCGCCCAACCGGCGGTGGCCGAGAAGCCCCTCGAACTACCGGCCTCAGGCCCCAAGGATGTTCAGACCGTCGGCTGCCGAGTGCCGACCCCGGAATATCCGCGCAAAGCCCGGCGCCTCGGCGAACAAGGGGTCGTCCTGATCTCGATGGTCATCGACACCAGCGGCAAGGTGCAAAGCGTACAAGTCTCCCGCTCCAGTGGTTCAGCCGAGCTTGACCGAGCTGCCCGTCAAGCGGTGCTGAATGCCAGTTGCGAGCCTTACCGGGAAAACGGCCGCGCCATTTCTGTGCGTGCTGTCCAGCCCATCAACTTCAGCCTTAGTCGTTAGACAGCCCGAGAGGTAGCTACAGATGCAAGAATTCGGATTGGCGTATGCCTGGCAGCAAGCGGATTACGTATCCAAGTCGACTGCTGTGATGCTGATCATCATGTCAGTGCTCTCCTGGACCGTCATGGCGGTCAAGGGCCTGCAGGCCTACAGGGCCAGAAAAATGCAGCGGAACGCGCAGATGTTTTGGCATGCCAGCAGCTTTCAAGAGGGCGTCAGTGGCCTGGGCGATCCGCAGCACAATGCCTTCTACGCGCTGGCCATTGCCGGTCATGCCGCCAATGCTCACCAGCATCAACACAGCTCAGAACTCCACCAGCGATTCGACCTCAGCGACTGGCTCGCGCGCTGCCTGAAAGAGGTACTGGATGAGCATATAGCCAAGCTCCAGGCCGGGTTGGCGATCCTGGCATCGATTGGCAGCACCGCGCCCTTCGTGGGGCTGTTCGGTACCGTCTGGGGTATCTACCACGCCTTGAAGACCATCGCCGCCAGCGGTGATACCTCGCTCTCCCAGGTCGCTGGGCCGGTGGGTGAATCGCTGATCATGACCGCCTTCGGCCTCTTTGTGGCCATTCCCGCGGTGCTTGGTTACAACGCCCTGGCCCGAAACAACAAGGGCGCGGTGCATCAGCTCAGCCGCTTCGCCCATGACCTGCACGCCTTCTTCCTGACCGGCGCCCGGGTAAATCTGGCCACCCCGACAAGCCCAGGACAAGCCCAGGGCAAGGTACGCCCCGTGATCGCTGCGCAAAGAGGGAATGCCTGATGAGCATGTCAGGTGGATCGCAATTCGATTCGGGCGATGCGCTCGTCAACGACATCAACATGACCCCGCTGATCGATGTCATGTTGGTGCTGCTCATTATCTTCATCATCACTCTGCCGGTCATAAATAAGGCAGTCAAAGTCGATCTCCCCAAGGGGGACGCCCAAGTCATTTCCCAGAATGACAAGGGTATCGATGTATCCATCACTGCCGACGGCCAAGTACTCTGGGACAAAGAGCCAGTCACCGACCAGCAACTTGACCAGAAGCTGGCAGTAGTCGCTGTCCGAGACCCGGTACCGGTATTGCGGATCTATGCCGATAAAGCCGTGGAATACGGGCGAGTCGCTAATTTCATGATGAAGGCGCAAGGTACCGGTCTTTCGAAGATCGACTTTGTAACGGACGCCAGACCGAATCTCTGACAGCAAACAAGTCGAATCGACCATGAATGCCACTCCATCTGCAGAACGCGGATCCGCTAGGGTTTTGCCTGACGAAACTCAGGTAAAACCCTCGGCGGAACGACCGACCATTGATCAATTGCTGCTTCCGTTCTGGCGGTCGAATGAAAGCTGGATCGCCCTGGGACTATTGGCGGCAATACTCACTATCTCATTCACGGCCACCTACGGCCACGTCAAACTCAATAAAGTCCAAGGCAGCCTGACCGACGCCCTCGTGGCCTTAAACTGGGAGGCGCTCAAGCCCCTGCTGGTGGCCAGCATGGTGCTCGGCCTGATAACGGTCTTGATGCCCATAGTCAACACCGCGCTTAGCGGCTACCTCGACCTGCGCTGGCGGACCTGGATGACACATAACTTCTTGGAAAAATGGACGGCCAACGCCCATTTCTACCAGATAGAAAGGGATGGCCTGGTCAGTAACGCCGAGCAGCGAATTGCCGAAGATATCCGCCTTACCACGGATACTTCCTTGCATCTTTTCATCTCGCTCACCGGCGTGATAGTCAATACCGTCACCTATTCGATACTGCTCTGGAATATTTCAGGAACCTTGGACTTCAAGATCGATGACACCCAGGTATCGATACCAGGTTATATGGTCTTTGCCGCCTATACCTATTGCGCCCTGCACCTGTGGCTTTCCCATTGGCTAGGCAAGGTGCTGATTGGCTTAAACAATCACAAACAGACGGTCGAGGCGGATTTTCGCTATCAGGGTATGCAAGTCCGGGAATACGCGGAACAAGTCGCCTTCTACCGCGGCGGCGGCATCGAGAATAAGCACCTGAACGACCGTTTCCAACGAGTTCGCGCCAATACCATCAGCATTATCAACCGAACCTTCAAGGTCATGTTCGGCCAGCACATGTTCTCTCACCTGTTCAGTCTGCTGCCCACCTTGTTGGCGCTGCCTTTGTTGCTGAATGGCAAAATCACCTATGGCGACATGGTTCGGATCGCAGGCGCCTACTCAATGCTCTCGAGCACCATCGCCTTTTTTCCGCAAGCCTACATAAACTTCACTAATTGGCTGGCACTGACGAATCGGCTGCGCGACTTCCAGTGGGCCATTAGCAAGGCAGAGAACAGGGTCAGTGCCATCGAGTACAGCCACACGGCAGACGAATCGCTGTCTTGCACCCAGTTGCAGCTCCATACCCCTACCGGGCAGGCGCTGACCTATCTCGAGCATTGGCAGGTTCGACCGGGTGAGCGGTGGCTGATAACCGGACGCTCTGGCAGCGGCAAGAGCACCTTACTGAGGGTTTGCGCTGGCCTCTGGCCCTATGGCAGCGGCAAGGTCGCCCTGCCCCAGACCAGTAGCTCCCTCTTTCTACCGCAGAAAAGCTACATCCCCACGGGCACGCTCAAGGATGCCCTGTGCTATCCCCATGCCGGCACCGCGTTCGACGACGAAGACTGCCGCCGCGCACTACGGGACGCCGCCCTGCCCACCCTGGCTGACTCCCTGACGGTGTATGACCGCTGGCAACAGTCCCTGTCTGGCGGCGAACAGCAACGCATCGCCATCGCCCGGGTACTGCTACAGCGGCCCCAGTACCTCTTCCTGGATGAAGCAACCAGCGCCCTGGACCCGGAGACAGAGCATCGCCTCTATACCGCCGTGGTCGAGGCGCTTCCTGATACCACCCTCATCAGCGTTGCCCATCGCACCTCCCTGGCGCAATACCACAGTCAAACGCTCGATCTCACACCTAAGACTTAAGGAAATAACATGTCCACAGTAGTTAAGGTCACTGGAGAGACGCTCGAACAAGACGTCCTCCACTCGAGCACGCCTGTTCTTCTCGATCTGTGGGCACCCTGGTGTGCTCCCTGCCGCTCACTGGCACCGAATCTGGAAAAACTATCGCTACTGTCGGCCGGAGCCTTGAAAGTCGCCAAGTTGGATGTTGAGCAATATCCAGACGCCATGGCCAATTTCAATGTTCGCGGCATTCCTACCCTCCTGCTGTTCAAGGATGGGAAAGAAGTCAGCCGCGAGGTAGGTGTCAAAACCCTCGACCAGCTGACGAAATGGATGACCGGCAACGGTATCGTGCTCGAGCGGCCGCCCGTGCTTCGTGCAGATACCCCCCAATATCCTGCGTTCTACGGCGATCCTGAACTCAAGGAGTTCCTGTTTTCTCGTTTGGAGCAGCAGGCCCTCGAAGGACTGGTTCAAGCCAGCCCCCATCCCTTTTGGATAGAAGGGAAAGGCACTCTTGCGGCCGCCATGGTCCACAACGCCGACATCGAGGTATTCGAACGTATCAGTGGTATTCCCGCGGCCGTCGGCCATGCCCTGGACTTTGTCCAGGCAAGCTCCCCGGAAACGATCAGGTCACTCTCGCTGGCGCTGACCGTGGGCACCGATCTGAGCCGGGTACCGGTACTCGTCCTCTACGACTACCTCAATGAGCCTACCTTCGACTGGCCTGGTCTGCTGGCAGCTGCCGCAGACGCGGATGCCTTGCGCTGTGCCTGGTTGAAGGAATGCAAAAAGCACCTGCAGGGCGCCCCTGTCGATGCAGCGGCCATGGACGAGATAAAACACCGGGCGGAAAGCCTGCAACAGCATCCTGACCGGGCAATCAAGCAGTTGGCGAAGATGATCCTCGAACTATCCCCGATACCAGGTTGCAATCAGCATGATCAATGGGCGGCGGTTTTTCGCCTCGCCGGCGACCTTTCATTCTGTGTCGATCAACATCAGTGTGGCTGGACGGCAGAAGACCGTGACATGGAAAGAAGACGCTTCTACTGGTTCTCGGAGCGCGAAGCTCAGACTGCCACCGGCAAGTTTTCTCCAGAAGAGCTAACCGCCTTGCGTGCCCAATGGCTTGAGGAGAACGGTGAATACCAGGCCAAAGAAGCAAGGTTCATAGAAAACAACCTTCAAGGGCTGCGAGGGGTTCAGGTATCGACACGGGCTCACTTAATTGCCGCTTTGAAAAGCGCACCGCCGCTCCTTCGCGTCTGATATCAAAAGGAATTTACGATGAGTGAACCATCGGTAACGGCGGAAGAGCTGGGTCAGCTTGCCCAAGAGATACTGCGCCTTGCACGCCAACAGGGTGCAGATAAAGCCCAGGTCAACCTCTCGCGCAGCCAAGGGCTGTCTCTGCGTATGCGGCAAGGTCGCGTGGTTTCTCGCACTCGCGAAGCTCACAGTGGCTTTTCCCTGACCGTCTTTTGCGGAGCACGGCAAGGCTCGGTAAATTCGACTGACCTCAAGGGCAGGACCTTGGAGGAAGCGGTGAAAGCCGCCTGCGCCATCGCTCGTTATACGCAGGACGATCCGGCCAGCGGGCCGGCCGAACGTGCGCTGCTTGGTCAGTCGCCGCTCGACCTGGATCTCTATCATCCTTGGGCCCTGTCCGAGGACATGGCCGTTGCCATCGCCCAGCGCATCGAGAATGGTATTGGCGAGCTTGGCCCTGCCGTGCAGAGCGAAGATGCCAGGGTGACGACCCAGGAATCCTATTTTCAACTGGCGACCAGCGAAGGATTCAATGCGGGAGCGGCCCAGACGCTGCATACGCTGGTCGCTGGCGCCATCGCGCGTAATGACAGCTACAGCGAGCGAGACCATTGGCTGGAGTCGGCCAGACAGAGCGCGAGCCTCCTCGAGCCGGAAGACGTCGGACGGCGCGCTGGGGCGGCGGCAAGGGCCTACCTGGACAGAGCGCCGCTTACCACTCGCCGGTGCCCGGTGCTTTTCGATCCCCGTTCCGCGACCAGTCTACTGGCCCACTTCTCCCAGGCGGTTAGCGGCTCTGCGCTGTTCATGAAATCGACCTTCCTGTTGGGAAAACTCGGGGAGCCGGTCATGAGCCGTCATCTGAGCCTGGCTGAAGATCCTTTCATTCCTCGCGCCCTGGCTAGCTTCAATGTCGATGGCGACGGTATCGCTCCCAGGCAAAGACTGCTGGTCGAGAATGGCGATCTAAGGGGCTACCTCCTGTCCCTGTACAGCGCGCGACGCTTGGGCCTGCCCCCTACGGGAAACGGCTACGGCCCCGGCAATCTCCGGCTTGGCAGCGCCCTGACCGAGTCCTCCGACCACTTCACGGCGATGCTCAAGAAGCTCGGCACTGGCTTCCTCGTCACGACACTCGTGGGCAACGGAGTGCGCTTGATCACGGGTGACTACTCACGGGGCGCCCGCGGTTTCTGGGTGGAAAACGGCGAAATCAAGCATGCGGTAACCGGTGTGACGCTTTCCGGAGACCTTCAGCAGATGTTCATGGGGATCGTTGCCGTGGGCAACGATTGCGTGACGCAAGGCGCCTTTACCAGCGGCTCCATCCTGATCGATGAGATGCACGTTGCCGGCCAGTAAGAGATAAAACCATGTCAAACCAGCACCTTGATTATATCGCCCTAGCCAGTGACACGCTGTTGACACCCTACGGCTTGGACGTCTCGGACCTCGATAGCGTGTTCGATTGTGTGATGACGCACCATGCGGACTATGCAGACCTCTACCTGCAAAGTAGTCGTCACGAACGATGGATGATGGAAAATGGCATCGTCAGATCCGGCGGCTTCTCCGTCGACCAAGGCTTTGGACTACGGGCGTTGAGTGTCGACGAGACAGCTTTCGCGTACTCCCAGGAGATCACCAAGGCGCAATTACTCGACGCGGCGAAGTCGGTACGAACCGTTGCCACACATGGCGCCTCGCGGCGCAGCGTCCAGTCGCGACGCGTGGAAAAAAGCGGCACCTATGGCGCGCTAGACCCACTGACGGCCGCTGAAACCGCCGACAAGATCGCGCTGCTGCAATCCGTGGATCGCCTGGCCCGCGCCTGTGACCCGCGCGTGAGCCAGGTCTTCGCGAGCCTGGAGTTGCACCACTCGGTGGTGTTGATCGTTCGCGAAGACGGTCGTCTGGCAGCAGATGTCAGGCCGATGGTGCTCATCCAGTTCCAGGTGCAGGCACGCCAAGCAGGCCGCGTCGAGAAGGCCAGCGGCCATCTAGGCGGACGCGCAGATCTCGGTGCCATCGGTGAGGTGACCTTGGCGGCCGAAGTACGCCGTACCGTGCAGTCCGCGCTGACCAACCTCGACGCCCAGCCAGGGCCAACGGGGCAGATGCCGGTGGTCATCGGTCCGGGATGGCCGGGGATGCTGCTTCACGAAGCCATGGGGCATGGCTTCGAAGGCGACTTCAACCGAAACGGAAGCTCCGTCTACTCGGGCAAAAGGGGGCAGCGGATCGCCTCCCCGGTCGTCAACATCGTCGATGATGCCACCCTGCCAGGACGCCGTGGCTCGCTCCATATCGATGACGAGGGAGAAATCGGTCAGTGCACGACCTTGATCGAAGGGGGCGTACTCACCAACTACATGCAGGACGGCCTGAACGCCCGCCTCATGAAGGTGCCGTCAACCGGCAACGGACGGCGGCAGTCGTTCGCGCATCTACCGATGCCCAGGATGACCAACACCTTCATGCTTCCAGGGGAGCACTATGCCGAGGAGATCATCGCGAGCGTCAAGAACGGTATCTACCTGGCGGACTTGGGTAGCGGCCAGGTCGATATCGTCAGCGGCCAGTTCACCTTCGAAAGCGAGCTCGCCTTCCTGATCGAGAATGGCAAGATCACCCGGCCGATCAAGGGCGCGACCTTGACCGGCAACGGCCCTGACACCCTTCGGCAGATCAGCATGGTCGGCAACGACCTGGCACTCGATCGCGGCGGCGCGGTATGCGGAAAATCAGGGCAAAGCGTTCCGGTGTGCGTCGGCCAACCTACGTTGAAAGTCGACAACCTGATCGTTGGCGGTAGCTAGTGTGGGGTTTCAGAAGTTCGCGCAAGAATTGGCGAGTAATTTTTGTCTTCGGGCCAGGCGCTGCGACGAGTCATAACAGGGCTATGGCAAGGAATGGCAACGTCGCCCGGAGGCAAAAAGCGCCGCCAAAATTGTGTAGATAACTTCTGAAACACCACACTAGGGCGCAGTAGTAGGCGGGCTTGGCTACCTCCGCGGCAGGAAACGTTGGTGCAGCTGCCGCGTCAGCACGTCCAGGGTGAAGCCCAGCAGGCCGATCAGCAGCACCAGGGCCATCAGCTCGCCATAGGCCAGGCGGTCGCGGGTGTCGAGGATGTAGTAACCGAGACCGGCGCTGACGCCG